>Ga0181599_1000069_pt1 | contig 85744 bp, 64 predicted proteins | sample 041ome_3_FD_148658 | JGI IMG/M metagenome (GOLD analysis project Ga0181599, IMG submission 148658) | Coastal salt marsh microbial communities from the Groves Creek Marsh, Skidaway Island, Georgia - 041405US metaG (spades assembly) | ecosystem: Environmental > Aquatic > Marine > Intertidal zone >...
GGGCCAGCGGCGACGTTGAGGCGACGACGACGCGATCGACGACGCGACCGACGCGCGAGACGTGGTGGTGGGGGTTGGTGTTGATTCCGCGCGCGCGACGGTCGTCGAGTCGTCGTCGTCGGTGCGTCGGCGGCGCGGATTCCATTCGCGCGTGCGTTCGGTGTCACGCCAAATCCATCGTCGTCGTTGACGCCGTGCGCGCGTGCGGTGGGGTATGTGTGCGCGGTGTCGTCGCGCGAGGGTGGGGGCGTCGGATGCGCGCGTGGTGTGCGTGACGACGGCGGCGGATGCGGACGCGTGGTGCGCGCCGTGCGCGAATGATGATGATGATGATGATGATGTTCATGATGATGTTCGTGATGATGACGGTCGACGCGGCGATGGCGCTGACGTCGCGGAGGCGATCGATGCGTGCGTGGACGGCGCGTGTTTTTACGATGTCGTCATCGTCGGTGCGGGCGTGAGTGGGTGTGCGTTCGCGCGCGCGTACGCCGACGCCGACGCCGACGCCGACGCCGACGTCGACGTCGGTCCTCGCGCGGAGGGACGTCATCGATACCGACAACGATCCTCGTCAACGACGATGCTGTTGATTGATCCGACGAACATGGCGAAAGATGCGATAGTTACGGAGCGTCTGACGCGCCGGGCGGCGCGATTCGCGGTGGGAGCGTCGTCGCTGGCGAGTTTTTCGGCGCGCGGGTGCGCGCGAGCCCGCGCCGCCGTCGTCGGACACGACGCCGCGCGGCGCGAGCTGACGCTCGACACGGGCGCGTGCGTGCGGTACGGTGCGTTGTGCGTCGCGACGGGCGCGCGGCCGAGGCGTGCGGTGCCGGAGAGCGTGGATGCGCTCGAGGTGCGCGACGTCGAGAGCGTGGACGCGCTCGCGCGTCGCGTGACGCGTGCGAATGCGACGACGGTGGTTTTAGTCGGGAACGGTGCGATTGCGCTTGAAATTGTCGATGCGTTGTGTGGTGTGGGTGTGGCGTCGACGCGCGCGATGGAGGCGTGCGAATTGGTGTGGGTGATGAAGCACGACGCGTTGGGAGACGCGATGTTTGACGCGGACGCCGCGGATTTCTTTGGGCGGATTTTGCGCGCGCGGCGGAGGATGAAGGCGGCGCGCCGCGCGACAGAAGATTGGACGATATACCCAAACGTCGTCGCCGGTGACGAGGACGACGAAGATGGACGCGATGCGAAGCGCAGAATGTTGGGGTCGTCGGCGGGACCGGATTGGACGTCTCGCTTCCGCGCTCGCTGCCGCGACGGCGGCGGTGAAGCCACGGCGACGGCGGCGACGCATCGCATGAAGTTGACAATCATAAAAAATGCCACCATCGCTGACGCGCACAAAGACGGCGCGCGCAATGTCATCACGCTGAGTAACGGCGAGACGCTCTTCGCGGATGTCGTCGTCTCCGCGGCGGGCGTCGAACCCAGATGTGATTGGCTCGACGCTCGCGACGCCCCGCGGTCATCCATCGACGGCGGCATTCTCGTCGACGAGTGCATGCGCACCGTTGGGCCGTACGCGGACTCCATCTACGCCGTCGGCGATGCGTGTTCGATGGAGGCGCGGTCGCGCTCGAGCGACGCACCTTGGTTTCAAATGCGTTTGTGGAGCCACGCGGCGCAGACTGGCGCATTCGCCGCGAAAGTTCACGCCGGTGTGTGCGACGCCGACGCATTTGGGTTTAATTTCGAACTTTTCACGCACGTCACGCAATTCTTTGGCCTGAAAGTGGTCTTGCTCGGCGCGTACAACGCGCAAAAGCTCGACAGCGAGCCCGCCGAAGACGTCACGACGTACCAGCGCGAACGCGTGGATGAAGACAATCCTTCCGCGTCAACGTACGTTCGCGTGCTGTTGCTGCGTGGTAAAATGAAAGGTGCCGTGCTCATCGGCGATACCGATCTCGAGGAAACGTTTGAGAATCTCATTATGGATGGCGTGGACTTGTCGCGGTTCGGCCCGGCGCTGCTCGATCCCGAATTCGACGTCGAAGACTTTTTCGATTAGCCACCGTCGCAGGGCGCGCGCGATGCCCGCCCGCTGCGTAGCGAATAGTAGTAGAACAATCGATAGGCAACGTGAATGTCGTCATTCGACGCACACACTCGCATAGTAGCAAACAATACGTCTCTATGTATCTAGTATTTCAAGTCGACAATTTTCTATCCACCCGACGACGCCAGCCGCGGCGGCTACGAACCTCTCGCCTACTAACTCTTCCATCTAACGACCCATCACGTCTTGGCGGCAGCGATACCACTACACATCACTACCACTACACAACTAGTGCGGTTTCGGCTTGAACCCATCCACCGCAAAGTTTCTCGACGCCGAAGGAATGACGACTTCGCACCCATCCAGCGGCCCCTTCGCGCAGCTCACTTGACATCCCAACCTCGACGTCTCCGTCAACCCATACGCCAAATCTAACATATCATTCTCATCATCACACGCTTCGGGGAGCGATGCGAACACGGCTTCGGGAAGCACGACGTGACACGTGCTACACGCGAGCGAACCTTCGCACGCGCCTTCGAGCTCGACGTCGTTCGCGTGCGCGGTTTCCATCAAACTTTCCCCAATAATCCCTCGCACGGTTTTCCTATCGCCATCGCGATCGATGAATGTGATTTCTATCGAGTTCTCCGCCGTGGCTTTGGTTTTCCCCCCGCCGTGTGCGGCGACAGTGGACGTGGAGACGGCGCGAATGGCGCTGGACGACGTCGTCGTCGCCTCCAGGGTCGCCGCGAACCGGGACGCCGCGCGGCGTAGCGCGTGCCCGCGCATGTGCGCGTGCGAGCGGTGCGTGCGAACAACCCTTTGGATGCCGCGTTCGTTGTCGGCGGCGACGCAAAAGTTCCCCGCGTCACGGTATGGAGCTGAGCTCGCGAGGGAAACCCGCGCGGCTGAGGCAAACGTCGGTCGAGCGCGCGGGGAATTTCTAATTATGTCATCTACAATGAATCGCTAGGCAGTTGTGCGATGTGGGGTGATTAGTGTGGGCTATACGTGAGTCATCGACGCTAATGTGCGGCGACGAGCTCCAATACGGGAATTTCTAGAAAGTGCGCTTTGTGAGCGCGTCTTCGCGGGCGACGCCCCCCTGGGGCGGCGTCTCGACGCGTTTGATGCATACACATCGACGACGGAACCACGCATGCGTGCGCGCGTGCGATTGCATGGTCGCTTAGACTGTATTCTCACCAAAAAGCGTCTTTTCAAACGCTTCGAGATGCTGGTAATCACACGGTTTGATTTTCACCGCCGTGTGACCGCGCGGATACCGTCGAGCCAACGCGACGACGGCGTCCCGAAGGCGCCGGCGTTCGCTATACATCAAGTACGCCACCGCCACCGAAGGCGCGCGCGAATGACCCGTCATGCAATACACGAGCACGCGCGATGGAAACGCATCGTCTGCGCGTTCCGCTTTGACGTGTAATTCATCTAAAATCCTCACCGTCGCGCTCAAATCCAACGCGCTCGCGTCGCTCGCGTCGCTCGGCGCGGTGAACACGGTAATATCTCTCGAACTACAGCACGGCGTACACGCCGGAACAGCCTACACACACAAATAAAAACACATCACACCCCGTCAGTACGATCCCGTCGCCACAAACACCCACGACGCGTCACCAGCAAAGCTCCACGCGTCGCGCGCGCGCGAAAAGTCACCCCCCCCTACCAATACTAATCCACAAAACTCCCTTCCCCTCGCCCACACGCGCCCACGTATCGCCTCGCATTCTCGCACGCACATTCATCACGGTTCGTATACCGCATTTTATCAGCACATCAATGTTCGACGTGTGTTCGAACGCGCCGATGCACAAAAATTTATCGATGACTTCGACGATTGGTTCCTTGCCCGTCGCATCCATCGTGGTGCCGCACGCGCCGTTGGCGCGGTCGACGCTTTCGCTGCATCGCCGGTAGTGTCCGCATTGATGGCACGTGGAACCGGGTGCGTGTGCGTGTCCGCACGATGGGCAGTCGTCGTCGGGCGCCATGATGTGGCGCGCGCATGGGGCCCATGGATTGATTGGTTCGGCGTCACAGGGGGGGCTTGGCATGGGGAATTTCATGGTGGTAAACACATATGCTATACGTGCGATTTAGGTCCCGAAATTCGAGTATGTGATAAATGAGAATTTCATGGGGTGGAGTATGAGAACTGGGGTGGATTTCGAACAGACACCCGCGTGTATCGGGTATCCAATGCGGTGTATATAGAGGGTTGTGCGCTATAATATACGTACACGGGCGTTCGCGAGGACGACCACTATGATGTATATAGAGGGTTGAGCTCTATAGTATACATACACGGCCGTGCGCGAGGACACGGCGCGATTCATCGTCATCCGTCGTCGTCGTCGTCGTCGTCGTCGTCGTCGTCGTCCGCACACGCGCGCGCGCCATGCACGACGACGACCTGCTCGCGCACATCGACACGCGCGGCGTCGAAGTCCTCAACGCCACCGACGACAAGGCCTGGACGAAGATCTTAGCCGCGGGCGAACGCGATCAGGACGCGTTGGAGCTCATCACCGATGACGACGAGACGTGCATCGTCAGCGTGCCATTCACGACGAACGTGAAACCCACGCACGTGGTCATCATCGGTGGTGGCGCGAATGACGGCGATATTTCCGTGTCCGCGTGCGCGGTGGTGAAGGTGTTCGTGAACAAGCCGTCGTTGGGGTTTGAGGAGTGCGCGAAGAAGACGCCGGCGCAGACGCTGGACGCGCGCGTCGGCGCGCGGGACGGCGGCGTATTCGAGCTCGATAAGACGGCGTTCGATAACGTGCGGACGTTGACGTTTTATTTTGAAAGTAATGTGGGCGATACTGAACGGACGAGCGTGAGGAGATTGGAGATTCGTGGACGGACGATGGATGCGGCGGATGTGAATCAGTTGAAAAAGTGCTGAGGCGCGTAAGAGCTCGCGTTTTGGGAGCGCGTTTTGGCGCGCGGGGTGTGTGCGCGTCGTCGTGGTCGTCGTGGTCGTGGTCGTCGTCGCGTATGCGATGATGATGATGATGACGACGATGGACGATGGAAACCCCGAGGAGGAAAACGCTCCCGCGAGCTCGAAGATTTAAACAAAAAAACATAGCCGCGAGCGGATGGATTTGAGAGTCGCGTTTTGACCGCCACGAAGCGACCTCGTGCGTGCGCGCCCATGGCGCGCGCGCGCGATGTGTGCGCGATGATGTGTGACGATGCGATGCGTAAATTGGTGGTGCTTGTGCACCACCGCGCATCGTGTCTGATTAAAAAATCGTGGTTCAAAAGCGCGTACGATGACCGAATGCAAACATTCGCGGCGCTTGAATGTACATAGATGATGATGCGGCCACCGGACGCGATGACAAGTTTTCAAGGCGCGATGCATGCATGCATGCGATTGAATATTAATGCTTAGCTAAATTAGAGCCATGCTGACGAATGCGCTAAACGCCATACATCTACGCGCGCGCGATTATCGCGCGCGTTTGCGCTTTGCTCGACGCCATTGCGCGCCTCTCGCGATGACCACGGCGAACCCCATGCCCGCGCTCGCCCCAGACGTGGGCTACGCCTTGAGCGGGATCTTCATCGTCAACGTGCGCGGGGACGTGCTCATCTCGCGCGCGTATCGCGACAACGTTGAGCGGCACTTACTCGATGCATTTAGAAGTGAGATCATCGATGCGCGCGGACAGGCGAGAAACACTCGCTCCGCGCGCCGTAACGGCATTCTGGACGCACCGATGCGAACGATAGGATCAGTGACGTACATGTTCAAGCGCTGTAACGACGTCTACGTCGTTGGCGTCACGAGAGGCGCGTCGAATGCGATGTTGGGGTTTACTTTTCTCTCGCATGTGTCGCGCCTGTGCGCGCACTACTTTGGCGCGTGCACAGAAAACGCCATCCGAAGCAATTTCGTGCTGTTGTACGAGTTGTTGGATGAGATTTGCGACAATGGGTACCCGCAAATCACCGCAGCGGAGGTGTTGAAGACGTACATTACGCAGAGAAGTTCAACGAGAGACGCGACGCGCGAGCAAATCGCGAAACAAGAGCTCGCGGACCAGCGCGCGGCGGTTGCTGCGGCGAAACAAGTCACCGGTGCGGTGCAGTGGCGCCAGGAAGGGTTGGTATATAAAAAGAATCAGGTGTATTTAGACATTGTGGAGAGCGTGAATATGATGATGAGCGTAGAGGGAACGGTGTTGCGGGCGAGCGTTTCAGGAGCTATTTACATGAAAACCTTCTTGACGGGTATGCCAAACATTAAAGTCGGGTTGAACGACCGATTAAGCGAAGAGACGCGTGCGAGTGCGCGTGGGGTGGATATCAACGCCAGCGCGGCGACATCGAAGAGATTTATCGAACTCGATGACTTGCAGTTTCATCAGTGCGTTCGGTTAAATAAATTTAGCAGCGAGAAGACCATCGAATTCACGCCACCTGATGGTGAATTCGAGCTCGTGCGCTATCGCGTGAGTGACGGCATAACGCTTCCGTTCAAGCTGATGCCGGCAGTGAAAGAACTCGGACGTACGCGCTTGGCGGTGACGGTAAACTTGAAGTCGCTGTACAGCGACAAAACCGTCGCCACCGAGGTACGCGTACGTATTCCCGTTCCCAAGCACACCGCTCGAGCCATCGTCAACGCAACGGGTGGCAAAGCAAAGTATGTGCCCGAAGAAAACTGCTTGCGCTGGAAAATCAAGCGTTGCGCCGGTCATGAAGAATTCCAACTCGACGCCGAAGTCATCCTGGCCAACACGTTGGAGGAGCGCAAGCCGTGGATACAGCCCCCGATTAACGTCGAGTTCCAAGTCCCCATGTTCACCGCATCTGGCTTACGCGTGCGTTTCTTAGAGGTCACGGACACGAGCGGGTACGACGTCGTAAAGTGGGTGAGGTACTTGTGTACGTCGGGCGGCCGAGGCGAACGCTCCGGCTCTTACGAGATTCGCTGCGCGTAATAACATCAAAGTAGTGCGCTGTTGCTGGCGCCGCTATAGAGCGAGGCATATATCGATACCTCGATACCTCGCATATTGTAAAATAACACCAAATCTATATAGCACACGAGAACACAACGCACGCGTGCGTACGCGAGTGCCGCTTTGAGACCGCCCGCGGTCAGCGCTTCCTCAGACGTGGGCGCACCACTATCGCGCACACCGACGCCGTTTGCAAGACCATCACCGCACACAGCCGTCACTCAAACGCACATGTTCGCCACACGCGTGTCGTCGTTCGCCGTCGGCTTCTCTGCCGCCTCGGCTGCGGGGTTTTACATCATTAAACAGGATATTCAAAAGAATCACGAAGCGCTCGCGAAGGAGTGCTCCTCCTTAGTCGCGCGCGTCAAAGCCCTCGAACAGGCATCGAAGGCGTGATCATACATAAGCGAGGTGAGAAGTAGTAGTAGTAGCGCGCGACGGCGGCGGCGATAATGTCAAATACAGAGCTATAGGAATAGAAACGATTAGCGCGAACGTTCGCGCGTCAGGCGCGCGCCCTCAGCGAGCGCGTCTTTCACCGTCGGCGCGGGAAGGCACACGACTTTATGCGCGGACCAGTCTCGTTTTTGACACTCTGGGGTGCAGTAGTATGTTGTTTTGCATTGACTGCATCGGCGCGCGCGGTCGGTGTACGCGAAGCACGCTCTGCACGTGCGAAGTTTCATTTTGCGCCGGCCTTCTCCATCCTCTCCGTCTTCGGCGAACGCCTTTGCGTACTTTGCCCGAGCAGCGACGATAGATGCCATGATGTCGTCGTTCTCGGCGAAATCGGGAAAGACGTACTCTTTCGTGATGCGCGGTGCCCAGTGTCGGTGCTTGCGCGGGACGTGGACGGCGTCGCGGAGCAATTCGGCTCCGGTGCGACCAGTGTCGTCGAGCATTTCGGTGATATCAGATGTGAGCAAGTCATACCTTTTCAATATCTCGATCGCACCGGTCGCTTGGCGCTCGCACGCCCAATGATAGGCTGTGCGACGGCGGCTATCGCGCACGGCCATGAGATTCTTCATGGATGGCACCGAGAGCAAAATGATTTCTACATACTTTTTCATGTCGTGCAAACATGCAATCATGAGCGCTGTCGTCGACGCCCCTTGTAGAGACGTGTCCCCGAGTTCCGTATGACGTTGTAGTACGTACTTGACGCACGTTTCGTGTTCATTCGCGAGATCGCCGCGACCAGGCTGGCGCGCCTCGTCGCGAGCGACGCCGTCCAAGAGATAGAAGAGCGGAATCCACCCCAGCCGACACCGACTGAAGAAATTGGCTCCCGCGGCATCCAACGCCTTAATCGCCTCGAGCTCGATGCAATTTCCAAGCGCGGTATGCAATGGTGTACGCATATCTTCTGCGTCCACAGCGTTGCAATCCACCCCATACGTGTCGAGGAGAAGTTTAATGACGCCTATGCGATTTCTACGTCTGCACGCGAAATGCAGCGGCGCGCCGTAATTCTCCAACGCGATGACTGAGAACGGCTTCGCCGTTTCGAATTCTGGATACTTTAACATGAGAAGCGAGATGAAATCGATATCATGTCCTTTTTCACCATCGATGGCGTACATGAGCACGCTTCGGTTTTTCTCATCCAGTAAAAAATTTGGCGACGCCAAATCACGAAACGGTGCCAAATTACCTCGAAAAGCCGCCGCGTGCCACGGGCTCACGAATCTCACTCCACCCGTGTCCACCATGAAATAGTCCATATACACGCTCATGTACCGCTCTGCACTCCAGTGACTGACGTCTAGTTTGTGAAAACATTGCGCAAAGGCGATTAACTTGCGGAGTTCGTGATTGTCTTCGCGCTCGGCGATGTCTTCGAGTCGCGTCAGCGCAAAGGCGTTCCCAAACTGCGCGGCGTAACACGCGACGTGCATCGTCGTCTCATACGACTCGAATGCATACTCCAGAATGACGTCTAAAATATCTTCAGGGAGAGAAATGGCAAACGCGAGCGCCGCGGGCGATGGTTTCGTTCGAGAATCGGATACAAAAGCGTCGCTCCCAGAGTCTAGAACGAACTCAACCATCTCAGCCTTGGGCTTTGGCGCGAGTATGGCCACGCGCGACGGCTCGAAATCGGCGTCTCGCCAGACGTTCAACACAGGTTCGCACTCTTCACACACTGTTTTCGCATCGTCGAGGCGACCGCGGTAGATGGCGGTCAATAAAGCGCGTCTGACGGTTGACATTCGGCGAGTCGCGAAATGAAGCGTTGACCAACGGGCGCGACGCGTTGAACACCATCGATTGAGTATATACGCGAAAATCGTCGCGATAGGTGTTAGAAGCACACACACACACACGCAGAGAGAAAGAGAGAAATACGCTGGAGTTGTAACTAACGATGTCGTAACGATTGCAAATTCTAAAAACTGAGTACATGTGATGTCGCGCTCGCGTCTCGAGCGCCGCGCGCGCAATCCCATTCCATGTGGCGTGCTACTTCCTTAATTTTAAGCGCTCATTAGCGTCATATTTGATCGTTTCGACGCCATTTTTGTCTACAATCTTCACCAAGTAATCTTTCGGCGCCGTGACGAGACGCTCGCATACTTCGCCGACGCACAAGTCAATCAAATCCATCGCTTGCCCGCGAGACATGTTCGGCACCCAATGCTTATCAAACAGCGACAAGCAAAACATCCCACCGTATCCATGTCCACCAGTATTCACTTTGTGACTCGTGGCGAGGTAATCCATGAAGTACAACTCTGGACCGATGCCTTCGTCGTACCCAGCCAACAAACAGTTGACCTGGTACGGGCCCGATCGCAACGCCGTCGCCAACTCATTCCTCGCATAGTGCGCACACGCCGCCGTGTCCAACGAGTGTTGATATTTCAACCGGTACAGCCGTATGTTCGCCTTCAAATACTCTCCGTACGCCACGCAATCGCCGCGCGGACCGCTGATCGCGAGCACCTTGGTCGCGTCCAGCTCCACCGTCTTGTCCACGTCGTGGCTCTGCACGATGATTTGCTGCGCCGCCGTGCAGTCAGTGACGACGACGGCGAAGTCATACCCCACGAAACCAAACACGACGTCCATCGCGCGCGCGTTCGCGGCGTGTTCTCACTCGATGGTTGTGAATTCGTGCGCTCGAACGAGATCGAATCCAATCAATCTGCGCAACGTCTCGCGGCGCGGCGCGGTGCGGCGGCGATGCGCGGTGCGACGAACGGGGCGATGCTTGTCGCGTCGTGTGCGGCGGGACGGTGAACGATCGCGCGCGAGGACGTGCGTCGCGCGCGACGAGTTTTGGCGTTGGCTTTGCACCGTGTGGGCCTCAGAACATCGCACGCCGGTGATCCGCGTGCCGCGGTCGCGACGCACGCGCCGATACCGACGGTTGCTTGATACCACGCGCCTGTCGCCGCGCCGTCTCTTCGCGCGATGTCGGAACCGAAGAGGTACGCGATGGTGTGCGCGGCAAACTTTAATCGCTCGATGCAGGCGCACAGCGTGCTCGCCGGGGCCAACTTAAACGTGAAATCTTACGGCGCCGGGCGCGCGGTGAAACTTCCCGGGGCGACGAAGGATGATCCAAACGTGTATCCATTCGATGAGATCACGTACGAGGACATCGCGGCGGATTTGCGCGCACAAGGGGCTGAGCACGTGAAGGAGTTTGAGCGGCTCGGGATGTTTGAAATGCTTTCGAGAAACGCTGAGATTAAACCAAAGCCCGAACGATGGCAGACGCATAGTGGTAAGGAGCAATTTGATGTCGTCGTGTGTTTTGAAGAGCGCGTGTTTGATTTGGTGATTGCGGATTTGAAGAGTAAGGGTGGGAACTCAGAGGCGGTGCTCGTGGTAAACTTGGACGTGCGGGACAGTCATCGAGATAGTTTAGAAGCGGCTCCGCAAGCGCTGCGATTGTGCCAGGCACTCGAGGCGAGTGAAGACTGGGAGTGCGAGGTTGATGAGATTTTAGATGCGTTCGAGACGCAGGAAGGCATGCGACCGTTGTACTCTGTGTGTTACTTTTAGAGGGAGACTCGTGAAAATAGAATTTTGTTTTATACAGCGTAGTAGATACATTATTATCGTAGCAAGGCATTGATGACGCGGTCGCACACTAACTGGCGACGCGTGGCATCCGAAATGGGCTCGCCCGAGGATTCGGTGAGCAAGAATCTATGCACTTCCTCTTGAATGGGCTGGTCCACGGTGCGCGGGTCGATTAAAATGTCAGCCTTAAACACCATGATCGCTAAGTCTTGCAAAGCCTCAGTGACATTGAGCAGCACGCGCGGTCGCGTGTGCCCACCAATGTCTAAAGGTGCGAACACTCGCAGTTCGCTCGTCAAGTTATCCGTTGGTGTGGCGAGCATTTGCACCACAATCGGTCTGTCGACATGCTCCTTGTATCTCGAACACAAATAATCCGTCTGCGCCTCGCTGGCAATATTTCGAGTGAATAGCGCGACTTCGCATATACCACCTTCGATAATTTCAATCTTGGCGTAGCTCACGGACACCTTGAGGTCTTTCGACACGCGCAAGCAATCGTATAGTAAACCTTGACGGTCCCGCGTTCTGATTTGGAAAACCGTGTGCGCGGGCGACATCAAGTTGTCCACTTCCACAGTGGTTTCAAAGCTAAACTCCGGGCTTTCACCGATGATCACCTCCATGTCTTCCGTCCCGCGCAACGCTTTCGCGCGCCCTTGGCGCGTGACAAATCCTGGCGCTGGATGGACTAAAATGTTGACCCGTCGCGCCGCCGACGGCGTCGCCGCCGCGATAGCCTTTACGCGCCGAGAAATATCCCCCACGCGCGCGGGATTAGGAAGCTCGTGTAAATCATCCGTGACGTAGAATAAATCCACCGCCATACCACTCGGTGAGGTCGTGACGTGCGCTCTATGCACCGTGAGCTGCAATTCCCACAACGCCAACGTCACGTCGTGCAACAAACCCACGCGGTCATCCACCTCAACCTGCAAAATATACAACGACTGCTGCTGATTCTGCATCTCTAACAAATGCAACGAGTCACTCGATGGAATGGTGGAGATCGTGCTCTTGTGCGGACACAGTAACTCGAGACGCTGCCGCAATAACTCCCAGTCGACGACGCACGTTCGCGTCTCCAGCATCGCCGCCGCCGCGAACCCACCGTGCGAGCTGCTCTCAAACATGCGAATTTTCGAAGAACTCGCCATCTCTGATGCGCGAGATCGCTCCAACACGTCTTCCCCGCGTCGCCAGAACCTTGTTTTACTCCCCAACGCCGTCCACGCGCGCTTCACGCTCTCCGCCGCCGCGACGGCGACTCGTCTCGTTCTCCACCCTTGTCCCTCCTCATCTTCCTCTCTGCCGTGCCCATCGTCGTCCCCGGCTAAATCATCACTCACTTCCGCGTGCCCAGCGCGCACGGTGAGCAACACGAGCGCCCATACGCCATCCGTAGTAAAGTCCCCGCGCGTCACGACGAGCCCAAACTCAAACACCACTCGACAAATATCCGCCCCTAACCCAGTCTTATCCGGACACGTCAGCCGAAATTCCGCCGTGGGCACGTCCTCCGACGTCAGTTCTTCGTAACTCACGTACTTTTCGTCGTCCGCATCGCCGTCGACAACGGCTTCCAGGCTTGAGCCGCGCGCGCGAGAACGCTCGTTCATCGTCAAATGCCCAGCTCACGCGTCTCCGAGCGTCGCCTCGCCTCGCGTTCGGCGCCAACGATGCGCGCAATCGCGTGCGGTGGTGACGTTCTCGCGCGCACGCGTCGTGCGCGGTCGATCGATGTCGCGCGCGCGCGTCGAGCGAGGCGAAATGGCGAAATGGCTGTGCATGCATTTCAACAACACGATGATGCGATCACGTGTCGCCAGAACACCGCACGGCGAGTTCGCGACGGCGATGCGCGCGTCGCTCGTCGCGCTCGTCTTCGCGTCTCTCGCGCACGTCGCGCGCGCTGCGGTGCACGAGTACGACGATGCGTCGCTGTACGCCGTGAGCAACGCGGCGATCTTCGTCGCTGGACGCGAAGGATTATTTGCATCTCGCGTAGATTTAAACACCTCTACGACGCGCGCCAAAGCTTGGGTGGGCGCGAATCCGCACGTGAGTGATGGTCGGGCGTATATACGTTTTGATAACGTCGCGTTCGTGCGTTCGGAGGCGGTGGCGAAGGCGGGAGGGGCGAATCAAGGGGCGAATGGATTGATTGAGGCGGTGACGTTTGACGCGCGAGCGTACGACGCGATTGGTCTGTACGACACCGATGGGTCATCTGGGCGTAAATTTTGTTGCGATGATGATATGGTTCAGCGTGGGGTGTGTGCGCGCGCGGGGCGGGCGATTGTGGATAGGTCAGAGAGGAGCGACGGGGCGGCGGCGCCGTGGACGAGCGAGATATGGTTCGACGATGATAACGTCGAGGCGCGAGCGTTCGAAGAGGCGATGAGCGTGGAGGTGACGGGGATGTATTACGTGTGGTTTGTAGTGTGTGATCCTGAGCACGCTGGGGTGAGGGTGCGCGGGAAGACGATATGGAAGAATCCGGATGGATATTTGCCCGGGATGAAGGCGCCGAATTTGAAGTTTTTCGGCTTTTTGGCCATGGCGTACTTGGCGCTCGGTTTTTCCTGGGCCGTGGCGTACGTCGCGCATTGGAAGGAGTTGCTAGAATTGCAGAATTGTATCACTGCGGTAGTGGCGCTCGGAATGTGCGAGACGGCGGTGTGGTATTTTGACTACGCAAACTTCAACGCCACTGGATTTCGACCGTATTTAGCCACCATTTTCGCAGTCTTACTCGGGTCGATGCGCACGACGTTGAGTCGAGCGCTCGTGCTCGTGGTTAGCATGGGGTACGGCGTGGTTCGCCCAACTCTCGGTGGGTTGAGTACCAAGGTGATTGCGTTGAGCGTGTGTTATTTTTTCTCCGCCGCCGTGAAGGATGTCGTCGAACACGTCGGCACGGTTGATGACTTGAAACCCGGCGCAAAAATGTTCTTAATCCTCCCCGTGTCTGTATTCGACGCGATATTCTTAATTTGGACGTTTACGTCATTGTCGAAAACGCTCACGCAGCTTTTGTTGCGTCGTCAATCACAGAAGTTGGCGCTGTATCGCGTCTTCACCAACGCCTTGGCGCTCGCCGCAGCCTTTTCCTTGTTCTGGCTCGGCTTTGAGGTGTGGTTTAAATCGACGGATATGATTGACCAAAAGTGGGAATCAGTGTGGTTAGTCGGGGCGTTTTGGCACATTCTATCGTTTGCGGTGCTGTGTGTGATTTGTATGTTGTGGCGACCTACGGATGCGGCGTCGCGCTATGCCTACAGCGACATGGCGAACGATAACATCTCCGAAGAGTCTTGGTGGAATCAGCTCATCGATGACGAAGAAAATAAAATGGCGAAAGGAGCGTCGACGCCCGGTGAGCGCGTGATGTCGTCGGCAAAGAAAAATCGAGCATTGCACGATTTTAGCCTAGATGAGGATGACGCCGAACAACTCGAGATGGAAATCGGCAAGATGGAGTAGGCCATCTTCGACTACATTAGCTTTCATTTTAATTATCGTGATAACAAACATTATAACGCCACGTGAGTGCTATGGTTCTAGTGTGCTACTAACTTGCGAGACGCGCCGCGAGCGTCGGATTTCTTTTGCAGCTCTTCATCAAAGTCCCAGAGCGCTTCCTCGCGCCTCACCGGCGGCGGAGACTCGTCGCGTTTCTGCTGACTCACGGCCGCGCCTTTGGTTTTATTTTTTGCGATGACTTTCTCAGCCTTGACTTGCGCTTTTGCTACCTTTTTCTCCTCCGCGGTGGCTTTCTTACTCTCGCTCGCCGTTCCCGGCGCCGCCGCGCGCGACGCCGGCTTTTCCGGCGCGTACGCCTCATCTAAATAACACAACCGACACACATTCGTGCGCACGACGATGTCATTCGGATCTTCCCCTCGCTCCACCGCCACCGCGCGTAAATCAGCGGCAATCGTGCGCTCAGCGATGATGTACTCATACGTCGACAGTCCTTTATGACACAACGCCACGTGAAACGTAAACAACTCCCCGACGATGTACAGCAACACCCCTCCGAGCGCAATGTACGCGCACAATCCCCCAATAAGCGACGCATACGTCACCCCTCGTCCTACATACGTCGCATTCGTCGCAATATACGCCCTCGCGCGGTCCTCATCGCTCGCCAACCACCCGAGCAAATACGTCCCGGCGACCACTTGTCCGCTCACTTGCGTAAACGTCGCACTCACGAGCACAAAAAAGCTCCTATAATTCCTCACCCCGACGCAATTATTCAACCACTTACAATGGTGATCGAACCCATCCACGCACTTGTCACAATCTCGACAGTGTTTCGCCCCGGCGTACACTGTCGCTTCGCAAAACCGACAGTACAACATCTTCTCCTTCGCGTCGTCATCCTCACCGCCCACGACGCGCGCCTTTGGATCCGTCGCCGCCGCCGCGAAGAACGTCACCGTGGCCGTCGCCGCGAGCGCGCCGTAGGCAATCATCGCCCCCACGCGCGCGCTGGCATCGTCCACGCTCGGCGCGAACAGGAAATAAAACCCGAGCACTTCGCACGCCCACACCGTCGCGCCCGAGAGCTGGTACGCGTTGAGCGCGACGCGACCGGCGTGGTCGATCAACCCGTTTCGTCGTCGCGGCGGCATCGGCGTCGGGCGCGCACGCACCGCGCGGTCGGCCCGGCCTGCGCGCGCGAATGAATGGCGCGTGACATTCGCGTTACGCATTCGGCATTCATCGCCGCACGTACGCCGACGATGGGCATCGAACCGTCGCTCGCGGTGAGCGCAGGGCACGCGCATAATGCGCTCGTCGTGTCACGCGGCGCTGAGGACGCCGACGCGGGGCTGACAGCGCAGGAACGACGCGTTCGCGACGCGGACATCTTGGAAGCGAAACTCAAGCGCGTCATGGCAGAGGGCCCTGGCGCGGGGCGTGGACACGATATTCAAGGCTCGCAAGCGGGAGCGGGGAGCGGAGAGTTTCATAAGTACCGCGCGGCGCGCTTGAAGGAGCGCGCGAGGTTGGATGCGATGGAGAAGGAGGAGGAGGCGCGAGAGGCGGAGGAGGCGTTCGCAAAACGCAAGGCGGAACGCGAGGCGGCGTGCGATGCAAAGACAGCAAAGAATCGCGCAAAGAGGATGAAGAAGAAGGCAAAGAAAGGCGGGGGTGTGGCGAAGGAAGCAAGCGCCGCGGATGGGGCGGGGGCGACGGTGGAGAATGATGATGTAGCTGGCGACGACTTAGACTAGAAGCAACAACATGTTTATGTTTTACATACCTATGGCATAATTGACGCATGATGACTAATTTTACGCGCGCCGCGTGCGCGCCGCGCGTCTGCGCTACTCGTCGTTTTGCTGTGTTGTACAAGACGCGTCGCGACATGGAATCGATGGGGTTTGAGACGACGTCGACGGCGCGTTCACGTTTTGTTGTCGGCGGCGTCTTCTTCGCGCACGTCTTCTTTCCTTTCCTTGTCATCGCTCTCGCTTTTTTTGAACACGCCTGAGAATTTGTCGGCAACCTTTTGTTCGAATTCTGCGCGTTCGGGCGAGCCTTTGTCGATTAATGCGTTCATTAACTCGCCCGGATCGACGCGAATGAGCTGCAACGCAAACAAAATGAATAGCGGGATATCGCTCCCAGTGGCGATCGTCGCGCCGAACGCGACGGCACCGATGATGAATGACGTGCGTTTCTTCTTCTTTTCCTTTGCCAGTTCTTCTGGGGTCTTGTTTGCGTCTTCGGGCGAGAGTTTTTCGACTTCCACATCGTCGTCAAGAGTATTCGTCCATGCGCGAAGAATGGCGCGCGGAAGCAACGTCGCCGGCGCAACGTAAAATCCGTACGCCATGAGCATCGCCGCGGGCGCTAGTACCAAACCAATCAACCCTCCTCCTCGCAAAGCCCCGATGGCTTTCATCAACGTCGTCGATGCGCTCGTTAACAACGTCGCCAACGCCAACGCGCCAAAAATCACCACCGTCGCTCGACGAACCATTCTAATCACCTTCCCCTTACGCCCGCCAATCCACCGCACGGCGTATAGCAAAGGACACAACAACAACCAAAAGCTACTCCCTTCACCCCCGAGCGCGCCGGCTGGGAGCAGTAACATGTACCCGAGGTGAAAATCAAGCCACGCGCTGCGACACGCTCGCGAAAACGTAAACGGCGCGTACTTTCCTTCATGCTTCAACACCGTGCGATTCGCATACCACCACTTGCGAACGACGTACATTAATGCGAACATCGGTAGGAACACGAACGCGAGCCATTGCGCGCCGACGATGGGGACGTCACGGCTCTCGCGAAGCATCGCTCCGGTATAGTAGACGAGCGTTGCCGCAAGCGGGTTCAAACGCCCGAAAAACATCGGCACTGCGTCGAGCGCGCGTGGATACAGCGCGTCGGCGATCGGTGCGATCGTGTCTGGCATTTCGCGCATTTCGCGCGCGTCAGTGCCATCAGAGGCGTCAGCGGCGAGCGACGACGACGATGCGATGACGATGCGATGACGCTGAATCGTTGACGACGCTGAAACGACGCGGTGCGCGGGCGGTGCGGGCGAACGCGCGTCTCGCAGCACGCGGACGTGCGTAGAAAACACGTATGCGAGCGGCGCGCGAGCGATGACGCGCATAGGTGCGAGCGCGCGGCGTTGTGTGGATCAGCGCGTGCCGATGAAAGATATTTCGACAAAGACGCCGCGCGATGTTTCATGCGTTAAATGTGTGGTTTTGAATTAAATATGAACTAGTAATAATTCGCCGTGCCCGTGCGCGAGCATTGCGGCGATGGCGATGCCGACAAAGCCGCTTCGGAAGACACCGACATTGACAATAATCGCGTCTGCGTTTCGGTTGTCTTGGTTGTTAAAACTTGAAATTCGGCTCGGTCGCATCCTTCGGGAACATTGCGTGGAGCTTGACGCCAGCGAGGGTGGTGAATACCGCCTTGGCACCTTCTCCGATGAAGTCTGCGCTGGCCGTGCTCGCGGTGGGGGTGATGACGCAGTTCATTTCCGCGCCGACGGCGGCGCGAAGGCCGACCAAGGAATCCTCCACGACGACGCACTTGGACGCGGGCAAGCCAACCTTTTCGCGCGCCAAGTTATAAATGAGCGGATCGGGCTTCTTGCGCGTGACATCATCACCTGCCATAACGACATCCATCTTGCTCAAACGCTCGACGCCAACGACGGAGTTGACAACCTTTTCAAATCCCGCCTTGGTCGCCGCGCTGCAAATGCCGACGGCGATGGACGGATCCGCGATAGCTTCATCCATCAATTCCAAAATCCCCGGTCGCGCCTCAGCAACTTCCTCAACAATTTTCTTATAAAAGACCGTCTTTTGATCTTGCAAAGCGTCGACAAGCGCGTCACGCTCCGCATCCGTCGTCGGCGCCGTCGGAAACAACGACGACGTCGGCCACGCGTTTTGATTAAAATGCCACTTCATCTTCGGCTTCCCCCCACCCACGGTGTTTTGCAACACATCATAGTACTCAACCACCCAATCCACGCGTTCACCATCGATACGCACGTCGTAGTGTTCGAACGCACCGTTATACGCCAACCGGTGCAACTCCTCCGTCTCGACAATCACCCCGTCGCAGTCAAACAACAACGCGAATCGCGCATTCGTCGTGTTCGACGCGCACGCGCGCACCGCCCCTCGGCGAGCACCGCACACGTTCTTTGACGTCGTCGACGTCACGGACGACGCACGCACCGCCACCGACGCACGCGCGCACGAAGACATCATCGGTCCAGAGCCGATGGGCGCGAATGTGGATAACAACCAATGGGCTCACCCCTCGGTCGACGACGCACTAATCCGTTTCAACGCACGAAACCGCAGACGTGAGCGCGAGAAAATACGCGCGACGCACGGGCGGCGCTGCGAGGTGTGGCGACGCCTCGCGCGGCGTCGGCGGCGACCGCGACTGCGCGCAGGGGCCCATACCACGCCACTAATGTATCACGACCCATCCACGTGCACATCTCATCTATGTACACGTCCCACAGTACGATACAAAACCTCGCGTATATGCCGATAAAAATCGCAGATGTCGCCACATAAAAATAAACTCGGACACTCAGGCAGTATAGAAGTACACACTACATCCATGATGTGATCCCTGTAAGATTCTGCGGATCTCGCGCCATGCCACCGCATTCGCGCGATCGCGCCCCCGGATCCGTCATACCCGCACACGCCGTCGCAGTCGCCCTCCGTCGTCGACTTCGCAGCGCTCCCAGAAAAAAAAAACTCAACCTCTTTTTTTTTCTCATCATCACCATGTCCACGTTCACGGTTTTCGCCGCCAAGGCCCCGATGAAGGCGCCGATGAAGAAGCCGATCGCCGCGAAGAAGCCCGCGTTCGGGGCGAAGAAGCCTTCCGCGCCGGTGCGCCGCGCGCCCAAGGGCGACGACGAGCTCGCGCTTCCGGGCACCGAACGCCCCAGCTGGCTCGATGGCTCCCTCCCGGGCGATCGCGGGTTCGATCCGTTCGGATTGGCCAAGCCGACCGAGTACTTGCAAATGGATCTCGACCGACTCGATCAAAACGCCGCGACGAACCCGTCGGGGCGCGTGATTGGCAAGTTGAAGAAGGTGGATAACAAGCCGCAAGCGCGCGCGATTGTGGTACGTAGGCAATAGATGTGGAATGTTTTTCGTCGGTTTGGCGCGCCGGACGGGGGCGAACGACGTCGGCGGCGACGCGAACGCGTGGAATGTGTCATCGTATCTCGTTATCCGTATCTTTGGCGTGGAGGCGCGGACGCGCGCTCGGGACTGACAAGTATGCGTGTTTTTCGATGCGTTTTCTTGACGTATACAGCCGTACAACGAGTCTTTCGACATCATGCGCTTCCGTGAGTGCGAGTTATTGCACTCGCGCTGGGCCATGCTCGGTTTGCTCGGCGCCGCCGCCGCCGAAGCCGCGACGGGTGTCTCTTGGGCGGATGCCGGCAAGGTGGAACTCGAGCAACCGCAATACCTCGGTTTCCCGCTTCCGGGTTTGACCGTCACGTCGTTGACCGCGATTGAAGTGTTGCTCATGGGTTACCTTGAAGTCGCGCGTTCGGCGGAACTCGATCAAGAAAAGCGCATGTACCCGGGTGGTCCGTTTGACCCGCTCGGCTACTTGGCCAACGCCGACGCCGAGGAGGCGTTCCGCTTGAAGACGGCGGAGCTCAAGCACGGACGTCTCGCAATGGTTGGTATGGTGATCATCTCTATCGAAGCTGGCGCTGGTAAGTCTGCGCTCTTCTTCGCGCAATAAATATTCCATTGCGTATGTGAGAGTCACGAGGAGGCGAGCGAAGAGCCGAGGCGCGTTTTACTCGCGTGTTTGGTTTCGAGCGTTCGCCCCGTCGCGCAAACCACTAGCGAACATCTAGCAATTCGATCGTCACCGCGACCGCGAGTGTCGTACATGACACGCGCGCACATGGCATATGGCACACGTGTGCGCGTGCGCGCGTAGCGGCACCAGAGAGCGATGACAATCGGTGCGTGTAATTGAAACGAGCACGAAAAAAACTTAAAAACGCTTCGTCCCACCCGCCGCGGGACACGTCATTCACCCACGCCGGCGTCGCCGTCCTCGCGCGCACCCGAGTCACACGGCACCGACATGCTTCTCGCCATCGCATCGACGTCTGCCGCGCGCGCGTTCGCGCCGCACGCGTCGACCTCATCGTCGTTTAACGCGCGCGCGCGCTCGAGGGTGCTCAGCCCGCGCGTGCGCTCCACGCCGCTCCGAGCGCCCGTGACGCGCGCCGTCGCCGTCCCAGCGCTCGCAAGCGTCGCGCGCGCGTCGACGCGCGCATCGGCCGCGCCGCGCGCGCGCGTTCGCGCGCATGCGAGCGCGCACAGCGGGGGCTTGAGCGCCGGCGCGGTGGCGTCGGCGGCGTTATCCGCGACGCTCGCGTGCGCGTACGCCGCGTTGGTCTATTTCGCCGGCTGCAACGCGTTCATGTGGGCGTTAGACATCAGTGCGCCTATTATTGAACAACCGCTCCCGTTCGTGCTCGGTCGGTTGTTCGTGGCGATCGGGATGACCACGCTCGCTGGGTTGAATTTTTATCCGCAGGCGAGGAAACAGTTGGGTTTATGTTTGCGTTGCGCGACGTCGACCGAGACAGATGCGGCGACGAAACAGTTTGCCGGCATATTCGCCGCGAAAGTGGTAGGAAAGATTGTTTTGGAGTTCATCGCGTATTGGTACGCGTTGACGACGTTTACGCCGTGTACGGTATCGATGGAATTGTGCGCGTATTACGCGGTGGCGTTTGTCGGCCACGCGGCGTTCATGGCGTCTTCGGCTCGGGTTTTAGGCGCATCAGGCTCGATTGAGACCATTCCGCAAAACGTGCGCGTACTTATTGGATCATTTGACTTGGTGCTCGCGGCGTTGTGCGTGGCGACGTCGAGGCTGGCGTTGGCGGGATGGGGCGTCGCGAGCGCCGCGTGCGGGACGGCGTTTTTGGCGCTCGCGTTGTATTTTACGTTTGAAAACAAACAAAAGCCGCAAGTCGCGAGCACGTAGCCAATCATCGAATTCGAATTCAAAAACCATTGGATGCTTTGTTAATATTCATATATCGTCATCATGTATCACACGCCGCATCGGGCGTAGGCGTTGATGTCGCGACTGCAACCGCAGAGCGCGACTCTCGCGCGCGTTCGCGAACTATGCGCGGTCCACCCAACGCCGCCCTGCTCCGCCGCGTCGCGCAGTTCACCACATCGTCCTCGTCGCGTGAGGGATTGCCTTTCATTTTACCCCCCATCGATGTCGCGTACGACGTGGAGACTGCTGAACGCGCGCTCGCGGCGAGAGGCTTTGCCCCAGCGACGTCGCCGCGCGAGGGCGAGCTCTCGCTCGTAGGTTTCGATATCGAGATGCGTCCAAACTTTTCCGGGGGCACGGCGAAGAATCCGCCCGCGTTGGTGCAGGTGGCGAACGCGACGGGGTGCGTGCTCGTACACTTGGCGTCGATGCGTCCCGAAGTTCCTCCGACGCTGCGGGCGATGTGCGCCGACGCGCGGATATTATTCGTCGGTACGGGCGTCGCGCACGACATGCAAGACATGCAACGCGCGCTAGGTGTGGAGTGTAAGGGGTATGTAGATACTGGCGCGATTGCGCGCACGTTTGGGCATAAGAAGTTTGGATTGAAGGCGATGAGCTCGTACTACGGGTACGACGCCGACAAGCCGAAAGCGACGCAAACGAGTAATTGGGAACGAGGGCCGTTAGATGACAAGCAAATACGGTACGGTGCGGAAGACGCCGCGCTTGGATTGTGGGTGTTAAAGTGTATGCATAACGAGCGCGGGAAAGGGAGCGAGTTGATGGATTGGGTGGCGGCGTTTGCCAACGCGCCTTCGGCGGATGCGTTGGCGAGGCGAGCGCGCTCCGCGGACGTTCCAAAAGTTGTCGCTGACGCTTTGGTGGATTATACCAAGGAGGAACGCGCCGAGGCGCGCGAAAAGTGGGTGTTGAAAAAAGTACATCGCGGGAAAAAGCTGTTGTCGCGCATTTTGAATGGGAATCTACATCCCGTGTCGGCGGCGTCTTCGCTGGCGGATTGTTTTCGAGCGCCTCGCGCGCGTCAAACATCCGTCGTGTGGCACGTCGAGCAGCCGCCAGACAAGTCGACGTTTAAGGCTACGGTACAGATAGGGTCAGAGCTCGCGGGTGTCGCATCGGCGACGTCACTCAAGGCGGCGAAATTCGAGGCGGCGCAGACGGCGTTGGCCGCGCTTCGTTCGATGGATCGAGAAAAATGGCTCACAAAAGAATTAGAATTGGTGTGCGATGTCTAAACCGTAGTAGCATTTATTGTAGTAGTACACACGTTGTAGAAGATTTCACATCGCGCCGCGGGTCGTTCCAGTCCGGCTCATTTTCGAGTATTTCATTACAAGCATCGATGATGCGTCATTACAAATTGCCGTTGTCGCTCGGTCGACCGTAGACGATGTTCGCTCCCGGTTGCGTAAACACGCGACCCGGTTGCGAAGGCGTACCCTGCTGCGTCGTCCTCTGCGTCTGCGTCACGACGGAATCGACCGGCAACACACGCGTCTTGTCGGTAACTTCATCATAGACAGCCACGATGTCTGGCTTGGTGAGCGTGTTGCGGTCCTTATCGATGGCGTAGCAAATGAACACCGCGTCGACGCACGAGAGCAAAATGTTAAAGAAGAACGAAAGCACAATCCACGACGAAATAAACGCCGAAAAAAACACCACGCCGCCGTACCCGCGCACGTCCACGTTGGCGATGGACATGGTTAAACGCGACATCCACGTCACGATGCTTGAATACGCCAGAGAAAGGAATACCGCAGCCAAATTGAGCACCATTTCGGGCAACCACCAGACGCGAACGGCGCTCAAAAAGTTGTCATTCAACAACCGCGTCACTTCTCGTCCAGATGTGCACAAATCCTCACCGGAAATCGCGCACTGAATCGTGGCAAAATTCGTGAGCGCTTCGATGATCTCACCGATGCAATCCATGATGGTGGTGACGATGCACGCCAAGACCGCCATGAAGCCTTCGCTTCGTCGTCGCGCGCGTTCGTTCATCTGTCGCATCACCGACACCGCGGTGAGCACCAACGCACCAAACGCCAACGATCCGAACGAATTGCGCCACGCATGCCGGATAAACGTGCGCGTCGTACCCACGAACGACGTCGTGCCTACTGGGGCAAAATACCACTTTGATACCGTGCCACCGATGACAAAGTTGCGCGCTTGAGCAAACGTCAACGCCGTCCACGCGGCGACGAGCGGGGCAAACGCCAGAAACGGCGGCACCCACGCATCGAGCCGCCACGCGCAGCACCGGATGGGTTTCGTCAAATCATCCGCCCAATAACACGCACCATCTCGATAGATCATTTCATCCGGCGCACCGGTGGCGACGACTGAGCCGTTCATCGACGCGAACAACACGCACGCGCCCGCGACCAACAAGCTCGTGCACAACCCGAGCCCCGCGAACGTGGACACCGTCACCAAATGGGGATTGTCCTTCAACGCCGTCGACGCCGCCGCTAGCAACTTGGCCACGAGTTCCACTCTATCCTTTGTCCTCGTCATCCAAAACGCCCATAATCCGGCGAGCGCGATGAAAATCACCCCGCCGGCGACGGCGCCGTTCCCGAGCAAGATCGCCCCGACGGTCAAACAAATTCCACATTCCGCCCAAATCATCCCCCACGTCATCATCCGCGGATGATTCTTAAACAAATGTATCGTCATCAGTCCCAACGCAATCGCACCGATGGATACCGCGATCGCCGCCGGCGTTTCGCTCGCCGCGAACCGTTCATTCGCCTCGTCGTCGTCCTCGTCATCCGACAACAACATCCGTCGCCTCACCGCCGTCCCATCGCTCGCGTGACAGCTCCCATACCGCGTCAACACATCGCTCGACATCAAATCTAACGCATCGCGCGGGGCGTTGCTCGCGCCCACGACGCCACCGATCACGACGAGCGCCAAGCACGCCACGAGCGCGCGGCCGAATGCGACGTCTCTCGGCGCGCGAGATTCGTCATCCGCGCTCGATCGCGCGTCGCCGTGCGCGTCGGCGCGAAGGAACGACGCGCGGTCGTCGTCGTCGGATGGGATGAGGGTTTCGGGCACCGATGCGGGCGGCATCGCGCGCAGCGAGGCGGCGAATGGCGACGCGGGGATTCGGCGCGATGGGGTGTCGGAAACTTCCGAAACTGGGCACCGTGTTCGGGCGTGGGTATGGGTGCCCGGTTTTATAGAGACGCGCGTCGTCGTCGCTCAGGCGCGCGCGCGACGGCGACGACGACGACGACGACGCGAGCGATGGGGACGCGAATGTACGCGCGACGCGTGATTATATGTTATATGCGTGCATGCGTGCGTTACAACGCGGTGGCGAGTCGCGGGCTAGGAGGGGAAGGTTTTGGCGAGGAGCGGCGCGCGCGCGGGGTCGTCGACGCCGCCGTCGGCGCCGCCTGGTGCGGCGCGATCGCGCGACGACGATGACGGTGGCGCGGTGGTGTTTTTCGTGAGTTCGCGCACGGCAGCCGCGTCGAGGGCTTTGGCGTGGTTGAAAAAGAGGAAACCGACGACTGCGACGGCGTAGCCAAAGATTTCGAGCGCGGATACGTCGTCGCCGTAAATTACCACCGCGGCGGCGATGACGACGACGTTCTTCAGCTGCGACATGGTTTTAACCATGAGTGAGCCCGCGTGTTTGACGACGCCTAGGCACACGTAGTTTACGGCGAACCCGAACGTGGCGCAAATCGCAAACAGATACCAATACTCTCTAAACGCGCGCGCGTTCTCGCCACCCTTGAGGAGCTCTTCAGTTTCAAACACCGCACTCAGAGCCATTAAGAACACCAAAGTCGCGGGCGAAAAGTAATACATGCCGTTGAACAGTGAGAACTTTTTGTTGGCAATCAAGTACTGGATGCCGACGGAGCGAAACGCCTCGGCGACTTCAGCCGCGAGCATGCACGCCAAACCAAACACCGTGACGTGCGCCTCGCCCCATGACGCGATGAAACACCCAAACATCACCACACTCAGCGTGCTCATGATTCGCGCGCTCCAGCGATCGAGCCCAAACCCAACTAGAGTAAAATACGTCACCACGGGCGCGAACGCCTTGAGCATCTGTATAAAACTCAAACTCAAATAAAAATACGCCACGTTCGCCGCCGCTAAACTCAACGCCGTGCACGCGCCTATGGGTAATATATTCGCACACCACTCCCCAAACGTCAACTTGTGCGATAACGGCTCCATACCCGTGTGTATCGCCACCGCCGCCGCGCCCCATCCAAACCAACTCCCGAGCGAGCTCACGAATATCGGGCAGTTAAAGCTCGTCTCCGTGATCAAATGCTTGTTCGCCAATATCAGCACCGTGGCGAATATCAAATATAACACCGAATACGTCGCCGCCGTCGTCGCGCTTCCCGCGCCATACGTCGACAGCTCCATGTGATTTGATCTACGCTCAACACTATAAACTACTAATGTTCAGTACATCAACGTATCAAACCTCCTCGTCGTCCTCCTCGTCGTCGCCGCACCACCGAACGAGTCTACCACCACCCCGTGCTCTCCCTCGTCGTCGTCGTCGTCCTCGTGCGCGACTCGTCGACGTCGTGGTATGACAATCATCATCGTCAGCATCACTTCATTCATTTTCTGACTCGAACATACCTCCTAGTCATAATTGGTCGATGAGTCCCTCCTGGTGGAAAGTTTCTCTTCCTCATGCCTCATTCCTCGATGCGCGCCTGCGCGAGCGATTGTGCGCGCGCGTACGCCCGCTCGTCGCTCGCGTCACCGCCAGCGTCACCACCGTCGCGCATCGTCGCCAGCCGGGGATTCGCGACGGCTTTCGCGCGCCCGACGCGCGCGCGTGCGGTGGCGGCGGCGCGCGCAGCGAGCGCAGACATGCGCGCCGCCGTGGTGGCGCGCCGCGGCGTTCGCGGCGCGTGCGCGATTCGCGGAGGGTGCGATGGGGTGTGGCGGAGCGGTGCGCACGCGCGGATGCGCGCGATCGGCGCGTACGCGGGGGCGAACGGCGTTGGATTGGATGATGAGGTAGGGTGGCGCCGCGGCGCGTGATGGAGCTTTTTGGTTTTTTCGCGCGTGATGCGACGCGTGTACCCGCGTTTGGGACGCCAATGATGCTATATACTGCGTTATCTTCCTTATTAGAGCTTCACCGAGACGCTTTCGGGCTGACGCGTGAGCAACCTATGCGGCAAACTTAACAACAATGAGGCGTCGAACGCGGGTACTTTTTTTGCTTCTTCTTCGTCTTCTTTTGATGCATCGCTTCGCGCCTCGCTTCGCTTCGCAACGCGATAACTGACGGGGCGTGTTATCATTGTACGTTTTCTCAGACTATACATCCGAAGGTCACTGCGGCGTTGCGGAATTTGGGATTTACCGCGCTCACGGAGATTCAAGCCGACGCCGTCCCGGCGGCGGCGGCAAACGTCGACGTCGTCATCGCCGCCGAGACTGGGAGCGGGAAGACGCTGTGTTATTTAGTGCCGATATGGAGTAACTTGTTGAGACAGCTCGAAAAAGATGCCGCGAGTGGCGTGACTAAGGCGGGCGGCGATGATGGGGAGATTAAAACAAAGACGGGGGCGTTGATTTTGTGCCCAAACGCGACGTTGTGCGAGCAAGTGGCGCGGGTGGCGGATTCGCTCATCGATACCGCCACGGGCGAGCCGCTGTTGCGCACGCACGCGTTGACGCCCGAAACCGGCACGCCATTTACGAACCCGGATGTGTACGTCACCACGCCCGCGCGCGCGATGGATGATTTGTTGCGGTTTCGCGACGGACATTGGCGACGCGGCGGTTTCGCGCCCATCGCGCAAACGTTACGCCACGTCGTGTTCGATGAAGCCGATATGCTGTTCTCGGGTGGGTATTTAAAACCGTTACGTGCGTGCTTTGACGTGTTGTACCGCGAGGAAAAGCTCGCGAGCGAAGGATTTTTTGTGAATGAATTGGAATTTATAGCGAATCAAGAAAACGCGGCGCAGGCAGCGGCGGATGCGTGGGACGGCGATGCCGAACGCGGTGAAGCGGATTACGAGCGCGATTGGCGTAAAGATCACGACGGACCATCGCGAAAACGTGGACCTGCACTCGGGGGCAAAGGTAAGATGGGCCAAGGCGAAGGTCGCGACTTTAGGCGACAGTACATTTTCGCCGCCGCCACGGTGATGAGCAACGGCAAGAAAACTCCTGGAGCAATGATCAAGTATGGGTTTCCGGACGCGAAGTGGATCGAAGGACGTCGTTTACACCGCTCAGTGGCCAGCGTGAACCAAACATGGATCGATGTCACGATGGAATCACGCGCGGGCGAGCTCGCCCGAGCGGTCGGTCTCGCCGCCGGCGCCGCCGGCGGCTCTGAGACAAAGACAATGGTATTCGTCAATACTGCTGCCGCTGCGGATGAAATCGCGCGCGAATTCAACGCACTAGATTTACGTGCGGCGGCGTTTCACGCCGATATGAATAGCGTCGAGCGCGCTATTCGCTTGAATGATTTCGCTGAAGGTAAAGTCACCGCGTTGGTGTGCACCGACAGCGCCGCGCGAGGCGTCGACATTCCCGGCGTCGAACACGTCATCCAAGCCGAATTCGCCGGCAATGCCGTCGATTATTTGCATCGCATAGGGCGCACCGCGCGCGCCGGTGCCACTGGACGCGTCACGAATTTATGTTTACCCGGGAGCGCCGAGCTCGTGCGCGCCGTCCGCGAAGCCGAAGCCAAAGGCGAATCCGTTGAGAGCGCGTTTAGCCGCAAGCGCTCATTCAGGAAAAAATTTAAAAAGTATGGAGAAAGTAGAAAAGGCGTGGCCGACGAGTCCCTTCGTCGTCGCCGTTAGTTTTAAACATTTGTGTAACATCTACCGTAGTACAGTACGCTTCGAACCGCACATCGCGTCGCGTCGCGCGTCACGTCGCGCATCACGTCGCGGTAAGCATGCGCGTAGACGTCGACGATGACATCATATACGCCGCGCTTCCGTCATCCGCGCAGGTACGCGCGCGCACGCATCGAAAATCGCGCATCGTGACTCCCCCGACAGCTCGAGCTGAATTTAAACGCATTCGTTGTGCTCACACGCGTGTTTCGTCGCGCACGCAGGATCTCATCGCGCGCCGGGCCGCGCTATTGAAGCATCGCGAAGCGCTCGTCGATGCGTTGTCGCGCGTGAGCGTGCGCGCGGGCACGGCGAGCGATGGACGGTGGTGTGACCTCGTCGACGCGCGCGCGGCTGACGAAGACGCGAGACGCGCGTCGACGCCGATGCGTGGCGTGTATTCACTATCCCCAGGCGCCGAGCGCGCCGCGGCGTTAGCATGTATACAAGAAGCGACGATTCCGATGGATAGCTTTGACGTTGAAGGCGCGAATGCGGGTGAGCTGGACGATGACGCGAGCGAACCGACAGAGCCGACGGCGCCGCGTACAGACGTCGAAGGACAGGAAGACGACGTTCGCCGGCGGACGATTGATTTGGCGTCGCCCGTATTCGTACAAGACATCACGCCTGCGTCGATACATGATTCGGGGAGTGGTGCGCGTCGTCATTGGGCGGCTGATGGAGACGAGGGCGAGGACGCGTCGGCTGGTCAAATGGAATCAAAACGCGCGCGCGTCGAAGAGACGCCTTTGGTCGCCTCTCCTCACGCATCGCGCGATGATGACATGGACGATGACGGGTGCGATGTTGGTACCGATGGCCCTGACGCGCGTGAGGGCAGTCCGGGACGAATGTTACGATTTAGCGTGGGCGGTGCAGCGAGCGACGATAGTGCCGAAAAACGAGCCACGAGAGCCGAGCGCGCCGCGACATCTCGGCGCGTGTTCTCTTCTACGTTCAACAGTGGTGTGCCCAAGACGGTCGTTTTGAGTGCTGATTGCGATGATGACCAACGCTATGTGACTTTGGGTGTCGTCGTGGAGTTTCCGAGCGACGGAGGCGCGTCAACGAGTCAACATTCGAGCGCCGATGACGCTGACGTCGACGCTATGGATGTCTTGGTATTTCGAGTGGGCGTTGCCGGCGATGCGCGCGGTTCGAATAAGTGCTTAGGTGCGCGCTCGGTGTTCAAGTCGTCTACCGCTGGTCGACGGGTGAGTCGGCGGCGGTCATCCTTGACGGCGCCCGTTCGCGCGCCAAGTGCCGACGCGGTGTTCGTGAGCTCGAGCGGGCGTTTCGTTTTCGCGCCGCACGTGACGGATGGTATGCGCATCATGCGCGTGAATGGGATGACGAATGGTGATGAGTCACCACTGAGTGTTGACGATGAACGAGAACGACGTTTAGAGTGTGGATTCAGAGTCGTGCGCGTCGCCGCGCGACGCGTCGCGAATGATTTCCTTCTCGCCGCCGCGGGCGAGGACGGCCAGTGCATCGTATGGTCTTGGACCGCCGCTTCAGAGAGCGATAGCAACGATGAAGAAGACATGTTCACTCGCGCACCGACGGAAACAGTGGCACTTCCCGACGTGTTATTTCGAAACGTCGCTCCAAAGCCCGGAGCGCCGACGAGTTTAGCATGGATTAGCGCGGCTTCGACGCCCAAACTCGTCGTCACCCTCGATCACGCGCTCGTCGCCGTGTGGAATGTGCGCTTAAAATCGCTCGAACGCGTGTCGTACGTCATGGAACACGACGTGCGGTGCGTGGTGCCCATTCATTTCGAAGGTTTACCCGTCGCGGATGGAGAAGACGCCGCTATTCCGGCGCTCGCCATCGCGACCAAGAAATCCGCGCCGAGCGAGTCGTATCGATCGACTGAAGACTGGACCACAGTCGACGACACATATCGCGATACCAACGTATGCGCCGCGCTCCTTCGTTCGCACGGCGTATCCATAGGCTCGACCATTTTTGACGACGTACCAGACGCGAACGTGTTGGCATCCGGCGGCGACGTCGCTTGCGTTGGCACTCGCAATGGCACCGTGCTCGCCTGGAACGTGCGCACTGGTCACGTTTCATTGCACGCAATTTTAGACGAATACGTTGACGCCATGTCGCCCGCCATTACGCGCGTGGCGTGCCATGAAAACGTCGTCGTCGCCTCGTGCGGCCGACGCGTCGAGTGCTTCGTCGTCGACGACGTCAACACGCGCAGTACAACTCAAAACCACACCACACCACCATAGCCATGCATTCACATTGTCACACACATCACACACAGCTTTAAAACACTCTGCTACTAGTACGTATTACAACTTTTCTCTCATCCAGCGCTCGAGCCTCTACCACACCGGGCGCTTCCCCTCTTGCAAAGGAAGGGAATCCGCATCCGTCACCGTCATGCGCGCCTTGTCCTTCAGCCAATACTTATCCACCTTTGTGGGTTGGTCCCAATTATCCTTCCTGCGACGTTTCACGAAACCGTGCGCGGTGAGTCAGTCTATCGGTTGACGCGTTTTCGAGCTCGAGAAACCCCGCGGACGCGCGCTCTTCGCCTCGACATCCCACGCGCGTGCGCCATCGTCGCCGCCAACGCGCTCGGCGCACGCGACGCGAGAGCACGCGTTGCTCTCGCGTTGCCATCCGCATCCCGCCCTCGTCGTCGCGCGAAGACCGATACCGCGCGAAGACGCGATCGATCATCTTCATCTTCATCATCATCTTTGCACCACTCGCGACGCGACGCGCGTTCGATCGAACGCATCGAGCGCACGTACAGGCTATCACACTTCGCCGTGACCTTTTTCACATGCGCCGCTCGCGCCTCGGCGCGCGCGGTGTCGTCCTGAATGCCGCTCGCGATGAATCGCGTTAAAAAACCCATGGCGCGGCGCACTGTGACGCCACACTCGCACCCGTCGCATCGCTCGACGCCGTCGTCGCGCGCGCGCGATGGCGTCGGCGGTGCGCGTGCAGGGCGATGGCGGCGGTGCCGACGCCGTGCGCGCGGTGTTCGCGCGCGCCATGGCGGCGATTGTGCGACAGTTTGCGTGCGATGGGACGGACCAACGAAACAATGGCGACGCGCACGCGCGCGCGGCGCTGCTTGCGATGCATCGCGCGTTCGCGGGCGATGGTGGCGGAGCGGTTCTTGATGCTGCGCGCGGCGGTGAGGCGTCGGACGCGGAGGATGCGGCGGTGAGGGGGTTTGTCGCGGATGAGCGCGTGGCCAACGACGTCGTGTATCGCGCGCCGTCTAAAGGTTTAGAGATTGTTCTCGACGCGTGCTCGCGATGCGAGACGCTGAGCGTTGCTGGGGAGATTGGCGTTCTTGGATTGGCGCTGTACGCGATGGATGAAGACGTTGATGGTGGGCGGCTGTGGGCGCAAGGCGTCGCGGCGTGTAACCGTTCGCTGCGGCGGTTGACTGGGGAGCGCTTGGCGTCGGATTGCACGCTCGAGCGGTACTATCGCGGTGTGCTCGCGCGGTTAGACGAGTTTAAAATGTGCTACAGAAATAGTTTGCGGCTGGCGTTCGCGCGCGTGTGTGGGGCGAGGCAAACTGAGACGCGAGAGACGTGCGGGTTGCTGCTCAAGCTCGCGTCGTTTGAGAAAGTACCCGTCGTCCGTGCGGCGTTAGTGTCAGCAATTGATGCTTTAGGTGGCCCACTCGAAGACACTGCGGTTGAATTTAGTAGAATGTTTTTCAACGCATCAGAGAAGAGTTCGATTGTTCGCAAACGAGCGCTCAAGGCGGTGCGTCGGTTACGGGGACCGAAACATAAATGGTTGGTGGAAAAAGTTGCGTGTAAACGCGCGTTCGAGCTCGGGAAAAACGATCCAGAGCTGCGCCAGATCACGTGCGAGGCGTTACAGCGGCTATGGGAAGGGCGAGAAGGCGATCCGGCGACGGATGGGTCGGATGACGTTAGATTGTACATGACTGTGGAATTTGTCGGCGCGTTGACGACGGACGCAGATGCGGATGTTCGCGCCGCGGCAACGCGGTGCTTGGGTCATCTTCGCGCCGCGGCCGCCGCAAAAGTCAAGTTGATACACGCACGCGTAGAAGACGTTGACGAGGGTGTGCGGGATGCGGCGGCGGAGGCGCTCATCGCGCTCGGCTTTGTCAACGCCTCGACAGGAACGTTCAAGGCTCGAGGCAACTACAAGCCATCGAAGTTTTCGGCGAATAAGAACTTTTTCGCGGCGTTGACTGGAGATGTTGAGAATATTTCGACGTCGAGGGTGAAGATTCCGATTGGCGCCATCGTTCGCGTGTGGTGGGAGCTCGATCAAGAGTACTATGAAGCCAAAGTCAAGGCGTACGACAAGGCGACGCGCATGTACACCATCGTATACATAGAAGACGGCGTCGAAGAAGTTATGAATTTCCGTAAAGAAAAAGTAGATTTAAAGCACAAGTTGGGTAAAAAGCGGGCGACGTGGATTCCTTGCGGTATGGTGCCTAGACAAAAGAAGCAAAAGAGCGTCGACAATGCCACTGAAACACGTGGCCGCGCATCTCGACACGTCGAACGGCCCATTCGCGAAGATCTTCCTGGTGATTGGCGCAATTACATCGCGGAATTACATCGGGATAAGGCAGATTGTCAAGTCGGTGGGCGTGCGCGCGTGTATTGGCCACTCGATAAGGCTTGGTACGTCGGCCAAATTCGGGCGCACGTCGCCGGAACGGACACGTACTCTGTGCATTATTACGAAGACGACTGCGAAGAAGAGCTTGATTTCGCCAAAGAAAAGGTACAAGTGTATATTTTAAACCCAGATGTACGACCACCTTCCGTGCGAGGAATAGAACCTATGCGCCTGGAGGTGTACACGGGACCCGAAGACAAGCGCACGAGCGGATGGTTCGAACCAGGCATGCCGAGGGGCTACGAATGCGTGTCGTACGTCAACGAAGAAGGCACCAAGGTCACGGCTCGTGCGACTCAGTTTTGTACTTATTTTAACCCGGACATCGACAAGGGCTCACGATGGCGTCGTGAAATTTACATCAAAGCCGACGGCGTCGACGGCTTGGACGACGACGCGGCGTTAAACGACTGGTTCAAAATCCAGGGCGAGCGTTGGAGCTATGCCGTCGTCGGCCAAACTTTCGAGATTAACACCAACGTTGACATGCGCGATTTCCGCGACGACGATGACACCAAAGACCGCGATCCGGTGTGGCAGCTTGTGAAAATCGTCGATTATAACAACCCGACTGGTGAACATCAAGTCGTCAACGTCGACGCCGACGGCAAGCCAGATCGCGACCAAGCCATGTGGGTGCCCTTGTTCACCCAACACACGCGGTGATTTTGTGAAAGTCCGCGCACGACTAGTAGTGTACAATAGACATATACAAGAACCATGAAAATGATGAGCCGCCAGTGGCTTTTCAACAGCCGCCCGTGCGGCGCGCCCCACACCGCGCCTCTCGCGCGCGTCGTCAACGCCTCGCGCGCATAATCTCGCACCGCACACGTCGCGGCATGTATAGAACCATGACCCTCGTCCCGTCGTTTGCACGCGCGCTGCGTATCACAGCGCGCCCGACGTCGCAGCCGCCGTCCCGCTGGGTCGTCGTCTCCAGCCGTCAGCGTCGCCAAAGCCACCGCAAGGTCGACGGCAACGGCGGCGAGGATTACACGCGCGTCAAGCACCAACCTGATGCTAACGCACACCCGTCGCACGCAATCCCAGACGACGTTGTACCGCCGCCGCACGACGCAAAGAGAAAGAAGAAACCAGTGGCGCTGCTGCTTGCGTACGTCGGCGGAGCGTACAAGGGTAACACGCACAACTCGCAAGGTCCGCGAGGCGACACCGTAGACGATCACATTGAGGATGCTTTATTTGCGTGGGGTGGGATTTTGCTGCCAAACTATCGCTCGCGCGGGTTGCAGCGATTGAAGTGGAGCCGGTCGAGCCGCACCGATAAAGGCGTGAGCTCGTTGTGCACCGTGGTGAGTTTACGTGCGGAAATCGATCCAGAGGTGTGGGATGCCGACGCCGAGGCTCGCGAGACTGCGAAGGAAATAACCAAGTTGTTACCGAACGACATTGCGTGTTTTGCGGTGTACAACACGCCGAAATCGTTCCAGGCACGGCGAGAATGTATCATGCGGACGTACGAGTATTTACTTCCAGCGCGCGTCCTCGATGCCGAGCTCGAGGGCGGCGAGGCGAGGATTGAGGCGTTTCAGAATGCGCTGCGAGCGTTTGAAGGGGCGCATCCGTTTCACAACTACACCAAGCGGTCGCAGTACACGCGCAAAGCCAAGTCTACATTTTCACCAAAGCTTCGGGACGCGCGCGGTCGCCTCGCGTGGGAAGGTCAAGAAGGCGCAACAATGGATAGCGGGTCGAACTTAGACGACGAAATAGAGGGTGATAGTGAAAACAGCGACGGTGATGAAGAGGGCGACGTTGGCGATATAGCGACTGATGACGGTGACTCCTCGTTTCCTGAGCACGTGGGCAACCGCCGCAACGGCACGTATTGGCTTTTTGGCTCTGACCCAAATGATAAGATTGGACCTTCGCATTTCAGGCGCATTCACAGTTTCACTGCGAGCTCTGTTATTGAGCGCATGGAAATTACCGCCGAAGATGGTTCGACGACGACGATGAGCGAACCATTCGTGCGCGTGAGCGTGCGCGGCGAATCCTTCATGTTGTATCAAATCCGCAAGATGATTGCCACCGCCGTCGCAGTCAGCCTCGGGTACGTACCGCTTGAGTTTTTACCCGCATCGTTGAGTCGCCCGTGTCGTGCGGCGATGCCACTCGCGCCTGCGTCGACGTTGTACCTGTACGACGTAGAATTTATGAAGTTTCGCGTCAACTTGGACGAGAGCCAGCCGAATAGACTCGAGAAGCTCGTGCCATCCGACGCCGTTCGCGCCGACCTCGCGCGCTTCCAGCGCGAAAAACTTGAACCTGCGTTAGCGCCGTCGTTATTGAATGATGAATGGGACTTGTTCAAGGAAAATTTGGCTCAAGGAAACATTACGGAGGATGTAGCGACGCCAATTATCGAGGCTCACGCGGCGTACCGCGCCAACCGCGACGAAGCGCACGCCCGTCAAGACGCTGAAGCCGCCGCCGCCGCCGCGTCAGCTGATGCATGATTTCTGCGTTTCTCGTGTACACTGTAGCTCAATAGCGCCGCGTTGCATAATAATTTACACTCTCTAAGATAAGTACGCGTCCAGCGACGTGTTCCCCGTCACGCACACCCAAACCGCGCCGAGAACCGCTAAAAAGATAATCGCATTCAACCACGTGGGAATCTCCTGACGCAACGCTTTCGTCACGACCCAATACGCCGCTAAGGGCGACGCCAAATCCACCGCTAAATCCGCCGTCGCGTACGCGGCTTCGACGGTTTCATCCGAACCAAACTCAGGAACGCCCCCCGAACCGCCCACGGCGAATCCCGCCGCCAGCGCCGCGCACGGCGCGAGCGCAGAACCCAACGCCACCGCGACGGACGCCACCGCCACCGCCGGCGACGGCGGTTTCGATGCATTCGCGACCACTGTAGAAGAAAGATGATGACGACGATGACGAAGATGCCGAAGATGCCCCTGACGACGCGACGCGGCGCGTCCGAACGCCGCCGAACGCCGCATGATGACTCGCGGTGATTGCCGCGCGCGATGTGCCGCACCGCTCGCGCGCGGCGCGCCGACGAGCGATGCGCGCATCACCAATGTGCGCTCCATCATCGCGTCTCGCAATGCCGCACTCAACGACGCGCGACGACGCGCCATGGCCACGTCAACGCTCGAGTTCGCCCGTCGAGCGCACGAAGACATCGAAAGACTCGAGCGCGCATGCGTCAAGGTGCTCAAGGATGCGGCGCCGACGACGCATAGGGCGCGGTTGACGCAGAATCACATTGTGGATCGATTGTTAGAGGCATCGACGACGCGCGCGAAGCGACTGGTGCGTTAATGCGAGCGCGTGCGATGGAGACGATGCGCCGCGCGTGTGCGGTTGTGTTGACATGCGCGTTGCTGTGTGTGCGCGCGCGACGAGGCGAGCGGATGCGTGAATCATGCATCCCTAGTGCTCGACTGAAGGCTGACGACTGACGCGCTGGATACGTTTCTTTTTCACGCACGAACAGCGTGATACGTACGCAGACGAGGATAAAATGCGCGAAGAGGAGTTGGCACGCATGGGTGGAGACGAGGCGGCGCAGATGCGGGCGTTTTATGAAACTATAAAGGCTACGCGAGCGTCGCACAAGCCGTTTGCGGGCGCCGTCGCGACGGATGGCGCGGAGTTTATTGACGAGCTCATCACCAAGGATTTGAGCGAGGATGTTATTTTTAGCGGTGAAGAGGCGACTGGGAGATATCTTGACTTGCACGAGGCGCACATGATGTATTCCAATGCGAATTTTGGTGAGCGATGCGACTACGGGGAGTATTTGGAGCGCTGCGGGAATTTCACGGCGACGAGTCGCGGGAAAAAGTTTACCACCGCGTACGGCACATATCTCGATGGTTTGATCGAGTATTTGCGTTCATTTCATGCGCGTGCATTGCCGTTGCAGTTTGTAGACAAGGTGCTAGAAGCGAGCGCGAAGGAGTTTGATGAGAAGTGGGCCAAGGGCGAGTGCGACGGTTGGGAGGACAAGGGCGTGCGCTCCGTGGACGCCGCCGCGATAAAGTCCGCGGCGGTAGATTTATCGGGGTATAAAACAGTTGACGACATGAGTAAATCCCTCGACGTCGATGCGATTAAGTCGGCGCTGGAATCCATGGGTCTGAAGGCAGGAGGCACGCCCGAGCAACGCGCCGAGCGTTTGTGGAGCACCAAGGGCAAGACGCTCGCTGAGCTCGACAAGAAGCTTTTCGCCAAGGGTGTGGTCGTCGGCGCGAAGAACGCCAAGGCGACCAAGGAAGATGTCAAGGCTAAAGAAGCCAGCGCGCGCGCGGTGGCGTTTAAGGAATTCCAATGCACGACTTTGTTCAAGCTTTTGAGCAAGCAACTCGATGCCACGAGAACAAACGTAGAAAAGAAATCCACGCTCTCTCTCGCCGAACTTCAAGCCGAAGCCGAAGATGACGACGACTTTTCTGACGCCGCCACGGATGACGAAGAAGAGATTTATAACCCGCTTAAGCTGCCGCTCGGGTGGGACGGTAAACCCATTCCGTATTGGTTGTACAAGCTTCACGGGTTGAACATGGAGTTTACGTGTGAAATTTGCGGCAACTACTCGTATTGGGGTCGTCGCGCGTTCGAGCGTCACTTCACCGAATGGCGCCATCAGCACGGTATGCGGTGCTTGAAAATTCCGTTCAGTCGTGCGTTCAACGAGGTGACGTCGATTAACGATGCCCTAGCGTTGCATAAAAACTTGAACCAACGCGAGCACGGCGCGTGGAACACGAGAACTGATGAAGAAGTCGAAGACGCCGAGGGTAACGTGTACAACAAAAAGACTTACCAAGATCTCGTGCGGCAAGGATTGATTTGATGTGTATTGGTACAGTGAATATAGTTTAATACGAGCATGACATCGGTGCTTATTCGTTCTCGCCGTCCTCATAAAGCGACTCGACCGCGCGATGCGCGCCGCCGCGCGAACTCGCCGCCGCACGCGCGAGCCATTCAACCCACCGGCGCACGCACCCACGCCCAGCACATCGCACGTCATTCAACCCGATGTCGTCGACGAGGACGACGCATGTTCGCGCCCAAAGCCCGACGACGTCGCGCTCGACCAAGCCGCGCTCGCGAGCGCCCTTTCGTGCCCCATCACTGGCCGCATTTTCGTCGAACCATGCACCACACCGTGCGGGCACACGTTCGAGCGCGAAGCTTTGGCGCGTTGGATGACGCGCAGGGACTTAGAGCGCGCGAATCCGAGAGATATGGCGTCGTCCGCGGCGGGCGTGGGCGCGAGCTGCCCGAGGTGCAGAGGCGCGTTGTACCACGAAATGCCGCACGAATGGCCCATAAACACCGTCGTGCGCGAATGCGTAGAGGCTATATACGGCGTTCAATCGCTCCCCGCCGACAGCGGCGCGCGCGATGGCGTGAGTGATGGAAACCATGGGGTGAGCTCGGAGCCACGAACGACGACGTTGCCGGTGTTTTTCCTCGACGCCTTGGTCCCGGGACAGGAATGTTCGCTCAATGTCTACGAAGCGCGTTACAAGGTGCTCGTGCGCCGCGCGTTGAGTGGCACGCGAAAGTTTTTAATGCTTTCGCTTGAAGATTTGGATGAGGATGAGTTTTTAGAAGCGACGCGACGCGCGGAGGGCGAGGATGCGACAGCCGGAGCTGGAGGCGCCGAAGACGAAGACGGTCGATGGTTGCCGTCTGGCGTAGAGATTCCCGACGCCATGCGCGAAGGATGTCGAATGATGCGCGTGTCATTGAAGAATCTCGGTCGATATTGCGTGGAATGTCACATCGTGAGCGCGCAAGAACTCATGGATGGTCGATTCGTCGTTCGCGTCAAGGCGTTGAAACACGCCTACGTGCGCTCCGCCGAACGCGACCCCGCGGGCTACGTCGTCGCACAGTGTTTACACGTGCCTGAAGATGACGTAAACGTCGATCCAGCGACTCGTTGTCGCGTGCTTATGCGTGCCGAGCGCGCGAAGGAGTTGTTCGACATTTGGGTCGCCACGACATCGGGGCCGCGATGGTTGTACAATTACGGCGGCAAAATGAGCGCGTTGTTGCAACACGTCGGCCCGCGACCAGCCAAGGATGATTTACACGCCCTGTCGTGGTGGATGATTCGTGTGTTGAATCCGCTGCCTACCATAGATGGCACGATTGAAATGCGCTCGATTAGCCTGAACGCGGAGGATGTCGAAAGCCGATTTCGCGTCGTCGCCCAAATGCTCATTTACTCCATGGCGCTCGTGCAACGCGTGCGCGTGAGAGATTGGGTCAGGCGTGAGCACGCCATCGCGGCGTGCGTGTTGGACAAATTGTTGGATAATCTTGAAGAGGCGTTTCGCGACGGCGACGGCGGACATCAGCGGAGGCGTGCACCCTTGGCCAAAGGCGTGCCGCCGATGTGGTCGTTATTGTGGCCAAATGAGCGCGCCGTGCCAATCCTTCGCGAACTCGCGAGCATCATTCGCCGCGCTGGCTGGTTCATCGATCAAGACCCCGACTCGCGCACGGGGGACGATGCAAACGGTAGCGAAGATTTCGTCAGCGGGTTTGATGGCGAGCGTGGCGTCGTGTACATGAGCACTTGGGCCGACGCCCCGGACTTTATGTTTGAGGCCGCCGTGGGACGTTTAGCGGACACGCACGGGATTGGTGGCGTCGTGCTCGCGGCGTGGCGCGTGCTCGCCAATCTTGAGAGTGACGATGAAGATTTGAAGCGCATCAACGAGCGATTGCTCGCGTTGTGCGGTGTCAATCTCACCGCTGTCGAGCGCAACGATGTGGTCACGTCGGTGAACGACGTTCTCGGTTTGTCGGGCGCATTCGTCGACTTGCTCCGTCGCGACATGCGCGCGGGCGTGTACAAATTCTTGTACATTTTCGACCTCGCGCGTTTTGCGGCGTGGTTCGTCTATCGCATGTTGATTCTCATTATCTTCGCCTTGGGTTTCATTTTCGAAGCCGTCTTCGATCGAGAATTCCACGGCGGCTACCGCACGGCAATTCGAGGCGTCGCTCTCGGTCTCGCGTGCGTATTCGGAGCCAAATGTGGATTTGGAGCTCGAGCCGCCTACGACGCCATTTATGCGCGCGCGACGCGAATTTGATATCGTCGCACTGTTTCGTTGGTATCAAATTCGTTGGTATCGTTGGTATTACATAACATTGTTTTCCCGTTGTAAAGTTACTACACACGCATTCCTTTCTGCTCAACCCATGCGTTGCTTCTTCTTTGCATCCCGCACAATCTTCGCCGTCTCTATGCGTTCACCTCGCCCATATCTCCACCGTTCATACGTCGTCATCGACCGACGGCCCTCGTCCCACGTCTCGCGCTCCTCCCGCGTCAGCAACCGCTCCAATTTCCCAACATCACTCGATCGCCCGCACGCCTCCCACAACACCTCTCGCCACCGCCTCAAATATGCCTCTTCAAGTTTATCCCTGATTAACACCACATCCTCGTCCTCGTCGCCGTCGTCGCACTGTTTCGCGAGCGCCGACGCGAACCCCGCGCCAAAGCCAAAAAAACTCTCATTCGTCGCGCGCAAATCTGCAATCCTCGCGCCCTGCTCCGCCCCCAACTCCGCGAACACGTCGTTCCCGAGGCACGCCGGTAAGCCAGTGATGTCTAATTCATCCACCAGGGCGCCTTCGAGCCACCACAGGGGCACCTCGCCCGCGTGGTCGCGCGCGATGTGTTCGTTGCGAGGCGCGCGGCTGCCGCTGATTTCCGCGCCTAAACCCAGCGCGCCCTTCTCGAACGACACCGGTACGCCGTGGTCGGCGGCGAGGAAATCGTTAATGTCGTAATAGTTCGACATCGCGCGGGGTCGGCGCGACGCGCGGTGCGGAAGGACGTCGTCGGCGCATCGATCGATCGATCGATCGTTTGAAAGTTCGGACATTCGGCGTCCTGGTCGACGACGACGCCGTGTCGACGACGACGACGACCGCGGTCGCCGCAGAGCATGACGGGCGCCGACGCCGACGCCGACGCGCGCGATTTCACCGCGTGCGACGCCGCGGTGTTCGATTGCGATGGCACCCTCGTCGGTGCGTGCGTGCGCGAGCGACGCGAGCGATGACGTCGTGATGTCGATGCGCGTGAACCGTCTTCATACGCGCGGTGTGGAACGACGATGGACGACGAGACGCGCGCGAGAGCGACACTGACGCCGAGCGTGTGGTTTTTTGTCATCATTCGCTCGCAGATACGATGGGGTTATTCTACGCCGCCGACGTGAGGGCGTGCGAAGAAGTTGGCTTGCGCATGAGCAAGGAGGTGTTTTATCGGCTCGCGGGTGTTCCAATTCGCGAGATATTCCGCCGCCTCGCGGTGGAACAAGGGAAAGATATGACGGCGCACGAATTGGATGTCATGGTTGATCGTTGTGGGGCGTTTGCGCATGAGTTGGGGACGCCAAAGGCGATTGAGTGCGTCATCGACGTCGCGCGCGAAGCCAAGGCGAGAGGCTTACGCGTCGGCGTGGCGTCGTCTGGGGTCAAGACGACGGTGATGAAGCACTTGCGCGAGCATGGATTATTAGATTTATTTGAGTGTGTGGTGACGTGTGAGGACGTGGAGCATGGGAAGCCGGCGCCGGATTTATATGCACTCGCGGCGAAGACGCTGGGCGTCGCGCCCGAGCGATGCGTGGCGTACGAAGACGCGGAATTGGGCATCGAAAGCGCGCTCGCCGCGGGATACGCGCGATGCGTGGACGTGAGAAAAATGTCCAAGTACGAACCCACAGATTATTTATCAGGCGGTAATGAACCGTAGGTGCGGCCTAGAGAATGTATTCACATAGTCATAAACAGCCGTCGACGTCGTTGTATTATCCACACTGCGCGCCTCGGTAAGGCTATGCGGACCGTGGCGAGAGTTTCATCGTCGTTCGTCACCCGCGTGCGCTCGACGACGGCGAGGAGGATGACAACAGCCGCGCGCGCGGCGTCGGCGCCAGCGCACACGTACGTCGACACGCACTGTCACTTGGACATGGTGCTCCCGCGCTTGGAGCTCAGTTTTGAAGACTGGCGCGCATCGCTCGACGCCACCGCGCACGAGGACGGCGCCACGCTCGACGCGTGTATCACCATTGGCTGTTCTCTCAAGAGCTTGGCCAGCACCGCGGAGTTGTCGCAAAAACAGGGGGTGTACTCGGCGTTTGGCATACACCCGCTGTCGGCGCCCGAGTGGGACGGCGCCGGCGTTCCCGAGCGCATCGAAGCGCTGTGCGCGGACGCCAAGTGCGTCGCCGTGGGCGAGACCGGGTTAGATTATCATCGCATCAGTGAGGACGTGGACGTGGAGGCGTACAAGGCGACGCAGCGCGCGTCTTTTGAGGCGCAAATGAAGTTGGCGACGAGGTTGGACTTGCCTCTCATCGTGCACACGCGCGAAGCGGAAGAAGATACCCTCGAATTGATGCGCGCACATTTACCTCGCGATGCGCGCGTGCACGTACATTGCTTTACGTCGTCGTTGACGTTAGCCCAGGCGTTGCTCGCATCGTTTCCAAAGCTCTGTATTGGCTTTACGGGCGTGGTGTCCTTTAAGAATGGCTCCGACGTACGAGCCGTCGTGGCGAGCGTTCCTTTAGATCGAATCTTACTCGAAACCGATTCACCGTACATGGCACCGACGCCGTATCGTGGACAAGTGTGTCACCCTGGTATGATCCCACGCATCGCCGAGGCGATTGCGTCTACGCACGGCGTCCCGGTGAGCGACGTCTACCGCGCGTCGCGAGAGAACACGCGAAGCGTCTACGGCATTTAGCGCAGTCAACTAATAGGTAGTAGCATTATTCATTGTTGTTTTGTAAAAGTGTGTACGAGGTAGCACCGCCATTGGGTAGACGTGGTCGATTGAACGACACTACGTCGAGAGAACGATGGATAGCGTTCTCACAAAGCGACACGCGTCGAGTGCCGACCATCAAACTCACGCGCACCCAAACGATCGACGCACGCCATCGACGACGCACAGCATCGCAAGGGACGCGCTTCCGAGGACGTGATGGGTATCGATGATGACGACGAGCGAGTAAAGCTTCGCCTGGTGGACACGATGAATGCCCCAGAGAATGTCGCCATTCGCGCCAAAGCTCTCGCCCGTGGCGCCGCGTTGCAGCCCGAGTACGACTCACAGAACTGGGTCAAGACTGTGTTTTCGCTTGATTACAGAGGACGGGGCATAGGGTCGTTTATTGCGCCGTTTATGTTCATCAACGCGTGCTCGGTGATTTGGACGTGCGCGTACGAGTTGGCGCTTCCGAAGAGTCAAGCATCGTTGAGTGCGTACGACGTGGTGTATCAATTGGTGTTTTCCACGATGGGTTTTTTGTTGGTGTTTAGGCTTTCACGCGCGGCGGTGCGGTTTTGGGACTGTCGAACGGCGTTTGGGAATATAAACGTCGGCGTGAGAAATTTAGTTGACGTCGCGTTGGTGTACGGCGACGGTAGAGATCCCGACGCCATGGATGATATCTGTGCATGGACATGCGGGTTTGCGTTGGCTTCGAAGCAGTACTTACGTGGGATTAAAACTATCCCCGCGAACGAGGTTGTGGGAATTTTAAGTGATGAAGATAGAGCGCGCATCGAAAAGTCTTCGCATCCGCCGTTGTTTTGCATTTCGATGATCCGACGGGCAATCTATCGCGCATTCGGCAGAGACAACGCCGGGAAGGATAGCGTGAATGACACAATTAGGTTTGAATCTCGCGTGCGAGAGTTGCACGCGCAGATTGATTTCTTAGTCCTACAGGAGGGCGCGCTCGAGCGGTTGCGGGCGACAAAACTTCCGCAAATCTACGTCATTCACCTGAGGACCTTTTTGGTCTTGTATTGTTTAAGCATGCCGTTTGTGTTCGTCAGCCGGTGGGGCTGGGGCACAATCGCGGCCGTCGCCGCTGTGTCGTTTGCATTATTAGGCATCGAAGGTGGCGCCACGGAATGTGAAATTCCATTCAACCCGACGCACTCCAATCATCTGAGAATGGACCAGTACGTTCAAGGCTGTTTCAACTCTGTGGGGTATTTGTTGACGTGGAACGCCAAGCGTGAAGGCATGAAAAGCCTAGGTAACAGAGAAGGAAACGTGTCGTGCGCATCACTTGATGAGCTCGTGATTCAGGTGGAAAAACGAAATTGATGGACGTCGGCAAGCGCGATTGATCCATTTGTAAAACATTTTTAATTTATTACAACGTATGACGGCGTTAATTACTTCCCAAAACCACCACGGACGACGCGCACGCTCGCCGAGTCGATGGCGTACATCTCGCCGTATTCGGGGTGCGTGCCAAATTGCAAGTCAAAGGCGACGACGCCGCAGTTGACAATTTTCTTCTTCTTGCCTTCGCACGAGGAGTCGCTCGGGAGAAAATGCTTAAAAAATTCCCGAAACCAAATCGAGTGTCCACCGGCGATGATAACGTCCGCAGACTCATTCATCGACCACGCGGCAAACTCGCGCAGGGAGTTCACTCCCTTGCGATTGAGACTCTTTTGCCCGGCGTTGGCGCTCGCGTCCATAATCGCGCTCGCGTCAAATTCATCCAGTCCGAGCTCCTTGGCCAGATGCTGCGTGGGTACGATTTCGCCTCGACCGCTCGCGAGTGCATATGTATCCACATTACGCGCCATCTCTTGCAATGCGCTGTGAATGACAACCTTCTCGCTCTTTGAGCGCAATCGACACCACAACGCGTGCACCGTCGTATTCACCGCCCGGCGCAAGTTACTCGACACAATCACCGACCGTCCACGTACGCCAACGATGATGTCCACGATGTCAGATTGTCTATCGCCAACCCCGGCTTCGCGCAGCGCACGCTCTTTCGTGAAAAACTCGCGAAGTTCTGCGGCTTGAGCCGCGCCCTTGGCGCTCAACGGTGAGTCGAGAAAATACGAGTCGTCGCTGAAAAACTTCAACACTTCGCACGCCACGCCAATCACGATGCGCACTGGCATGGTCAACCCCGAGAAAAACCCTCGGTTAAACACTTCGTTCCACGTCGACTCACCGTGACGAATAAACACGATGGTTTTCGTCTTGCGCACGTGCCAACCGTCGCCAAACACCCGCGATTGATTATCCTTGGACCATTTCTTCTCGCTCGACAACACCAAGTGCGCGTTCGCCCGCGAGCCCGCGTGAATCTTCCTCACCCCGCGTCTCGCCCGCGCGCTCACGATTGACGCGCACAGCAGCGCCCCGTACGCGCTCACCGCGCACTTGACAACTAATCCCAAAACCATGTCCAGCGGCGCCGTTCGATAGTACTCCACGTCCGCGAGCGGCGCAAACTGCGCGAGAAACGGCGCGATGACGCGCGCGTACAACGCAGTGATCGACCCGGGCGCGGTGGCGGCGACGGTGGCGAGGTGAATGGGCATGTGCAGCGCCGCGAGCGCGCAGCGATGTGACGATTCGTTTGGTCAACATCGCCACTCACCGCCGCACGCCGTTACCGCCGTCGTCGCCGCCGCGTCTCGAATCGCGCGCGACATCGTCGGCGTCGTGACTGTCGACGTCACCGCCGCCGCCGCGCGCGACATGACGCGGCGACGACGACGCGACGATGCTCGCGGTGCAGATGCGCTGCTCACGACGCTCCGGCGGCTCATCCTGCGCGCGCTCCGGCGCGGCGCGACGCCTCGGCACATCGCGGTGATTATGGATGGGAATCGTCGCTATGCACGCACGCGAGAGTTGCGCGCATCGCGCGGGCACGAGGCGGGCGCGGCGACGTTGGATGCGCTCGCGGCGTGGAGCTTTGAGCTCGGCGCCGACGTCTTGAGCGTCTACGCGCTTAGCACGGAGAACTTTAAGCGCACGCGCGAGGAATTAGAGGAATTGTTTGATTTAGTGTGTGATAGGCTCGACGCCATGGGGGAATCGGCGGCGGTGCGCGAGTACGAGGCGCGAGTACACGTGAGCGGGGACTTGGACGCGCTGCCGAAACGCGTTCGGGACGCGGCTCGAGCGGTGATGCGTGCGACGTGGACGCACAAAGGGCCAATGTTAAACGTGTGTTTAGGGTATACTGGTCGCGAGGACATCGTGCGCGCGATCGGAGACGTTCGCGACGGTGTGGAAAATGGTGAGCTGAGGGCGAGCGACGCGGACGAGCGCGTCGTCGAGGCGTGTTTGCACGGATGCGAAAGATTTGGAGATGTGTCTCGATGCGATGAAGGACGAGAATGTTCGACGACGGCGACGACGACGTGGGCGGTGATGCCCGAGGTGGATTTACTCGTGCGTACGTCTGGGGAGACGCGATTGAGCGATTACATGTTGTACAATGCTCGATTCGCCGCGCTCGTCTTTGTCAACGCGTTGTGGCCAGAATTTACGTTCATGCATATGGTGTACTGCGTATGTAAGTACCAGTGCGCGGCTCGCGAATTGCGCCGAGCGCGTGAATCGTACGCGCGCGCACGCGACGATGGTGTCGATGAAGAGCACGTGTTATCCAACGCCGTGGCGGAGGTGAACATTCGCGACGTCGAAGACAAGACGATTGCGAACGCGTCGTCTTCGTCTTTGACTACGATTTCGACGCGAGCGAAATCTTTCATAGCGATGCGATTAGAACGCATCACGGGAAAAATCTTCCAAGTACGATGACTTGACCCGCAATAACCGGTAGCAGCTGTAGCAGATAGTACTAGATGGCATGGTGAAATTCACATTTGATTGTCACATGATTGTCATTCCCAGGCGTGCACCGCACCCATGCACCGCACGCGCCGACTCATTCGCGCAATCGCGTACGCCGCCATAGTCCAATGTGCAGTCGCCGCGAGCGTCCACGATTTCGAACAGCCTGGACCGTTCGCGCAACCGACGCTGGCGTCGGACGCCGTCGCCGTCGCTGATGGCGGCGCGGCGCGCGAAGCCGGCGAACTCGTCATTCAATACAGCGCCACCGCCGCTGCGGCGGCAACCAGCGAAGGACTGCCTCTCGTGGTGTTTTTATTTCCAATTCACGGGTTCCCATTCAACGCGTGGCGGAACTTATTGGGTGGATTGACCCGTACGCTGTGCTCGCACGGATTCGCCGTAGCGACGCCTCGCCGGATCGGCGTCGGCGCCCGCGCCTTTTCCGGCGGTATATTCCCAGGCGCATCATCCACATCAAATGGTATGGATTTAAGAGAAATCGCCACGAGATATGTCAATTTCATGACGCACGCCGTGGAATATGTGGCAGATTTGGCGCAGACGGGTTCGCTCGCGGCTCCAGTCGACGCTCGCCGGATCGGCTTTGCTGGATTTAGCGTTGGCGGCGCTTTAACGCAATACACCGCCCAGCGCGTCGACGCACGCATGCCCGGTCGCGTCGCGTGCGTGCTCGCTATCGCGCCTACGATTGGGTCGGAGGATGTGAACGATGTGAACGATATCGGGGCGCAGCTCTATCAAGCGTTTGCGGCTTCAATGACCATCCCAACCGTTTTCGTCGCGGGTGTGAACGACCGCATGGGTGGCTACCGCGATTCTGCACTGTACTATCGCGACAGTCGCGCACCGCGTGTGCGTGTCATTGCTGGTTCGGGCGCCACGCATTGCCATGCGGTGGTTCCAATGTCGGAATGCGACGTCACGCTCGGGACGCGAGGCGTCGACGTTTTAGACGGGATCTTGGCGTCGGCGCTGATGACGCTGTACTTACGCAGTGCCGATGCCGACGACCCGAGGTATGCCGCACAGCGCGCAGTCGCGGAAGATATCATTTGGCGAGATGGCTTGCGCGAACTTGAGTCGAGCCGTGGGACGTTGGTGCCGGCGAATCGACGATGGACGGTGGACGCTATTGAACGCGCGCCTGAAATTTCGCTCGCGTTGAATGACTATTCAGTTTCCGCGCCGGTCGCTCCAGCGAGCGTAGAGATCATCGCCGTCGTCGAGTCTACGCTTGTTGCTCTTGATGATGCGGGTGCGTCGTGTGCGCCGCGCGTGAGCGTGACTGATGTTCCAGATGGTTTAAACGCGTGGGTTGAACAATTGAACGCACGCGAATTCGCCATTCGCGTGCAATGGATCGACATTCGAAGCGAGACTGGACGTCGAGGTCGAAACAGAAGCGGCACATTCGTCAACGATGCATTCAATTTTGTCATGCAAACCATGGGTGTGTCGAGCTCGTTCGGTCCACGCGCGGCGCCGCCGAGACGCGCGGTAACGGTTGCGGCTCGACACGGATGCGTCAACGCGGGCGTCGCCGCCGCTGTTGTCTTCGTCAACCAGCCGCTGCTATAATAGTCGTTTTCTTCTGTGTTATTAAATTCTAATACAATCGGATAATATTGTCACATGAATTAAGAGTCGACGCCGACGCGGCCGTCGAAACCATCGAGCGCGCCTCCCCATGAATCCACCGGTGGGAGCTCGACGCTAAATCGCTCAAAGGGTACGCGACCCGTCCCCGAACTTCGAACGCGGCCATCCATGCGTAACCCAACGTACACACCCTTATCATCGCCAACCTTTGCCATTGACTTTTGCTCGCGAACCCACTCGAGCCATTCGTTGACGCGCAGAGGCGTGGCGCGGAACTTACGATCCTCCGCCGCGGGCGGCTGGACATCCGCCGACGCCGTCGTCGGCACCGGAATAACGAGCACGCCTCGCTTCACCAATTCCTCACGCACGCGTTCGGCATCGCCTATAGCGTCACGCAAATACTCTTCATCACCACTCACGATCACCGCGCGCGAAAACCCACGCAAATCCTCCAAACGTACGCTCCGACCGCCCGCGAGCTCCAGTCGCAGCCGTCCCAACCGCTCCTCTCTCCCGATGCGCGCCATTTGCTTCTCCTTGGCCTTCTCCTCACGAGTATATAAAAACGCAAATACCGCCAAGGCTGTAACATCAATGGCTAAATTTTCTAACGTCCCTTCAATCGGCGGCGCGCTCGGCGCCCCCGCAAGCTTCGTGAGCAACTGAATCGTCGCGATGCCAGTCCCGATGGTCGCCGAAGCGCCGCACGCGCCGTACAAAAATTGCCTCGCCACTCGAAACGGCGCCTGGGCCTCCGACCGAAGCTTCGTCTCGTTCGAATACGACGGTTTCGATCGCCCTGCGCCGTCGTCGTCGTCCCCGTCATCCCCGCTCCGCATCGACGCCCGCGCGACGACGACAAAAGATGACGCGCCACCAGATGACGATAATAATCGTCCCGATGATGATACCGCGTCGTCGCGTCTCACCACCGCTCGCGCACATCGCCGCCGCATCGTCGTCGTCGGCGTCGTCGTCGTCGTCGTCATTCGGCACGCACGCGTCGCCGCCATCGCGCGCGTCGTCGACGTAGACATGTGTGCGTCGTCGTGTGACGTCGATCGCGCCTCGACGACGGTCGTCACGGCAATCGCATACATACTCGTATACACCTATACACTATGGGAAAACAGGCCTCGCGTGTGGGGATATACTTTTTTAACAGAGAGGACATTTTTTAGTGAGCATAATGCGGTTGACGAGGCTTCAGTAAAGCGAGTGGAGGCGTCACGCGATCAGTCACGCGATCACCGCCCGAATGTATGTACCCCTACCGATTCCACGAATCACGACTAGAAACTCCGCATCACAGCTGTGTGTACCCACACCATCCACCAATCACGACCACGTATCCCCGCGCGTCACGTCGAGGGCAAACGACACCGCTGACTGTACAATTCGCGCGCCATTTCGCCGTCGCCCGTCGCCGCGCGCACCGGCATCGCGCGCGAGTGTTCGGCCGAGGCGCGCGAAACCCTTGTTCGCGCGCGATGGCGTCGTCCGCGTCCGCGATCGCCGCGTCTGCGTCGCGCACGGTGACGCCGAATCATCGATGCGATGGCGCGCGCGGGACACGAATGGATAAAGCGCGCGCGCGCGAGCGGTTCGTGCGTCTCGCACGGGTGGGTGCGGGCGCGGGGGCGACGCGCGCGGCGCGGGGATCGGGGCGCGTCGTGCGCACGCGCGCGGGGACGGGGGATGAGGGCGATGCGGATGCGGATGCGAGCGCGAGGTTGGCGGCGTTGCGCGCGCGGAGCGCGGAGCTGCTGGAGAAACAGAAGGAGTTGATGGCGAAATTGGAGCGCAGACGGGGGGTGGCGTCGTCGTCGGTGGCGGCGACGGTCGTGGTGAGTGATGTGAGTGCGGGGTCTGGTGCGGCGTCGAGGCCTGCGGTGGGGGATGTGTTGATGTACGACGCGGACGGCGGGCGCGGGGTTGAAGCGGCGCCGGCGACGCCGACGCCGACGCCGACGCCGACGCCGGTGCAGCCGCCACCGCCGCCACCACCCGCGCCGGTGGCTGAGAGCGTGGTCGTCGCACCGCCGCGCGTCGTTGAAGAGCAGCCAAAGTGCCGCGAAAAGTTGAACATTGTCATGGTGGCGAGCGAGTGCGCGCCTTTTTCAAAGACGGGTGGTTTAGGCGACGTCATGCAGTCGTTGCCTAAAGCTCTCGCCGCACGCGGTCATCGCGTGATGGTTGTCGTACCGAGATATAAAGAGTACGAAGGCGTGTTCGACACGGGCGTTCGGGTGAATTTCAACGTGTTGGGGGGCAGCACTGAGGTGGGATACTTTCACTCGTACCGGGACGGCGTGGATTACGTATTCATCGACCACGGGGCGTATCACCACGTGAGAGATTCAATTTATAGCGGTGACCGGTCGGCGGCGACGTTTAGAAACTCAATGTTGTGTCAAGCCGCGTTAGAGGCGGTGTGGCAAGTGCCATGTGGGGGATTCCCGTACGGGGATGAGAATTTAATTTTCGTCGCCAACGACTGGCACGCGTCGCTCCTACCGGTATATTTGCAAGCGTATTACCGCGATCACGGCAAGTTTGAGTTTGCACGCTCGTGTTTCGTCATTCATAACTTGGCGCATCAAGGACGAGGGCCGTTGAACGAGTTTGGCGCGTTGCAGCTCCCGGCACACTATGAAGATTTCTTCAAACTGGACGACCCGTTTGGCGGCGAATGCATGAACATTATGCAAGCCGGGCTGAAGCTCGCCACCAAGGTGATTGCCGTGAGCGAAGGTTACGCGTGGGAGATCACGACGGATATGGGCGGATGGGGGCTGGCCCCAATCATTCGCGAATTCGGCGAAGGCAAACTGAGTGGGATTGTAAACGGCATCGACCTCATGGAGTGGAGCCCCGACGTCGACCATCATTTGGACGGTGACGGTTACACGCGCTTTGCGCCGAACGTGGATTCCATTGACAACGGTAAGCGACAATGTAAACTGGCATTGCAACGTCAACTTGGGTTGCCCGAACGCGACGATGTGCCAATCTTAGCCTTTATTGGACGTTTAGATGACCAGAAGGGTGTAGATTTAATCGCCGAAGCCGAAGGATGGTTGATGAGCCAAGACGTGCAGCTTATTATGCTCGGGAGCGGTCGCGAGGACTTAGAAGGCGCGTTGCGTGGAATGGAAGAGCGACACCGCGATAAATGTCGCGCGTGGGTTGGATTTTCCGTAGAAATGGCTCATCGTATCACCGCCGGAGCGGATATTTTGCTCATGCCGTCGCGATTTGAGCCGTGCGGGTTGAACCAATTGTACGCCATGCGGTACGGCACAGTGCCAGTCGTGCACGCCGTTGGCGGTCTTCGGGACACCGTAAAACAGTACGACCCATTCAACGACCAAGGTAACGGCTGGACGTTTGATTCCGCGGAAACTCACAAACTCATAGATTCCATGAGTTTTGCCATTTCGACGTTCCGAGACCATCGCGACGCGTTCAAACGCATCCAAAGCCGCGGCTTCGACCGCGACCTGGGCTGGGACCACGCCGCGCAGCTTTATGAAGACCGTTTCATCGACGCCAAGTACTGCTGGTGATTTCGCTCCAGCAAAAATTGCTCTAGCGTTTGTAATTTGAAGCTCGCTGTCCCGTCGCGCGCTCGTCCTCTGACTTATAGCCCTAAGCACGTTCGCCGCATTCACGCGCGCGTCGTGCGCGAACCACCGTCGAGGTTTCGCCACACACGCGTCAAGGACATGGACGAGAACGGCATTGCCACTCTCGTCGCCGCGCTCGCGTCGTCGGTCGCGTCCGATGCGCAGGCACGGGCGCAAGCGGATGCGTTTTTGGCCGCCGCCTCTACACAAAACGGCACAGCTTTCGCGCTTTTACGCATCGCCGCGGACGATGGACTAGACATGGGCGTGCGGCAAAGCGCGAGTATTTACTTCAAAAACATGTGTGCCAAATCTTGGGCCGCGCGCGAACACTTACCGACGGCGTGGGTGATGAGCGAGGGCGACAAGGCGAACGCTCGAGGCGCGGCGTTGGATGCCATCGTACGTACGCCCGTAAAAGTGCGTTCGCAGCTCGTGGAGGCGGTGCGAGTGATGGTGCATCATGATTTCCCCGAGCAATGGCCCGAGGTGGCGTCGCAGGTGTTGCAAGGCTTGGAGGAGGCGAACGCGGCGCACCCCGAGCGGCTGTGCGGGACAGTGTTGGTGCTTCACGCGTTGTGTAGAAAGTACGAGTTTAAACACTCGAGCGAGCGAGCGGATATCGAACAAGTGATTGCTGTGGTATTTCCAAAGCTTTTGTCTGTGCTCAAAGCGTTGATTGCGTATGGAACGCCGAATGAAGCGTTGGAAGAGTTGAAAAAAGCGATTTGCAAGACGTATTGGAGCGCAACCTACTTGCACGTCGGTCCGTCGTTGCAACAGGAGGACACCTATCGGGAGTGGATGTCGGCGTTTCACACTATTATCACCACACCCGTGCACATTGAAGGAATTTCCGACCCGACGGACAAGATGGAGCTTAGACACTGGCCGTGGTGGAAAACGAAGAAGTGGGCCTTGCACATCGTCAATAGACAGTTTACGAGGTACGGTAACCTCAAACAAGCACAAAGCGATAGTAAAGAGTTGGCTGTGATGTACAGAAAGTCATACGCCACGCAGTTTCTGCAGTGCTACGTCGAGCTGTTGAGCTCCTTGACGACTGGTATGGCGATGCCGAATCGCGTGGTGAACTTGGCGGTGACGCATCTCTCCAGCGCGCTCAGCGTGACGTTGACGTACAAGGTGTTACATCCGCACTTGGATGACATTGCTATGCGCGTCATGTTCCCACTGGTGTGCTTTGGCGCAGAAGACAAGGAGTTATGGGAGGATGATCCCAACGAGTACGTGCGCAAATCGCAGGACTTTATGGAGGACATGTACTCGCCGCGCATGGCAGCGCTCAATTATTTGAGCGAATCTTGCAAGACTGGCTCTAGAATGAAGGAAAACTTGCCCAAGATCCTCGCAGCTATGGTGCAGATTCTGAATAAAGCTGCGGCTTTTCCACCAGGGACGGCGCTTGATCCACAACTGGCCTCGGAAGTTGATGGCGCGTTGCTCGTCATTACCAACTTGTCTGAAATTTTAGCCGCGCATCCAATGTACAAGCATCAACTCGAATCGATGCTCGTTTCGTATGTCATTCCGTCGTTTTCATCGCCACATGGACACGTGCGCGCCAAGGCGGTGTCGTGTGCGGCAAAGTTTTGTGAAATTGAGTTTGAGAATCCGCAAAACTTTTTTAGTTTGTTTTCGTGCGTGGTGAACGCAATGAAGGATCCAGAGCTTCCGGTTCGGGTTGAGGCTGTGGTTGGGCTCGGCGCATTTGTGCACGCCGCGGACGACGTGTCGCAACTTAAGCCTATTCTTCCGCAGTTGCTCAATGAATTCTTCCAATTGATGAATGAAGTTGATTCGGAAGACGTGGTGTTTACGTTGGAAACTATCACGGAAAAGTTTGGCGAAGAGATTGCCCCATACGCTCTTGGCATGACGCAAAATTTAGTCGCGGCGTTTTGGAAGGTCATTGAAGAATCTGAATCGAAAGATGACGAAGATTACGGCGCTTTAGCGTGCTGCGGTTGTTTACGCGCCATGGCGACGATTCTCGAATCCATCTCGTCCTTGCCACACATGTATCCGGATCTCGAAGCCGCCGTGTTTCCAATCTTGCAAAAGATGATCGGTGAACAAGGCTACGATGTGTTTGAAGAAATCTTGGAGATATTGTCGTACTTGACGTACTTCACGCCAGTTGTGACGCCTCGTATGTGGGAGTTGTGGCCGCTCATGATTAAAACCATGGACGATTGGGCGCTGCAGTACTTTGAAAACTTACTCATTCCACTCGATAACTACATCAGTCGAGGCACGGAACGGTTTTTAACCCCCGGGACGCCGTATGTCGAAGATACGTATAATATTTGCAAAAAGGTACTCGAAGGCGACTACCCAGAACCAGACTGCTTGTCGGCGCCGAAACTGATGGAGTGCGTCATGACAAACTGCCGAGGACGCGTTGACGTCGTGATTGAGCCGTATATCAACATCGCACTCGCGCGATTAGCGACTGCCGAAAACAGTTACTTTCGCGATTTGCTCATGATGACATTTGCGCACGCGTTGCACTACAATGCCTCGCTCGCGTTGATGGCGACCAATCGATCTGGCAAGACGAATGAAGTCTTTGCGCTTTGGTCATCCATGTTGAACGAGCGCACAAAGGGTGGCGAGCGCAAGCGTTTTACGACTGAATCTAGCAAAAAGGTGTGCGCACTTGGTCTCATGGCGCTCTTACGCGCGCCTGCGGAAGTGCTGACACCAGAAATTCACGGCGCGCTCGGCGGTATTCTCGCCACACTGCTCGACTTGCTCGGCTCTTTGCGAGAGCAAATTACCTCACGCAAGGCGGACGAGGCGAGCGGGGTGCGACGGCGTCCGTGGGAATTATCTGACGAAGAAGAATACGACGAGCCTGATTTCGACGACGAAGATCAAGATGAGGATTTGCAGTTTGACGAAACCACGCTTCGCGCCTTGGCGAAGAATGCGAAAGACGCCGACCCGCACGCCGCCAGATACGACGACGACGACGATGATGATGATTTCGACTTTTTTGCCGACGATGACGAATGCACGAGTCCACTTGATGACATCGATACATTCATTGCGTTTTCCGACTTTCTGAATGAACTCGGATCTATGGGTGACCGCGCGGGCGCGTTGCAAGCGATTCAGAGTCAAGCCGACGCAAACGCCAAGGTGCAAAATTTAATGCAATACGTCGAAGTGCGTCGCGTCGAGTTCCCGAAAGAACGCGAGGAAGCCAAGTCAAAGTGATTCACTAGTACTAGATACCGGTAGCTGTTTGAGATACAATACGTCTTGATATTTTAGCATTACAACATACTTCTTCTTGTCGCGCATCCGTGTCAGAGTTCACTCCTCCAGCCCGCACGATTTTAAAATATACGCAATATGATCAGGAAGCGATGCGTGCTTGATTGACATCTCAAAGTTTTCAACCTCCGCACCGTGCACTGGCGATAATCCCGCGAGCGCTGTCGTCGGATCGATCGCTTTCAATCGATACAGAAACATTAAGATCCAATCGTTTGAGCAGTGCACGTTAATTAATCGCCCCGACACAACTTCGCGCATGGGTTGCCATATTCGCTCCGAGCACGACAACGGTGCTGATATGAAAACCACGCGCTCAACAATATTTCTTCCTTTATCTCCAGCGTCGTAGAGCTTTTGCAATGCGCTCTGTACGACGTAAGCACCCATACTATACGACACGAGTGTCACTGGTCGTCGACCGTGCGCCTTGGAAAGCAACGCGTGCGCTATTTCTTCACCTGCAATTTCAGCCTTTGATTTAGCAATCGTCCAAGGATCATCGAGATAATTTGACGCAGTGACCAGTGTCACGGGCCACGCCACCGCGGCTGCGATGGATGCGAGAGCGGTTTGCGCGAGCACGTGCGGAGCGCTAGCGGCGATGGCGAATCGCCCGCCGACAAATTGCATGGCGGCGCCGAGCTCTGTAAGCGTCGTGGTTTCCCATTCAAGCACGTACTGCTCACCTGTAGTGTTTTCCCATTTCGTGTTGACCATTTCGCGCGTTTTAGCCTTGTCCTCAGAGTGTTCCTTAAGCGGCGCGTCGAGGACGATTTCGCTCATTTCTTCGACGAGCGTTTCTACGATGTCCGCGTTAATCTCTGGGCGTCTCAATCGCAACTCTAACGGCCGTGGCAGCGCTTCGAGGTCTTCCACGCTCATAGTCATAACGTTTTTTCCTGACGAAAATCTACGCAACGAAGACGATTGTTTCGATAATAACGCATCGTTAAGCGACCGCGCCGAGATGAGTTCGCTTTGCGAAACGACACCCGCCGCGCTCGCCAAACCCATCGGTTTACTCGTACCATCATCGTCTTCGGCGGAATCTTCGTGCGTGCAAACTACCAGCATTCGCTCGCCAGTGTCGTCATGTTCCAGACGAATCCCAAGCGCGCCGTCGGCGTGAATCACAACCGTGTACGCGTTCTTCTCCACGCCCCAAGCGCCCAACAAATCGTTGCCGTCGCGTAAAAACCCAGGCACGTACACATGCAACGCGAATCTCTTCCCAACGCCACGAATAGGCACGAAATTAAACACCTCCATCTCACTCGACGTGCGACGCATCATCTTATATCCCGTCAATCCCGCACCCGTGGCGCCAAACACCGCCGAAACGCCGCCGAGCGTTGTCAACAATCCCGCGCCCGTAGCGCCGATGACGCCCAATCCGTTCAAAGACGCCACAATCGCGGGCGCGGCGATACCGCCAGTAAAGAATAACAACCCACCACCTATAGCCGACGCCGCAGTGACTTTGGCGACGCGCGTCCAATACTTATAAGACGCATCCGAATTATCAGCGTCGGTTGTCTCGCCGTCGGTTTCAGCCTCGTCGCCGTTCGCGACACTCATGCGCATCGCACGCGCTGCTGAATCCTCCGCCGAGGCAAAACTCCGCCAGGGCATATTTTTACTCTTCGCATACGCGCGCAACCACGCGCGCGCATCCGCGTCATACGCACCGCCGCTCAATAACGCGCGCGCCGCGAACATCGCCGAAACTTTGCTCATATCCACGGGCGCGCCTGTATCGCCCTCATTCGCCTCGCACGCGGCGTTATGCGCGTCCACGGCGACGGAAATCGTGTGCGCGATTTTTTCCCGCACGCTTTTGCGCCGCTCGCGCGTCCAGTGCGTCGGTCCATAGGCGTCATCGATGTCAACGCCATCAGTGGCTGTCGATGCTTCTGCGCCGTCTCGCGCGCCGTCGTCGTCGAGCGTTAACGCGCGCACGTCAACGACCGCGGTGGCATCGTTCTCGACGTCGCCACCGTCGTCGCGTCGCGCGTGCGAACTCGACGAGGACGCCGTGCGGTGCATCGCCGCTTCAGTGTGTGACGCATCGATAATCCATCAATCTCACGATGAATACCATGCCCTATCCCGAACGGTACGTCAACGCGCGCGCGCGTAAAGATACCGACGACGCACGCGTCGGTATGCGTCGCATCGCATCGCGCGTCGAACGCGTCGCGGCGCGCGCGGATGATGGTGATGATTGACATGACTTTGTCTCGGACCGTGTGATGATGAAATCAATCCATTCGCCGACGCCGACGTCGCAATTGATGCTCGAGCGACTGACATCGCACGCGTCGTTTCCATCCACAGCTTCCACGCCGCGGTGCGCGTGGGATCGAGCGCGGCGGGTCGTAGTTTCTTTAGCGATGAGACGCGTCTGTTGTTGTACGCGTTGGACCGACAGGCGACGTACGGCGAGCGTTCGACGTGTTCTCGCGACGTTCTCGACGCGGATGCGCGCCTGGCCGAGTCTGACGCGCAGGTGCGAGCGATGCGCGAGACATGGGAGAATTTAGGGTCGATGCCGAGCGCGGAGGCGATGCGGTTGTACGTGAAAGTGTTGGATGAGGAGAAACCGCAATGGCACGACGCGAATGCGTCGGGGGACGCGAATCGTACGAATCGAGGGATGCATGCAAAGACTGGGGAGCATACGCTACCGTTGGCGTTTCGTGAGTGTCGTGAAGGGGTGTGGATGTTTTGTGAGTATGAAGGGAATCGACCGACGGCGAGATTTCAACACGCGGCGTGCACGTTGCGGGATAAAATGTACGTCGTCGGCGGAACGAATCGCGGGAGGTTTATGCGCGATACGCACGAGTTGGATCTCGATTGCGATGGGCGCGTGGTGTGGCGGACGTTGAAGACGAAGCCTGGGACGACGCCGTTGCCTGCGTGTGCGGGACATCGCGCGGTGGCGGCGAATGGGAGCGTGTACATTGTGGGCGGCCGCTTCAAACGCGAGGATGTCGATTCGACGCTCGATTCGACGCGCATGAGCGTGTATAAAATGGTCAAGGCGCACGAAGACGTGGATGAGGTGACGTGGGAAAAAGTGACGACTCACGGTGAAGACGCGCCGTGTTCGCGACGTGGCGCGAGCGTCACCATGGTTGGTGAACACAAGTGTATCGTTTTCGGCGGGGAGGACCACGACCGTCGGTTTCTTAACGACGCGTGGATTTTAGACATGACATCTTTCGTTTGGCGCGAAGTTAAAGCTCCTGGTGGGCATCCTCCCGAGCCGCGCGCCGAGCACAGCGCTGCGATGTGGGGAGCCGATACGCTGCTCGTGTTTGGCGGTACGGGAAAGAGTACAAAGTGCTTTAATTCGTTGCACGCGCTCGACTTAGTGCATCAACGATGGATGGACGTCACGCCACAAGGCGTGGCGCCGCCACCGCGCGCCGGGCACGCGGGAATTTTAGTCAAAGATGGACGATACTGGTGTGCTGTCGGTGGAGGTAACAACGAACGAGGATTGTCGGAGTGTACGGTGTTGGATTTGGAGGAAATGAAGTGGGTGTCGCGCGCCGACGCGCTCGTCGCTCCGCCCGTCGTCGGCGAAGGCATGACGTTGTGCGTGTTGAGCACGCGCGACGGAAGCGAGGATGTCGTCATTGCTTTCGGAGGGTACAATGGTCACACGCAAAATGAGACGCAAATCTTGCGAATCCCAAGCGACTTTCCCGAGCACGACGTACCCTCGAGCGTGAGCGAGCCAAACGACCGAGGCGTCTTAAAAAGTCCCCATACCCAGGACAACGCTCGCCGAGACGACGACGACGACGCTGCGCTTGAATACGCCGACGCATCCGCGAGCGAACGCTCGAACGCATCGAGCTTTGAAACCGCTCTATCGGACGTCACGCTCGGCGTCGACGCCGCCAACATTTCGACGTCGACGCTCACCAACAAACAACTACGCAAAGAAAACGCCGAATTACACCGCGCACTCCACCGTTTACGCGCCGACGCGAAAATCATCGCTGACGCACACGAAAAACTACGCGTACGATGCTCCACCCTCGAGCTCGCCGCGCTTGAAGACGCCAAAATCATTCAAGACGAACGAGTCGCCCGGGATCGTTTACGCGCCGAACTCGAACGGCTTCGCCAAAACCGCGCCGACGACGACCCCGACGCCAAGCCTCGCGCGCCCGCCGCCACGAGCTGGTTCTAGCCCACACATCTAGCCCCTTATCACGCCCGCGTATCCATGCAATTCAAACCCAAAACGCACATTCAAACGACGATGTCAAGCAACTGCTCAAAAATTGAAGCGTTTTTTTCGGTAACTTTCCGCGTCAAAGGTCACCTCGCGCCATTCGTCCACGCACGGCGTTCGCGGACGCCGCGCGCGCGCGCATCGATGTTCTCCTACGTCACGCAGCGCCGCGCACCGCCGAAACGCGCGTCGCTCGTCGACGACGACGACGACGACGACGCACGCGCGCGCGGCATCGATGCGGCGCCGATGGCTTCAACGTCCACGACATCGGTCCGCGCCGCCTCTGCCTCTGCCGTCGACGACGAACACGCGCGCACGACGCGAGACATGGCGGGTCGTAAGCGCGCGCTCGATCGCATCAGCTTCGTGATCATGACGTGCGCGCTGTGGGCGATGTTGAGGTTTATGTGTGGTGAAATGTTGGCGCCGAATGGACCCGCGACGACGGTGTCGGGCGGCGGGGTGTGGGCGGTGACATTAATTTGGGCGTGTGCGCACATTGGTGGCGCGGTGGCGGTGGGGTGTAAGCTTCCATCGTTAATTGGCATGCTTGTGTTTGGATTGGTGTTGAGGAATGTGCCAGGGAATTTGGTGGATGATTTACCCGAGCGGTGGTCGAGCGATATTCGAGCCGCCGGGTTGAGCGTGATTTTAATGCGAAGCGGATTGGAGCTTGATTTAGATGCATTTAAGTCGATTGGGTGGATGGCGAGCCGGTTGACTGTTATGCCGGGGCTTACGGAGGCGATCGCGGTGGGGTTGTTCTCGATGTTGGTGTTTAATATGGGATTTCCGATGGGCATGTGCCTCGGGTTTATACTCGGCGCCGTGTCGCCGGCGGTGGTCGTGCTCGGTATGTTTGAGCTTCAATCGCGCGGGTACGGCGTGACGAAAGGGATTCCTTCGTTAGTCGTCGCTGCGGCGTCGTTTGATGACGTGGTGGCGATCACGGGGTATACGATATTCAAGTCTTTCGCGCTCGGGGCGAGTCACGGAGGGAACATGGCGTGGACGGTGATGCACGGCCCCACCGACGTCGTCATGGGGTTAATCGCGGGCTCGTGTGGTGGTGCCTTATGCGGCCTCACCGTGTTATGGGACACGAGGTGGAAGCGATCAAGTATGGTTTTCATGCTTGGCATGTTTTTCATGTTTATTGGGCGTTCGTATGGGTTTAACGGTGGTGGCGCCATGGCGTCTTTGGCGCTCGGGATTTCAGCGAATAAGTTTTGGTCCACGGGTAAACCAATTCGTAAGCTCAGCACTGGCCCGTCGTTCGATCACGCACACGGGGTGGAGACTGATCTAGCCATGTTGTGGCGCGTTGGATTTCAGCCTCTACTCTTTGGTGTCATCGGCTCTGCGGTGAAGTTTGAAGACATTACGCCGTCGACGATTCCCAAATCCATTGGCTTGTTACTCATCGGATTGAGCGTGCGATTGCCCATGGCTTTTTTCGCCGTCGGCGGTGGAAAGGGTAGTAAGAAGCTCACATTCATCGAGCGTTTATTTATCGCTCTGGCGTGGGTGCCCAAAGCCACGGTGCAAGCGGCGTTGGCGTCGGACCCGCTCGATTTCATCCTCGAGCACGGCAAGAGCGACAAGTACGTCAAGTGGGGCAACGACATTTTAACCACGGCGGTGTTTTCAATCATCTTGACCGCGCCGCTCGGGATGATTATTATTTCTACGCTTGGACCGAAATGGCTCACGCGCGATGGTAAAAAACCGATCGAAAGCGGTGAGCTTATGGAGCGCGTGGAGCAAGTGCGTCGCAATTCCATCGAAGCCGCGGCGGCGACTTTGCAACGTCGTTCGAGCATGAATGACGACCGCAACAGCGTGTCCATTCCACCGGATAGCCCGCGAACGTCCATGCAGGGCGATCGTGATCGTGAAGGCAGCGTGGTGTCCGTGGATGAGTTTCCACGAACCGCCACGGCGAGCGAAAAGCTCATCTTTCATCTCACGACGCTACGAGAAATGGCCATCGACTCGCCAGATTTATCCCCCGAAGACGTCAGGCTCATCGAAGACGCGAGTGAAAGCATCGAGAACATCATGCGAGAACACTTACCGCGTGTGCGGTCGATCGATACGCCTGGTTTATTCTTCCGTAGAACGTCGGCGACGTTTAACGATTTAGACATCCCGCCGCCGGGCGAATTCGACGACATCGTCGCCGAAGTCGAAACCTTCCCCGCGCGCGACGCCGACGCGTCCGAAGCGGTGTGAGTACATTATTACGCTTTGAAATAAATAATACGCGACGTGTTATTGTGCAAACACAACTCAATCGCGATATAAAGGCATCGTCGATAAAGTAAAGCGAACAAAGCGCCGCCGCCGTCGCTCGCTGCTGTCTCACTTTGTGTCGCGCGCATGCTCGCCAAAACATCCACGAGCGCCGTCGCGCGCATCGCGCACCATCATATCCGCGTCGCGTCGCGCGCGCGTCGCACCGCGCGCGCCCACGCCAGCGGCAGCCGCGCCGAGGACAAGTTTGCCGACCCAGAATCCCCAGAGGGCGTCTTGCGCGTCTCCAAGCGCACGTCGTTCGAAGGCCTTAAAGCCGCTCGACGCGTCGAGGCGGAGAAAGCGCGCGCAGAAAATGATGACGCGCGATTAGCGCGCGTGGAGTGGGCGTATGACGCGCTCATTGCCGAGTCTAGAGCGTGGTTTGATGGTCGAGTTCGGGATGACGATGGAGCGGAGAGTCGGTTTCAGCTTGGAAATTTCTACCAAACGTTGGAAAAGTTTGAGGATGCCGAGCGAGAGTATCGCAAGGCGTTGGAGTTTGACACGCACGTGGATGCTGCGAATAATTTGGCCATGTTGTTGCAAGAACGTGGGGAGTTGGATGAAGCTGAGGCGTATTATATTCTCGCGTTGAAGCCGAATGAGAACAACGTAGACGTGTTATTTAACTGGGCCACGTTAAAGTTGAATGGTAGGCAAGATTTAAACGCTACGCGGGTGTTGATTGAGAAGATTGTGAGCATTCAACCGGATTTGAAAAAGCATCCTTTGGTCAAGGCGTTGAGGGACGAGGAGGATGACGACGACGAGGGCGAGCCTTTCGTTATTCCGATTTGACGGCGACGGACGGATGACGATGCGCGCCATAGCGAGGCGACTAGTAGACAGATTTTATTAAACAACTCACATTATTCACTCTACACCTCGATTTCGAATTGGGTCTCAGGTTCGGGCGGCGGCTTGGCCGCGCTTGGCACGTGCGGTGGTATTTCCCAACGTAACAAAGCCCAATTAATAGGCTTGAAGAAAGCATGCGTTTTAATTTCTTCGGCGCCTCCCAGGGTGCCGAGCCTGTTGGTAGAATCTCGCGTCAGGAGCCTGAGCACGATATCCTTGAACGCGTCGCTCGTGGGAATGTCCGTGGGGAACTCAACTTTGGCGGTTGCAATGTTGTTGAAGGTTTCTTCACGCGTCGGCGCCTTGAACGGTGTCTTGCCATACGCCATTTCGTACATGAAAACCCCAAGCTCCCACCAGTCGACCGAACCCGAGTGCCCAGCACCGTTCAGGACTTCAGGCGAAAGGTACTCTTCTGTGCCGACGAAGGAGTTTGTAAACGTAAACGGCTCCGCCATGAGCACTGGATTGGATCCGTCGCGTTGAAACTTTGGTGGCTTGATCTTCTTCTTTGTGCTCGCAATAGCGGCGCGATTTCCAGGGTGCCAATACGGATTGCCCTCTTGCAAGTTAATGTGAGGCCTGCATGACGCACAAAACGATAAATCGAAGTCTGTGATCACCACGTGCCCGTTGTTTCGGAGAAGCACGTTTTCGGGTTTCAAGTCGCGATAGACAAACCCAAGCAAATGTAAATATTGTAGCGCAAGCAAGACCTCAGCGGCGTAAAACCTCGTCGCTTCTTCGCTCAAGCGCTTGCTGGGGATCTTTTGTAAATGGTCGTACAACTCGCCACCTTCGCAATACTCCATGACAAAGTACGCGTGCGTCGGCGTGTGAAACGACGCAAAGAGCGTCGCCACAAACGGGTGGTCAACTTGGTTCAAAATTTTCGACTCTGTGTTCAATCGATGGAGCTTATTGCGGTCGATAATTTCTTGCTTGGTGAGAATTTTCAACGCAAATAACACGTCGCGATCTTGGGCGAGAGCCACGAGATGCACCGTACCGACGTCCCCTTGGCCGACGCGTCTCACCGGGACAAAGTCGTCAATCGTCAACGGTTTTGTGTTGTTATTCGTCACTTTTTTCAACGCGTCCCACTGACGACGTAACTCGATTTGGTGTGGCTTTGGGCCATTCAACACACCAAGCATACGATTCCAACATGGGTCGTGCTCGATGTCAGCCTTGGTTGCGCCCGCGACGAGGCTGGCGGCTTCCTTGGAAATTTGCATGTTTTGTTCGTTGGCGTCAACAAACGACACCTCCGCCACAGACTCATCCTCCATGGTTTCATCGTGCACGGTAATGTCGACTTGTACGCCCGCAAAGAATCTTACGACGCCCTGATCGTCACGCACCGGTGCCAAAGTAAACATATTCCAAAACGGCTTTCCCGCCTTTGTGTAATTTAACAATCGCACCGTGCACTCGCTGCCGCTATCGATGGCTTGACGAATCTTCGCCACCGCAGTGCGGTCGGTTTTCGGCCCTTGCAAGAACCGACAATTACGACCTAAAATTTCATCCATGGCGTAGCCCGTAAACTCCAAGAACCCATCGCTGGCGAATACAATTGGATGATCTGGTAACGACGGGTCGGTGATGACAAAACTCTGTTCAATGCGCTCAAGCGTAGACGCCAAATCAAGTCCAGCTCTCGAATTCGGCGTGCTTTGTCCCGGTATATTCGGTTCTAGTCCTTCACTTTGCCTCACCACGGACTCAACTTCGCTCACGCGTCCTAGGCTCACCGCCGCCGCGCGCGCGTCGTACCTACTGGGCACGGGTATCCCGTGCGCGTCCCACGCAACTCCTCGCTCACCCGTCACCGAATCCTTCACATCCGTCACATCCACCTGCACTCCGATGTACTTGGCCACCGTACCATCGGCTAATTTTACCGGCGCCACGACGAGATAATTCCAAAACGGCGTGCCATCCTTCCTGTAGTTTAACAACCGCGCGCTCCAACGCTCGCCTCGTTTAATCGCCTCTCTCAACTTTGCCACCTCTGCGCGATCGGTCTTCTCACCCTGTAAAAATCGACAGTTCCGACCGATCACGTCTTCCGCGCCGTACCCAGTCATTTTCAGGAACGAATCGCTCGCGTACACGATCGGGCAATCCTCCGCCGTGGCGTCTGACACCGTAAAAGTGTGCGCGTACGCGGCAAACGCGCGCGCGACGTCTGCATTCAAACTCGGCCCATACACGCCTCCATTCACCTTGAGCACGCGCGACGCAGTTGACGACGACGGCGATGCGCGCTCCGGCGCCTCCGTGGCCGCCACCGGGGTGATCCCCGACGACGACGGCGACGTCATCGATGCAAAACTCAAGCCTCGCCCACACCAAATCAATCCAATGAATCGCCCGGTTCACGCGCCCTCGACGCTCGCAACGACGATCGCGCGATCGCGTGCGACGAAGGCGAACGCGCGCGTGCGTTTCGTCGCGATCACGACGACGACAGCCCGTTCGCGCGTCGCTGTGTGACGTGAGCTCGGTGTGCACAGTCAGCACACCGTGCGTGGGTTTTGCACATCCATGCCGCATTGCGCGCCGCCGCGGTCGTCCGTGTCGCGCGCGCGCGATGCCATCGCGCGGGTTATTTTTGTCGTGTCACGCGTGGCGCGTCAACGGGTGATGACGACGACATGACGCGCGAGGAGGCGTTCCATTTCGCCAAGGCGCTCGGCGCGGTGGATGCCGTGCGCTGCGGTGGCGCGCGCGAGCGCGACGTTCTCGACGTCTTTGAGCTCTGGGACGACGATGGAGGCGCGGCGATCGCGCGCGCGCTCGCGTCGAGGGATGATGACGTCGCGCTGCGGGCGTTGGGCGAACGGGACGTCGAGAGCGCGAGACGCGCGACGCGCGAGAGAGATGAGGATGGTTGGAACGCGACGCACTACGCGGTGCATTACAGTCATTTTCGTGCGCTTCGTGCGTTGGTGTGCGCGTGTGATGGAGTGCTGGATGATAAGACGTTGGAGCTGACGCCGTTGGACGTGGCGAGCGGCGGGTTGGTGAATCGACGAGTGGACGAAAGCTGGCGCTTTAGCCGGGACGAAGCGGACATCGAGCCAAAGGCTGCCGGCGAATCGCGCGTGAAATTCACGACGCATTACGTCTACTCGTGGGGTTCGGGGGTGAATTTTACCCTGGGTACTGGAAGCACGGAGACTTCTCGCGCGTGCGCGCGTGTGGAAACGTTGGTGAGAGCTAACATTCGCGAATGTTCGACGTCGAAATATCATTCCTTAGCTGTCGACGCCGACGGCAAAGTATGGGCCTGGGGGTGCACGCGGGACGGTGTTTTAGGGCTCGACCGATGCGCTGGCGCGCGCGAGGATGAGGCGTCGGCGGTAATTTTCCCTACGCGTTTGGGCGCGTCGACGTTTGGCCTCAACGTGGTCATTGCGAGCGTGTCGACGGGCGTCGCGCACAGCGCGGCGGTGGCGCTTTCAGGGGACGTGTATACGTGGGGGAATGCTAGGCATGGGCGTCTAGGCTACGTCGTCGTCGCTGCGTCGACAACGTCCTCGGGGAACGATGAAGGCCCCGACGACGCCATCATACAATTCTTGCCAAAAAAAGTACCAAACATTGAAGACGTCGTAAAGGTCTCGTGCGGCGATGCACACACGGTATTTCTCGACCGTAGCGGTGATGTATGGACGGTTGGAAGCAATTCATGCGGACAACTTGGATATTTCGTCGCGGAGCGCGCGAACGATGGTGCGAGATGCGGCGCCCCCGACGATATCTGTTGCTCGACGCCGAAACGCGTCGAATACCTCAAGCATCGAGATATCTACGTCGTCGACGTCTCTGCGTCGAAAGCGCACACAGTGGTGGCATCGAACAGTGTAAAAGGTGACGTATATTCATGGGGACATGGCTCGACATCGTTGCGTCGAGTAAATTATCCTCAAATTGATGATATTGTGTGGCATTTGCTGGACAGACGTATCGTTTGCGTCTCCGCAGGCGAGGCGCATAGCGCCGCCGTCACGCGCGACGGATGGTTATTGGTGTGGGCGAGTGCTTCCGTTGATAGACTCGATGCGGAGTACGTGCGTGTGCCCGGCGGTCACGGAGCGGTTGATGTTTCATGTGGGCAGACGCGATGCGTCGCCGCGAGCGCGTGCGGGAACGCGTACGTTTGGGACGCCACTGAACACGCCGCCCTGAAGCGTACTTCGTTCGGCACACGCGCATCGACATCGTCACCGCCGCCGTCGATGATGATGACGTCGAAATCGCCGTCTTCTGGTGAATCCCCAAAGGGCGGCGGTGCGACGAGCGCCGTGCAGCCGTCGCGAATTCGGCTCCAGCGCGTCACCGGATTGAAGGGTGTGAAGCGCGTTTTTGCCGGCGACGCGCATTTTCTAGCGTTTCAAGGCGTCACGCGTCCGATTACGTTCATGAGTAGAAATCCCGTTTTAGGTCATGAGTTTAAGGTGTTCGAGCTGCTCTCTTCGACGAAAGATCAAGATCCGCTCGACATGTTGCACCGGCTCTACAAGAGCTGCAAAGACGGCCTCCCTTGGCCAGAAGTAGAAGAACCAATAGATGACGGCGGCTTCCCATCGCTATGTTTATTGGCTCAATTCAAACTCGCGGGCGATTGCATGGAACCGCGCAATGCCATGAGCATCATTCAGCTCGCCGGCAACTTGGGCTGCGACCCGTTGAAGCTCTACGCCATGTTGTACGTCTGTGAAAACTTGGATGTCGTTTTAATGGAGACTCCGATCTCGGTGTTTTCGGCAATTGACGACGACCATTTAGACACGCTCACGGCAATTACACGCGACCGGAATGGGAAGTGGACGCGCACAATACGCCGAGGCGTGGAAGACGTGGAGGATATTCGACGGGCGGCGTTGATTGGTCGACGGCTCAAGCCCGCAAAACAACGCGTCGTCGCAGACGACGTCGAGGCGACGGAAGCGCCGCCACCACCATCGCCGTCGTACCACCTCGCGCTTCGGGTGAAGGCGGGTGAAGACGCCGGTGGTGGTAGTTCTAGCGGCGGTAAACCACCGCGCGGCGGCGTGCGCGCCAAAGTGCATCGGGTGAAGGGATCGTTGAGCACGTTTTTATCCGGCAACTTGGAAAATGGATCAACCACCGGGGCGTCGACGGGTTCGTCATGGAACATGCCACCGACAAACATCACCAGTTCACGAGATGAGGTTACTGCGCTCACGCAAGAGCTTTTGTCGCTCGCGAGGATTCAAGAGCAGCAACTCGCAGATTCGGCGCAACTCCGCCGGACGCAATCGCCAAGCGCAGATGCACCACCACCAGTGTTTTCGCCCTCACCCGTATCGCCCAATTCAGTGAGTCTCGGAGCGCTTATTCGCCGCGATTCAGGTAGACGCGGCGGCGGTCGCGGCTCGACATCAGCGTCGCCGTGGAGAACATCCGCGCCGAGCGGCGCCGCCGTCGAGTCCATGTCTGAAATCTTGGCGCGAGAAGCCGCTGCGCGCGACGCAGAGGCGACGCACGCGGTTACCACAGGTTTTAACGTCGCGTCGTCATCGGCAGATGGTCATCGATGGTACGTTCCCGACGGCGCGCAGGCGCCCGCGGGCGTGAGCCTTCGGGACATTCAACGCTCGGAAGCTGAACGCGTCGAGCTCGAAGACGCCTTGCGCGCCATCGAAGCGCAAGAAACCGCCGAAGCCTTGGCGCTCATCAATGCCGCGTCGTCTTCAAACACCACAGCGAGCACTTCGTCCCGTCGACGGAAACCAGCGACAAAATCTAAGCCGAAATCCAAGCCCGAGACGCCGACGCCGACGCCGACATCCGTCGAGCCAACCGCGCCGTCGACGTCCGCTCCACCGAAAAAAACATTCCGCCGCGGTCGCCGCCGCGCGCCGCGAACACCAAAGGACACAGTAGAATAGCACACGAGTAGTCATAGCGAAATACACGCGCATAGTCGCACACAAAGACCGTCATTGAACGCGCGCGCCCGACTGCCGAATACAGCTCAGATAAACCCTGCTGTCGAGGGTTTTCCTCACTCTGTCGCGCGCGCACGTCGCACACGCACGTCACCCAGCGCCTCGCGCACACACAGCACGCAACCAAACCATGGTCTTCGCCTCGCTCGCCATCCGCTCTCCCGCCGCGTGCGCGCCTCGACGCGTCAACGCGTCATCCGCGGCGCCAGCCAAGGTCACCCGCAGCATCACCTCTGGCGCCAAGCGCGCGGCGGTTCGTGCCCGCGCCGGCCCCAGCGGCGACGTCAAGAAGGTTGTCTTAGCCTACAGCGGTGGTTTGGACACCTCCATCATCTTAAAGTGGCTCCAAGACACGTACGGATGCGAGGTGGTGACGTTCACCGCGGATCTCGGGCAAGGGGAGGAGCTCGAACCGGCGCGGAAAAAGGCGGAGCAGTTTGGCGTGAAACAAATTTTTATCGATGATTTACGCGAGGAGTTCGTTCGAGACTATGTGTTTCCGATGTTCCGAGCGAATGCGGTGTATGAAGGGACGTATTTGTTGGGCACGAGCATCGCTCGGCCTTTGATTGCGAAGAGGCAAATTGAAATTGCGAAAATGGTGGGCGCGGATGCGGTGTGCCACGGAGCGACGGGTAAGGGGAATGACCAAGTGCGATTTGAGCTTGGGTATTATGGCTTGAAGCCGGATGTGAAAGTGATTGCACCGTGGAGAGAATGGGATTTGAACTCGCGCACCAAGTTGTTGGCGTATGCGGATGCGAACGGTATTCCGGTGGCGCAGTCCAAGCGTCAAGATGCGCCGTATTCCACCGACGCCAACTTGTTGCACATTTCTTACGAGGGTAACGCATTGGAAGATCCGTGGGTTGAATACTCTGAAGATATGTTCACGCGCTCGGTGAGCCCGGAGAACGCACCGGATACCCCCACGTACATTGAAGTCGAGTTCGAAAAGGGTGACCCAGTGGCCATCGATGGCGTGCGCTATTCCCCGGCGGAGATGCTTACCAAGCTCAACCAGCTCGGTGGGGATAACGGCATTGGGCGTCTTGATATTGTCGAGTCCCGTTTCGTCGGTATGAAGTCGAGAGGCGTGTACGAAACGCCGGGCGGTACGGTTTTGATGCACATTCGTCGCGCGCTCGAAACCATCTGCCTCGATCGCGGCGAGTCGCACTACAAGGATCAAATGATGCCGCAATACGCTGAGCTCATTTACAACGGGTTCTGGTTCTCACCGGAGCGCGAGATGATGCAAGCGGCGATTGACAAGTGCTCTGAATCCGTCACGGGTACGGTGCGCGCCAAGCTCTACAAGGGTAATGTCATCGTCGTCGGTCGCAAGGCGAAAAACTCGTTGTACGACGACAAGCTTTCGACGTTCGAAGAAGACGGAGGTGCGTACGACCAAAAGGATGCCGCTGGTTTCATCAAGCTTCAAGCCCTTCGCTTGCGCACCCTAAGAGTGGCGCGTGGCGATCAGTGAATCGAGCGTTCAAAGAACTAGTAGCAAAAACGCGTCGTGACGACATATTTCTAATCCCATAACTGTTTTCTATCATCTAAGTTCTCTACGTTCTATCTATGCAACTCTAGTCGACTGCTGCGCGCTAGTTCTTCTCTTTGTACTTTTTGTGCGGTTTTTCCACCCTCGAAAATGCCGCTGCTTCAAACATGCGTGCGATTTCGTGTGGAATTTTACACCCTGTGGGCGGCGGTGGCAACAGCTCGGGCGCGTTGGCGCACGCCGCGTATGCCTTTGCGTACGACGGCACCAGCGCCTCTGGCCATTGAAAAATGCGCAATTTACTCGCAATCGTCTCCGCGAGCGTGGTGTGGAGTTTCAAATCCTGTGTCGACGATTGACGGGCATTCGCCAACGCGCGCGCTTTGACTTCTCGCTCAATTCTCTCCGCCATGGCGTCGTACGCCTGACGCTTTCTCGCCTCCTCTTTATCGATCACGCGACCTTTAGCGTCCGTTTGCGGGTACGGTCGCTCAGCGGGCTCGTGAGATTCAAAGTACGCGCGCATGCGTATTTCCCCTAAATTCGTAACCATGTTGCGTTCCACGAATGGAAGCCAAAACGAATGTTTATCGCCTCCCGCAGACGCCGTTTGGATGGCGTGTAAAGACATCTGCGCCTGTCCGATAAACAACGCGCGACCGTCGTCGGCGCGGTGGTACAATTCAAATTTCAACTTTTGCCCAGCGCTTAACGGTGCGCCTTGTTCCAACGCCTCGGGTGATGGAGGTGGCGTCGTCGTCGTGAACCGCATGACGTGATCCCATCGAGGAGAGAGCGTGTTTGGCGCCGGCGCCGTTTGATAATACTCGTCCCCACAAGTCGCGACGATAAATGCGCTGGCGGTACCGAAAATATTAGCTGCGCATATATTTTTCGCACTAGACACCTTGACGCATAAATGCTGCCTTTCGTCGTCTTCATAGTACGCCACGACGTTACACGTCCCGAGCGGTTGCAATTTTTTTGTCGGCGCCCGCCACGCAGCCTCCCTCGCCGCCGCGTACGCATCTCCAGCGCGTGCCGCCTTTAAATCCTTGACATAAAGCGCAATTTGCCCTAGCATGTCATCATTCCCAACGACATCGTGATCCCAGAGCTCAAACACCAAGTACGCGTCGCTCGAGCGATTCACTCGGATGAACTCAAATTCTTCGTTCCATTCGGGCGCCAACGTTTTCGCGATGGTTTTCGTCCGTCGGCTATCGATGATTTTCGGTGCAAACAAATGCGTCGCCGCCACTAACACGTCGTCGTTCATTGGAATCTCGTCGAGCGTCCCGTCGCGCCCTCGACGAAGCTTCACTTTCACGTACGGATCAGAGAGTCCGCTCAAGTCGCTCGCTTTGATGCCGTGCGCGCTCACCACCTTGACCCGTAAAGTCCCTTTCGTCTCGTGATCAAAATACGCGTGATAGGTAAACGTCCCCAGGTCTTCTGCTTTACGTTCACGGTATTGTAGTGGCACCCAAAACGCGCCTTGATCGAAATCCGCATCGGTTTTTGTCCCCAACGCGCGCGTCGGCACGTCGACGATGCCGAGCTCCGCATCCGCCTTCTTCAACGCCAAAGTCTCTCGTTCGCCAAACATCACGATTCTCAGCACGTCATCGTCCAGCACGCGTGAGGCATAAAATGTAAACTTGGTTTTGAACACTGGCGCGGGCGTACGCTTCTTAGATGACGCGGTTTCTGCGCGTTGTCGCTCGCGCGCCCGTCGCGCCGAGACTTTTTTATACAATTCAGAATGAATACTCACGCCATCGCCGCTGTCGTCGTCGTCGCCGCCGCGTGCGAGCTCAATCGTCGCGTACGCGCGCACGTGTTTCGGCCCGTCGACGTCCCCTACGGGCGGTCGCTGCGCCGCGCGGAGGCCTCGAGCGCGTTCGAGCTCAACCACCAAAATCACGGGCGCACTCGTTGCCGACTCGCGCACCACCTTACGCGCGTATTCAACCGCACGCGAGGGCGAAGGGGAGACGCGGCCGTGTATGTCATACGCATCCCGCCATGGATTCGTGCGCGCGTCGACCTCCGCGGGTCGCTGGTCGGGCGCCATGCGAGGCGCGCAATGCGGACGTCGTGCTCTACAACGATATGTTTTTACAGACGCTACTGCTAGTGCTACCGCTATTGGAAGGTTTGTGTTATGTGTGTTCATCGTCGACACCGTCGTGTACCATCGCGGTTGTGCACAGGAAGGCGCGACAATCATCCAGCGCGTGCGCGCGTTCGGCGTCGCTGTGCGCAAATCGAATGGGTAACCGCGCAAACGCGCTCGTAATGTCTCGAACGTGTAACGCGCCGTCATGAACGAGGGCGTTAATGAGCACATCCATGGTTTTTGGTTGGCGCACGGCGGAGACGACGATCGCACACGGCGACGAGCGTCGTTGGCGCCTTTGTGGAGCGTCATCGAGGAAAAAAGCGCGCGCGTCGTCTACGCTCCACAAAGACGTCGTAAACGAACCGCAATCGGTGCTCGTGTCTCGGCCCGAATGATCGAGAAGCGTGCGTATGGCGTGTACGAGACTTGGTATCAGGTCCGGGTCGTACGCGCAATCCGCGGCGAGCACGACGTCGGGGCTGAGCGCGCGGGCGTCGCGAGCCGACATTCGGCCCCAATCCAACGCTCTGATGGACACGCGCGAGACGTCATCCACTACGGGCGCTTCGATCGCGTCAAACGTCACGTCATATGCGCGAGACGGTATGTTGGCGTCGTTAACGCCATCCGCATTCGCTCTGACGTTACGGGCCAAGTTTTCCAACGTCGATTCGTCTCGATCCGTCAGCACCAACGCTCGCGGGCGCAATCGAGCCAACACCGCGCCGCACACGCCTGCACCGCTCCCGAGCTCAATCACGCGTCGATCTCGCACGCATTCCGGGCATGACATGGCAAATTCACTCATCACAAAACCCGCACTCCACGCAAACGCGCCCGTGGAGCCAGCTAATGCGTTCATTTGGACGCGCGCCTCGACGGCGTCCAAATCGCACGCCAACCGCCGTCTGGCATCGCCTTCTCGATGCGCAATCACCACTTCTCGCGACACATCGAGCGCGCGATAGAGATATACTTTTGTCCGCCACCCTTCAGCATCGCTGTCGATGTCGTGCGCATCCACATCGCTCGCTTCCGCCATGACGTCGGCGAGCGCATCCGTCGCCCGCACCCAGTTTTCGCAGCGCTCCACCGCCTTAAACGCCGCTCTACACACGCGCGATGCGTACGGCTTACCCCCTCGCGCGCACAATACGCGTAATATATCACTCAACACGCGTTGCTGCCGCTCATCGACCGCGTCGTCGCCGTCACCGGCACCATGAATGTCGTCTTCAACAGCGCTCGCCAAGCGCACAACCTCTTGCGGATTCACCTGCGCATACGCCAACGCCGCGAGCCGTTCGCGCGCGGTATACGCCGGCGCACCTGTCGTCATGGCCAGCACCCGCACCGTAGACGTCGCGCACCGTCGGTGTGCGGCGGCATCGACGCGCACGTCAACGCGCGCCAATCAATGCGGATGCGCCACAACGACCGCGCTCGCGTTCCGCACGACGCACGCCGCACGACGCACGGCGCCGAGCGACGACCGACGCGCATCTCGATCCGTACGCGGCACATCGCGCGCACGGCGCCGCCATGGATGACCACACCGCGCTCTTCATCGCGCGATTGATGGCGTCGATCGTCGTCGTGGTGTTTCTTCGCATGAAACTCTTCCCGTCGTCCTCGACGTCGAACGCCGCGGCGTCGTCGCGCTCCGTGGACGTGAACACCGAGTACGATCGCGAGACGATCGCCAAGCACGCGAGCGTGAGCGATTTATGGGTCATCATCGACGACAAGGTGTACGATTTGACCGAGTACGCGGATGAGCACCCGGGCGGACCGACGGCGCTCGCGAAACACGCGGGTGGTGACGCCACGCAAGGGTTCAAAGGCCCGCAACACCCATCACGCGTGTTTGACATGGTTGAAGATTATCGCATCGGCGTCGTCAAGGCATCGACGTAGGCGAAACGATCGATACAAAACAACCGCTCGAAGCGCGTCTTCGACCGCGGCGTCCGCGAGCCGCCGCTCAAACCCGCGCGCGGGACATGCGCTTTGACGCATCACCCCGTCGCGCATCGCCTAGCCCCTAGCCCGTAACCCCAGCGCCAATATGTGTGTAATGTATACGTCTCCCGTTCGCCCCGAATCACGCATCACCGCACGCGCGAGATGCGCAAACCAACCGAAACCGCGCGGGACGACCACCAGATGACGTCATCACGCGGTAAAAAGTGCACGCCCATGGAAAGGTCATCCGCGTCGCCGTGCGACACTGTGCGTCGCGCACCACGCGGTTCGCACGCGCCGTTCGAAGCGGTTGAGAGGTTTACGTTCGTTCGTCGAGACATGTCCGCGCGCGCGTGCGGGATGACGACGACGGCGGCGTCGGCGGCGGTGGCGACGAAGGTTGTGGATAAGAGACGCGGGAGGATGATGTCGGTGACGACGCGTCGGGTGTGCGCGGCATCGGCGAGCGGGCGATGCGCGGGTGCGTCGGTGACGGCGGCGTCCGTGCGCGCGGGTGGCGACCGACGTGCGTCGATGGTGGTGACGCGCGCGGCGAAGGGCGATGAGGATGAGGAGGGCACGGAGGGGCTCACGCGCGAAATGATTGACGCTATGAACGCGCGACGGGCGCGGAAGCAACAGAGTGGGAAGGATGCGCAGAGACCGAGTTCTTTGGATGATGTGAATCCGGTGAATTTAGGGCGAAAGTCGCGGGCGGTGTTGGAAAACGTGTTCAAGCAGCTCACGGCGTTGACGCAAATTCAGAAGAGCACGGCGCCGGTAAACTCGAGAGAGTTTGACCAAGTGTACGATTCTGATTTATTGAGCGGGTCGTCGATCGGGGAATTTGAAACCCCGAACGCGAAATTTACCACGGTATTAGTCACGGGCGCGACGGGTAGAATTGGACGCGTGCTCATTCGTAAGCTCTTGCTCAGAGGGTACACGGTGAAGGCGTTGGTGCGGTCAAAGGATGACGTCGAAAAGCTCCCTGGTCTCGTGCAAGTCATCGTCGGTGACGTTGGGAACGTAGACGTCATAAAGTCTGCGATGGTTGGCGTGAACAAGGTGATTTATTGCGCCAGCGCCAATTCGAACGTGACGTCGGATTTATACAACGTTGAATTCCAAGGCGTCGTCAACGTAGTGAAGAGCATGCAAGATTATTACAACATGCTCGCCGCCCGTCGCGCGGGTCGAAGCGCCAAATCCAAGGTGATGCTGACCAACTTCAAGTACCCTACGGCGTATGACGCGTGGCAAGTGAACGAGGTGGTGAACGAAGACGCCGGCAAGAGCGATAGATGGAGCGCGGCGTCAGAGATGCAATCCGTGCGCTTTGAGCCGCTCGAACGCGACGAAGAAGACAAAGAGCCCAAGTTTGCAACCTTCAACGGTTTCGTCATGTCGCGTAACGGCAAGGCTGAAGTTAGCTCTGACGTGTCCGACTTGCAAGCCGACGTGGATTTCTCCAATAAAGAGGGTTTGTTGTTCCGCTTCAAGGGTGACGGCAAGCGCTACTCTGTCGTGCTCACGCAAGAAAACGGCTCAAAGTTTAGATTTTCATTCAACACCACTGGTCGTTGGCAAGTCGTGCGCATGCCCTTCCACAAGTTTGTAAACGAAGGCGAAACGTCCTGGGGCGACGACGGCGACGAAGTGCTCGATTTGAAGCAAGTGAAGAGCATCGGTCTTCGATTTGACGCCAAGAAGAACCAACGCGACAACTCGGTCGCCGACGTCATGGCGGGCTCCAACAACAAGTTTGAATTGACCCTCGAATACGTCAAGGCTATCCCCAAGGGTGAAGAACCGGATGTGATTTTGGTGTCATGCTTTGGCGCTGGTTTGGAAGAAGGCGAAGACAAGGATCGCGTCTTAAAGTACAAGCGGGACGGGGAACGCGTGTTACGCAACTCTGGCGTTGGCTACACCATCGTTCGCCCTGGTTTGTTGCTCGATGAAGCGGGTGGGCGCAAGGCGTTGGTTTTTGATCAAGGCGAGCGTATCAACACCCCGATTGCGTGCGCAGACGTTGCGGATGTGTGCGTCAAGGCGATGCACGACGAAGCCGCGCGCAACTTGTCTTTTGACGTCGGCTACGAATACGAATCCGCCGAGTCTGCGTACGAGCTCATCGATACCGTCAAAGGCAAGGGCACGAACTACTTGACCCCAGCGCTGTCCGTGCTCGAGAAGTCGTCGTAGATTCTTTTCGACGCGATGAAACATCCATTGTCCACAATGACTATTATGAGGTGAAATGAATGATTTCCCATCTTCTGTAATGCAATACAACCCACACGTACACACACATTCATCAACTACGATACTATTACGCGAGTGCACCTCGAAGTTGCGGCCGGACGATCGCGAGTAACGCTTCGTGTTCGACGGCGTACCGCTGTAAAAGTCGCTCCGCCGCCGCGTCGGCAAGCGCGGCGCCGTCGTCATCGCTCTTCGTGTCGCTCTTCGTATCCTTCTTTGACGCCTTCATTCGCCTCAACGCCTTGGCGCATAACACGACGCCATATAACGCCCGCGCATCCTTACCCGTGGTAAAATCAAGCGCCGCCGCGAAGTGATTCTTCGCCTCGCGCACGCGCGTCTCCCCGCCCATCGTATACAGCACCTCCGCCATTCGCCTGTGCGCATCAGCGTTGTGTGGCATCGCCAACAACACCTCTTCATAACAAAACAAACACTCATCGTATGCACCGGACTCGGCGTAGATGTGTCCGAGCTCATACCACGCGTCCGCGTCGGCGCAAAACGTCTCCACGTATGCAATCAACGCGTTTCTCGCCTCCTCCGTCGCCCCTTTCGATTGCGCACACGCAATCAACCCCTTACGCGCTCGAATATCACATTCGTTTTCTTTCAACACGTCGTTATATATGTTTTCCGCCTGCGCGACGTCGCCTTGAGCCTCTAAAGTCGCCGCTCGCGCCGCAGCGCGTCTCGACGACGTCGGAGCGCACGCCTCACCCAACACCTCACACGCGCGTTCAGCGACATCTATGCGCCCAACATCCAACGCTGCGCGAGATCCGCGTTCGATGCACGCTAACACCCGCGCACCGAGCGCGGAGCGCGTCAATCGCGCGCGATACGTCGTCGTCAACGCATCGCACGCGCGCATGAGCTCGCGCGCATCATCCCGCGCATTTCCCCGTCGCCCCGTCGCCGACGTCGACGTCACGCGCACGCCGTCCTCGGTGTCATCCGCGACATCGCCGTGCGCGGTCGTTTGCGCGCGATCGAGCGCGCGCAGCGCCGCATCCATTGTCGATTGACGCGTTCGGCGTCAATGTGTGAGGTTTCCAACGCCACATTCTCGCGCGGCGTCGTCGTGCGCGAGCGATCGAACGCCCATCGAGGACGTGTGCGCACACGAGGACGACGAGTGGTATCATGATCGCCCGGTCACTGCGCGCGGCGGTGCGCGTGGCGAGTGAAAACGACGCCATCGTGCGCACGCGTGGGGTATCGACCATGTACGTACTCGATGCGCAAACTCGCGCCTTACGCGCGCGCATGCGAAGGGTTTGGCGCGCGGCGCGCGGCGCGCGCTCGAGCGCATTTGATGCGTCGTTCGTGACGCGCAGACGCGCGCGTACGCCGACGAACGGGGACGACGGGGCGGTTGGGGCGCGACGCGTGTACGATCGAGCGACTGACCTCGACGACTGTTTCACGACGTCTCTTTCGATGCGCACACAGGACTAAAATCTTAGATGGCAGCGTGTGGTACGTGAGATGATGCGCATGCGTGTCTCGTGCATCTCGTGTGTGCGTTGAGCGGCAAATGAAAGGATGGTGTCGCCGCGACCGTTGTCTCTGAACCGTTTGTCTGACTCGGAGAGTTTCTTTGTGTTTTCATTCGCATTCGACGCAGGCAATTACAAAGCCGCAAAGGCGAACTCATCGGTGAAGATGATTTAGGCAATAAGTATTACGAAAACAGATCGTACCAGCAAGGTCGATCGCGTTGGGTGGTGATGAAGGATTTGGACGACTATTCGGCGGCCAACGTCCCGCGCGAGTGGCACGGATGGTTACACCATATCAACGATGAACCGGGGCTCGTGAACGCCCGGGTGCCGGTGTACGAGGACCCGTCGCCAACGTTTGCGTTAGGCAAGTCGAGTCAAGGCACGTACTTGCCTAAAGGACATTGGTTACAAGGCGCGCGACAACGCGACTGGAAAAAGTATACCCCGTGGACGCCAAACTGACGCGCGCATCGAATCGAAGCGAACACCACCCCGGCGACGCGTTTCCCGTGAGACGTGAGACACGGATGAATCACTTCGTTTTCATCACGTAGACAACGAAGACTTTGTGTAATCATTGAACCACACCTCCTGTACAAAATCACGCGCGACGGCTCGGTAGGGCCAAAACACCACTCGCGAGCTCCACACCAGGCGTCGTCATTCATCGACGCATTCATGACGCCGTGGACGCGAACGAACGACGACGACGGCGGCGGCGCGAGTGACGCGGCGTCGACACCGTCGCCCTCGTCCCCGTCTCGACGACAGCGACGACACAATGCCCAAGGAGACAACTCCAACGACTTTGTCGGTGCAGACCTTCGCGACAACGACGACCTGGTGACGCGGAGCACGACGCCGCCGATACCGCCCCTGAGCACGGCGGCGTATGAAGATTTACGCGCCCGTCAGCGCGCAGAGGCGATCTCGTACGAGGCGTACGAGGATGCGGAGGAACGCGAAGTGGCCTTGCGCTCGAGCGAGAGCGAAGGACGCGGCGAAAGATCGGGACGCGACCGCGTCGCGCGACGCGCGAATGGCGGTGATGGTGGCGACGGTTCAAACGATTTCACGCAAATGTTAGATATTAGAGAAGAGTTTCATGACGATGCCGAGCGAAAGTCGAAAAAGAGCTCTGGGACGATGTCGGCGGCGGCGCAACGCTTGGCCAAGTTGAGCTACGTCGACGAGCAAAGTGCTATGCGAAGCGCGTCTTCGAGTCCGACACGACACGGTGCCAACGGGGATTTGCGCGAAGTCGTGCTTGGGAAGCCTCCGAAAGGGACGGGTAATTACGACAAACCGAGCGGCGACGCGTTGGAACCAGTCAAGGCTTCGGCGCAAAGAAAAGGAGGCAAGACGGGTTGGGTGCGCTTGAATGCGAGCGGGAACATTAACCGATTATCTCTTGAAAAGTCTAAAATTGCAGCTTTGCTGCGGGTACCGATGCGGGATTTACGCGTGTTAGAGCCGTCCACGTCTGATTCGTATTCTGCGGCTATGTTGTGTCGCGAACGCGCCATCGTGGTCAACCTGGAACAAATTAAGGTTTTGATTACGTCAGAGGAGGTAATTATGACGGATTCGCAAACGGCAACGGTGACACACTTTTTACCCGAGTTGCAAGCGCGTTTGTTGCGAAAAAAACGTTTACAAGATGAAAAGGATGCCGCCGCCGCGCTGTTGCTACCCGCGACGCTCTCGAGCGTCGATTTGGCTGGCATGACGTCAAGTCAATCGACAGGGGCGATGGACACAACGACGGCACAAGTGCAAACGCCAACTCAAGCGGTGTTTCGCGGCGTCGCAGCGGGGTCCACGCCGTCGGCGTCGCATAGCCCGAGCGGTTCGATTGATTTATCGCAACCCTCGCGAGCTGGTACTGAAGAAGTATTCCCATTCGAGTTTGTTGCCTTGGAAGTGGCGTTGGAAATGGTGTGTAACTCGCTCGAGGTGGAGGCGAATAAAATCGAGCTCGATGGCAAACCCGCGCTCGAGGCGTTGCGTAAACAAGTCAACAACGTCAATCTCGAACGCGTACGTCGCATGAAGAATAGGCTCGTTCGAATCACTGGCCGCGTGAGTAAAGTACGCGATGAGATTCAACGTTATTTAGATGATGATTCCGACATGAGAGATATGTATCTCACGCGTAAGGCAAAGATGGAAAACGCGGATGGTTTGTCGCAGCATGAGACGCCTCCGGGACGCGCAAGACGCGACCAACGCGGTGGTAACGGTCATCCAACCACTCCTGGCCGATCGCCACTCGGCGTACACGGCGTGCACACGACGGATGGCTCGCATTTCTACGATGCCTACGACGACGACAAGGATTTACAAGAGTTGGAGGATTTACTCGAGACGTACTTTACGCACATTGATTCCACGTTTCATTCGTTGAACGGCTTGAACGAATACATCGATGACTTGGAGGATTTGATTGAAATCGAGCTCGATTCCCAGCGCAACCAGTTGATTAAGCTCGAGTTAATTCTAACCACCGCCACGTTGTCCTTGACATGCTTCTCCGTCGTCGTGGGAATATTTGGCATGAATATCGCAAATGACATCGAAAACAAGCACGGCATGTTCTTGCTCGTCGTCATCTTGGGCTCGTTCGCCACCCTCGGATTGTTCCTCGTGCTCTTGCGCGTGTGTAGATATTACAGACTGTTCTAACAACCACACTTAAGCGTGTTGTGGTGTATTGAACGCGTAGTACCGGTATTTTAAAGTTGTAGTACAGATTGTGTCGGGCTTGCGCCGCGCGTCACTTCGCGACGATGGATTTTAAGAAACTACTCGCCCTCGAACGCGCGCGCGCGAAAGCCGCCGCCGCCGAGTCCACCACCGACGCGGTCAACAACGATGCGTTCGAGACATTCACGGACACGCCGACGACGCCCATCGCCGACGCGGACGCGCACCGACGACGGCTCGGTGGTGTCAACGGTTTGTCTTACGCGCGCAACTTTATCGGCGCAAAAGACGCCATCGCGCTCGAACGCGCGCTGTTACGCGAGCCCGCGGCGTGGTGGACCGCGATATCGAACGGTCGGCGCGTGATGAACGTCGGCGGCGGGTCACCGTCGACGTTGTTTGTAGAAGGTGATGAGACGCGCGAGCCGGGCTACGTGTCGCGTCTGCGCGCGCTGCTCGTCCATCGACGAGTGTTTACGCACGCGCCGAATCATGTGCTGGTGAATGAGTACGTTGGTGATGCTGGGATATTAGCACATTCTGATGGCGACGTCTACGCGGATGATGTCGCCATCATTACGCTCAGAGGTGGGGCGTTGATTGAGTTTTGGCCGGCGACTGGCGATACGATTTCAGACGGACGAGACGACGAGGACGAGGATGCACAACGCGTCTTGCCTCGACCGGTGGTGTCGGTGTATTTAGAGCCACGGAGTGTGCTGATGTATTCGGGTGATGCGTACAGGTTGCGGCATGGAATTAGAAGAAAAAATTCGGATGTCATTACAGATGCGTGCGTAAACGCATCCGACGCGGGCGTGCGCGTCGGCGACATCGTGAAAAGAAATCCAGCCGGACGTGTATCCGTCGTGTTCGTTCGCAAGCATCGCGCGCCGTCAAAAGCCTAGATGCGCCATAGCACGCGTAGCAGCACACGTAGTAGCCTGGTGCTTAGTCTGTAGAGTAAAATGTTGTAGTAAACGGCGTCGTATGTCGTAAAATGTCTCTCATCGCGCGTGTCGTCCATCCTCGCGCGCATCAACGCCATCAGCGTCGGCATCGGCATCGTCACTAGAAAACGACGCCGTTGATGTCGTTGCCATGTGCGCCGCTCCACCGAACCCATCGCGCGCGGATTCATCCCTTAATTGTTCGCGCAAAATCCTCGCCCGAGCCGCGCACTCCCGCGCGTCGTCCCTCGCCGCCATCGCCCGACGCATCATCTCCTTAGCCCGCACCCGCACCCGCCGATGCGCCTTGGCATACATCGCATCCGCATCGTGCTCGAGCTCCATCGCGCGCGCGCGCAGCTGATTCGCCTTCGCATCCAAATGCGCCGGCGATTCCATCCAGCCTTCGTCGTGTTCCACATCCATCTCTTCGCTCAACAGCGCGTTGGCGAACGCCGTGCGTTCGCCCGCGACGGGGCCATCGCCGCGCGTCGTCGTCGTCGTCGTCGATAGAGAAAACGACGACGACGGGCGAAACACACGCGTCGCCGTCGTCGTCGTCCACAGTCGTCGCATACACATCCGCACGCGCCCAGCACTGGGAAATTCAACCGTCACCCGTTCACACAAAAACACACGAAACGAAACGTCAGTTTTGTGTGTGTCGTCCCGCCGACGACGTCGACCTCGCGTTCGCGCGCGATTTCCCCTCTACGCGCGCGCGCGCAAAAAAAAACAATCAAAAAAATTATACACGCTCCACGCACGCCCCCGTCGTGCGCGCGAATCGTGTGGTGGAGACGCGTCGAGAGGGCGGCGTCGTCATGTCGTCGTCATGGTGTCATCCTATACCCTAACCTATACCCTAACCTATACCCTAACCTATACCCTAACCATCGGCGCCGAATGCGCATTCGAACGCGCGTTCCAACGCCATTCGCCGCCGACGACGACGACGTCGCCGCGAAAAACACCTCACCTTGAATACGCGATGGATTTAGATGGCATGATCGCACAGCGCGCGCACGGCGCGGATGCGGATGCGGTACCCATGACGGAGGATCCCACGACGGAGGGCGCTCCGCCGGTCCCGCCGGGCGATCGCCCGCCGCTTTCGTCGACGACGACGACGGCGCGACAGCCGCGTCGACCGCGCGGCGAGGACGACCGCGGTGGTGCGCATCGCGGTCGCCGAGGCGGCGCGACGCAGAGGTTTTATACGCGCGCACCGACGCGTCCAGGGTGGCATCCGACGGGTGAATTCGATGACCATGGGAAACCCGCGCACAGCGGACAGTGCGAGGGGTGTCGGGTGTCGACGGTGGTGAATTTCCGACCGGTTGTGGGTGGGAATCCACCGTTGTGTGGGGTGTGTTTGGATTCGTTAAAGGCGGCGACGGCGGGGGCGGATGGTGGCGAGGGGTACGGCGCCGGGGGCGCGAGTCGAGGCGGCGGTCGAGGCGGAGCGCGACACGGAGGCGGAGGCGCGAGCGGGCGAGGGGGAGGCGCTGGGGCGATGCGATTTTCTCCATACGGTGGTGCGGGACAGATGATTATGGTGGATCCGTCGATGATGATGATGATGCCGCACATGCACGCGGGTGGCGGGCGAGGCGGGGGCGGGCGAGGGAAGAGTCGAACGTGGACGCGTCCGGGGGCGGAGGGCGACGCGAGCGGCGGTGTAGATACATCCAATGTGCCGTGCTTATTTTATTCTAAAGGTAGCTGTCGCGCTGGTGATTCGTGCAAGTATTCCCACGCGGGTGTCATCGACGACGACTTTGTGGCGAACACTGGGGAAAACATGAACGTCGATTTGAACGTCGAAATGTAACTCGACCAGAGAGAGAGAGAGTGTGTGTGTGTGTGTGTTCGACGTTTGCCGCGACTTGTTCACACACGCATTCATCCATTCATCGAGTCGCTTCTACAGTGTACTAGTTTTGTGTACGTGTAATTTGATACGTATTGTTGTCGTGTATGTAACGCGTCGACGCCCGTTGCGTTGCGACGCGTGTTCGTCGTTGCGTTGACTTGTGACTTGGAGTAGTAGTACGGTATTAGTATTATAAAACCTCGTGTGTAGCGCGCTCGTTCGAGCTTTCTTTCCTTTTGTTTTTATAACACGATGGACAGCACCATGCACGTGACGCCGACAACCGCGACGGCGGCGATGCGCGCGAGTTCCTCCACCGTCATTTCATTCTTCGCCTTCTTTTGGCACAGGTACAAAATCATCGCCGGTAACACCAACGATAGCATCGAGCAGCACACGCCACCGACGTAGCCCAAGACGACGCCAAAGTTCGGCACGTTGGCTGCCGTGTACACGGCGCCGAGCGTAAATGCGGTTCGCACGCCGATGGACTGCGGAGCGCTCAACGACCCGGGCTTGCCGCCTTCAAAGACATTTTCGCAAATTCTCAACGCCGATTGCGCCATGATGGGGTAGGTTGAGATCAAGTTCAAGCACAACAACAGTTGTACCATGATGCCCGACGGGCCAGAGAGCATGGTGACGACCACGGAGGCGACGCTCGGGCCGAAACCCACGGCGCCGGCGACGCCAAACACCCCCGCGATGGCAGCCGCCGCCGTAAACGCCTTCACCGCGGCGGGGTAAAACGCCTCACGCTTTGGCATGGCTTCTTGAATCCCGAACAGCGTAAAGTGGATGAAGAACAAAAACGCCACAGTACCAAAAAAGCCCGGAAACGCTGCGAAATTCCACGCCGGAAGCGACGCCGTGTGGAGCGGTCCGCTCGTGAGCGCCGCGATGGTCGTGACCAACATGCCAACCCCGACCGAGGCGGTGCCAACGGCGGAGATCACATTCACCCCGCTCATTTCACGCAACCACGAGAGCAACAACATCGGCGGTGCGATCAGTTGCAACATCGCCGCCGTCGTCGGCGCGGCGCCAAACAATCCCGGGCCAATCATCGCCGGCACGACAACCTTGCACGTCTCGGCGATAAAAATCAAGTACGACACCGTGATCCCAAAGCACGTCACCACATTCATCACTCGGCATAAAACATCCCCAGCGTTACCCATGGCGAGCTTCGTTAACCCAGCATACGTGCTCACGTCCTCCACCGACGCCAAACGCGCGCTCACGAGGACGTCTTGCGCCTTGACAATCATGCGCAGCGACTCCAACGCAAACACCAACGACGCCACCATGCACGACCCGACGAGCGCCAACCCGCCTTGAGCAAACGCCCACGGCAAGGCAAACCCACCAGCACCAAAGATCGCCTTGACGGTGTTAATCATCGCCGCCGTTTCCCCGGTATCCTCCGTCGACGCCGACGCCGACGCCGACGCCGCGACGCCGACGCGCTTCACCGCGCCACCCGGCACGCGACGACGACGACGACGACGCATGCCGCCACCCGCCACATCGATCGCCGAAGACACGCGCGTCGTCACAGCGTCGTCGTACGACGCCGCCCGTAGACGCGTCGCCGTGCACGACACCGACCACCGTCGCGCCGCGACCACCACCACCTGTGCGCCGCGACCACCACCTTTGCGACGCATCGGCTCGCCCCGATCCCCGCGCGAGCCCCGCGTCGTCGGCATCGGCATCGGCATCGGCATCATCGGTGTCGTCGTCATAGTCGTCATCATCATCTCCACCTACGCGCGTCGCGTAATGCGACCATCGAATGGATGGATGGATGGATGGATGGATGGACGAGGGGTCCCACCACGCGTTTTCGGTTGGTTGGACACGCGGCGCAGCGTGGCGCGGCGCGGCGTGACCATGACCGGTACTCCATCGCCGCAATACGACGACGCCTATCGACGCCTATCGACGACGCCTATCGCCT
>Ga0181599_1000074_pt1 | contig 84538 bp, 54 predicted proteins | sample 041ome_3_FD_148658 | JGI IMG/M metagenome (GOLD analysis project Ga0181599, IMG submission 148658) | Coastal salt marsh microbial communities from the Groves Creek Marsh, Skidaway Island, Georgia - 041405US metaG (spades assembly) | ecosystem: Environmental > Aquatic > Marine > Intertidal zone >...
TCACCACCACCGTCGCTCCTCCCGTTTAACAACGCGTCGGTAATTAGTCTCTCGTCCATCGTGAATCGCACCAAGATGACGACGACGGACGACGACATTGACGACATTGACGACGAGAAGCGCCGTCGCGAACGCGTCGTTCGCTCGACCAAATCCAAAAAGACTCGGTCCGAACCCCCAAAGTTATTGTCGTTGCTGTTGTCGTGCACCAGCGCGTCCGCGAACGCGCACACCGGCGCGACGTCTTCCGCGTTTCTCACCGCCTCGTCGAGTGTTTTTATCGCTCGACGCATGTGATGTGATATCGCTTTGGAGTATGCGTTAGTAGTTGGGGAAAATTTGGGGAAAAAGCGGCACAAAAAGGGAGACAAAAACCACGCGCGCGATATGTCTTCTTTGTCGTCGCTCTTTCGTTCCTCCTCTCTCTCTTCTTCTCGAAGGTTCTTCGCGTCTTCTCGTCGTCGAGCAACAAAGAACGACTCCGAGAAGAAGAAGAAGAAGAAGACGAACGCGAAGAGCGAGGAGGAGGACGACGACGCGCAGAAGCGGAAGAATCCAGACTTGTACCGCGCCGGCGGCTTCGAAGAGAGATGGGAAAAAGAAGAAGAAGAAACAGAAGCGCAGAGGAAGAGGAGGCAGAGCGCGAGAAAGAAACCAGACGTGCTCGCACCAGCCGGCGGGTGGCCGCAACTCGAAGCCGCGGTGCGGAACGGCGCGAATTGCGTGTATTTCGGCTTGGAATTGTTGAACGCTCGCGCTCGAGCGAATAACTTTACCATCGAGGAACTTCCGAGAGTGATGAAGTATTTGCGCGAGCGCGGGGTGAAAGGGTACGTGACGATGAACGTGTTGATATTCGACGACGAGATGAGCGAGTGCGAAAGGCTGATACGCGCGTGCGCGAAGAATGGGGTTGATGCGATGATAGTGCAAGACGTTGGCGCGGCGAGGTTGGTGAAACGCGTGGCGCCGAATATGGCGGTGCACGGGTCGACGCAGATGTCTATTACGGACGCGAACGGAGCGTTGTTCGCGAAGGAGATTGGGTGCGAGAGGGTCGTCGTTGGGAGAGAATTGTCGATTAGCGAGATAAAAACGGTGGTGGAGAGGTCACCGGAGACGACGGTGGAGGCGTTTACGCACGGCGCGTTGTGCGTGAGTTATTCCGGGCAATGCTTTTCGAGCGAAGCTTGGGGAGGGAGGTCCGCGAATCGAGGCCAGTGCGCGCAAGCGTGTCGAATGCCGTACGGGTTTGTAGTAAATGGGGAAATTAAAGCGATGGGTGACGAGAAATATCTCTTATCACCGCAGGATTTAATGGCGGTTGATTTAGTTCCGCAGCTCATCGACGCCGGCGTGTCGTGCTTCAAAATCGAAGGGCGATTGAAAGGCGAAGAGTACGTCGGTTTGACCACTGCGGCGTATCGACGAGCGGTGGATTTAGCGTGGGAGAATAGAAACGTGTCCAAAAAAGAGCTGCTGACGGACGAATCGAGATTAGAGCTGCGACAGGTGTTTGCTCGCGCGCAAGACGAACACTTTGACGGTTTAACGACTGGTTTTTTAGAAGGCACTCGACATCAAACGATTGTGAGAGGGCGGAATCCTAGACATCGAGGCGTGTTTGCCGGGCGAGTAGTTGAAGTAGACGCAAAGAACGAACGAGTGACTATACAAACATCATCATCATCAGTATCGACGAATAACGATGGAAACGACGATAATTCATCCATCGGTGGCGTTTTAAAGCGCGGTTTCGGCGTCGTGTTTGACGACGGCACGCCGGAGCTCGACGAGCAAGGCGGATTCATTTATGAAATCTTCGACGAAAGAGGCAGTTACGTGGATTCGAGTGAATTATGTTCGAGCGACTTTGTGACTTTAGCGTTCGCGAGGAATTCTATCGATTATCGGAAAATCCGGCCCGGCAATATCGTGTGGCGAACGTCGACGACGTCTGGCGAGAAGAAGGAGCAACATCGCAAAAAGGAGAAGAGCGAAGAGGTACTGGCAAAGACATCGTCATCCGCATCGATGAGCGCGGATGGGCGCGAGAACGTCGTTTGCATAGTATCCGGAGCGCTTGGCATGCCTTTGAAAATTGCACTGTACGATACGTTGGGGAACGTCGGGGAAGCGATGACGTCCGTGCATATTTCAGAGGCTGAGAAACGCCCGATTGACTTTCAATCAATCGCGAAAGCGATTGGAGAATTAGGAGGAACACCATTTTTTCTCGACGCCGGAGAGAACATCGACTGTACGAAACTCTTCTCGGCGAAAGATGGTGATGCAAAAAACAACATCTTCGTTCCAGCCGGTGAAATTAAGAAAGCGCGAAGAGATGCAGTCGAAATGTTGTTGGAGAAACGGCGCAACATGGGTGCGGTAAAAGCGGAAGCGATGGCGAGCGATGACGTGAGCGTTTCAGACGAAATGTACAAGAGTGAAATAGAAAAATGGTGGGGTGTGCCGACGGAAAGTAACGTGCCAAAAAGGAAAAAGAATGATCCGACGACGAAACCCCCGTCACCAGACGAAACTAAACTTACCGTCTTGTGTCGAACGATGGAGCAAGTTGAGACGTGTTGCGCATTTGATTTCTTGGACGAAATTCAAGCGGATTTCTTGGAAGTTCACGGATTACGCGACGCGGTCAAGAAAATCCAAGAGGCTGGTAAAAAAGCCGTTGTCGCGACTCCGCGCGTGTTGAAACCGGACGAGGAAAAATTATGGCGTTTTTACTTGAGCTTAAACGCAGATTCTCTTTTAGTCCGGTCAGCTGGTTTACTTCGCAAGCTGAACGAGTTGATTTCAGAGCACCCGGAAGAAGGTAAAACTTACCCGAGACTTCGCGGTGATTTCAGCTTGAACGCTGCAAATATCCTCACAACATCTACGTTTTTAGATGCGTTCAACTTGGAGCGTTTGGCGTTGACGCACGACCTGAACGCGCGCCAAATCCGCAACCTCGCTGCAGCCTTACCTCCGGAAACCGCCTCCTCGAAAATCGAAATTATTCTTCATTGCCACCTCCCGATTTTCCACACGGAGCACTGCGTCTTTTGTCGTTTCCTCTCCGATGGTAACAGTTATAAAGATTGCGGCCATCCTTGCGAAACCAACGACGCGAGATTGCGCGACTCCAACGGCAAAGACCATCTCGTTCTGGCAGATATGGGCTGTCGCAACACCGTCTTCAACGCCGAAGCGCAATCCGGCGCCATGTTTGTCCAAGATTGGATCAACATCGGAAACATAAAAAACTACCGGATCGAACTCGTAGACACGGACAAAAACGAGACTGTTCTACTCTTAAACACGTACAATAAACTGTTGAGAGGAGAAATATCCTCTCGAGACGCGTACGACGCGCTGAGGAAGGTCAAAGACAAAAACGGAAACGTGCAAGGATGCAATGTCGGTTCTTTCGCCGTGAGAGAGGAGAAGAGCAGGGAAGGGATGAAGAAAACCGCGGCGGAGATCAAGTTGAAGAAGAAAAAGAAGAGCAAAGATTCGAAACCATCGTCTTCGGTGCTGAGGTGAGAGGGGAGGGGGAGAGATTGTAAGCGCTTTCGCTTTTTCTGGCTCTCTCTTTCTCAAAAAGTTGTTTGCTGTGTGTATTTTTAGTTGTAATTTAGAAACGTCACAAATTTCGAGCAGAGTTCACGCACGTCACACATCCAAACCCCTCGGAGATAAACGAAAGTAACAACACGAACAGATTCTAAGATGCACTCCGTCGCCAGACAACTCGCCATTCGCGTCGCCACGTCTTACTCATCCTCTTCTTCCTCTTCGCGCGGAAGAGTCGTCTTTTCCAGCGCGAAAGCATCGTCGGCCAAAAGGGCATTCGTCTCATCGACGACGCTTCGCGCGTCGTCGTCGTCGTCGTCAGGAAAGAACGAAAACGACAACACGGACGAATCGAAACCGCAGAACGAACTGATTGAAGCCCTCGATAAAATCGCGCAGAGAGAAAATTTGATGAAGAAGAACAAGAGGAAACAGCCGGATATTATCGTGAAAAATGCGGTACCGCCGCCGGGGTCTGCTGGGGGCGGTATCGGATCGAATACCGTCATGGGACCCGGTACGTCGGAGGAGTGGCGCGAGTTAGACGAGAAAGTGAACACGTACCCATCCGAGCGAAAATTCCAAGCGATTGGGATTAACTCTCCGAATTTTGTTCAAGATATGGTGAAACTCGTGGAAGATACGCTGGGCGACGGGAGGAAAGTGCACCCGGAAAACGTTACAAGTAACTTGAGTAAAAACGGGAAGTATTGCAGCGCGAACATGACTGTGGTTTTGTTGAACGGAGAAGAAGTGATTAATATCATGGCAAAATTGAAAGCGGATGAGAGAGTGAAGTGGTATTTGTGATCGATTGATACTCTTTATTTATCTATCTCACCATTTGCCTATGAGTTGTCTAAAAATTGCGAGAGAGTTGTTATGCTGATCATCAAATCAATTGTATATTTATTACACAGCGTTCGCGAATTTACCCAACGCCCACAACGGGAAAATGTTCTTGTAGTTTGCGTACGTAATCATGCAGTTATTATTGAAAACGCCCATGATATTTTCCTGCGGAAAATCGCCATCTGGGAGTTGCTTTTTGAGCAAACACGCGGCAGCTTTACGCAACGGCGCGGCGTCTCTCTTCTCTTGGCCAGTGGCGAGTAAAGCGAGCATAGCCCACGAAGTGTTGACGCAATGCGCGAACTCAGTTTTACCATCTTTTTCGTAGAGTTGATGATAGACTTTCTTTTCGCACGAGAGGTAGCTTTCGCCCCATCCACCGGTGGATTCTTGTTGCTTGGAGAGTAAAAAATCCACCGCTTTGCGCAAGTGCGAGCACGTCTCGTACGTTGATCCGGTGGCAATCAAACCTAACACACCAAACCACGTGCCGTAGGTAAAACAAATTGCCCACGAACCGTACCAACTCCCGTCTTCCTTTTGAATGCTCTTCAAAAAGTTTCTTCCGCTTTCGCGCGCTTTTTCGATGCGGGGTACAATCGGATGGTCCGGAAACCGTTTCGCAAACTTGGAAATCGCTTGGATTGATGCCGACGAGCACTCCACGTAGGGATAATCAATCATGATGTCTCCGAAAGTTTCTGCCGGGTTTAAAATTTCGACCCACTTGCCAGCTCGAGTGTTTTCATAAGTTGCCCACCCGCCGCTGCCTTGCGGCTTGAACCCGAGTTTTTGCGTGTTTTGATAACTCAAAATAACATTCACGCAATCCGCTAATCGATCGACGTCTATTTTATTTCTAGGGTCAATTTTAATCAAACCTTGATCTTCCATATCCATCAACGATAACGCGGCTTTTAAACCTTCGCTGGAACAGTCGGAAATGGGCCATCCGTGGTCTCTCGTGCTAAACGGCCACGCGCCTTTCGAGATGTGTCGGTAATATTTTTTCAGTTCCGGCGCGTCGTCTCTGACTTGGCTATCGTCGATGTACTTAGCGGCATCGCTCAAACATGCGCTAAAGTCTTTCGCTAATCCAGTCGCTTCAATCGCTTGGACCGCAAACGCGCAATCCCAAAGTTGACTGCCATTGTATCCTTGCATTTTCATGCCATCTTCAGCAACCCACAAATAGTCCCAAAATCGAGGCATGTGTTTCTCCACGCCATCCACGTCGCCGCTAAAGTATCTGCACAAGCAGTTAAACACTTTGTTCACCGGACCAATGTCCACGTATCGAGTGTTTTCATCTTCGTACACCACGTGCTTCAGCGCCTCTCTGTTCGCCCATTTGCGCAAAGGGGAACGGAGTAAAATAGGTTCGACTTTTGAAAGCGCACCCCACAACACGTCCTGCAACATCGGATGCGGGTAATACAAGTCCTCGCTCGCGCATTCGTTCCTCGCTTTGTTCCAGTTAATCGTATCGTACTCTTGGCAATACAATTCCGACTTCAACGCTTCACTGACCGGGTTCTCGGCTTCGATTCGCGCGCGTTTGCCGTACAAATACGACATCGGTAAATATACCATCCTACAGTGACACCAATATCTACCCGGGTGCGCTGGAAACCAATACGGAAGTAACCAACACTCCGGAGGAATTGGATTCAAACCCTTCCACTCGTAACATCCCAACATCGCTAACCAAAACTTACCCCAACTCGGTGTTTTCGTCGCTCCGCCTCTGGCTTTAATCCATTCCTGCATTTTCCGCAACGTTTCCGAAGATTCCAGCTCTTCGCCTAAACATCTCAACGCGACGTACGTCAATACCGATCCAAACATCGTCGAGTGACCTTCGATGTGCAAACCTACGCCACCGTCTTCGTTGACGTGATTCTCCAAGTACCTTTTCATTTCCACTTTCACGTGCGTCGGCAACATCTCTTTCTCCTTCTTCATGATTTTCATCGCAATGATAAAACCAGGCATGAGAAACATCGGACCTCCGTAGTCAGAAGGCCAGTGTCCGTCCGGATGTTGCTGCCCTTGGTAATACTCCACGCCCGCTCTGAGCGCCCGCTTCGTTTCCTTCTCGACGCAGTTTTCGTCCACGGCCACATCCGCGCTCGGCGGCGTCGTTTTCATTTCTCTCTTCCTCTCTTTCCGTCGCGCATCGAACGCGTCTCTCATGAACGCATCTTTACTGTGCTTCTGGACGAATCTGTTCTCTCGAAACTGTTTCCGTCGTTCGTCTTGCTTCTGGACATCCTCCTCGGAAGCGTTCGGATCGAATGTCCACGTTTGCCGACCAACGTGTGCGTTCAACGTGTGGAGTTTGTTCTCGGGATCCAAGTTTGCCTCCGAACAGACCAGCTTCCACATTTTTTCAACGCTCCGAGGATTGTTTTGTCGTCGTTAGTCGATGATTCGCTGCGCTTCTTTCTTTCTCACTCACTCTCTCTTTTTCTCTCGCGTATGCCGTCGTGTTGCGAGAGCGCGTTTCGATTGCGAAAAGTGGGAAATTTGTGTTCTCCTTCTCTTTCCTCTGAACTCCCCGCTCTCGGCCCGAGGCACCGCGACGCGTCTATTCGGTGCCTGGTCCGTTCTCGAGTGTGGCAAAAAGTAAGACGCGACTCTTTGTGTGCGCTCTTTTCTTTGCGATATTCTCTCTCTCTCTCTCTCTCCGAAGTGGAAGCTTCTTTGTGCGGAAGTGGGGCGGTCAAAGAGAGGCACGGGGGAGCAGGAGAGGAAGGCGCTTTGGATTTCAATTGGTTTAGGGTTTTTGTCTGAATTCGTGGCTCAGAAGCCGAGACCACAAAAAAAATTCGTAACTGTCTTGTGAATTTTTCTTCAAAAGAAGAAAACGAAAAGCAACGCACAAACGCGAACGCGCAATCGCCTTTTTCTTCTATCGAGCAGACGCAAATGTCATCTTCTCTCGCGTTTCAAGCGTCGGCGTTGTCCGCGCGGAGCGCGGTGAGACGCGGTAGTCGCGCGGTACGAGATTTCTTGTCGATTTTATTTTTTTGTATTCCGTTCTTTCCGCGTAAAGTTTTGTTCGCGGATATTTTAAATGCGAGTTTTCGCGCGCGAGATTGACCGCATCAGCTGCGGTCGAACGTAGAATTTGACTTTGGTTTTGCGCGGTGAATGCATGGAAGCGTAAAACGCGCTCGACTCGCGCGACGGTGAAGCTTCGCGAGTGGTTGCACTCGCGCGTGAATTTCGCACGTATATCCATTAATCTTTTTATTACTCAAACTGACTTTTATCACTCTCTTCTCCCCTCGTTCAAATATCCAAAACAGACGCGCGCTCAGCAGCAACAACAAAGGCAACGGGTCACCGCGTCTTCTGCCTCCCGCGCTTTTGGTCGTCGTCAATCTTCGGTCGTCGTGAAAGGCGCGGAAGATGACGTCGATCTCGACGATCTCGCGCAAGCGATTGAGGAACTCGCCAAGGAGAACGAGAAGCTTCGCATGAGTTTGGAAGAGGAGGAAGCGGTCGAGCCTACCATGGCCGCGACGGCGGTGGCAACGGCGCCAAAGCCGGCCGCCGCCGCCGCCGCTGATGTCACGCCGGCTAAACCAGCTGCATCTGGAGCCGTTTCCGCGTTTGGCGTCCCGGAATTGAACGAGGATCCGAAGAGACACCGAGGCTTCAAGTTCCCGCCGTTGGAAGGGGACGGTTTCGGCGTCTGCGCGTTGGACGGTACGTTGGCAAACCACAAAGGCCACTTGGGTCACAGGTGGGATAAGTTCAGAAATTTGAGGCAAGCGATCGAAGACAACGAAGAAGGAGGGATTGAAGGTTTCTCCCGAGGCTACGAAAAGATGGGTTTCACCAGAAACGAGGAGACCGGAGAGATTACGTACAGAGAGTGGGCTCCGAGTGCAAAAGCGGCGTGCTTGTTCGGTGACTTCAACAACTGGGCCACCGACGCGAACGGAGTTTGGATGACTAAGAACGATTTTGGCGTGTTTGAAGTGACCGTTCCACCGAATGCGGACGGGTCGCCGGGTATCCCGCACGGTTCGAGAGTCAAGATTCACTTGGAAACGCAAGACGGCTCGTGGGTCGACAAGATTCCGGCGTGGATTAAGTTCGCCGTGCAAGCCCCGGGTAATATCCCGTTCGATGGTATCTACTACGATCCGCCAAAGGAAGAGCAATACGAAATGAAATGGGCGAGACCGGACGCACCGGAGGAGTTGAGAATTTACGAAGCGCACGTCGGTATGTCCTCGAGAGAGCCGAAAATTAACTCCTACATCGCATTTGCAGATGAAGTTTTGCCTAGAATTAAAAACTTAGGGTACAACGCGGTTCAATTGATGGCGATTCAAGAACACGCGTATTATGCTTCTTTTGGCTACCACGTGACGAACTTCTTCGGCGTTTCCTCTCGATGCGGTACGCCGGACGAGTTGAAGTATTTGGTCGACAAAGCGCACTCCATGGGCATTGCTGTTTTGATGGATTTGGTTCACTCGCACTCTTCTTCGAACGTTACGGATGGTATCAACATGTTCGATGGCTCCGATGGCCAATACTTCCACAGCGGTCCGCAAGGTTACCATTGGATGTGGGATTCTCGATGCTTCAACTACGGCGAGTGGGAAGTCTTGAGATTTTTGTTGTCCAACTTGAGATACTGGATGGAAGAGTTCAAATTTGACGGTTTCCGTTTCGATGGCGTCACGTCTATGATGTACAAACACCACGGTTTACAAGTTGCATTTACGGGTAACTACGACGAATACTTCGGCATGGCCACGGATGTGGATGCCATGGTGTACTTGGCATTGGCGAACGACATGTTGCACACGTTGTACGATGGTAAGGTGACGACCATCGCAGAAGATGTCTCCGGTATGCCAACGTTGTGTCGTCCGGTGCAAGAAGGTGGTGTCGGTTTCGATTACCGCTTGCAAATGGCCATCGCGGATAAATGGGTCGAAGTCTTGTCCGAATGGGGTGCGGATGAAAACTGGGAAATGGGCAACTTGGTATTTACCATGGAGAACCGCCGATACGGCGAGAAGTGCATCTCGTACGCGGAATCGCACGATCAAGCGTTGGTCGGGGATAAAACGACGGCGTTTTGGCTCATGGACGCGGAAATGTACACGAACATGTCCACGTTATCGCCGGATTCCCCGGTCGTTACGAGAGGTATCGCTTTGCACAAGTTGATTCGCCAGTTCACCATGGGTTTGGGCGGCGAAGGCTACTTGAACTTTATGGGCAACGAGTTTGGCCACCCGGAGTGGATTGATTTCCCCAGAGGCGACCGCGTGGAAGCCTCGACAGGTGAATTCATCCCGGGTAACGGCAACTCCTACCACCTGTGCCGCAGACGCTTCGATTTGCCCGAAACGGACCACTTGAGATACAAATATTTGGAAGCGTTTGATGCGAAGATGAACCGCGTCGCTGGTTTCTTCAAGTACATGGCGAGTGATCACCAATACACGAGCTTGAAAGACGACGGCGACAAGATGATTGCGTTCGAAAGAGGCGACTGCGTGTTCGTCTTCAACTGGCACCCGTACAACTCGTACTCGGACTACCGCATCGGATGCAAGAAAGCGGGCAAGTACAAGTTGGTGTTGAGTTCAGACAACCCTGAGTTTGGCGGTTACGACAACTTGTCCACGCACCACGACAACAGGTACTTCGCAGACTCCACCGCGCACAACGGTCGTCCGGCGAGTTTCCAAGCGTATATTCCGTCTAGAACCGTTGCCGTTTTCGCTTTGGAAGAAGACGTTGAAAGAGTCGGGTACACGTACGGCGAAGAGTATGTTTCCAGAGTCGTCGAAGTCTCTAACGAGCACGTATAAAAAAACAGTAGAAACACATACACATTCGCAAACAAACAGCGCGGCAAAAATATACTTTTATTGACAAAAGGGACTAATATATTGTTGTAATAATTGATATCACTCACATCTATACTTCTAAAATGAGGATATTTTCGTCTCACTTGACCTCTCCTCCATCTTTTTCTACCATGCTATCCTTCGCCGCTTTTTTCTGCCAACACGCGTTCGAAATCTTCCTCACGATCCCCATGTAAAACGCTCCTTTGTTCTTCACTTCTTTCTTGTTCTTATTCGTCGTAAACTTTCGAATTTCATTCGCGGCTTTTTCGCACACATCCCTCGGAAGCAAACCCAAAAACGACTTCAGTCGATCATCGAAATCGCTCTCTCTAAGTGTCCCTTCGCTATTCTCGCACACGTGCTTAATCACAACTTCCACGTCGTCTGGCGCAGTCAAAACCTTCAAGCCTTCTCTCTTCGTTTTTCCTTCCTCTTTCGTATTCACTTCTTTCCCTTCCTCCTTCTTAGCGCGTCTCACCGATTTCGGTTCCTGATACGTCTTGCGCTCGCATCTCTCCACCGTCACCGGTCTGCCTCTGAACAGAGTGTCGTGCAACTTCATCGCTTTCTTCGCCGCTTTTGCCGTGGTGAAGTCCACAAACGCGAACCCTTTAAATTTCTTCTGCTTCCCCGGCGTCCCTTCGCCGTCGCCTCCCGCCATCCGAATTTGCCCAATATCTCTTCCACATCCTTGTCTGTTCAAGTTTGCTTTCAACCACGGCTCGATGTCTTTCGCCTTCGTATCGAACGGCATTTGGCCGAAAAACAGCGTGTGGATTTCTCGCTTATTCGTCGTCGCGTTCTTTTTCTCGTCCTTACTCTCTGCGTCTCTCTTCTTCTTCTCTCCTTTTTCCTCTTTCTTAGTTCGTTTCCGCTCTTCGCCGCCGTCACTCGCGCCATCATCGTCTCTCTCTCGTTTCTTCTTTTCCTTCTTCTGCTTCTTTTCTTTCTTGTGCTTCTCTTTGGATTTTTCCTCGAGAAGCTCTTCGAACTCGTTCATTGCTTTTTTTCCCTTCCCTCTCTCTTTGGTAGATCGGCGGTGTGCGTGTGTGCGCGTGAAGCCGAGAGTGCTGCGCGCTTTTTTTATAACGTGACTTGCGGAGTGACTTGACGAGATTTCCCAAAAAACTTGTGGGGTACGTAATAATAAAAACTGGTATTATACGTATTGCAAAAAAAGAAACTCTCTCTACATAGAACTCTCATCGAACTTCGACGCCGTTTTCCCTTAAGCTCGTCAAAAGCGTCTCGAGTTTTCCTCCGAATCGTCTCCTCTTCGGGGCAAAACTGCTCCTCTTGCCGGTTCTCCCGCTGTATTTCTCGTCGTTTTTGTTGCCGTTGGCGTTTACGCCTGGGAAGTTGATGGCGTCGAGCTGGATTTTCTTCAGTCGTTCGGCTAAGAGTTGACCGATACGTTTACACGCGCGTTTATCCGACGTCGAGACGGACGTCCACGTCGTCGTCCTCGCGCGGCGTTCGCTATCGTCGCTAGTAGTGCTAGTTGTTGCGGTGTTATCTTCTTTTTCTTCGTGTTGTTGTTGTTGTTGTTGTTGTTGTTGTTGTTTTTGTTGCTCCTCCTGTCCTCCTCTTCCTCCTTCTTCTCTTACTCCTCCTCCCCATCTCTTCTTGATCCTCTCCTCTAAAGTGCTCGCCGAGGCGACGATGTGCCCATCCGAGGGCCGAATGACTCGGCCAACCACGTGGCGATTGCTAAAGAACACCTGCAAACGATGCGCGAGTTGTTTCGTCGAAGTGGACGACGGCGATGCGGTCATTTTTTGCTCTCTTTTCTCTCTCTCTCTCTCTTTGTGTTTTATGCGCGTATCCCGTTTTTCAACTCGGACGCTTTGGAATGCGTTTTGAACACTTCGCGTCTCTCTCTCTCTCTTTATCGTTTTCGCGCTCGTGAATGTGCACAAAATCTGCGCGCTTTTCTCTCTCTCTCTCTCTCTCTCTCGTACTTTGTGTACTGACGAGGAAATCTCTCCCCAGTTCACGCCCCAAGAAAAACAATATTTAGGGTTGTACTTAAAACCCTAAACTCAAAGAGTTCAAAACCAACGTTGTAAAAGGTAGTTACGGGAATTCTCTCAAAAAAATTGTACATATATAAATAAAAAGAAGAGAGCAAAAGAGAGCATCACTCGTTCAAAACGCTCCCTCAAACGACGCGGAGAATTCACTCGCCCGTTCGAATACTCAATCGCATCGCGTTTTTGTCGTTCGCGTGGGGGAGTTTAAGAAGGATTCGCGCGATCGTTTTTTTTTTCGCTTCACACGCCAAAAAAAAGCGAATTTTGCACTTTTTATATTCCGCGTAGGAAAACAAAAAAAAGTGCTTTGTAGTCGTTTGTGAATTTTGGCGCGCGGGCGGAACACCAACACCGGAAGAAAAGAAAAGCGCGGATCTGAACAACGCACACAAAAAAGCCAGATTCTCGTTCGCGACGTTTTCTCGCACCCTTTTGATACGCGCGGAAGTGTTTCTGTCCTTCGCGTGCAGGGAAGCTTTTCAGAAAAGAACAACAACGCGCGCAGCCGGGGGGCGGGTCGAATCGTCGTTTTTTGTTCACTTTTTGGAACCTTTTCAAAACGTTGATATTTTTTGGGATATTTTTTAAGTAAGGAGGAAGGAAAACTTTTGAGAGAGAGAGAGCTGAGGATACAGATAACACTCACACACACACACACATGGCGAATAATAATAACAACAACAACAACAACGCGAACAAATATAATTCTCCGGGGTCGGTGGCGGCGTTCGCCCAAGGACCAGGTCGCGAGCGATTTTATAACTCGATCAAATTTGATTCGAGCGGCGACTTGCAACGCGCGAGCGAAATCGACGAACGAATGATTCGAGAGAAGTACGACGAAGACGTCGAGTTGGCCGATTTGGAGAGAGAGATTTTGACAGGAGAGGAAGAGGCGGAGAAAAATGCCAAGTCGTTCGGGAAGAGAGTGCAGTCGTCTTCGAGGCTGGGTAACGGTACGGCTGAGAAGATGGTCACGAGAACGGAACAAGCGAAAGATGCGACGGGAAACAAAGAGGAGAATAAAAAGAACAAAAAAGAACAAGAAATTATCGAAGAAATGAACAAAGAATCGAGTGGAGGCAAAGGTGGAAGCAACGACGCAGTCGCTGGTGTGACTGCTGCTACGACGAAAAAACAAGATTCCGGCTCCAACGACGGCTCGAACAAACTCTCAGAGTCGAACGAGTCCAAGTTATTGCGTTCTCGGCAGCAACGAGGCGGTAAGCATCCGAGCGGAAGTGGTGGAAGTGGCGATGGAAGCGACGATAATAACACGAAGAACAAAATTAACAATCTAGAAACCTCTGGAAATGAAAAAATGTTGATCATCAAAGAAAATGGAACCAACGAAAACGCCGCAGAGATGAACGAAAACGATTTGTTGTGCGATTTTGGCGCAGAGAAACAACCCATGGTTGTTGCTTCGCCGAGGAAGAAGAGCAAAACCGCATTTGCTTCAGATCTTAAAAAAGATGTTGACGACGATAAGTTGGAAGATGGGCACCGTGGAAGAAGTAACAAACAAGGAGACAAAAATGTAAAATTAGCTATCAACAACTCAAGCGATAACTCGAACAGCTCGGGAAGACAAGGAGGTAGAAAACAGAGGAATCCAATTCGTTTGTCGAAACGAAACGATTCGAGCAGTGACGACTTGATCATTCCAGACGAAGAAGAAACGAAGAACGCGAATCTACTTTCGGAGTGTGATCATCTCTTCGTTCCGCCGGTTGCACCTTTGTTTAAGCCGCCAAATCACGCGAGCGCCGTTAACGTGGCCATGCACAAATCGGCTTCTGGTAACATTGACGTGAATGACGGTACGAATGCCAAAACGTTCGGTGCGAACGGCAAGGCAATGAATACTATCAACACAATCGATGATTCTTTGTATGATCAACAGTTCCAAATCGAGCCGGAGCTTCTCAGTGCTAGACCTGGATCGGATGACTCGTTTAGACTGTTCGATCCGGCAGTGGCGCAAGGGAAGAGCAATGAAGGTAGCGATGAGCTCGCTTCGGGCAGAGGTCGTCGAAGACGCTCCAGTGGCCGAAATACAAACAATAGAAGCAATAGCACTAGAAAAACGAGCGGTTCAGACAACTCTTCTTACGACGAAGAAGCCGACAGATCGCGAGAGAAAGGGGATAACAATACGGAGGAGAGCGATAGCGATATGGACATATCGAACGATTTGTCGGACGAAGAGGTTTATGAAGACGACTATGAAGATAAAGAACGTTTGATTGACGATTTAGAAGACGATTTGGGCGAGAATACAAACAATCACCGCGTCGGTCGACTTTTGATCTTAGGAAGTATGAGCAGAGGCGGCGTTGGTGGACAAGTCATGCCCGGGATGCTTTTCAATGGTCGCCGCACGCAAAGAGGTCGACCGCCTAAGAACGAAAAGGTGGCGCCTTCTCGCGCGATTGGTGGGAAGAAGACGAATTCGAAAGGCGCGTCCAACGCGAAGGGCAATGCAAAGAGTAATAACAAATCTTCCTCATCGCTAGCAACGCTAACGACGATACGCAGTGGTTCAAACAAATCGATTCGTGGAGATGGTAAGCGTAAGGTGAAAGCAGCGGCGAAGATGTTTGATGATCGCGGTGAGTATACCATCGCGAAGGTAGACGTAGATTCTTCGAGAAAGCGTGGTAAACAAGCAGACGGCATGAAATCTACCGCCGCGAATACCAACAGTAAAATGGTTGGTAAACGCAACTTGTCGAGCGCAATGGCGAAATCTGGTTCCGACAACGCTACGAATAAGCGCGGCAGAAAGAACGCTGAAAGCGACACTAAATCGCTGTCATCCAGTGGATTATCGGAGGGAATTCAAACAAACGCTTTGGGCCACACGAGTGCTGGCGCAAAGTCGACAACCGCTCGTGGTCGCGAACCGAACCCTCAAGGCGGTCCTCGACGTTCGAAACATCACAACCCATGGGGATTAGACGAGGCGCAAGCTTTGATTGAAGGTGTTGCAAGATGTGGCGGCGGTAAATGGGCCGATATAAAAAAACTTGGATTCCCGGAAATTGAAAATCGCACCGCAGTTGATTTGAAAGACAAGTGGCGTAACTTACTACGAATTGCAACGTTACCGACGCCGTCTGGTCGAGAAACCACTACTAAGTCCGGCGGCGACAAGAAAAGAGAAATCCCGAGAGCTATGTTGGATCGGGTTCGAGAACTCGCGCTGCTCCACGCGAAGAATAAAGAGCGGGAGTTGGCAGCAAAAGCGGCGCAAGCGCAACAACGATAAGGACGATATAATTTCGTTCGCGTGATGTTTGTATTTGACAATTATTAAATGTTGTGTGTGTATTAATACTATTTATTTTCTATAATTCATAATAACGTAAGGTTACACCAACCCATTTTTTTTCTTTACTTGCCGAACTCCTTTTTCAAACGCTCAATCGCGGTTTCCAAGTTTTCTCTGTGGCAGAACGCGGACATGCGGACAAAACCATCCCCAGTTGGACCAAAACCGGCGCCTGGTGTGGTGACGATGTCCGTCTTGGTCAAAATTTCCGTGAATACTTCCCACGAGTCTCTGCCGTCGAAGTCGACCCACACGTACGGAGCATCGACGGCTCCGTACACTTTAAAACCTAATTCCTCGAAGCACTTCTTCAACATCTTCGCGTTTTCCTTGTAAAAACCGACCGTTTCTTGCATAGATTTCCATCCTTCGTCGGACAACGCAGCCAAGCCACCGCCTTGCGCGACGTTAGAGGCACCGTTGAACGCCGTGCACATGCATCTGTTCCAGTCAAATCTGACCGAAGAACCGTCCGCGAACTTCAACGCTTCCGGAACGACCGTCCAACCTAATCGCAAACCGGTGAAACCGGCGTACTTCGAGAACGAGCAACTTTCGATGCAGCACGTCTCCGCGCCTTCGATTTCAAAAATCGTCTTGGGGCAATCCGGATTTTCAATGTAAAACGCGTACGCGGCGTCAAAGATGACAATTTGACCGTTCTTGTTCGCGAAGTCAACCAACTCTTTGCATTGCGCTCTGGTCGCTGCCGCACCAGTCGGGTTATTCGGCGAGCAAAAGAAGATGATATCTGCTTCCTTCGCGGCTTCCAAGTTTGGAAAAAAATCGTTGCCCGGAACGCACTCCATGTAGACGATGTTTTCGTATCGCTTCGTTTTCTCGTCGTAGCCGGTGCAGTGACCGTTGATAACGGACGAATCTACGTACGCTGGATACGCCGGATCTTGGACGGCAACTTTTCTGCCCGGGCCAAACATTTGTTGCATTCTGGAGATGTCGCACTTTGATCCGTCCGAGACGAAAATCTCGCTCGCGTTAATCTTCGTCTTCTCGCTGTAAAAGCGCTTCACGATGGCGTCTCGGAGAGGTTGTTGTCCAGCCTCAGAGCCGTAACCGCCGGTCTTTTCGTACCCGGCAACGGTGCCCAACGCCAAAGCCGCGTTGGCCATGCCAGACACAATCGGCGCCGGAATCGGTTCCTGTTAGATTTGAATCAAAAAAAGAGAGAAACAAAGAGGTAAGTTCCCTCGCGCGTCCGAAAGGCAACGAGAAAGGTTCTTCGAGAGAACACGCCGCTTTTAGACACGTAATCAATCGGATAAAATTAAACTTTGCGCGCTTCGAAAACGCGCAACGAATACACACGCAAAAATAACCTACCGTCGTATCCCCAATCCCTAAACTAATAATCTTCGCGTCCGGGTTCTTCTCCAAGTGCGCGTTGCGAATTCTCGCGATTTCCGGGAACAAATACCCCGCGCGGAGTTGCGCCATGTTTGGATTTCTCTTCACGTTCGATGCGGAGACTTTGACATCGATTTTCTTTTTGGAGGAGGAGGAGGAGGTTGAAAAGGACGCGTTGTTGGCGAGTTGCTTGCCGAGCGTGGTAGATTGTGCGAACATGATTATTCAGACGTTGTCTCGTTGTTATCGTTGCGCGTGTATAAATAAAGGCGAGAGAGTTTGCCCTTCGTGTGACGCGAAGAGAAACCTTCTTGACGGCTGCTGCTTGCTCTCAGTACAAAAACCCTAAACCCTAAGCCCTAAATAATAAGAAAGTGGGTTTTTCAACTCGCGCGGGTAGTTGAAAATCACGCGAGAGAAGCGCCACGCAAAAAACAACAGAAACAAAGCAGAGAAACAATGTCATCTTTGTCCTCCCATCGTTTGGCGACGAGAAAGTTCGTCGTCTTCTGCGCTTTGCGCGTCTTTTTGTGCTTCGCGGCGGCGGGAGTCTTCGCCGTCGCTTCTTCGCCTGAATCGGACAACGCGTACCTGTCGGAATTGCGGGCGAAATTACGAATCGAAGCCATCACGCCACACATCGAAGCGCTTTCGGAATTCTCGAGCTCGATCGAAGACGCGAGGCTTGGCGTCACGAGGCTGGTGTACACGAAAGAGGACGCGCAAGCGAGAGAGTACGTGAAAAACTTGATGAGAAAGAACGGATTGACTGTGAGGGAAGACGCGATGGGGACTATTTTTGGCCGGTTGGAAGGCGTGGAGTCGAAGAAAGCGAGGGAGATGAAACGAGGTAACGTGGTCGGGTCTGGATCGCATACGGACGCGATACCTTTGAGCGGGAAGTATGATGGCGTGTACGGCGTGCTGGGAGCGATTGAAGCGTTGGGAGCTTTGAAACGCGCCAAGTTTCAACCGAGGCGACATCTCGAAGCGGTTATGTTTAACAGCGAAGAGCCGAGTCGTTTCGGCATGGCGTGTTCTGGGTCGAGAGCGATGGGGGGAGTGTTAGATAGCGATAAATTGCAAACGTTACCGGACGTGCTGAACACGTCGACGTCGTTTTTTGATGCCGCAACGCAAGCTGGATATGGGAGCGAATGGCGAGGGGAGAACGGCGAGAGAGCGCGCACGGCGAAGGAGATGGTCGAGAAATGTTCGTTAATGCCGGTGGATTCGCACTACTACTCGTTCGTGGAGTTGCACATAGAACAAGGTCCGGAGCTGGAACAAGAAAAACTGGATATTGGAGTAGTTACGGCTATTGCCGCGCCGGCGGCGTTGGAGATTACTTTTGAAGGGGATGGAGGGCACGCGGGAGCGCAGTTGATGCACTTGAGGAACGACGCAGTGGTTGCAGGATCCAAGTTGGCCGTGGCTGTGGAGGAGTTTGCAAAGAATTCGGGTAGTGCGGATACAGTCGCCACAGTTGGTGGATTCACGGTGAAACCGAACGCGATTAACTCGGTTCCGCGAAGTGCGGTGTTGGAGATTGACGTGAGGGATATAGATTTGAAGCGCAGAGATCTCGTGGTGGAGCAGATTACGACCACGGCCAAGAAAGTTGCCGCAGAACAACGAGTAAGAGTAAACGTCCGAATGATTAACAAAGATGACCCAGCAACTTCTGGCAACAGCGCGATGCGCGCTGTGGAACTCGCCGCATCGCACTTGGGACATTCCAAAAAGCACATGGTTTCGAGAGCCTACCACGACACGTTATTCGTCGCCAAGGCGTGTTCAAACATCGGAATGATTTTCATTCCGTGCTTCAAAGGCTACTCGCATCGACCAGACGAGTTTTCCACCGAAGATCAAATGCGAAAAGGCGTCGAGACGTTAGCGTTGACGATGGCAAAACTTTCGCGAGAGGCGCCTATCGTCGAAGACGACGAGGACGTAAATGAAGAGCACGTGAAACTTCCTTTTTTCGTTTTGGACGAACAAGACGGACAAAGAGAGAGCGACGAGCCAGAGCTAAACGACGAGTTGTGATTCAATATCGTAAGTTCGCATGTATATAAATATCTAACTGACTCATACAGGTAAATGATTGTAAAGTTTATATTTTTTTGGGCAACTCCTTCCCGCACTTGTAGCAATATTTCATCCCCGAAACATCGTTGAGAAGAGAAGCTTCGCACGCGGGGCAAACGAGCGAGGCAAATTTTGTATTTCGCGTCGTTTTCTGAGTTTGTGCGGAATCCAGCGAAGAAACCAGGTTCACTTTCGCGAGGGCGGCGAGAGTGGTTGATCTGCCTAAAATCTTGTTCTCATAAATTTCCATGGCTCTGTCCCTCGCGCTAGTTGTAACGGTGGTGCGTAGGCTTCCGAGCTCCTCGACTTTCTTCTTTGCATCGTCCGCAGAGATTCGAGACGATCCATCGGATGAAGAAGAAACCAGCAACGGTAAATACGCGTTCCACCCATTGGCAATTTCTCGTTGCAAAGTCGTTTTCGTTTCCATAATTCTTTTGCGTAAGTTTTCGATGCACACGTTGGCGATTCTCCTCACCTCTTGATGTATTAAATCAAGCTTCTTCTCGTTAGCGACGAACCTCGTGCTTTCATCGACGGTTGACTCGATTTCCGATTCAACAGACACAATCATTCTGTCAACATCTGCGACTTTGTTTTCAATCGAAAGTATTGCCTTAATAAAAGATTTGAAATCCGCGTTCCGGATGGCCGGTAAAACTTGCGTATCCGTCACTTCACCAACGTAACTTTCGATTGTGTGCGATTCGTACATGCCAAACATAACAGCAATCTCTTCAATCTTATCGTGGATGATCTTCTTCTCTCTCGCTATTTCACAAAGTTGCGGAATTTGTTCGCAATCGGCGAAGACTCTTGCCAGCCGGTCAAGACGCTGAGAAGCGCTGTTTAACAACATGATCACCCTGTGCGAAGTGAGCGCGTCCGTGGTGGAAATAACGCGCTCCTTGGACAACATCGTCGTGATAGTCGGCGTTTTCGCGCCTTTCTGCTGCTTGGCTTTTTGCGTCGAAGAAGCTGATTCAAAGGTTGGATTCGCAAAGGAAATTTTTAAATTCTCAAACATCACTTGCGCCTCTGTGGCAGGCTTTCTAGCCTCTTCAAACATGTCCTCGACGCTCGTCTTCCCATCGAGTCTTTGAGGAGAAAGCATCGCAATTCGGTCAGTAATCTGCTGAATTAATTGAAGCAACGCCATCTTATTTATCTCGCTCGATGTGACTTTCGTTTGCTCAGTGATATTCTCCAGCGATTCCTCCAAACGGCCAATCGCACGTCGACGTTTCATATTCGCTTCTAGATTGGTAATGAAAAGCACAACTTCTGTCACTTGATGAGAATCAGAGGCAATTTGATAAAGACGTTCAGCAGCAGCGGCGTTCGCGAGCTCTGGATTGACATTAAACGAGACCTTTTCGGATTTATCTGAAAATTTTTGCCGTATCTTCGCGCCAACCAGAGAAAGAATAAGATAGACGCGAAACATTGTCAAGCACACGACAAGCAGAACGACAGCCCCGACGATGCCATCACTTTTCGTGCTCTCCCCTTCCTTATTCACTACGCCAATTACAACCAAGAGCGCCTGACCTATGAAGTTCAGAAAGTCTGCACGATTCATAACGTTGTATAACTTAAAAGAGCAAAAGTGCATAACGATACCCCTCCACGGTTGAATCACGTAAATGAGGAGAGCATTCAACAGATACGTTACGACCAAAAGCCCGGCGGCGAGGATATCGTTGTCGTTCGTCGTACTACTCGAAGAGAAGAGTAAAACAACAAAGCGCTGCATGAGTTCGACGCTCGTGTAGTGGATGGCGAATAAACTTCCAATCGTGTAATGATATTTTTCTCCCTTGGCTTCGTTCACCGCAGCTTTAGCGTTTTCAACGTCCGCCATGTATTTATCTTCTTCCACATTTTTACGCGTTTGACTCAAAGTCAATTTGATGATTTCTACTTGAGCGTCGAGTTCTTCCAGTTCAGCCGCTTTCTTTTTCTCTGAAACGGTTTTATTACCACCGATTAACGATTTCGACTTCGTCAGCTTCATACTTTTTTCCTTTACGAATTCGAACGCTTCGATTTCAGGGCGTTTGAACATTTCATAATACGTTCCAGATACATCCAACGTGCGGTTGTCGTCCAAACGGTTCGATTTTCGAATTCGATAAACTTTGATGAGAATATACAAGGGAACACCGATTCCCAAAACAATCAATAAAATACCCGCAACAATCTGCACATTTTTGTGCTCTTCTGAAGCACAATCGACTCTCGTATCTACAGCGAGTAAAGATTTTCCTTCTCCAACATCGATGCAATTGAACGCGTCCATACATAACCGCAACACGGGCAAGTACGCGATCGCAGTCAACAAAATGACAAATTTCGAAACAGATGCTTTCACCTTGTGCGCTCTGTGAAGAGCGTACATGACAAGATCACCGCTTTCGGATAATTTCCGTTTCGCGGAAAAGAGACGCGATTCAATAAAATATCCGCCCGCTTGTTTATCGTATCGAATCGATCGTAAAAGAGACTTGTACTTCATCGACGCGAGCGAATATGCGAACAAAGACACAACGGCAATCACCGATGGTGTGCCCAAAACTCCACTCCAAAAGACCTTATGCCACGTGACGTTTTTGAAGCACTCCAAGCCAAAGATTTCTACGCCAAAGTTTAAGACATCAAAAATACCGCTCAAGTCAATGATATCGGTCGGCCAGGCGAACGGCATCGAGAGCGATATTGAAATGTATTGCAACGTTACAAAAAATGACTTCAAGGCTGATATCATGACAGGATCTAGCAAATCTGAAAAAAAGAAGAAAAGCAATATCGCGAAGGTCGTTGCGAGAGCCGCTGCTGCATACGCGATAAAGTTTTGTTCGCACGATTTACACCTTTCACCAAACTTGTAGTAATCTTCTTTACAGTTTGCGCAGAGATCGTCAGTGGCTCCAGCGCTGCAGCTGTTTCCAAAACCCGGGCAACGAATCGGGAACGGGCACTCGCGAATATCAGAACACATGTTTTCAATAGTTGCCCAGGTTCCCGGAGTGTTAGAACACGTGCAGTTTCGCGCGACGCGCTCGTCGCCGCGTTCTAGAGAACACGTAAAACCAGGTAAAACAGTGCACGAACCAGAACACCCAATGTGACCGTTAAAGTCATTACTCCAATCGTCACACTCTTCTCCAGGATCCAAAATTCCGTTGCCGCAGGTTGGAGGAGGTGGGTTTGGCGGAGGCGGACTTGGTGGGTTCGGTGGAGGATAAGGCGAAGGAGGTGGCGAGGGAGGCGGACTCGGAGCGAGCCAGCCAGCGTTGACATCCGTGCACAAAGATAAATCCGTCGGAGTCGTTGAAGCTGCGACGCACGAATACTTTGAAATAAATTCCGTCGCACCGTCAAACATGGTGGAATACGTCGTCGCAGCGTCAGTTGGCCAACCGCTGATATCCTGATTGAAAGCCTTGGCGTTGTAAAACATGTACGAAAAATCACGATTTTTCGCCGTGTTCCAGTTTGATATTTTCGAATTGAAAAAATCAGTGCTCGAAAACATGGAGCCCATGTCCGTGACTTGCGAAACGTCCCAATTTCGTAAGTCGCCGTTGAATTTCGTCGCGTCTCTGAAAGCATCCCCCATGTTAACCACAGAGGAAACGTCCCAAGTGCTTAAACTCGCTATTTCAAAAGCTCCCGCGTTTCGAAATATCGAACGCATGTCTGTCGCCGAAGAGACATCCCAGTTGGTGATGTCCTGATTGAAAACGGAAGCGTCCTTGAAACAGTTGGAAAAGGACTTGACCTTGGAAACATCCCATCGAGAAATATCAGAGTTAAAGTTTGACGCGCCGTTAAACGCGTAATTCATCATCGTTACCGACGACGTGTCCCAATTCGACAAGTCCGAAACGCACGTCGAACAACTGCGGAAGAAACTCGTCAAAACCTTATTTCGCGAAGTGTTCCAACCGGATATGTCCCCGTTGAACGCCGTCGCTTTGTAGAACATCTTGTCCATAGAAGTGACCGAACTCACATCCCATCCAGAAATATCCGCGTTAAACGCCGAATTAGAAAACATGCTCACCATGGAATAAGCGCCGCTCACGTCCCAATTCTCCAGTCCGAGGCCTTGAAACGAGTCGGTGCCGTAAAAGGCCTGATCGAACGACCACATTTTCGATACGTCCCAATTGGAAAGGTCCTGGTTGAAACTCTCCGCGTTGTAGAACATCGCGCCTAGGCTACCGATACTCGACACGTTCCAATTTCCTATGGCTCCGTTGAAGTTTGTGCATCCGTAAAACATTTGATACACGTTCGTTACCGAGCTCATGTCCCAGGCGTTCAAATTTTGATTGAAATCGTCGCATCCAGTGAATGCTCGATACATGTCTTGCACGCTCGAAACGTCCCAATTGGACAAATCCGCGTTGAACGTCTCCTTATTCCCCCAACCTTGATACGAAAACGTATCCGACAAAAACATGTTAATTTTAGTGATTTGCGACACGTCCCAATTCGGCATCGTTCCGTACCCGCTCGACGTTCCGTAAACGGTGCACAGGCCATCGACCGGTGCTTCCGAGAGGCAATTATCGATGGCATCGATGAAGGTCAAATCCGTCAACGGCGTTACCGCGCGCGCGAAGAAGAAGAAGAAGTTCGCAAAGGTGGATATAAAGCAGAACAACGCGAAAGCCAAGAACCGAACCATCTCTTCTGCACAGGTTTGGGAGCGCAGAGCGATCGATGGCCCGCGTGTAATGATCGTTTTGTTAATTGTGCAGAAGGGAATCTGCCAAAAACGTTCAAAAGGTCAAAATAAATCGTAAAGGGACTTTTTGAAAAAAGATATTTTTTGTGAAACCCTAAACGCTCTCGTAATAGATCCAAAACAACAACAACGACACAAAGAAACGCACTAAAAAGGGAACGACGACGACAACGACGACGACGAGGATGTTGTTCTCTCCCGTCGTCCGCGCTCGCGTCGGAGCGGTTACGAATAACAACAACAACAGAAGAGCGGCCTCGCGCGGAGGAAGAGTAGGAGGAGAAGAAGCGTCCTGTTCTTCGATTTTTCCGGGCACTTTTGGAAGAAGAAGAAGTAGAAGCGCGAGGGGATTTGGTGGACGAAGAACAGCATCGTCGTCGTCTTTATCGTCGTCGTCGTCGTTTAAAGTGTTCGCGTCGCTCTCCGAGGAAGAGAACCGGGCGCAGATCGCGGACTGTAAAAAGTACGTCTCCGATTTAACGCAGATGAACATGAAGTTGCCCCTGATACGTCGGTACGTGGCTGGAGCGAAGAACGATTTGAAGTTGCTCCAAAGCTTTCAAGATATGCTCGCGGAGAAGAGTTTGACGGAGGAAGACGAAGACGAGGAGAAACGGCGAGAGAAAGTGTTGCTGATGTTGAACGATTTGCGGTTGGAGAAAGCAGAGGAAGAGCAGTTTTGGTTAGAGCGAGGACAGGATAAGGTGACGAGTTCGTTGACGGATAACGCGGTTGGTCTGACCGAGGACGATAAGGTGGAAGTGAGTCGGATGTTAGCGACGGGGACGATGTTTGCGGTGCAAGGCGCGGTGTGGAACGCGATTTTGTTGCTGTTGACGGTGGCGGGCATTTTATTGTTCGTGGGGAGAGGCGACGTGAACGTGGCGACGCCAGGAGCGACCGGCGCGATTGGATACTAAAAACTTTAGTTTATACTAATTTTGCATACTAGAACGCCTTCAAATCTTAAAAGTTTTCTATTTTCTCTTAAACCAGCGCGAAAACGCTCGCAGCTTCTCTGCGGACATCCGGCGAACGATCGTCCTCCAAAGCGCGCTTAATCATAGATTCACACGAATCTCTGAGTGCGTTTGAGCCGTTCGATTCTGCTTTTGCTCGCGAAAGTAGCGCGCCGACTGCTTTGATCGTTTCAATTCTGAGCGCAGCCGGCGCGCTGTTACCTACTTCGCTCAACGCTTCGCTCGAGATGCGCAAAAAATCGTCGCTATGTTTTTCACTTTCGAACAATGTTTTGTTGGAAGAAGCAAACAAACCTCGAAACATTCGAAACGAAGAAACTCGGATTTGCCACGGCTTGCCAAGTGGCGAGTTTTCTAAAGCGATGCGATAAAGGGCAGAGTGCACGTTCGAAGAGGCAACGCTCAACTCACCGACGACGCTCAAACATTCCATGGCGCGTTCCGTGAACACCGTTTTCGATTTGTTCTTTTCGAACCGTTCCGCCTCTGCGTCGGCTCCAGCATCTACTTCCATTTCGTCGTCATCGTCACGCGTCTCACTCGTTCCAGCATCACGTCCATCTGCAATACTGCTCACGCGTGCGGCAAGATTCGACACGAGCGCTTCGATGAAATTCTGAAACTTTTCTTCCTTCAGGAAAGACGAAGGTGCGACGTTCTCCTCCTCGCCTGGACCATTCGCCACTAGCTTTTCGAGAGCGTTCTTCAGTGCTTGCACGCTCGCCGCGGCATACCCGTCATCTTTACTCTCCACGCATTTCGTCAAGCGATTCAAGGCTTCGAAGGACGCATCTTTATTACTTCCATTTTTTTCAACCATTGCCATGGAAATCATCGCTTTCAACGCGTCCCCTAACGCAATCGTCAAATCACTTTTACCTTTGAACGCGCGATTCGAGCGTAACTCGCTCGAAAGCGCTTCTAAAATGTCGCGCATCATCTTTTCTTTATTTGCATTCATTTCATCTGTATTTTTCATGGACGCATCTTTGGTACTGAAACTCGCGCTTTGCATCGCCGCGGATATCGTTCTCGCCGCTCTCGATTTGAGAGAATAGTTCGACCCTTCCAAGTGTGGCTTCAAGAAAGACTTCCACAGATTTGGAAAATGTTTGTCGATGGCGGAACCTCCTCCGGCGGCGCCGGCACCACCTCCGCTCAACTCTTCCCACGCGCTCTCCCAACACTTCGCGACGGATGCGTTTTCATCGAACGTTCCGAAATAAGCCAACGGAAGCAGGTCGTCCTCGAAATCTTTCAAGCACTCGACACCTCGAGAATCTTTTGCCATTTCAGAGATGATTTCGGCCGCTGCTTCGCGGCTTGAACTGTCGCTGCTGTCATCGTTGGCGAGTTTCAAGACGTCTGCGATTGTTTTCTCTTGACGTTTAAGCGTGGCAAAACGTAAACACGTCGCGAATGTTTGGCAGTATTGCCGAAAGACGATTTTTGAAGACGCGCCGCCCGAGGACAGGACATCTGGTGAGGCGAGTAAAGCTTCGCAAATTTTACCAGAGAAAAAACCTTTCGCCGCATCCGGTCGACGCGCACACAGGCGAACGCAGAATCGTCCCGCGCCAACCTTTGTGTTCAAACCTAACCCTCTCTTAAAAATATTTGTAAACACCGGCGCTAACAATTTCGTTTCCTCTAAATCGACGTGTTGTATGAACGCATCCAAGGCATCCGAAACGATCGAGTTTGAACTCGCTTGCACGCGCGCATTTTGAAAGTTTTCGACGACAGAGTTGTTCCCGTTAGCGTCCGTATCGTTTCCGAACATCGCGGTGACTCTTTGTTCGTAATAGTTCAACCGCGTATCTTCAAACGTGGAAAGAGCCTCCAACAACGCCTCCACTGCCGTCACGCAGTGCGGTTTCAAAGCCTCCGCGGGAGCTTTCTTCAAGATTTCACACGCGACGAATAGCGAAAGCTCCCTGGCGACTGAGGAGTCTGATTTTAATCCCTTCTCGAAAAGTTGCGGAAGGATCAAAATGCAGGCCTTCTTTGCGATGTCTCTCTTTTCGTCCCGCGTGCCAGAAGCTGAAGAATCCCCTATTTGATTGGCATCAGTCAATCGCAACGACAAGGACCGCAACGTCTTCACAAACATCATCCCTCGAATTCGAACTGTCTCTTTTATATCATCTGCAACTCTAAAGGCAATCGTCCAGGCCTCAGCAAGTTTTTTCTCGACGATATCAAAAGTCTTACCGGCACCTCCACTCGAGAATAATTCAGCCAACGCTTCCGCGGCGGACTGGCGCACGCGCCATTCGCGCGAAGAGCAATCGAGAAGGAGCCTTTCACAAATCTGGTCGAACATTTTTACCGATAAATCAGAAGCGGCGACTGTTTTTGTAACATCTTCACCATCACTTTTCTTTTCTTTCTCAGCCGCCACGAGGGTTTGCCAAGCTGCCTCAGCGGTTTCGCGCATGTTCAAATTGACATCTTTTCGTAAACGATATAACCGAGGGGCGAGTTGTTCGCTGTGCGCAGATAATGAAATACCCGCTTTCTTGGCAATTCTAGCGATACCAGCACCCGCAGAGGCGGCGCGATTAACTTTCTTCTGATGGTTTGAAATTTCCATGAATTTATACAACAAGTCCGGCTGTCCGATATCAGACACGACCGAACAGAGTTCTTTGTAAGTGCTCAACATAGAATCACCTCCGTTGCTACCACCACCACCGCCACCGCTATCGCTCGCAGTTTTTGTCTTATCTTTTGCTTTTGCTTTCAATGCGTCGTCGCCAGTCAAGTTCAAACCGTCTTGAAACACAACCGTATCGCCCTCAACTTTTGACATCACGCGTTTCTTGCCTTTCTTGCTCGTTTCACCACTCAAAGCTTTGGTGAGACTTTCGAGCAAATTTGCTTTGCTCGCTTCGTCTCCTCGATCATATAACGCGGATAAACCCGTCGAGGCCATTTCTTGGGTAGTGGTATTTGTATCCCCGAGCGCCGATAGGAGCGCGTCGTGCGCATCGTCGAAACGGGACTCGAGCAAAGGGATGGCGTTCACCTTCGCACCATTCTTTCCATTGAAGTCGCTATCGCTCGCATCGTTCGCGTCGTCTGAAATAATTGATGCAGAGGTGATTGTCGGGTTCACAAGAGAGCACAGAACAGCCGTTGCGCCACATCGAATCTCTTCGCGCGAACTGAACAAGAACCCCACCTTAGACTCGCTTTCCTTACCGTCATCATCAAATAGGTATTGCAATATTATTTCGCGAAGAACGTTTCGGTTACCAACGGTAACGTCTGTCGAACCATCGTCGTCGATCTTCGCAGGATCTGTCGCATCGGTATTGATATCCATACATTCGGATGACTCTTTTGAAGATTCAAATAATTCATCAACCTCGCGGTCGATGTCCCGGACAAACGGCGTCAAACTCGCATCGCTGCCATCCTCGCTCGCGGCATCGGTGCTCATAACAAGATCGCGCTCGCCATAAAAACCAAACTTTATAGAATCTGCAACTGCAAATCGAACGTCGTCTTTCTTGACCGTAAGTAATGAAAAGAGTTTTTCAACGAGTGGTTTCACAGCATCGAGCGATGGTGCGATCGTGACGTCGCGGCGTAGTGCGCACCCAGCGGCAAAAGCAGCCGAGGCGGCAACTTTAGGAGCAGCGAGAGCGCGATCCATTGCTTGCGATAACGCAGCGATATCATCATCGGATATTGCGAAACTGTTGATTGAAGAAAACAATCTTCCTAAACACTCGCATCCAGCAACACCTAGCAAGACTTCTTTCGAAGGCGCGTCCGTCCGAGGCACGTTGAGTACAGCCTTACGAAAAATACATTTCGCCATTTCGTAGCGCTCCGGCGTGAATAAACTCGAAGAATTGACTTCTGTCGATGACATGGATATCAGCGCACTCAAAGACCGTAAAGCACCGTCAGCAATCTCCGCACGTAAGCTTGCGGCTGCCGCGGTGTCGCTTTCGTTCAAAGCGACTGCTTTTGAAGCCGTCTCTAAGAACGCGGAGACGAGCGATTCGACGTCGCTCTCTGTGAATAAGTTCAATTTGAGCATCGCTCCTATGAGATTTGCAGATGCCTTTCGCGTAATCGCGTCGTCCGTGGCGGAGAAAAACTTCGCAGCTCGGAGGTAGTATTGATAATTATCTTCGATCGAGCCAGAAGAAGAACCTTTTTCTTTGTGCGATGAAAATAGAACGTCGCGAAGTTCAATCAACGCGAGTGACGCGAGTCTCGGTCCACTCGTCCTGAGTAAGCAGTGCTTCAAAAACCGACGATAACTTGCGTTGGTGGACGCATCATCGTCGCTGTCTTTGTTCGTGTGGAATCGACGACTTTGTCGAAGAAATTTCAAGAGCGCAAACATCGCCTTTTCCGGCAAGGGAGATTGGTCGTCTTCTCTTTGCGGATCTTTCGCGAGGAGCGCATTCTTTGCTTCCGCTCTATCGAGCATGCGCGCGACGGTTGAATATATCTCCCTTTGGCCTTTCTTTCGCAAAACAAGCGCCGAGCGTGCGGCGTCTCGAATGTCCAGTTCAGGCCGTGCGCAATTCAACGCGCACGCGAAACGCACGGCGACAGAATCGAATCGGAAGCAGTCTGGACTTCCTGCGAATCGGAGCGCGAGAAGTAATGCTGATTTCGCGCCCGGCGGAGTAGCCTTATCCTGACTCGTGGTATTTGAATGACTTGAATCTGATGATGTTGTGAAGGCAGTCAAGGCGTACCTTTCTAAAACGTCCGCGACGACATACTCCATGGCTAATTTTTCGCCTTCCTTGACGATGGAATCGGCTTCGCACGCGCGCAACAACGCCCGGCCGCACTCTACGATAGAACTTCGAGTGTGCGAATCGTATTCGGTTTCAATTTCGCTCAGTACGCGCTTAAGAAACTCTACAGCATCGATATTACTCTTTGCAGAAGTGCTATCCAGCATCATCATATCGCTCGAAGACTTGATCAGCTCTGGAGCACGTTCGATGAGATGCCCGAGCGATTGAAAGCAGAAACCTTTCAATTCCATGGCACGGAGTCGTTCCGATGTTGTCATAGTCGCTGACGAGGACGTTTCTAAAGTATCGAGCGTCAGCAAACACGTCTCGAGAAGTTTTGGAGCGGCTTTTTCGAGAATATCCTTCTCGGCGTTCCGTAACACCCACGCGGAAAATTCCATCCCCGACGCTCGCAATTGCTTCGAGCGCGGATTATTTAAAGAAGACGAAACAACCTCGACGTTTTGAGGAAATAAGTTCGCGCTGCGTTGCGAACGCGATAAAACACGTCGCAGAATATTAGACCGAATTTCATCGCTCGCCGGGTGCACTCGACTATCACTCGGAACATCCTCGCTATCACCAAGAAACCATCGAAGTTGGTGCGTTATGAACTCTTCGTTGTCTGCGTCTAAATCCGGACGCACCCCGTCCACGCCGCACCGTTTCTTCAAAACTGTTTCGCCGTACGAACGACACGCTTCGGACGCATCACAAGCTACTGCCAACGCTATCGGGAAGAGCTCTTCCGCAGATACGATGTATTTTTTCACCGTCGTTGGCAACTCCACGTGCATGGCGTTTTCATGATCATCCACTTCTTCTCCTCCTTCTAGGCCGTTTGTTTCGTTTTCCTTCTTGTCTTCTTCATAGACGCACGCCTCGGCTAAAAATTCCAAAAGAGCTTTTTTTCGTTCAGCTAAAGATTTCAAATCAACACCGAGGCGCCACCGACCGGCGCTAGAACCCGATATAGACTCGCGCGCTTTCATTCGCGCCTCTTTGTCGCTCACCGCGACGTCGCCTAAAATCTCCCTCATCAAATTTTCGCTGAGTCCCGGCCCCGCTTTGTTTTCTTCTTCCTCTCCTTCTCCGTCGGCGCCAGGTGCTGATGCTCCACCGGACGAACTCGCGTTCCCGGCCAACCTAGCGATGCCGCTAATAAACGCCTGCTCTCTCGCTCTTCGCATTTCCGCGCTCGCGGTCTCCGCGTCTACGCCACCACCGCTCTTCGTCTTGGCTAAATTCGGTTGGTATTGCGCCGTCGCTAAAACGTGTCGCAAGAACCGCTTCCTCGTTCTCGCGTTGGACATCCACGTCGCGCACTTCCCAACCAACCATCTTTCTCTCACGTTTTCTTCGCCGATGACATCGACCGCTACTCTCAGCACGTCTGCCACCGTCTTCTCGTCGTCCATCCCTCCTTTCGAGCTGAAAAGCGCTTCCAACAACCTTTCCAGGCACCTTCGTTTCGTCTCGTGCGTCGATTTGCTCCGTTCGAACGCTTTATTCACGTACATCATCCCAAAATTCCTCACCAAAACGTTCTCCGCGTTACTCAAAACTACCTCAATCAACCCTTCCAGAGGAAACTCGACGTCCGTCAAACCGTTCGTTCGTTTGTTGACGTGCGTCAGAAGCGTCACCGTTTTCTGTTTCGTTCTCGGATGCGGAGAAGACAATTGGTTAATCACCATCGGAAGAAGCTTAGATAACGTCTTCTCGAGTTTGGAGTCTTCGAGCAAAGAGACGCGCTGTAAGGCGACGTCGAGTTGCGCGCACTCGTGCTCTTCCGTCGCCTGTTGTTGTTGTTGTTGTTGTTGTTGACTCATGATATCGGTCTCGCGCTTTCTTTTTGTCGTTGTAATCGTGTGCTCAATATCTCAGTACAAAACTCATATATTTAGGGTTTTAGTAAAAAACGAAAAGACATTCGCATCGCGCACATGCGCTAAAAATATTATCGCGCTTTGGTTCTTCGCTCTGTCTCTCTCTCTCGCGCGCACGCACATCATTATGGGACAAAAATGTTCGACGCTGACGAAAAAAGAGGAGGAAGACGACGAGGAGGAGCGCGACTGCTCGGAGGAAGAAGAAGAAGAAGAAGAAGAAGAAGAAGAAGAGGAGGAGGAGGAAAAGAAAACAACTTCTTCTTTGAGATCGAAAACGTCTTCTTTTTTTTTGGAGGTGAGACGAGACTTTCTGGAGTTTTCGAAAGCGCCGGCGGCGATGTCGTCGCCGAAGGAGGAGAAGTGGAGAAAACGAAGCGCGCGAGCTGGAGGGAACGCGCGAAAGGAGAGAGCGCCGGAAGGAGGCGAGGAAGATTTGGGAGAGATATCTCCGCGCGTGGTCGGAAACGTGTCTCTGGTCCACCGAGAAGAAGAAAAAGGACGAGAAGTGGAAGGTAAGGCGGCGTCGAGGGGATATCGTTGGACGGTAGGGGAGAAGCAGTTGAGAGAAGCGACGACAAAGGGTAACGGCGCGGTCATGTCGACTGTTTTCCAAGCAGACGAACATCACGCTTTTCGTTTGGCGCTGGAAAATTCCGTGGATGTGGAAGACTGCGCGGCGAAGGCGTTTGTATCGGTGCGCTTGGAATGTTGCTCGGCTTCTTCTTCAAACACGTCGAACTTGGTGGACGTTGCTGCGACGATGCGCGTGTCGTTAGAGTTTACGAGAGACGAAGACGACATGGAAGACGATGAGAATAGAAGCTCCCTCTTACTGCGCGAGGCATACACGAGACAGGTGTTGAAAACAGATCAAAGCGAATCTCTCGTGTTGCGCGATTTTTTCAAGACCAACATCGCCGAAAATAGTGCATCGAAGCACACGACCACGAAGCAAAAAGCGACGACAAAAAGTACTCGGGATAGATTTCAACTCGTTTTTGAGGTCGAATTTGATGCTCTCGATGCGGTTGCGAGTGAGCGCGATGACGAAAGCGATATTGACATCTTCAACTCCTCGGCAATCGTCGCGTATTGCGTTTCGCTCTCGCCGCTCCTCTTCATTTTTGAGAACTTCCTCCACAAAAGCGAGTGCGAATTCTTGCGAACACTCGCGGAAAAGGATTTAAAACGATCAAGGGTGACCGATGGAAAACTTTCAAACGGTCGCACGAGCTCCTCGTGTTTTCTCGTTGGCGCAAAAGGCAGAGAAGATGTCGTGAAAACGATCGAAAGTCGCATGTTGGATATCATCCGCAAAACGCCAATTGTAACAACGAGAAGATTCGATACGCAAAAATTAAAAGGTCGAGAGCCGATACAAATTGTGAAATACGCAAAGAACGAAAAGTATACGAGTCATTTTGACAACAAAGCGGGTTCATTTCGTCGAGTGGCGACGTTCATGTGCTATTTGAACGATGAATGCGAAGGCGGGTGCACAAACTTTCCAAAGGCCGAACCGCTTTTCGCGGAACCGTCTTTCGATGCGCAGGGAGCGTTTAAGCCCTTCGTTAGAAAGAAGAAATTTGTCGCTTCAGAGCAACAGCGCGGAATTAAAATCCACCCGAAACTCGGTCGCGCAATTTTATTCTTCTCCATCTCCGAGAAGCCGTTCAGAGAAAATCCGCTTTCGTTACACGAAGGACAAACAGTGAACAAAGGTGAAAAATACATCTCCACGAAATGGTTCACGAGAACGGAAGAGAGCGAAAACAACGAGGAGGATTTCGTGTCTTCGGACGAAGCAGACGCAGATTAATCTTGGCAGCTGTTTTCGGCGCGAAAAGAGAGAGAAAGAAGAGAGACGCAAATGTTGTTTCAGTTTGATAGTATTGAATTGTACCAAAATTAATTCTCTAAGATATTAGTGGGGGGGCACTTCTTCCATCCCACCGCCGCTCAATCATTGAGCATTGGCATCGGCTGTGGCAGATATCAAGCACACCGTGTGTATATTATATTTTACAAAACCTCCTTCTCACTTTCCTAAATCGCATCCTTCTCAATATTTTCTCGATTAAGAATCCTTCGATTTTTTACTCTTCTTCTCGTCGCTACTCGAGTTGTCTCGTTCTCTCTTGCTCTTCTTATCCTTCTTCTCCTTCTTTTCTTTCTTGCTCTTCTTCTCTTTCTTTTCTTCCACGACGACGTCTTTGTCAGGATTGTACGCCTTCTTGGCGGCGACGACGGCGCCTTCGCGATCTTTATCCAATTTTTTGTTCTCGTTCTTCATCTTTGTCACGCCGCTGGCGTCACCCAAAGTTTTACCCTCCAACTGACGCAAGCGCGCTTCCACCGTTGCTCTGGCATTCACACCAATCGACGCTTCAGTATCTTCCCCGAGCGCGTCGACTCTCGTCGCCAACGAACACTTTGCCGCCAAGACTCTCGAAATCTTTCCTTTAAATTTTGGCGCCGCTTGTCCGATTAAACTCGCGTGGTAAATCAAACCGTACTTCGGTGTATCGTGTTTCGTTTTCAACGCTCTGAACAACGCTTTTTCTGCGCCTAAAATCTGAACCGTCGAAGCTGGTTGTTTCGCCAAGTTAATCAACGAACCGGCGTGCGAAATCAATCTCGCGCCAACCAACTCGCCAACCAACACGGTTAAATTCGGCGCGATGGCGTTCATTCTCGCCTTCAAATACTCTGACAATTGCGCTCGGTATTCGCTCAACGAAATCACCTGGTCTGCCAACTGACCGATGTTATCCAAATCTGTTTGCGCAATTTCTGTCCCCATGGAAATGACCGCCGCGTCTTTAATCTCATTCTCAACGTCTTCGTCGATGGTGTCGATACCGCTAAAATCGATATTGGCCGCGTTGGCGCGATCGCCCATCAATTTTGCCGCCTTGGCGTACGCGTAGTTATCCGAAATAATCTTCGTCAATTCCGGGAAATGCCATCCGTACCACTCGCGCACTCGCATCGCGTACGTGTTCAACTCCTTATCCAATTCGTCCAACAAACCAATCGCTTGCACGACCATCGTGTCCACCTTCTCGGGAGAAAATTTCAGCTTATACCTCGACAAAGAGTGCGACAAACCCAACGCCATTGGTGCGATATCCGCATCGGTCAAACCACCGATCAGCTCGTTCAACTGCGACCTCACCCCTCGCATCAATTCCATCACGTTATTCGAGTACACGCACTCGATGCCCAACTTTTCTTTGATAGCCACCCCCAGCTTGGAATCCGCGATAGCCAACGTCTCGTCCTTCACGTGTTTCTTCAAAAACGTCTTCAAAGACTTCCCAACCTTAGACTCCACCATCGTCGCCGCGGCTGCTAACGCATCCGTCGTGTTTTCAAACTTTCCGAACGCTTTCATCGAGACAACCTTCTTGGCCGAATCCGCGCTCGAGAACGATTTCGCCAAAGCCTGTGTTTGTGTTTTGTGTGTAAAAAAGAGGAGGAGAGAATAAAAAAATTCGTCGTCAGCGCGGTCGTTTCTTTTTTTGAGAGAATACACCGAGAAACGCGCGAATCAACGCAAAGAAAAACACCCGCGATCGAGGCGCGTCGCGTCGTTCGTTCGCGCGCGCTTTTTTGAGAGAGCATTCAGAAAAAGACAAAGTCTCCTTAAACGCTCTCCGAGAGAATTTCTCGTTAATTGCCCTCGAGAGAATTGGCGGCGGGACGAGACGCATATAAGAGAAGTCCGCGCGATTCCTTTCTCTTTCACGCGAAAGGAGAAAAAAAAACCGACGAATGATAACAAAAAAGAGACGGAAGGGACACGCACGTCGATGTCTTTCAACTTGTCCTCGGCTTTGACTTTGAACAGGGAGTACCCCGCCGGGGTTTCGAATAAGAGCAGCATTCGGGAAGGCGGTTTGTTGTTGTTGGGGAAAAAAGTGAAGCGAACACTGTCCCAGGAGAAGAAGAGGGAGAAAAAATACTAAACCCTAAATATTTTTTGTTTTTTGTCCCTCTCTCCTTTTGTCGTGTTGCGTCAAAAAATCGAGAGCGCATTTGTGTTGCACAGGTGCACGACGCGCTGCGTGTGTTCGCGACAACGGCAGGAGAACAGAAGAGAGTGAAAGAGGCACCAGGAAAACGTATCTTTAGGCGCCTGCTCTTTTTCCTGTTTTGGATCGAGCAATTTTTATACTCCCCTCCCCGCGTTTGACGAGTAGTACCGAGTTTCCAATTCTATAACGAATACTACTATTTACATACGAGCGGTGAGAAGAGAGAAAAATCAAAAGCATCGCAACCATGTCGGCGGCGGCAATCATCAGAGACGGATTAAACGTCATCAACAACTACTGGATGTCCATACCAATCCCAGAGGCGCGCGTGTTGATCACGTTTCTCGTCTTCCGGAACGTTTTGTTCGCCATTCGACGGTACTTTTTCGGCGACGAGCGAGAGTTGGCGGAGAAAGACAAAGGATTCATCGTCGACTGCGATTCGCTCGAGATGGTCGAGAAAGAGATTGAAAAAGCGAAGCGACGAGATAAAGCGGTCGTGATCGATTACGGCGCGGTGTGGTGCCCGCCCTGCCGCCGGATAAAACCAATCTTTGCGAAAATGTCCAAAGAGTTCCGCGACTCGTGCGCGTTTTTAGCCGTGGACGTGGACAAAGCGAGAGACGCCTCCATGGCGGCGAAGATCCAGTGCATGCCAACGTTTCACTTTTACACGAAAGACGGCGAAAAGTTAGACGACGAAGTTCAAGGTTTAGACGTCGGGAAGTTGAGGCGCATATTGACGAAAGATTTAGGTTGCGAGGCGAGCGCTTTCGAAGAGGACGAAAAAATCGAGGAGGACCGGAAAAAGCTGGCGCGGCCAGGACCGGGAACGATTAAAGACAGAACCGAGAAGAAGAAAGATTGAGCGTTTAGTAAACTATCTTAACGACAATGAACATTTGTATTAACATTACGTCGTGAAATTAAACGCGCATTCCATTCGAAAATATCTCTTCGCGTCTTCACATCGCAAAAATAAAATCTCGCCAGCACACGACAAAAAACTTCAATTCGATTCAAAAAACACACTTCTCTCTCTTCATTCATTATTGCGCAAAAAGAGTTCCTCTTTTGCGTTCTTCTTCTTCTTCTTCTTCTTCTTCTTCGGAGACTCGCCGCGGTTCCCGAACGCGTCCCGTTCTTCCTGCGCTCGACCACCGCGAGATCGCGTTTGCGCGCCGAAGAAAAACGAGAGCGAGTCTCTCTGTTCCAAGTTAAAGAGATGAAGAGGACGACGATCCAGGTTCTCGTCTTTGCGCTCCTCGCGAGCGTCGACGCGATCCTTCTCTTCGCCCGAGCGGCGACGCAAAGCGGCACTTGGCCTTTGGGGATATACAAGAACCAAACGATAACGATGAAAAACTTCAACACGGAAGACAACTACGGCGGAGACAGCGATGGCGTCGGGAATATTTTGTTCGATGCGAGTTTAACCTCTCTGACAAAAGGAGAGTTGATTTTAGGAAGCGCGGACCACGCGAACGCGGCGGACGGGAAGCACAACGTTGGGGCGAAAATAATCGCGTTGCAAGCGGAGCAAGACTCGATCGTGGCGGAGTTGGCCGATTTGAACCCGCCGGCTTGATGCCGCCGGTTGCCCCGGTGCCGCCAAGCCGCCGGTATTTATCAGTTAGAAGTAGTAGTAGTAAGTTTTTATCAGTTAGTAACGCGTACGAAAACGCACAGCTTGCAAAAGCGCCAATTCAAGCTGCGGCAGATTCGATCTCGAATGTCTTCGTTCCGTTCGTAATCATCGTGTCCGCTTTCACTTTCTTTATGTGGTATTACGCTGGCGCACAAAATAGATACCCAGATAGTTGGCTTCCCGAAAACGAACTCGTAACGCCTTTATTTTTCGAGCAGAAAAAAAAATATTTCTCTCTCTCTCTCTCTCTCCCGTAAACCGTACTCCTTCGCGCGCTGCGGCTACGAATCACTCGGGGTCGGGGAATCCAAAACACGCTCGATGGACTCTTCTTCTCCTCCTCCCGCGCACGGGATCGTCGTTCATACTTTTCGCCAAAGTCGCGAGACCGAAACGTTCGAGGACGACACCGCGAGAAATACGAGGAGAAGAGAAGACGAGGCCGTTTTTTTTCAACAAAGGGAAGAAGAAGAAGAAGAAGAAGAAGAAGAAGAAGAAGAAGAAGAGCGAGATGCGATTGATATTCCCCGAGGCTATCGGCGACCGAGACGCACGCTTTTGCCGCGTCAAATACCCGTGAGTGACCCGACGAATAACGCCACGAGAGAACGCACGAGCAGACTGCGACGCGAACTCGAGTTTTCGAGAAGCGAGTATTCGAACTTTGCAAAAGTATCGATGAAAATTTTCTCGTGCGCAGTGGTGGCGGCGTTCGCGGGAATTCTGTATATTTGCACGCACGAGTTTGGCCACGCGGCAGCGTGTAGTTTGACGAGAGATCACAGAGTTGTGAAAATTTCGATATTGTCCGTTACAATATTTGAAAGACCTGTAACATTTGACGGTTCGCCGCCTCCGGCCATAGCCGATGTTGATGGCGCCGATGACGAGAAGAACGGAGGAGCAGAAGATAACGTCACGATTACGCCAATAGGAGATGAATATCGATTGCGCAGTATACAAAGTAGTAACGGCGCACAAGGCGAGCGAAACAGAGCTCCGTCGAAGGTTGGGTACACAACTTGCGCGACTATCAAAACGTACACGACTGACATTTTATTGATCGATCGAAAAGAAGCATGGATTAAAGTTTCCGGGTATCTGTCAACGTTAGCATTGCAAATAGTGTGCGTTAACATTGCAGTATTTTGCAATTCTATCATCGCTGCGTCCTTCATGTATCCCGATACGTTCTTTTACGCCTGGAAACGATACCCCAATGAAGTTCAAGAGGGGTTTTCTGTGTTGATGTTTAACAAAGTCTTGCGCGACCGTCTCGAGCTTCCACCTGGCGTATCCTTGTCTGGTGAAATCAGTGATTTCTCGAATAACTGGGATTCGAAAAATACCGCTTTGGCGTACATGCTGACTGGTATTGGCGTTACTTTGTTGCTTTGTCAAATTGTTGTGTTCGCCGTGGTCAGCGAGAGAAGGTTCCATCGACGCCTCGATTTGGCAGAAGAAAGAGAGCGATTGCGACCATTACGAATACCGCCAACGAGAAGTGGAGTGTGATGCAAAATAGTAGGAGGTACTTTTGATTTAATGATGAGAGTACAGAATGCTGTTCACAGTAGTAATAGTAGTTGTAGTAAATATCATTGTCGTCCTCGCTTGTGCGCTAAAAAAATACACGGGCGCTCATTTTTAGTAGTATCGTCGTATAGTAACATCTTTCTCGTGCAATCTTAATTTTCGTCGTCGATTACTTTCAGTATTCATATCTTTCCCTATCTCTAATCTTTAAAGCGTCCAAGAGTGCGGAACAACGATTTCTCCGGACGGATCCTTGTTGCTCATCTTATCGTCTTCGCGCTCTACGATGACGCTCATAGCGGCGTAGCCAATCTTGGCCAGTTTCAACACTTTCTCTCGTAAAACTTCGTGTAACTTTGGCGGACAACACGAAGCATCTCCACAACCGACCATCACCATTTCTTCAGCGCACGTTTCGATGGCGTCATTAAAGATTTTATTCTTCAACGACCAGATGTCCTTGGATTTCACGGTTGAAGCGATGTAGTTTGTGACTCGGTTGATATCGCGTTGATAAATCTCATTGCGTTGGAAGAGCTTAGAAATCGCCGATGAAAGCTTTTGGAACTTTCTCGCGTTGCTTCGTTCTAAGTGTTTTTGACCTTCTGTGTTTGAAAGCCAGGAAGCGAATCGTTGTTGCGTATCCGTTTTAAACGCGCGCAAAGCGTTATTAATTGATCCCTCTTCTTTTTCGACACCGGGAGACGAGTTGGTTCGTCTTCGACTTACCCGGCGAGTAGAGAGACGAGACGATGAGCGTGTATTTTCCAATCTCTTTCGTTTCTTCGACGCTAAGTTCATGGCCTCACCAGCGCTCCTCGCCATAAAAAATAAAACGAAACTATCGTCCCAGTATTCGATGAGTCGCGTGATGATCTGGTCGCGATAGGTGTCAAAGACGTTTCTCCTATCGTCTAGTGGCGATGCCTTCGAATCCATTCGAAACGTGTCCATAGATCTCGACGTATGCTTTACCACTTTAGAGGATAACTTATCGTCGTTCTCTTCTATTCCAAACATGAATAAGGAGGTCATTGAAATGTTCTGATCAAAATACATGGTCGCGTCGTCGCCTCGCGAGTAATCAAGATGTTGCATCATACACGAGCCTCCAATTTTTGTGGCGAACATGTTCGATTCGAAGAATGGATTTTCTCTCCCACGATCGCCAAAATGACCCAGATGGGAGAATGCTGCTGAATTCGTGGTATTCGTTGCGCTCGTGGTGGATGTCTTTTGCGCGCTGCCCGGGATGTCGAGTAAGTTTACGGACTGAAAGGTTGCGCAGTGTTGCGTGAGTAACGCTAAAAGCGCGGATGCCTTTTCGACGATAACGCGGTTTGTACCCTTGAACAATATTCCATCCTCGTCTTCGCTATCGAGATCGTTGTCATCAATGTCCATGAAAACGTCGTTATTGTTGTTAATGTTGCTTCTCTCCTCACTTTCGATGTCTTCCTTGAAAGCGACTTGAATCATTTTTGACACGCCTATTTTAATGCGTTTCCAGGCTTCCAAAGTCGTTTGTGATGTTTTATTGGATTTTTTCGTATCGATACGCTCGGTAAGATGGGAAAAGTCTGGAGTTCCGAGGCAGAAATGCACAAACGTATAAATTCGTGCGTCGCAAATGGAGTCGAGCGCGATTTTCCAATCGAAGCGTCGTTCGTCGTTCGTTGTGTCTTCGTCGTCGCTGTCGTCTACGTCGTTTTCAAATGCGCCGTCTTCACGATACGCGGCCATTTCTTCTTCGTAATCTGCCGGAGCGTTAAAATGAAACGCATCAAACTGGCGCGGTGTACCAAAAGGATCGGCATTTGCGTCATCATTAGTACCGTGCGTCCCTTCCTCCTCCATGCGTTCCTTCTCGCGTTCTTGTTCGAGCATTCGTCGCACTTCTTCCTCACCCGTTCTGTCTCTCGTCTCCTTCGTCGTTCGAAACGTCTGCAACTCCTTCTCCAGCACGAGCGCTAAAGTCTCCCCTATTTTCTCCGGCGACCACTTTTCAACGACCGCACGCAAGTTTTCGCACTCCCTTCTCAGCGTGTCGCCTTCAATAATCGAAAACACCTCCTCTCCGTCGTCGTTGTCCACGTCGACGACGTTCTCTACGTCTCCTTCTCCGACGAGCATAGCAAACCCTTCTCCCTGTTCCTCTCCTGCCGCGTGCTCTTCTACTCCTCCTCCTCCTCCTTCTTCTTCTTCATCTTCCACATCTTGAACTTCCCCGTACTCTCTATCTCTCGCATTCGTCAACTGTTTCAAACGTCTCAGACCCATCGGTAGCTTCGCCATCTCGGTGACCCGGTCCTTCCCTCGCCTTCCGCTCTCGGAAGAGTTCAACAACCCGGCGACTAAACTCGCTCGCATGCGCTCCGAAATCTCGCACCTCTCCGCCATCGCTTTCACGTACAATCGCACGTCCTCGTCTGAAGCTTCGCCGTAAATCCCTTCCGATGTTTCCTCGCGAAAAGGAGAGAAAAACAGTCTTTGTTTTTTGTTTCTTCCTGATCTCGTTTCTTCGTCTTCTTTTTCTTCTTCCGTCGCGCTTTTGCCGCTCTTCTTTTTTTGTTTCGATAAACGCCTCGCGCACGACGAGCTCTCTTCGAATAAACCTTGTCTCACCCACCTCGCGAGCTCCTTGTTCTCGAGCATGATTAAGTGCGCTTTCGATTTCACCGGTAATTTCGAAACGATGATCACGCCGACGTCTATCGGCAACTGCGCGAGAGAAAATATCGGACTTTGTCGTTGTTGTTGTTGTTCTTTTTCCGCCGAAGTCGTCGTCGAAAAAGTCTGTTTTTTGCGCGCTCTTCCGACGAGGAGCGACGGCAGCGAGAGCGATAAATCCGCGCGCGGTCTCGATTTCCGAGGCGTGTCTGGCGAGAACTGCGAGGTGTGCGCGTCTGAGTCGCGCATCGTCGTTCGCGCGTGTGCGTGTCGCGCGCGTTTACGATATTCACGCGCGTTTATTTTTTATTATTTTTTTTCTGTGGCGCATTCGCGCTGCGTGCTCAGTTTTTCATTTGTACCCCTCCTAATTTGGTGCTCAAAAAGAGAAATATTTAACAAAAATTCCCCCTTCTTTGGGAATGGACGACGCGCGGAGAATGAATGCACTCGTCGTCGCGCGAAAGAAAGGCGTGTTCTCTCTTGTTTACAGTACGTCTGGGCACGTGTACGTGATGATAAATTTAAAAAAACAACAAGGGCGAAATAGGTCTCGCGGGAAAGCGTACGAACGCCTCTCGCTCGAGATTTTCGGCTACTCTCCCTCTCTGTGTGACTCTTTTCTTAAAGTTCTCCTAAACTGGCTAACGAACATGATTTCGCCTTCTCTATGAACGCATCTTGAGCCTTGCTGGCGTTGCTGTTATCTCCAGACCACGCTTTTAAGGCGGACGCTTGCAACGCTCTCCCGTAACTATACGAAAGCGTCCACGGGAACGCTTTGCCGGAATCCTTTTGCAACTTGTGCATTAAATTCAACCTTCGGCAGGCTGCGTCTTCGGATTGGCCGCCAGATAAGAATAAAATTGCCGGCACTACCTCTGGCACGCACGCTAACAACACCTCGTTGGTGTACTCCGCCACTTTCAAGTCGTCTTTCTCCGACTCTTCGTTACCGCTCCCGGGCGTCACCATGTTCGGTTTCAACACCATCAACTCCAAATCCACGTTCTCTTTGTTCAAATGTTCGAAGACTTTCGTCAACACGTTCTTCGTCACCGTTCTCGAAATCTCCACGTCGTGCGCGCCATCCGGCACAATCTCCGGCTCTACGATCGGTACTAGCCCGTTCTCTTGACAGATCTTGGCGTACCTCGCCAAACTCTTCGCGTTCGCCTCCACCGCGTCCGCGCTCGGCAACGCCTTCTCCACGTCAATCTTTAACACCGCTCGCCACTTTGCAAATCTCGCCCCAGCTTTATAATACGCCTCGCACCGTTCGCCTAATCCGTCCATGCCATCCGTATCCGTCTCCCCGTCCCCTTCTTTCCCGACCGGTATCGTCGCCCCTTTATCCACTTTAATCCCAGGCACGATGTCCTTCTTCGTTAAAATCTCCGTCAACGTCTGCGACCCGTCCTCGCTCTTCGCGTACAGCGTCTCCTCGAACAAAATAACCCCAGAGATGTACTTCTCCACGTCTCCGGCGGTAAACAACGTCTCGCGCCAAAACCTGCGATTGTCTTCGATATTTTCCACTCCGATCGATGCGAAACGTTTTCCAATCGTCCCGGTGGACTCGTCGGCGGCGAGGATGCCTTTCCCCGCTTCGGAGAGTTTCGCGCACGTCGCTTTCAGGGTTTCCGCGTGAGGAGACATGATGCGTTCTTCTTCTTTACGATTCGTCTCGGTCGGTTTCTGTTCTCTCTCTCTCTCTTCCTCTCTCTTTGAGATTGATGTTTTTTTATTCTGGAGATGCTTCACAAATTATCCACATTTTGAACTCTTTGCGACGCGTTGGGGATAGATAAAACGCGCAAACACACACACACATCAAAAACACACCAATGCTAAAACCTTCTTCCGCGCAATCGATCCTGGAAGAAACCAGTTTGATCGTCCGCGAAACTTTCCGCGCGGTGTTAGGAGGAGGAGGAAATATCGCTTCGTCTTCTTCTTCGTCGTCGTTCCGCGAACCGTCTCTCGATGTGGACGTGAAAGTCGTCTGCGTCTTGTCCGCGATGTTGTTCGCGCTGAACAAGACGATAAAAGTGATGCTGGTAGAACCGATCGCGAGGAAAGCGCTGACGTGCGACGCGACGAGGACGAAGAGCAGCGGCAACAAAGAGAAACGGAGGATGAAGAAAGCGTGCCAGAAGTTCTCGCAGTCCGCGCTGGAGGCGCTGATTTATTTGTTTTTTTTCCTCGTCGGAATGCGAATCGTGCGAACGCAGGCGTGGTTTTGGCCGTCGCGGAATTGGTGGAAAGATCAAACGAGCGATTCTCGAACGCAGGCAGATTTTAGAGGGTATTACTTACTGTACGTGGCGAGGTACGTGGCGGAGATTATTTCGGTCGGGTTAGAGTACGACAGGAAAGATAAGAGAGAGATGTTGTTGCATCACTTTTCGACGGTGTTTTTGATTGGGATATCGTACGCGTACGGGTTCACGAGAGTCGGGGGGATAATTATGTTGCTTTTAGACCCGGCGGATGTGCCTTTGCACGTGGCGAAGTTGTTCAAGTACGTCGCGGACGCGAGGAAGAGCGAGCTGAATAAAGTGAATAAAAGTAGAAGTAATAACGAGAATATTAGCGCGGCGGCGACGCAGAGAGCGATTACGGTCGGGAAGCGATGTCAGTTCATGGCGGACGTTTTGTTCGGGGTGTTTATGGTGACGTTTTTTATCACCAGGTTGGTCATGTATCCGTACGTCGTGTACAGTTCGCAGTTTGAATGTCGAAAGTTCGTGAACGTGGAGAGAAATTTGGCGTTACTGATTGGGTACTGGTCGTGCATAGTTTTGTTGTACATCGTCTTGGCGTTGCAGGCGTATTGGTTTTATTTAATTTTGAAAGTAGCGATTAAAGTCATCACGAAAGGCGAGGCGGAAGACGTGAGAAGCGACGACGAAGACGAAGACGGGGAAGACGACGAAGATTCCGACGACGAGAACGAGTTAGAAGGGAAGAAGAAAAAGTAAAAGGAAATGATAACCACACATGTGTATACCGGGCGTGTATTTCGAGAGAGAGCGAAAAAGCTTTTTATTTGTACAATGTAGAACACAAACCAAACAGGTACCGGTCTAAAAATATTAACATGGCTATATATAAACTATCCTAATGCGTTGCTAAGCTTTCCCACACTGCGCGTCTACCGGCATGAAGCCCCTGCGATGCTTTTTGTTGGCATCTTCTTTACTTCCCGCGGAAGTGCACAGCGTGATCTTCTTCGATCGATCTAAATGTTCAATCAACATCTTCTCGCTTTCGAACGAGTGCACGTCCGTGCCAAACTTCCTCGCCGCCATGCCCGTGTAATAATGGTAGGAAACCTCTTTCGTCCCTCCGTTTTCTCCAGCTCCGGCTACCTTGGTTCCAAATCCGTACGCGTTGACTTTTCCGCAGAGTTGCATGGCCGCATAGACGGAAACCCATCCAGAACTCGGCGTGTTCCCGCCGGGACCGCCGGCGGATTCTACCCCAGCCGCGCACAACCGCGACCGGTAATCCACCAACGTCTGTCGAATGATGTTAATGACTTTACTCGATAAAATCAACAGCGTGATATCCGGTCTCCTTTTCCTCCAAAACTCGTGCATCTCGTTGAAAATCGTCGCGTCTACTCGAGTTAAAATCAACGTCACGTCCTTCTCCAACGGTAAGTTTTGATATCCGGGATCCCACGGCGCGTAGCCGTGCGAATATCTGTGCGACCACAGCGAATTCAACACTCGAAACGTCGACTTCTTACCCACGTGCAACTCGTATCCTTTCACCGGCGCTTGGTTCATACGAAACACGACGTCGTGCGAATCAATCGTACCTCCAAACGACGCGTCTAAAAGCGTACCCGAATTCCCCAACACCGCGCACCTCTTCCACCTGTATTTCTTCGCGATCGCCGCCGCGTTCGGCGGCAACGCGTAGTACCTCTTTATCCCCCCAAATCCTAATCGTTTATAATTCTCCCTCGTCACGAATATATCTTTCAGCGCGATGCGATTCGCCGGCAACCGCAAAGGCATGCGATGCAACGACACCTCCTCTTCCCGCCGGCGCGAACCGTTCCCGTCGCTCCCACTCCCCCTACCACTACAGTTGCTCGGCAACGACGCCAACGACGCGATCCACTCCGGCTCCTGCCTCGCTTTCTGCCTCGGCGGTTTCAAAATCTCCCCGGTAAAATCGTCCAACTGCAGCGCGTACGACTCCATGTCCTCTTTCGTCGACGCGGAAGAAGAACCGTCTTCTCCATCGACATCTCCGCCGCGATAGTCCTCCCCAAAGTCGTCGAATTCCATCAACGCATCGATGTCTTCGTCTTCTCCGCTTTTACCACCTTCGACGCTCTTCTTCGCGGCGAAAAAAGCGAAGAGGAGGAACGACAGAGAGAGGACGAGACGGAGACCAGAGCGTCCTCTCGTTCTTGTTCTTCTCGAAGGCGTCTTCATCGCTCTGAGTGAAGAAAGGTTTTCTCTCTCTCTCTTTTTTAATGGAGAGACACGAACGGGAAAAAAAAAACGCATCGAGTGCGTGCACACTTTCTCACAAAGAGAGAGAGAGTCCTTTTTCGTTAAACGCGCGTCGAGAACTAACTAAAAGCAGGAAGCGACACATATGACGTCTTTCGTCGCTTCTTCTCCGTCGCGCCGTTGTTACTATTCGTCGTCGTCGTTGCGTCGACGCACTTCTTCTTCTTCGTGTTCTTTGAAGAAGAAGAACACGAATCGCGGATTCCCCACGGGAAGAAGAAGAAGAAGGAGAAGCGTCGTTTTCGTCGCGGAGTGCGGAGAGAAAACGACGAAACCTTTCGAAGAAGAAGAAGAACACGACGATGGTTCCGCGTTTTCCGTGTGCGTGTTGGGGTGCGGTCCGGCTGGGCTGACCACCGCGCTCGCGATGCAAAAAATGTTGAGAGGAAAAGATACGCCTTCTTCTTCTTCTCCTGCGCTTCGGATAACCGCGTTCGATAAAAATCCGAACGCGATGGATGGAAATTTAGGCGGCGGGTTTAACATCAACGGCGGCGCGGCGGTACTGGAGAAGTTAGGGGTGTACGAGGAAGTATTTTCGAGAAACGCGAACCAGTTGCGAGCGGTGTTGTCGAGACGGTGCGACGTCGATCGAACGCGCTTGTTCGAGGTGGACATCGAGAAGGAAGTGAGAGAAGATTTTTTAATGAACGCGAAAGAGTTGTTGGTGAACGAGGAGAGAGGGGAAGTCATGGCTGGGACGGTCATGCGATCGGATTTGAGTCGGAGTCTTTTTGAGAGTTTGGACGAGGAGACGTTCGATGTTGAGCTCGGGTGCGAGGTTGTCGGCGTGGACGCCGAGACGGGCGAAGTCGAGTTTAGGAGAAAAGACGGAACGACGACCGAGACGAGGAAGTTTGATTTGATCGTAGGTGCGGACGGCATCGATTCGTTGGCGAGGAAATGCGTCGTGGAAAGCAACGACAACAATTTGGTCAACGACGATGGCAACAGCGAGAGTAGTAGCATTAGTGGTAAAAAAGAACCGATTTACTCTGGGATTAAAATTTTATTCGGCGTGACTGGAGTGGACGATGAACCGGAAGATCTAATCCGAGAAGTGAGCGAACGAACTACCGCGCACCAATGGTTCGGCGACGGCGCATATTCTTTAGTGTTTACCGGCGGTGGCGATGGCAAGAAGCGGCACAACTTAGCCTTCTGCTCGAACGAACCGTTAGGGAGCGCGAACAGTAATCCGTCCTGGCGCGCCAACTCGTCCGTGACGAAAGAGTACGCGCACAACAAGATGATGAAAGCAAACATGCCCTCGGACGTCTTGCGCCTTTGCTTGCGATGCGAACGGTTTTTCGAGATCGGTGTTTTCTTCCACGAACCTTTAGACAGTTGGAGCTCTCCGAGCGGGAAGGTTGTGCTTGTTGGCGACGCCGCGCACGCCATGCCGCCGTTCTTAGGCCAAGGTGCCAATCAAGCGATGCAAGACGCGTACGTCTTGGCGAAGTGCTTATCAACCTGCGGAGCGGATATTAAAAATCCTGCTAAAGTGAACGAGGCGTTGCAGTCGTATTCAACCACGAGAAGACCTCCGACTGAAGCTATCATGAACGCCTCGAGATTCGTAGGTGCCTTGGAAACGGGTAAAGGGCCGGTGAGTCTCTTTCGGGACTTGGCGTTCTTCGTCGCCGGGAAGCTTGGCATCACGGGTAAGATATTCCTGAGCGGTGCGACGCCGCGGTTGTGAGTAGAATAAAATGACTAACTGGTGTAAAAAAGTAAAAACAACATTGCGCACGAGAAGAACGCGTTTATTGATAATAATAATGGTTGTCGCGGGGAGGGCGTCTTTGGATATTTACAATGTTGTTTGCGCAACTCTCTCGACTGACTAAAATAAAACATTCGTTTCTTCCTCGTTCTCACTTGGTACATTTTGAGTATTTATACACACATTTCTGCTTTTTCTCGTTCTCGCGCGCGTTTGACTTCTACTCGGAGACTCTTTCTTCGCGTCTCTTCTTCTTCTTCTTCTCCTTACGATGATGTTTTGCTTCATTGTTTTCCGCTTCTTCTTCTTCTTCTTCTTTCTTGAGCACCCTCCTCCTCACGCAAAAACGCGTTGGAAAAGGTGCTCAAAAAACAAAAAAGAGAAAAAAAAACTCAACTCTCACGCCGCGTCTTGCTGTTGTTTCTTCGCCAACTCTTCCAACGCTTTCATCTCCGCCATTTTCTTCTTCATCAGTTTATATTCCTGCGACAGAGATAGAAGTCGGGTCAGAACGCGTTCAAAATCTTCAGAGAGAGAGAGAAATAGAAACACAGAAAAAAAAAGTCAAGGTGGCGAAACGAGAGCGCGCCAACAAGGCGAAACGCAGAAATATAAAATAAACGACCGCGCGCGCGCGCTCACCTTCCCGTAGCAATTATTACACAAATCCCCGTCCGGTAAGAGCTTGCTCTTGTACCAGTGTCCGCTCGTCGTTTTGCTCGAGCACGCGATGCACGTCTTGTGTTGCAACGCCACCAGTTCGATTCGGTAGCATCGCTTGCACAAGTCGCCGACGGTGATTTTTGACTTGTACCACTGTCGGCTCGTTTTCGTCGTTTCGCACGAGTGGCATTTTTTATCGACCAATTCGAGCGCTTCGACGCGGTAACACGTTTCGCACAAACTGGCGTTGGGCTGCGTTTTGGATTTGTGCCACGCGCACGAGGCGAGACACGTGCATCGAGAGCATATGCGCGTCGTCGTATTCGTCGTCGTCGCAATGGTCGTCATCGTTGTCGCTGGTGTCGATGACGGTTGCAGTTGAATCGTCGTCGTCGTCGTCGTCCCCGCGGAGGAGGACACGGTGTTCTGATTTCCATTTTTCTCCGGCGACGTGGCAGTCGTCGTGGCTTCCAAATTGGACTTTTTTCTCGCCTCGTCGTCACCTTCCTCTTCTCGCAATGGACGCTTCTTAATCGGAGCTTTTATGGCGGTACTCAAAGGATTGTTGTTCTCGTTGTTCGATTCTGAGTTTGAAACGACTTGTTGTTGCGTCGTCGTCGTCGTCATCATTCGTTGCGGTTGTATCGCGACGGACATGATGATGTTTCGCGTTAGTGCGCACTTTTCAAAAGTGTCGACTTTTCCCGGGAAAGCCGTTACGCGAGGCTGCCACGTCGGTGTGGGCTCACGTGAGACCCTAAAACAATTTTTTTTGTACAGTAATAAGTAAATGTAGGCGTGTGTGTGTGTTTTTATACAGATGATGTTTATTATTATGGTATTTGTATCGGTATCGCGCGGAACATTTTATCATCACCGCGGCGTGAACCTACCCGGAGGCAGAGTGAACCCGTCTGCTCCTTCTCCCTCCGCTCTTTTTCCTCCTCCTCCTCCTCCTCCTCTGTCGTAGTCGTCGTCCGGGTTGTGACCGGACGGGGAGCGGTCGTCGGGGCGAATACTTCTCGAGCGGGGAGAGAAATTTTTCAAGCTCGTCGACGGCGGTTTCATGTCTTTGATGTCGTCCAATTTGACGGTAAAATCGAGGACTCTGCGGTCGGTGTCTCGGAAAACGGAGACTTTGACCGAGTCGCCGACGACGTGGTTGTCTAAGGCTCGGTAGAGGTCGTAGGAGTCTTCGATTTTCTCGTCGTCGATGCCGACGATGACGTCGCCGAGGAGCAAGCGACCAGAATCGTCGCGTTTCGTACTTCGGATGCCGGCTCTTTCAGCCGGGCCGCCCTCTCTCGCGTCTAATACTAGCACGCCTCCTAAACCTAACTGTTCGGCGATTTCGTCCGGGGCGAAAGACACGCCGATGATTGGCCGGGTGACTCTGCCGAATCGGATGATTTGATCGACGATGCCGGTGACCATATCAACGGGTAACGCGAAACCGACGCCGGAAGAGGTACCAGAAGCGCTATAAATAGCGGTATTTAACCCGATGAGTTGACCAGAAGAGTTCAAAAGAGGACCGCCACTATTTCCTGGGTTAATCGCCGCATCGGTTTGGATGATGCCGTCGATCGGTCTTCCGGTGTTCCCGCTTTGAATCTGTCTCGACAACCCGGACACGACCCCAGTCGTCAACGTGTGGTCTAAACCGAACGGATTACCAATCGCGAAGACTCTTTGACCAACCTGTAAACTACTCGAGGACCCGATCGGTAACGCTTTTGCTTTATTCGTGTAACAACTCGCGTCCATCAGTTTCAAAACAGCGATATCTTTATCGTCGTCGAAACCGACTACGACCGCGTCGCAGGCGTCCAACACGTCGTTTATATTCCCTTTACTATTCGGCCCGCGGTTATTTTGTAAACTAAACTGCACTTTTAACTCGTTCGCATTCCGAATGACGTGATAATTCGTCACGACGTGACCTTCGTCGTCCCAAATAATTCCAGACCCGGCGCCTTGCGGCTGCTCCGTCAAACTCAGCGTAAACGCGTCTCTTCTCACCGCGACGTTGGTTATGAAAACCACCGCAGACTTTGACTTTGTGAACAAATCCACCACCGATTTCTCCTCATCTTTCAGCGGCGCCGCTTTCTGTACTTTCGTCACGTAATTCGGCTCGATTAACTTTTGCTTCTCTCTGTCTTCCTTCTCTTTCAATTTTACGCCAATGTCCGCAATCTTCGACGCGTCGCCTTTCCGTATAGCCTCGGCGAGCTGCCTGTTCAAATCTTCATCGTCGTCGATATCGACGACGTCGCTCATCCTCGCCTCGCGTTGACTACTACTAGCGCTCCTAGAAATGATCTCTTCTATCGTTTCTTTCCTATCCGTTCGCAGCAGCCCCATTTCGCTCCTCCTCGCGACGACATCCGCCATCGAAGAAGAAGAGGAAGAAGATATTTCAACCGCCTCGGCGCAGAAAGGCACCAACGTCACGCACGCCGCGCTCAAAAGAGCCGTCGCTTTCGTCCCAAACGCTCGCAGCGCGTGTCGTTCGACTTTTTCCTCTCCTTTTCGCATCATCGAAACCATCGTTTTCTTCGCGTCGTCGTTACCCGCATCGTCGTCGTCGCCAGAAGCAGCGCGTCGATGTCGTCGTCCAAAGCGAGTGACGTCTTCTCCATCGAAAACTTTACTCCTGCTCGCGGCATCTTTTGTGCTCTTCTTCTTCTTCTTCTTCGCCGCGAAAGGACGAAAACTGACGATAGCATCCGTCCTCGTCGATGCGAAGAACATCGAGTAGTTATCGTTAGCGGAGAGCGTATTCGCGCGGACTCTCTTTACGCGGACTGGGGAAATTTTTTTGGAGTCTCTCTGCGTGCTTCCGAAAAGGCGTGAAAATGAGATACGAAAATACCGTTGAAAACGCTCTCCATTCATATTACTCGTTTTGCTGCGCGTTTACTGAAGAGAAATCGGAGAGAAAATATACCGACGACGAGTCTTCTCGCGACTTCGTCGGAGAGAGAGAGACGGAGAGAGAGAGAGAGAGAGAGAGAGAGAGAGAGAGCTTAAAGGACATCAAAGAGAGAAAGAGAGAGAGAGAGAAGCACAAACACATGCCTCCAATTGCACCACCGGATGAAGTGCTGGCAAAAATCAAAACGCTCGTGGAGTACGTGGTAAACCACGGCGCGGATAAAGAGCAAATCGCGCGCGAAGCGATCGAGAAGAATAAGTTTGATTTTTTGTCCGCGCGGAGAGATTCGGTCGGGTTCGTGTTTTACGAGTACGTGAAAGGGGAGAAGTTGCGAGTGAGAAGAGAGGAGAGAGATGCGAAGAGGAGAGAGGAGAGAGAAGGAAAAGAGGAGGACGGAGGCGGCGGCGGGAAGAAGAGGAAGGTGGAGAGCGAGGAGAATAACGCGCGCGCGCATCATACTAATAATCATCATCGCTCGAATGGGGGCACGGACCGGCCGAACATGAAGATTGCGATTCTAGACGTCGTGAAGAAACATCTGCAACCGTTCTATTCCAATAAAGACGTGTCGAAGGAAAGCTACAAGGCCATATGCAAAAAAACGTGCGAGAAAGTGATGAGCAAAGAGCCGCAGGTGGAAGACGACGAGGAGAAAGTGAAGGAGTGGTTGGACGAACGCGTGAAGAAGAAAATCAGAGGGTTGGTGGAGACGTTCGTGGAGATGGAACGCGGCGGCAGTGGAAGATGACGCGGTGAAGTTTTCGATGCATAGCACGTAGAAAAAGTTAAACACATATAATAATAATAATAATAATAGTTTTTTTGTCACTTGATCACACAACACGATTTTAGTACGCGCAATAACGCGCGCGTAAACATTAGTTGTCTTTCAAGTTGACCAAACCGGTAATCCGTCTGAACTCGTCCGTGTACGCGCCGCCAGATTTTTTACCACCTTTCTTCGCGACTTGAGAGTACGCGAAGACGCCCGCCAACGCGATGGCCGTCCCGGCCAAGTTCATCGGAGATACCGGGTTGCGGAAGAACAACACCGAGGATGCGATGACAACCACTCTCTTCACGCAGTTACCGACAGAGTGCGTGACTGGAGTCACTTGTTGCAAAATCATATACGAAACTTGTTGATACAAGTGGAACGTCGCCGCGGTGATGAACACTCTTTGCATCATCTCCGCCAACGGGAACCCGCTCGTGGCCAACGCCGCCGGCGTGAATTTCACGCCTTCCACCGCCACCGCCAACGGCAAGGAAATCACCGCACTCAACAACGTCATCACGGAGAACAAGGTGATGTTGTCCATCTTTACGCCTTTGTTTCCCCCCATGACTTTCTTCGAAAACACGTTTCTGGATTGAAAGACGACGTTCGACCCCATGGCGGCGCCGAAGCCGATCCAGTTAAAGCTCGCCTCCGCCAAACTCGCCAACGCGACGCCACCAACCACCGGCACCAACGCAGCCACGACCGCCGGACTCGGCGTCGTTCCTAAAAACAAAAACGAAAACAAAACGCTAAAAAACGGTTCCATCGCTTTAATCGTGTGCGTAAAACTCACCGCAACCTTACCCAACGAGATGTTCGTCAACAAGTTCCCGAGCGTGTGAATCATCGCCAACGGCAACACCATCTTCAAATTCTCCGTGGAGAAAACCTCCTTCTTCGGTCGTTCCACCAAGTTCAATCCCCACATGATGGCGATTAAAACGCACCCGCCGAAAAATTGAAACATCGTGCAGTGCCACGGATACGGGAACGCTTTCAACACCTGCTTGTTGTAAATGTTGAAAATGATGTTGAACGCGTACCAACCGCCGAACAAAACGCCCAACAAAGCGGTTTTTTTCAAGTCTTTCGAAATCTCGATCGACCCTGCCGCCGCTCTGACCGTCGACGACGGCTTGGAAACCGTCGTCTTCCCGCGTTTTCGCTCCTTGAACAACGACACCGCGCTGCTGCTTCTCGAAGACAACGAGGTCGAATTGGAAAAAGAAGAAGTGGGAAATCGCATCGTCCCTCTCGATGAAGTCATCGTCATCGAAGAAACAGCCGCGGCCGCCGGTGTTCGAACGCATCGCTTAGAGGACGCCGCGGTGGTGGTGCTGTTGCGCGTGGATGCGCGAATGTTCACCGCCTGGGCGGAAAGCGTTTGGGTCGTCGCAAACATTTTTTTTTGTTATGTGTATAAAGATATGGGGGGTATTTTATCCTCTTTTTGCCCTGCTCACTCACGTGTTTTCGAGAAATACTCGCACGTGTTCGAAAAGAAGAAGAAGAACCCACACTCTTTTGTTGCATTCTCAACAACAAATCATCATCATCGCTCCTGTCGTGCTCGTGTTCGTTAGATGAAACAAAAGATGTGAAACTCGTTGGGAAACCCCCTCACTTCCTGCACCTCTCTCTTCTTCTTCTTCTTCTTCTCCTCATATATCACACGGTATGATGTTACACTAAAATGGTGGTGTTTACGATTACAAATAGAAGCTAACGAGAGTGTTTACACGAGAAACGGGAAGAATGCCTTTCGGCGCGTCCCGACGGCTTTCTCGCCGAACGCGTCCGCGTACCACTTTTTGTACTTGACCGCACGCGGGAAGAGGTTGGCGAACGTCCAAAACGCAAACGCTTTCAAGGCGGCGTTGTTCGTCGCGACGGCGAGACCTAGCCACTCGATGAACTCGCCTAAATAATTTGGGCATAAGACGTATTCGAATAAGAATCCGGAAGGGAGAATGTATTTGCTCTTGTTGGTGGAGACGGCGGAGTGGCGCCGCGCCGCCGCTCGAGTCGGGGTGGCCCTCGTATTCGCTCTTCTCTGTCTGAGGAGGATTTCATCCGAGACGCAGTTGATGAGAGCACCGATTGCGGCGACGACGAGACCTAATTTGAACATCGCATCATCTTGCGACCGACGAATGCCTCCCAGCGCTCGCAATTCCGACGCCACGAATGCGCCGTTGAAGAGGTTGAACAAGACCGCCGAGCCTACAAACGCGAGGGGAGAAGAGAAGTTAGTTAAAACACGAAACGTTCCACGCGCGCGCGCGGCGAGCGCGAAAACAAACAAACACAGAAAGCTCGGAAGAAGAAATTCAACCATAATATCGTTTTGTGCATCACGAGCCGGAACGGCTTAAGAAGCGCGGATATTTGTTCGTCACAGCCTTCACACATCGAGTAAAAAAAAGCGGTTAAAAAAGGACTCACCAACGACCGGGAAATTCGTCTTCCCTAACGTCCTTCGCATCGGCCAGACGATCGCTCTGTGCGCGTAATGCGCCACAAACCACCACAACACGAGAACATCGCCTCCATTTCCGAGCGGTTTCGTGCCTTTCGGGAAATGAAACGGCGCGTCGGCGGCGAAGAAGTAAAAGTACGACAGCGCGATTGGACTCGCGATTTCTTGCACGCACCAACCGATTTTGCCATCGATAGTTGGACCCCATTTTTTGCTGTGAAAACGGCCGTACGGGGCGGAAACGAAGAAGAGGAAGAAAAAAGTGATCGCGGCGACGATCGTCCATCGCTGCACCGCGGCGTCGAAATCAGTGAGTGACATTTTGTGTGTATCTTTTTCTACAGAATGCGGCACTTTTTTGACGCAAAATGCCAAGAACAAATGTAATAAACCAGGACGTCTCGCACCAAAAGCTCCTGAGAGATTCTCTCAGTGCTTCCATACAAAACGCGGCCGGACCCATCGGTTTAGCGCTGCAACACGTCGTTCTCGGCAAACGAAGCAGCGTGATTCTCGCGGCGTTTGGCGTGTGCGTCAACGTTTCGAATTTAGGCACGAGCGTGTTCCAGTTTCTCGTCGATGGCTCGATTTCTAAAGTTGGCGGGCAAGTCGCGAAAGGAGACGACGGAGAGTTAAAGAGACACGTGCAGAGGAGCTTTTTCGTTTCGATATTGTCAGGGGCGATGGCTGGTGTGGTTTTGATGCTCTCTGGTGACGGCTTGTTTAGCGCGTTGGGGGAAACGGAAAAGCTAAGCGTCGGGAAAGGCTATTACTATTGGCGCTGCGCGGCGATGCCGTTTAAGACGTCCTCGAATGCTTCGGTGGGTGTTTTAGGGGGGTTTGGACATGTTCACGTAGTTTCCTTAATGAATAGCGCGGTTGCGATTTTGCAAGTCGCTATGGTTTGCGTCGTGTTGCGGATGTGTTCGGCGAAAGGAGAGAGAGGGGTGTTGGACGCGCTCGGTCTGGCCTATTTCGTAGTCGTGATGTTCCATTCGATTTTAGGATGGACAATCGTGTATTTCAGTCCTCCGAAAAGGATTGGATTGGAACGAAAAGCAGTCAAAAGAAGAAGAGAGACGGCGCGAGAAAACGCAGAGGGAGAAAGAGAAGAAGAAGAAGAAGAGAGTAAGAAATATTTCGTGGACGCGTTGAACATGTTCGGAAGGTCTATTTTGCTACAGCTTTCGTTTTTCATCGCGGTGCTCGTTGCTTCGAGAAAGTTATCTGTCGAAGGCTTGGCAGCGCATCATTTAACGGCTCAGTTGTGGTTAGTGTGTAGCTACATAGTCGACGGTTTCGCGACGATTGCTACGATTTACGGAAGCAGATTGTATTCAATCAGATTGATTAAAAAATTGCGCGTGTTGACGGTTCGATTGCTTTCCTATGGCGTCAGTCTCGGGTTTTTCTTTTGCATAGTGTTCTTAGGTTTTGGAAATGCTGCTCGCAAATTGTTCGTAGGCACAGATAAAGAGACGAATTATTATCTCAGTAAAACGTGGCGCATTGTGAGTTTGGCCCAACCAGTAAATGCCATGGTTTTCGTCCTTGACGGATTAATGTATGCGACGAAATCGTACGCGTATGCCAGGGAAATCATGGTCGCGGGAGTTGGTGTCGTATTTTTACCGACCATTTTAAGCGCGACGTTGATTAAGGATGGAAATCTGAATTCTGGTGCAAAAGTAATCGCTCGCATTTGGACCGCAAAATTAGCGCTGAACGTGTGGCGGATGCTCTTTTTGTTAGGTAGAGTCTTCTTGTGGATTTTGAAGGAAGAGGATCGATCCGAGGAGGGAGAAGAAGATGATGAAGAGGAGAATGAGCGGGACACGGGCAGCGAAGGAAGCGACGATGACGACATAGAAGAATCTTTAATAGAAAGTGACATTGACGACGACGCGCCGTTGTTAACGCTTTAGCAGGTAGATATGTTTTAGTAATAGTTGATTTAGAAAGATACCTTGTACAATGTAGAGTTTTTTTTACATTTCTACGTCTTCGTCTTCGCTCCAATCGAAATCACTTCCATCCGCGTCGTCTTGTTCCAGACTCTTTGCGATTTCTTTCTCTTTCTTCATGCGTTTTCTCTTCGCTTTCTCTTGCGCAGGATTATACTGACCTTCGTTGCCGTACAACTGTTTGTTTCTCCCGAGTTGCGCCTTAGCATCGGCGCGCTTGGAAATTTCCATGGCGCGTTCAGCGCGCTGGGCAGCCGCGGATGTTTGTCTTTTCCCAGCCCCATCGTCTAACTCTCTCGCATCTTCGTCTTCTGAAACGTCCATGTCTTCGTCGTCGTCCATGTTTCGCGTGCCTGCGCCGCCATTCGTTTGCGCTCTTTCTATCAAAACATCCTCGTGCTCTTCAATCATCATGCCCGAACCGATGGTATCGCTCATCAACGCGAAATCAACGTCGTCGTTCTCCGGTAAACCAGCAATAACCGTAGACGTTTCGTTCTTGTACGCGGTTTCGACGTCAAATTCTTTCGCTTCCGTAGAAACAAACTCAGCCGAGGCGTGTTGCTCGTGTCCTTCGCGGAACTTTGGCGGTTGCGTGAAGTACGGGATCTTCCCGGCGTTCCAATCGGCTAAGATAACTTTCGCCGAGGCGACTAAGTCCGGAATACCTCCTTTTTTCAGTTTACCCATCGAACGACTAGCTTGTCTCAAAAAGTCGTCCACGTCGGTCCATTTTCCAGTTTTATACGTCACCATCAGTTTCTCTTGTGGACACCGTTGGATGATCTCGTGCACTGGAGCAATAGGATCCGTAAGACGTTCGATTTTGACGCAGTTTCTCAGAGCAGTGGCACCTTCCGATTCGCCGTTTGCAGACGAGAACACAACGCCAGGACTGTCTAAGAGTTTTACGTGTTTGTCCAAGATGATTTCCTTCGCTTTTGTCGTCATGCCCGGGGTATTTCCAGTCGCCGCGGAGGTTGAGGATCTCGTCAAGGCGTTGATGATGGACGATTTACCGACGTTTGGAAATCCGACGATACCGACGGTTATAGACGTTTTAATGTTTTTATTTCTGGCGTAGTTTTTCAACAGTTGCAACAAAATTGCCCCGCCGCCGTTGGATTTTGATTTCTTGTTGCCTTGAAACGCAATCGCAGGAAGCTCTTCGCGAAAATATTTCAGCCACGCCTGTACGAATAAATAGAAGAATCGATCGGTTTCGCGGTGAGTACGCGCTTTGAAACAAAAAACAAAAGAGAATGCGTGAAACGAACAAAAAATATCGTCAAAATTTTCACTCTCTGCGAGTCAGACTCTTCCTATCATTATATTGGTAAACGTCAAGCATCCCGCACAAATGTGTGTAGCATTTAGCGCGCAGGACATCAGCGAAATCCGCTAAATATTTTCTTCATCACCCCCGCAGAGAGAGAGAGAGAAAGAGAGACATATAAATGCAGAGAAAAAATAACAATCACGAAAACGTACCTCCACGTTGCTCTTCGGCACTAAATCAATCTTGTTTAGTAACAAAATGACTCTTTTCCCGGGATTCGTTTTCCTCACGAATCTCTCCACCTCTGGCGCTCGACACGCCAACGGATCTCTCGCGTCCAACACTTGAATGACCACGTCTGACAGCTCGACCACTTTTACAAACTCCTTGTAATACGCCCGTCGACTCGCATCTGAATCTCTATCGTCCGTTTGCATGCCATCCGCATCACTACCAATAGTCTCCGCCAGCTGCGCTTTTAACTTCATTTCGTACGCGTTCTCTTTCTTCTTCGCCATCGTCGCCAAATCTGCAAACTCTCCGCCCGCTTTCGCCTTCGCTTTATTCTCCAGCCGCTTCTGGTTCCTCTCCAACTTCTTCTGCTCTTTGATGTGGTCCTGACGAAAGTTTTCAAACTTCATCTCCTTGATTAATTCATCTCGGTACGGGTAATTCGCCGGCACGCCGCCAATCTCTTTCGGCTTCTTCGGTTTAATCCCGAGCTTTTTCAATCGCGCTTCCTCTTTCCTCTTCTTCTTGTGGTGCTCCTTCACCTTGCGAATGACTTTGTACTTTTGTTTCAACGTCGTTCGCTTGGACTTCGATTTGGTGGACTTTTTCGGCATCGTTGATGGTTTTCTTCGTGTCTCGTGGTTTTATCCGGGACGACGTTCTTTGTCTTCTCCCTCACGATCCGTGCGTGTATTCGTAGCCGCGCGCTTATTGGTGCGTAAACCAACCTCGGAAGGAAATCGCCGCCAGCCGCCGGGAAATTTTAAGGCGCCGCTCTTCGTAACGCGTTACTTCTCTGAGAGTCGTTCGGTCGAACGCAAAACGACCCCGTCTCGTCGTTGTTTCTTTCCGGGTCGCTCTAGGTTTGCAAAATTTCGTCGCGCGTGCCAGTGGCGATCGGTTCTGTGCTCTTCTTCGATCGCACCTATTTATTTATCTCTCGCGCGTTTCGATTTGTGAAGTGCGTGAGGTGCTTTTTCACGTTTCGACACGCACGAGACCGAGTTCAGAACTTCTACATTTTTTTTTCAAGGCGTGTATACGTTTGCGCGACGGCTAGACTAAAATCTTATACATACATATACGACAACACAATTGGACGGTTTTTTAAACACGAAGGCAAACAGTAACGATGTTGTCTATCTGAAAAGTGAAGTGGATACAGCCACATCCGGTTTTGCTGATATACTAGGTTGTTCCGGCAACGCTTTGAATGCGCGCTTGAGCGCGTCTCCCACATCTCTGGAAGGAATTCGACACACGCGAATACCGACTCCCCAAACGCTGTAAATGACGTACAAGTCGAGGTCGCTCCTAAACGTCGTGGGGTAGCTAAAGTTACCGTTCGGGTCTCCTTCGATTTCGAAGAAAACATTTTTTATGGTGCAGTTTTCCTCGAGTGTAGAAGAGTCTAGGCTTCGCAAAGAAATACCGAGCGGTGCTCTTTTCGTTTTTGATGGATTGAGCGCGAGGAAGACCAAGGAGCCATCTACATCATCCATATCCGCGCTTACTTTTGAATTCGGATTCGGAAGACTTGGAATGGGCTTTGGATTGCTCCAAGAGACATGCGATGGTGTTGCGATATCGCTATGTGTGTCTACGCTGTACCAAACCTCCCCAGTTGCGCTTCTCATGTACATCAAGTAGGTTGACAAACTCCTTACCACGCTATTTTCTATCAACCACGTGTGCTCGGGAAACTTGATCAATTTATCCATCGTAGGAGTTTTCCATGTTTCTCCTTCGTCGAAAGAGTCTATAGTGCCTGAATATACGCTTTCGTTATTATCATCTGTGCTACCCATTGGACTATGGTATACTTTCTTCAACAACGACGCGTTTTCCGCCATCGGATGATAATCGCGATACCGAAGCCAACTATCGGTTGGTTCGGTCCAAAACGGAAGTCGAAGATGCCCTGGCGCTACCCCTACACACACTCGATTCGCGATGACTTTGGGAACGCCCCCGAGCGATTCGTGCGTCAATATCGTCGTCGGTTCCGACCAGCTTTTCCCCTCGTCTTTCGTGCGAATCAGTTTAATATCGCCCCCGGGTGACAGCTGTTTGCGGCTTTCGCTGTAAAACAAGAAAATCTCGTCTCTCTTTTCCGAGTAATGCAACACCGGCGACCAGAGCGCGTTTAATCCGTACATGGGAACCGCAGTTTTAGACCACGATTCGCACCGGTCTATCGAAATCGAAAACCTGATGTGCTGCCCGGGTTTCCCTTCGCATCCAAACGCGCTGCATTGAAACGCCGCGCAAAACGTGCCCGCTGAAGTCTCGCACATCGTCCCCATGTGCGCGTACGTTATGCCAGCCTCTTTGGCGTGTTCGGATGCGAACGTGAACACCTCGAACTTGTTTTTCGGCGCGACCTTGACGAGTTCGCAGACGTTTTCTTCGACCCATCGCGCGTACTCGAGCTCGTTCTCCGTCGGTATTTGCTGCTTCTCTTTCTTCTTCTTAGGGGGCATGTGATATTTTTGTAACGAACTTTATGCGTGTAGGCGAGAAAATGGATTTTAGTACACATCGAATATATAACAACAGCTTCGTTTCTCTCTCTCTCTTTACGTAAGAGGCGCGTTCTATCGAGCGACCCGAGATTACATTTATCGGAGTGCGCCGTCACTACTCACACGCGGAGGGAAAACGAGTTCTTTCTAATCTTGCGTTTCTTTCTCACATTTTATTTTTACAAGTCTTCGCCGGCTTGTTCTTGTTCTTCGGCCAGGAGACTTTCGATATCTTTCGCGATATCTTTGGACCACGTGCTGCCGTATCTCTTCTTCGGAACGCCGTTTTTATCGACCAGAAACTTTTCAAAGTTCCAAAACACGGCTTTGTTATTAAATGCCGCTTTCAATAACTTCCAATTCTCGTCCGCGTTCTTTCCGTTCACGTCTACTTTTTGCATTAAAATAGCGTCCTCGGGATAGTCGTGTTCTTTGGCAAACTTCATGATTTCCTCCGGCGTTCCCGGTTCTTGGTGACCAAACTGATTGCAAGGATACGAGACGATTTGAAAGTCTTTCGCTACGAAGCGTTCGCGCAAACCGGCAAAGCCTTTATAGTTTGCGCTCGCGTAGCCTCAGTTACTCGCGACGTTCGCGAAGAGCGTAACTTTACCTCTCAACGAGGTGAAGTCGAACGGCTCGCCGTTCAGTTGGAATTGGTTCGGTAACGGATCATACACCGTCGAGCGCACGCGCGGTGTTGCTATTTTTTCATTTTTTTCTTCTACTACGGTTTCTTCTACGATCTTCTCTACGTCTACGTCGTTGTCGCGATGGCTGGCGACTCCAAGCTTCTTCGCTCGTTCTCCTTCGTCAACACCATCGCCTTCGTCGTCATCCAATTCACCTCCACTCGTCTTCCTCTGCGTATTCCCGTCGCTCTCCTTCCTCAGTTTCAACCCTAACATCTCCGGCGAATCGCTCGCTAAATTCGCCACCATTCTTCGCTGCCCGGACGACGTCGACGTCGACGACGTCGTCATCGTCATCGAAAAGAAACAGAAAAAGAGAAGGAGAAGCAAAGCGCCCAATCGACTCATCGACGATTTGTGGGAAACCATCGACGCGAGGAAGGAAGGAGATGCGAGGGATGGGTTTTTCTTCGACCCGTTCTCCGAACCCATTGACATTCGCTTCTCGCTTTTTCTCTCTGTGCGTATTTCTCTCTGTGACGTGTATTTGTGTGTGTGTTTTATGCGTATATTCGAGAGTGGGGAAAAGTGCGTTTTGATGTGCAGACTTTATTTTCTTCTAATCGCGCTTATTCGATACTATCAACTACAAAACTAAAAATCTTCTTCTTCTCTCTCTCTCTCTCTCTCTGTTTCTCTGTGCTATATATACCTTCTACTTCACAAAATCTTCACCCTCCCGGTTTGAATCAGTTTCCCGACGAATTGCTTCTCCAACTTGAGCGAGTGCACCGTTCGGAGCTTGAATATCTTCTCCCAGTAGTGGCCGATTTTCGGCGTCTCGCCGACGAAATCGAACCCGTGTAAAGAGACGGTGCTGTTCGGGAACCGCTCTAAGCAGTAGACTAAAGCGAGAATCCCGGTGGACGGGAATCGATGACGGAAGTCGTATTTAACGTGCAATATCCGTTGGTAGACTTCTGGGACAAAGTCGGGATGGATTTTGAACCTGGCGTACGCTCGCGTTAACACGCGTTTCTCGGATTCGATGGCGCGTTTGTTTTTAGAGGTCGGAACGCACGTCTTCGCGCCCGGGCCTCGTTTCTTTTGACACTGGGGCGAGACTTCGAATGCAACTGGGATGTAATACCCCATCGTCGGTTTCACTTTCAAATTCATTTTCGATTTCCCAGTCGTCGTCGAGCCGCGAAACCGAGCGTTGCCGGGCAATTTCAGTTTGTTCAAAAACCATAAATCTAGTCTGCGTCCGACGTCTCGTTCGTACCCTTTCGTGACGAAAAAGTTGAACCGACCGACGATGTCGTGTTCGTTATCTACTCTATCACCTTTCCGAGATTTCAAAACCCCTCGTCCGTTCCCAACTAAAGCTATCTTTTTGTTTGCATTTTCGTAATCGATATCCTGCGGCGTCAGATTTTCATCGCTCTCGGCGTCCGCCCACATCGGAAAGACTTCCGCGAGTGTTGTTAAAGACGAAGAAGAAGAAGAAGAAGATAACGGCAAAGTAGGAAGTAACGATTCGTTCTCATTATCTTCTTCTTCTCCTTCTTCTTCTTCTGCCTTCTCGTGGTCGAACCCGAACTTATCCACCTCGCTTTCCTTTTCCGCCTCCTCCGCGTCCACGCCTTCTCTCATTATCCGTCCATCTTCAATCGATTCCACATCCACCAAAGAAGAGGCATCGTTCGTGGACAAGAAAAGAGAAAGAGCGCACAAACACGCGGCAAAAAGCAACGTCAGCGCTTTCGATCGAACCGACGGAGATTGCTGATGGAAAACGCCGCCGCCACCACCACCACCATTGTTATTGCTCGCGTTGTTATTCATCATCGTGGACTCCATTTCTTCTCGAGACAAAAAGCGAAGAAGAAGAAGAAGAAGGCGAGACTTTCACTTCTCCCTTCTCTCTTCTCTGATGAATCGAGCGCACGCCACGAAGCACCGCTCGCCGCTCTCTCTTCCTCTCTCTCAATCTAGCTTTTTTAATTCCCCGCTACGAAGCAAAAAAAAACGCAGACGACGAGGTTCGAACTCGCGCACCCGTTGGGTATTCAGTTTCAACAATCTTTGACGTTGTATCAAAGCTCGTTTCTTTCTCTCTCATGCGAGAGAGTGAATTTAACGAAGTGGTTTATTATTGTGTTTGTGTGTGTGTCGGAATAGCAGCCGAACGCCTTAACCACTCGGCCACGTCTGCTGGGGGCCGGTACGAAACCGCCCGTGGCAATCAAAGTAAGCACTTGGAGCGAATTTAAGATACAAGTTTTGCATTGAAAATGTGGACATTTGGAGATGTGATCTCAAAATAACGTTCGAGATGAAAAAGACATCAAAAATGGGAACAATCTTCGCGAAATCTCGGCGATGGGAAAGAAACATCGACGATTTGTCGCGAGAAATTGATTTTTGCGCGCGTGCGTTCTCGAAAGCGCGCGTTCTGACGCGGAAGAGCGCGAAACCGTTTCCAAAGATTGTTGGTTTTTGTAACCCTAAATATCCGTGAGATTAAATTAATTTTTCTACCAAAAGTACGTCTCCACTCTCCACCCCGGCTGCGCCTATGCTGCTGCTACTTCTGCTGCTACCACTGCTTCTACATATTCTCTTCTTCTTCTCATCTCCTCCAAACCTACCGCCTCTCGTGACTAAGCAAAACTCTCTCTTTACGTCGCTATCTTCTTCTTCTTCTTCTTCTTCTTCGAACGAGTAGGACGCCGAGACGAAGTCAAAGAGCGAGGACACGTCGTCGTGCTTAAAAAATCTTCGATCGATGGCTTCGCCCGAAGGCAAAGATATCCGAACCCTCACGACGTTGTCGTTCGTAGACGAGGAAGCCGGTGGTTCTAACGGGAGTTTTTTCGCCATCGCTTCTCGGTAACGACGCAGTTTCTCCTTGCGTTCTTCGTTTCGTTCGAGTCGCGCTCGCGCCTCTCGCTCCTCGGCGAGTTTCTTCTCCCTCTCTCTTCTCTTCTCTTCCTCGTCGTTTCTATTCAACGTTTCTATGCGCTCGACGACTTCGTCGTGTTCTATCGACGGAGCTAAATCCACCTCCACGTCTGTTTCTATTAAACTCGCCACGGTATCTTCTTCACCGCCTTCAACTTTCAACGCGACGACTTTCAACTCGAACACGAACGACTCCGAAGGCGAAGAAGAAGAAGAAACGAATCCGGAAAAGTCCACCTCAAAGACATCCCCGACGTGCACGACAGACCTTTGCACCAAAATTTGTTCCAAAACCATCTTCACGTCCGCCTCGGGATGTCGACTCAAAAACTTCGAGAACTCGTTCGATACCGGTTGCAACTTCACCCACTCGCACTTCTCGAGCGCTCGCGAGCGAAACTCCACGCGGAGGACTCTCTTTTCTACTCGTTCTTCTTTTTCTAACAACGAATATCCTAATCTCTTCGCCAAGTCTCGCGGAACGACCACGCAATTCTCGTTCGCTTGGTAATCCAAAGCAGCGCAGTAACATCCCACTTCTTCGTCGTCGTTTTCATCGTGGTCGTTTTCGTTTTCGTTTCCCACCGCTCGAACGTAAAAAAAAGCCGGTTGCCTCGTCTCGAAATCTAATCTCTCCAGCGTTCTCAGCGCGCTCGAAGGAAGCTGAATCTTATCGCGCTGCCTCGCCCGAATCCCTCTCTTCGCCGCGATGTCGTCGATTTCGCATCGCAAGTTTGCTTTCCACAGCACGTTAAACTTCTTCTTTTTTCCTTTTCTTCTTCTCGTCTTCTCTTCGTCTCCGTCGACGACGTTTTTGGAATGCGACGACGACAAAGACGACGACGGTTTTCCCGGCGCCTTCATCGCCGCTTTCCTTCTCGCGGTGGCAGCGGCGCGCTTCTCCATCTCTCGTTTCTGTTCCCGACGGAGTTTTTCCGACGGGTCGTTCAAACCTCCGAAAAACATTCTCAAAGTACCCTACGCGTGGGGGAAATTTTACTCGAAGAAGAAGAAGAGAGAGAAAAGTCGTTACTCGCGTGTTTAGGGTTTATGGTTTAGGGTTTTATAGGGGAAAAAAGCTTTCTGCACTTGTTTTACACCATCAAACACCTAAAAAAAACACACGCACGTCACGGTACAAAACACACGATGCTCAGAACGAGATCAACAAAGATATTAAACGCAATCTCGAGGCAGGGAGCATTGTCCGCGCGCTCTTCTTCTTTGTCTTCTTCTTTTTCTTATGTGTCTTCATCGGAAGCGGCGGCGATTGTTGCGGCTTCCTGTCGTAACGGGGAGGTTGTGCATTGGGGGAAGATGAGAATTGGATCCAACAACGACGCGAGGACGTTTTTGTCGTCGTCGTCGTCTTCCCCGTCGTTTAGATATTCGCACAGAGGATACGCGAGCAGTAGCAGTAGCGGTAGTAGCGGTAATAGCAATAAAAATAGCGAGAAGAATAGCGGCAAGTCGACGAAAGCTTTAACCATCGAAGACGACGAAGAATTCGACGAGATAACCGACAAGTGGATACCGGAGAAACCGGTGACGAAAGCGGAAACGGCGGGGTATTCCGTGGTGATTATCCTCGGGTTAGGGTTAGCCGCATCGGCGTTGTTTTTCGCGAGCAAAGAGTTGTTCATGAGTCCGAAAGAATACGTGGCGTTTAACGCGGCTTTGAAACAGATTGAGTTGGACCCGCGTGTCACGTCGGCGCTCGGGGAAAGCATCACCGGGTACGGGAGCGAGTCGAGGAATCGAAGTCAGCGACAGAGGATTCCGCACACGATCGTGAGAGATCCAGCGAGTGGGCGAGAAGTAGTGAGAGTGCAATTTCACGCGAGAGGTGCGCGAGGGAACGCAACCGTGCACGCGGAGTACGATCCGAGCAACGCCGAGGAACCGTTTGGGTATTTGATTGTAGACGTGGAGAGACCGAGGGCGATGCGTTTGGTGGTTAAAGAACCGAGACAAAGACGGTCGATTATGGGACCAGGAACGAGTTTAGTGGGTTGATATGTGTATGAGTATGTGTATGTTTGCGTATATATTTGTTGCGTTTGTCTTTCAAAACTCTTGCTTTACTATGTATTGTACACTTTTGCGCTTTTGCGAATGGCGATATTTTTTGCGCGTCGTTCTATTTATATCTTTTGGCAAAACTTTCCGGGACTCGAACAACACAAACACTTGCGTTTGGCATTGAGTGATAACAGATGTCCCTTTCCTGTCATTTTTGTGTCGTTCTTCGTGTTCTCCTTCAAATCCTCCTTCTCCTCTTCGTCGTCGCTATCGCTGCTCAGCAAATCAATCACGACCACGTTTCCTTTCTTCCCCCGCTCGTTTTTCTCCTCTTCTTCACTATCACTACTGCTAACCAAATCTATGGCGACAATTTCGCTGTCCAAATCTAAACCAAACTTTTTGCTGAAATCCATTGTCTCTCTCATCCGTTGCTCCGCCGCTCTTCGCGCAGCTTCTCGAGGATCTACGTCCGGTCTCACTGCGTCGCCGCCCCCTAATTTTACGCCGCCGATTGGGATCATCTTCTTGTGCTGTTCCAAACGCTTCAACGCGGCGTTTCGTGCGCTCTCTCTCGGAGTCGCGCCTAACTTTTGCTTATCCCACGCGCCGCCAAAGCCTCTCGTGCCAAGTTTTCCTACCGATTTCGCGTCGAATCCTTCGCCCGTGCCGCCTTTACCTTCCTTCTTCAACTGATCGTATTCCTCCTTCAACTCGTCCAACAGTTTCCAAAACGCGTCGTCGTGAGGCCCACGAACAATGTGGGTCAATTCGTGCAACAACACCAAAATAATGTGGTCTAAATCGAAGAACGTTTTCCCGTCTTTACCACCTCCGTATTTCGTCGGTTTCCGCAACATCAAAGTGATTCGTTTCCCGGCGTTGTAGTTCACGCCAATCGGCCCCGTGTTTTTGGGAGGCATTTCCGCGACCACAGGCACGGACCATTTCCTCTTCTTCATGATTGGTTGCACTTGCCAACACGCCTTATCCAACAAATCCTTCGCGACGTGCACATCGTCTTTAAACTGCTTCGATTGCAACGGTTTCACCTCGTGCACTTTGTATTGCGCGTTGGCGAGAACGTGAGGCCGGGAAGACGACGACATGATGATGTTGTTGTTGTTCTTTGTCTCTCGTATCGGCTCTACTTCTCCGCAAAAGCACCCTCTCCAATCTGCTTCTGAATCTCTCGTCTCTCCTTTTCTAAAACATCCAAAGTCTTTCGCAACCGTCCCGTCGACCACGCGTGCAGTTCCTCCTCTGGCACCAACTCAATCTTCTCAGCGACCAATCTTCCTCGCGCAGAAATCGAACCCGACGATCCTCCGCTCGCTTTTTCGCGACCGTATCGGTATCTCGACGCTGAAACTAACGCGCGTTTCGTCTCTTTCGCGCGAGAAACGAGCGCGACGAGGACGCACGTCAATACCGTCACGAGTATCAGAAAAGCTCTGTTGTTATTGTGAGATTTCTTCCCGAAGATGAAGTTTGAAAGCAACGAAAAGCACTTGTGGTTGGTGCGCATGAAACCGTGCGAGAGCGCCCTTTTTTCTCTCTCTCTCCCTCTCTCTCTCGTCGCGCGCGCGTGAAAGCGTCGCCGCTCGTTTTTTGCTCTCTCTCTCTCCCTCTCTTGCGTGTGCGTTTGTGTGTGTCCGGTTTGCGCGCGAATCTTTTGGCGTTTTTGGGGAAATATCTCACTCAGAGTATCTTCAAAATTTCCCCACGCGCTCGATATAAACAAAGAGAGAGAGAGAGAGAGAGAGAGAGAGAAAGGCGCGGACAGACAGACAGGCAGTCGCGAGCGTGAAGAGAGAGAGAGAGAGAGAGAAGACGTCCGCACGAAGTATGCGCGGCACCGTTTTCGCGTCTCCTTCGCGTCTGACATCGACGACAACGACGCATCGTCCTTTCGAACAACGACGACAACGACGAAACGTCGATCGAGCGCAACGACAACGACGAAACGTCGATCGAGCGCAACGACGACGCTTCGGCGAAAGCTTTCGCGCGAGAGCTGCTCTGGACAAAGATAAGCTCAGAGCGGAAGTTTTGGTGAAAGAGACCGCGCTGAAAGCGGAGGAAGCGAGAGCGAAATCGTTGCTGCAGAAAGTGAAACGCTTGAAAGAAGAAAAGGAGAAGAAGCTCGTGCTTGAGCAGAGAGAGTACGAGGAAGAGAAGGAACTGACGGAGAACGAACAGAGACGAAAAGTGAACAAGGAAAAGATGAAACTCGTGGGTGGAAGAGAGCCGGCGAACAGACCGCCCGGACCGATTTGGGCTTCCGCGGTGGTGTGTGCGGTTGCAGCCGTGGGATTTTATTACCTGACGATAAACACGAGCGACGGGATCGTAGAGTACGTCAAGGACGCGTTTGGCAATTTGGGACCGACGTACGCGAAGAGCGGGTTGGTCTCTTTAACGGTAGGCACGGGGGTGGTGTTATCCTCCGTTTTTGCGTTTTCGTCGATCATATTAGTCTTAATCGGCGCGCAAGAAACGAAACGGTTAATCTCCAACGAGCCGGTGGTGTATTTCAGGTGCTGCGGCTGCGACGAGAGATGCTGTCAAAACGGCCCTCACAATAAAGGCTACTCCACTCGATTCATCTACCGAAACGATGGACGAGGGTACGAAACTCGAAGCGCCGAACGCATGCGCGCGCACTTGCGCGTCTCGAAGAATTGCACCCCGTTGGAGCCTTTGATCGTGTATCCGCGCGAAGCCGGATGGGGGTGGTGGGGCCCGAACGACCTCGTTCGCTACCAAAACGACATGTTGAGGATGAAAGAGCAAAAGCAAGGCAAGTTTCGATGACTTGGAACGTTTCTTATCAAAGGCTTTTCGCGTAGCAGAGTAGATATAGAATATAGAGCAAGCAAGCGGGTTTGTATTTAGAGAAATTTTGTACCATTACTGCGTCTCACTCGCGCCGATACTCTTCTCTCTCTTTCAAGTTTTTAGGGGAGTCAAATGCCTAATAATTAATTCAGCTCGGAATCCGAATATGAAAGCGCAGAGTCCGCTTAAAAACTAAATATACAATTACTAAATCACAAATGCAAACTATTAATGTCGTTTCTTCATCGCGACGAGCAACGACTGCTCCCACTTCTTCTTAAACTTTGCGTACAAAAACAACGCCGCTCGAGCATCTTCCGCGGACGAGTGCTCGCCTTCTTGAATCGTCATGCGCAAGTGCGTCCTCGTCAGCTCTTTCAAACTTCTAGAACCTCTCCCTCTCGGCGCACCTTCGACGCACCGCTCGTGCGATCGCAACGGTCTCGTCAGCGGATGATATAAAGCCGTATCTCTCGTCCGCTCTCTCGGATGATGCAAGAGCAACGCTTTAAAATCATTCTTCAATCCGTGACCGACGACGATTTTCTTCTCGATGAGTTTCGACACCATCTTTTGCACGTCGGCAAATTTTGGCGCGTTCTTCAAATCTCTCGGCCGCACGCCCGAAACTTTGGTTCGATAATCCGTCACTTTTTCCGTACTCTCCACGAACGTATCTAAAACGACGTTCCCGTGTTCGTTCACGACCGTGACTCGAGCGAGTACCGACCTCGTCCCGTCCTCGCCGACGCCGACCATCTCGCAATCCATGGCTAAAACTTCCGTAACGGAAGCGTCGCGGGACGTCGGCATCGGTCGCCGAAACTCCCCGTTCTCGTTGCTATTGGTGTCGTCGTTGTCTCTGCCGTCTCGATTATCTCTCGTCGACGACGACGGCTCGAAATCGTGCTTCCTGTGCTTCCCTTTCTCGCTCGTCTTGATGTCACCTCTCGCCAACAACTTTTGCCAATTGGCGGACACCGACGGCGCGCTCGCCAGCAGCGCTTTCGACTCGTCCAGCAGCTTCTTCCGCTTCTCTTTCGCACTCATCGCGGGCTTCTCCTCTTCCTCGTCTCTCTCGTCGCTCTGTTTTCGTTTCAGCTTATTCTTCTTCCGTTTCTTTTTGTTCTTGTCGTTGTTCTTCTTCTTCTTCTCCTTCGTCGTCGTTCCGTCGTCGCCGGCGGCGTCTTTGCCGCTTCGTTGTTGCGCTCTCTTTTCTTCTCCGTCCTTCTTCTTCTTCATCTTCTCCCCGGCGGAAAGAGAACTCCCGCCGCTCTCCTTCCCGCTCTCCTCGCGGGCTTTCAGAGCCGCTTTCGACGCCGCGTCTAAATACCAAGGCATGTCGTTTGTCGTCGTGCGGGGTCTTCTTCCGGCGTTGCGCAAAAGCGCTTTCGGGGAAGAAAAAAATGCCGGATTTGCATCGTCACAAAAAGAAGATTCTATCTATCGCAACAGCGTTTACGCGAGAACAAAAAAACACCCGGCAGATATAGAGAGAGTCACCTTTGACGCGTGATATTCCTTCGCATCGTGCGTTGCATTTACACGTCGTCGCTCTCTTTCTTTCCGCTCGTCGTTTCGTTTCGCGAGAGAAGATATAAAAGTTAAACTCTCTTTTGCTTTTATCCAATCTCTCGTTTCTCTCTCTCTCTCTCTCTCTTTCCTCGGCGCGCTTGAATGGAAACAATCCAACCGAGACTCTCCACGACGCGAGGACATCATCATCAACGCGCGGCGGCGGGGTTGGCGAAAGCGGCTTTGGCGGCGAGAAAGACGACGAGTTCTTCTGCGAACAATACCATCAACATGCGACGTTTAATGCAGAGACACGTGAAGAGCACGTCCTCCTCCGTTGGTGGTCGGTATTTGCGTCAGCAGCACAGGTCTTCTTCTTCTTCTTCTTCTTCTCGAGTGGTCGGGAACGTTCCGAGAGCTTTAGGTGGAGGCGGCGACGACGGCGTCGGCATGTTTTCAAAAATATCATCGAAAGAAGATGCGTTTGAAGGTCAGGAAATTATAGACGCCACGAAAGAGGAAACGGACGGCGAGACGTCGATCGGGCAGACCGGCACGGTGACTTCGATTCAACCGGGCGGTTTGCTCGTCGTGGAAGGTTTGCGGTCGAGCGTACAACTCGGGTCGGTGTTGCGCTTTCCCGGGTTGCAAGCGAAGGCGATTTTGTTGGGTCACAGAGAGCCGAAGTCGTTCGCGATGCTGGCGACGAAGTTGGGTGCGGTGCACGTGCCGGATTCGGATAACGTGGCGGAGATTAAAGTCGGAGACGCGTTGGAGGTGGAGAAGATGGACGAGGAGGATAAGAAGAGAAAAGCGAAGACGTTTCAGATTCCGCCGGAGAAGGATTTGAGAGGAAGAATTGTTTCCGCCTTGGGAGCACCGATGAGTGCGAGCGGATTTCAAGCCATTTCGGAAGCGTATTTGAGCGAACGAAGTGGTGAGGAATTGATCGCGGATCCACCGCCGGTGGACGCGAGGAAACCAATCACGACGCCTCTAATTACCGGCGCGTCCGCGGTGGATGTTTTGACACCGATTGGAAGAGGACAGTGCTTGCTCGTTTCCGGTGAACCAAATACGGGAGTCTCCGAGTTTTTACAAATGTCAGTGAACGCGCAAAAGAAGAGCAACGTTCGATGCGTGTACGCTGCAGTGGGAGCGAGTAAAGATAAATCGCAGCAGATTGCTCAAGCGCTGAACGTTTTAGAAGAGAATGATACGAACACGTCGACAACTGTAGTGACGGTTTCCAAAGACGCTACGATTGCGGAAAGATACGTCGCTACTCTAACCGCTTTCGCTATCGCGGAAGGTGCGCGTAAAAGTGGCCAAGACGCGCTCTTGTGCATCGACGATTTTAGCGGCATGACGGGATTTGCGCGTGAAATGGCTGAACTCGCCCCAGATGCAAAATTAGACGACGAATCCGACGAAAATAAGGAGGAGATTGAAGGTATGCTAGTGAGTGCTGCCATGGCAGAACGCAGGCGGTTTTTAGGAACGACTTTACAAAGAGTAGCTCGATTGAATGATAAATTAGGGGGTGGGTCGATCACGTTGTTAGGGGCGATGACGCATCCGATTGGCGCGTACGACAAAGACTACGCCGGAAGTGTAAATGGTGAAGAAACGATCGATTACATGCAAAAAGCGCGAGAGACGGTTGCAAACTTCGAGAGCATGTCAGAAGTGTTGCAAAAGAAGCTCGCCGATGGTTTGCAAAAGAAAGCCGAAGCTGCGTCGAAAGCGTCGAGCGCGACGAATTTTGCCAAACGCAAAAATCAAACGAGCGCGCCGGAAAACGCGTACACGCAACCGCGTCCATTGGTGGAAGAGTTTATGTCTATCACGGATGGGCAAGTGTTCATCAAAGATTTTGATCCTAAAACCGGTTGGGTTTGGGATCAAAAAATGTCCGTAAGTCGCATCGGCGCGCCGGGCCAAGCCCAAGCATTTAAGAAAATAAACGCGTTAGAGCTTCGTTTACAACTCATGCAGTCGGACGATATGTCCGCATACGGTAAGTCTGGCGAGGAGAAAAGAAAACTGAACGCTAAATCGGACGCAGTCGGGCTATTTATGAAGCAAGCGCCAGGAGAGGTGCGTTCGATTGCCGAATCGTTCGTAGGGGTGTACGCCATGACGAAAACATCCTTCGCGGAGAGAGAAGACGTGAGCGGCGAAAAAATGTTAGAATTTGCTAACGCGTGCATTGCACAAGCAAAAAACAATATCCCAGACGTGATAGAAGCGATGAATACGAGTTCAGTTGGCGAATTGAGCGTAGATGACGAAAGCAAAATTGCGACGGTGGTAAAAGATGTCGCCGCCAAGACGTTTTAAAATGAAAATGTTTGTGTGTGTATGTCTCTCTTATTAGCATTACAAAGTATGCGAGTGTGTTTCTCCTTTCTAATAATACGTATATAGCACAGCAATTAGTAGCACCAACATGTATCGATATCACGCAACTCTGTTGTTCCTCTGGAAAGAAGTACGCGCAGTTTTCATATTGAGTTGTACCGCAACCTTCAACAGGTCGGCTCTTTTCGGCTGGCCACTTTGTCTCTTTGCACTCCTTTTGCGATAATCTGCGCCCAAAGTTGGATCAATAGATTCCAAGAAGTACAGTAAATCGTCTATGGTGAGATAGTTCGGTCCTTTTTTGCTATCTTTCGTCTTTGCATCTTGCAAAATCGCCGATATTGTGTCGAGTCTCTCGGAATCCTTATCTTTACTTTTCGTCTTCTTTGGTGGTGCTGGCTTCTTCGTCGACTTAGTTTTAGTAGCTTTCGCTGGTGTCGGCTTCGCTTTCTTTGCCTTTATCTCATCTGAAGTCGTAAACGCCATGACCGCATCCTCGTTTTGCACGGGGCTGTTCAAAAGAAAATGCTGTTGTTGCGCCAGGACAACGTTCATTTTTTCGTGCTCATCAATCGCGAGTGGTTGGTTTAAATCAAGCGTCACCGGTATCGTGTTCTGCGTTGGCAATCCTCTCAAGTCATGCATAACATCGCTGAAGTTTGCACCGGCCGAAATCGATGACGCTCTTCGCAATTGTCGTCTAGTGTTTGGCGTACTTTCAAGAATCGGGTCGTTGTACTCATCGAGGGCCAAGCGAAACCCGAGAAATGGTGGCGAGTGTGTTTGCAGTGCCTGCAAGAGCGGATCTATAGAGATTTGACCCGCAGTTGCGTCCAGAATATCACCTTCATTTGCAATCATGTTGTTCCCATTAGCCATGGCCTCGCGTTCTATCGCACCACCGTTCTCTTCGTCTCGAGAGAAGGAGACGGAGATACCCAAGTGCGTCGTATTCTCAATGCTTTCGGCAAAGTTTTTCACGATTAGCGATTGCGAGTATTCCTCGGTATTTCTTGCGACGATTTCAGTTGCACCGTTCCGTTTGAGCAACAAAGTGATTGGATAAACCCATCGTTCAGACGTATTCTCAAACACTACATCCGCGTATTTCACACCGTAATACTCCTTTTTTGCTTGTATATCTGAAGCAAAACCTCGGTCGATCAACGACCCCTTATCTATGCTCAAGTGATGAAAGGCCGCGAACGATTCGCAATAATCTTCGTCGCTTGAGAATCCGAGCGATAAAGGCAATTCGCGACGGAGACAAATCACTATGGCTTGCTTCTCCACTCTCGGAATAGCAACAACGGAAAGGGGTGTCGAAGAAATATCTAAGACGGATATTTCTTCTTCCTCGAATCCACCATTCTCTAACTCAGCTGCTTTTCTCTTCTTACCAGCTTTCGGAGTGAAAAATGGGACCATGCTTTCAATGGGAACGTTCGCGCGCTGGCACGCAATCTTCAAGTCTCCGATACGTTTCAACGCCATAGAGAATGGCCGAACGCTTGTAATCTCCAACGATGCGTTCGATACGGACTCGCTCGCGGTATTTCGTTCCGATATCGATCGAGCCGTCGCACTTCGACACCCGCGGTATCTCACAAATGGCCGCTCGACTTCCACACCTTCGACGGTAAAGTTGATGAAGTCTTTACCAGTCGTCGTTGTCGGCGTCTCTTTATTCCTTCTCAAAATAAATCTCTTCGCGCACGTTTGCTCGCACCACCCGAAGGACTCAAACTTCGACTCTTCTTTCGTCAAATAATTGAGCACGGCATCCGGCAACACCCTCAAAACTCTCGCTTCGTTCCTTGCCATCGCTCTGCTTTCGTCGCCTTCGTCTTCGTCTAAAAATTTCAACCGTAACTCGCTCTTTTCGAAACTCGTCGCGTCCGCGCATATCTTCACCGCGGGTACCTTTTTCTTTTCGATGGCGCATTCTACGTACACGCCATGCTCTCTCACGCTCGGCCGGCTCGGCATGAAAAACTGAAACGGCACCTTCTCGCCGCTCCTCGTCACTTCTCGAGACTCGCCCGTCTTTAAATACGCAGCGTCGCCGAGAAAACATTTCTCCACCTCGCGATATTTGTCCGTCAACCGCTTGAAAAATCGCGTGAGAAGCAACCCGTGCGTAACCCAAGGGTTGTCGCAGTCGTTGCCCGCGCTCTCGTCGTTCTCCGAGGCGTGCGCCAAAGACGACGCGCCGCCGTTCGCGTTCAGCGAAATCAGAGGAAACACGTCGTACGTCTCCTCGACTTCTCGCTCTAACCTCGCGTGTAAATACGCGCGATCCATCTCCTAAAGAAAGAAGAGAAAACAAGTTTCAAATTTGAAATCAGATGCCGGAAAGAGACGAAGAAAAAAAAGAGAGAGAGAGAGCGTGCGCGCGTTCGTGTGCGCGCACAAACGTAACACGAAAAAAGCCAACGATCGAACGCGACGAGGACGAATTCAAGGTGGAGCGAGGACGACGTTAATAAAATACCTAAAGTCGCCAAATCAGATTCCTCTTTTTGTGTGTCGTATATCGCGAGAGTGAGTGAACTCGTCGTTTGTGGTTTCGCGTATTTTGAAAAATAATTTAGGGTTTTAAAAATCCTTTTGCTCCCGTTCCAGCCGCGCGCGCTCTTTACCACATAAAATGATGGACGGCAACGACGACGACGGCGACGACGACGACACCGCGTCGTCCCTTCGACGCGTCGAAGAAGAAGGAGAAGAAGAAGGAGAATTCGACGTCGAAACTCTGAAAAAATGGCGCCAGTCTTCGCTCTTTCCCGAGGAAACGAGAGCGCGTCGGTGGGCGTCGAAGTTAACGCTAACGGTAGCGGGGGCACCGTCGACATCATCATCGACGACGACGACGAACAGCGCGAAAAGCAACGCTCGTTACCGACAGTTACTGGAACAAACCCGACTGGAACCGACGAAAACGACGTTAGAGACGATATCGCAAATCGAGAAGGATTTACCGAGGAGTGGGAGCACGTTTGAGAAGTGCGGGTTGAGCAAACCCGGGGAGAAGATGTGGGATTCGATGAAGCACATTCTGTTGGCGTTCGCGGCGCACGATCCGGCGACTGGGTACGTGCAATCCATGAATTTTATCTGCGCATTTTTTCTTCTCTCTGGGATGGACGAGGAGAGCGCTTTTTGGTGTTTGGACGGGTTGGTGAACAGAATCGTGCCGGGATATTTTACCGAAGGGATGGCGAAAGCGATGGAGGACCAGCGGGTGTTTTCGCGCGTCGTGAATAAGATTGAACCAGAGTTGGGGGTACATTTGGACGCGTTAGGCGCGGATAACATCGTCAGCGCGATTACGAGTTCGCAGTGGTTGTTGACGCTGTTCGTGAACGTGTTACCGACGCGATGTACGTTCCGGGTTTGGGATCGGGTCATCGAGAGCGGGCATCGCGCGCCGTTGTTCGCGGCGAGTTGCGCGTTGTTAGGCGGGGTAGAAGCGAAAAAGAGGTTATTGGAAGCGACGGAGATGGGCGAAGCGGTAGAGCGGTTGCAAAACTTAGGGAAAGAGGTTGGCAAGGACGAAGAGAGCATGAATAAATTTGAATCGAGATTTGATCGTTTGTGTGAACGCATCGACGGCGCGTTCATCGAAGTCGTCGAGGCGGAGGTGTTGGAAGAGGAAGGCGACGTGACGACGTGTTTGAAACGCGAAAGGGAGGAAGTTTTTCGGAAGATGTGTTCTGAGGACGTCGATTTAGCGCTGGGGATTTGTAAGAAGCAGCAAAATGAAAAAATGAACGATAGTGGTGATCACGTCGGAGGAGAGAACAACGAAAACACGTTGAAGTTGGAGAAGAATAAGATTCTAGGGAAGACAACTGTCGCTTCGTTCTCGCAGGTTTTGTTTGATGATTTGAGCGTCGTGCAAGCGGCAACGGAACAGGAAGAGGAAGAAGAACTAGTAGATGACTTGGATTCGCTCGATGGGGATTTGGTTTCTGACGATGATAACGATAACGCGAATGGGAATATGAACGACGAGGCCGATATGAACGCGTCGAGGAAAGAAGACGGTGGCGATATGCGCTATGATGTTGACGGGAGAAGCAATCAGGACCAGAGCAAACACAAAGAACAGAAACAAAAACTCAACGAAGACGAACTCCCACCTAAAGCTGGTATAAGTATAGATGCAAGCGTTGCGATCATCGAATGTATCTTGAGTCTCGAGCGTGAGCTGCGCGTGTGCATCTCAGATACTGCCTCGCGGGGCATCGCCCAGCTCACCACTGAGGCGGCTTTGGTATCCGTGCGCGCGATTTCCTCCTCCGATCTCGCCGTACAGCGAGAAACGTTGGTTGAAGAATTGAAAGATTTTCGCGAAGGTTACGAAGAGTGTTTGAAAAGAGACGCGTTGGATTTGTCCAGAGTACAGGTCGATAGGCAAGCGTTGGCGTGGTTAAACGTTACGCTCGAACGCGGCGAAAGAGTTTTGTTTCAAATGGGCTTGGTGAAGAAAGTCTTACGGATCATCTCGACGAGAATGAAACTCGTAGAGAGGAACAGTGATGCCGTGAGTTCTCCCACGAGCGGTACAGAAACAGGCACGCCAATACCATCGAATAACAAATCGGGTATCGAGAAGGAGCTGTCGCCTGCGTCTTTACAGCGCCGCGTAGGATTCAGCGCTTCGCCGCCGACGATGACAACATTCAATTCTGCTTCTCGCAGCTCCGTCGATGGAAGAGCGAGTATGGACAGCACGACCAGCAGAGATATGTACACTACCACTACCACCAATAATAATTATAACAGTAACAACGATTGGGAAGACATCGAGAAGAGCGAATTGAATCAAATAAGTGAAGCGGAGAAGATTGAGCTCATCGACCGCAAGGAGTTGGACGAGACGAAACTCGAAAACGATAGACTCTTTGCGGAGGATATCAAATGCCTGTACGGACTAATCGAGAAAACGAAAGACAAAGCGCGAATAGATTTAGAAACGCTTCGTTCTTTTTACGAAGTAAAGAAAACAACCTTCTCGGAGGAAGACATTAGAGGCAAAACAGCGATTGAAAACTGGAGCGAGTTTGCGCGGAAATCGAGACGCGAAAGAGACGCGACGTGTGGGAAGAAAATTGCCGCTGGGGTGGAAACTCTGGTTGCGCCGTGGGAACAGAGCAAACGCGAAGACGAAGAGACGATGATCAACGACGCTTTAGATGGTGACATCGAAAAGAATCTAGACGCGATGGAAGAAGCGACAAAACTCACCGACGAGATTGAGAAAGAAGACCATCGACTACACGCGGCGAGATCGACTGTGAACGCCATCGACGCGATGATTTCCAGACGCGCGCAAGCGTTAGAGCGCGAAATGGAGTTATTCGGACGCGTAAAAGATATCCAAGCCGCGCGATCTAGATTGCGGCATTCATTGTTGAACGAAATTAAACTCGCGAAGGAGGACATCGAGCTCGTCTTGAAGGCTCGATTAAACGCGAATCATTTTCAAAAATCCATCGACGATAGCGTGGAGAAGTGCAAAAAAATTCAGTCTATAAGCGAGACTGCCGTGAAAACTATGCTTCTCGCGTGGATTACATTCATTGAAAAGACGACTGTTGAAGTAGCCATGCACTGCGTCTCTGTCGTCGATGCCTCGGTCGAAGTTGCCAATTCCGTCGCCCAGCGCTTGGACGCCGAAATTAAAGAAGTGTTGAGAGAACAACAGCAGAAACAACGCGAATTGGACGCCGCCAAGAACGGTGGACGAGAATACGAAGAAAGTCCAATACAGCGCCAAACCAATAAAGCTTCTGGGTTCCTCGCGAGTAAGATGGAATCCCTGAACGCTTCGCTGGAAGGGTCGAGATTGGCGCAAAACTTTTCCAAGTTTAAGCAACGCGCTAACGAAAAGGCGTCTGAGTTTGTGCAACAAGTCAACGCGACCGGCGAGTTATCCAGACAAACGAGCGCGGAAGATTCACACAGCATGGGCGGTGAGAACAACACGAACGACTCCTCTTTGACGGGAACACCAACGACGACGATGTCCACGCCGACGTTACTCGCGAAGATGATGTCCAACGCTACGGGCACTCCGAGGGAATCGAAACATTTAGTCAAGTTGAAAGAGGAAGCGGCCAGGGTCGAGGAAAGAAACCAAAGGTTGATGGAAACGAAACGTTCTCTGAGAGAGTTGCTCATGAAACATTGAAAAGAAAAAGTTATATGCGCGCGCGTTTTAGAGAACTTTTAGCTCGAGTAGATTCGGTATGCATAGTAAAATATACTGCGTATAAGGTAATACTTACAAATTCTCTCGCACATCTTGGCGTTTATATACAGTAGGGTGTGTATATATTTTGCGGGTGAAAATAAAAATACAGAATGCGTCTTCTCTTTCTCTCACAACAGAGAGAAACCATGGCGACACCAGCCAGAGCGCGAGCGCGAGCGAGCAAAGTTACGCTCTCAACACGCCGCGGCTACGGACCGTTTCTTCGTCGATCCCATGTTTGATCCGCCGTCCAAGTTTCTCTTGTTGTTGTTGTTCCCCGCCGGCCCGCCGTTTTCCTCCTCGTCGTTATCCTGTTTATTGTTATCTTTGTTGTTATTATTATTATTATTATTGTTCGCGCTCGCGAGTGGCGCCAAGAAGTTTGTCCTGCGAAATCTCGTCCCGCACGCGTTGCACAAACACGGCTTACTCGCTGGCCCTCGCCTCCACTGCGGCGAATCCAACGCGCCGCAGTGGTCGCACGGTCCACCCGGTTTACACCCTGGCGGTAATTCTCTCGTCGTCCCGCCGGGCCCCGCGACCGCGACACTGTTCGCCGGCCCTCCTCTCGCGCTCTCCTCCCCGCCTCTGTTCGCGTTCTCCTTCTTCTTCTCCTTTTGCGAAGCAGACGTGGCGTTGTTACTCGCCTCTTTCTTCCTCTTCTTCGCGTTCGGCGATGCAGAACTTTTCGTCTCCCCTCCTCCTTTCGCGGTTATCAAAGTCTCGTTCGTCGTGCTCGGACTCGCGCTCCCTTCCTTCGCGCTTTCCGTGCCGTCCGAGTTTTGCGTCGTCGTCGTCGTCGTCGTCGTCGTCGTCGTCGTCGTCGCCGCTCTCTTATTGTTGTTCGGACCGAGCCGAGACGGCCCGTTCAGAGTCAACTTGTTCTCCTCTTCCTGCTCCGCGACGTTTTTGCGAGCGCTTTTGCTCGTCGTTCGACCAACCACGCCAGAGCCGTACGTCGTGTGTAAAAAGTTACCGCTGCCGCTCTGACGCATCAGCTCTCTCTCGAGCATGGCGATTTCCTCCGCTTGCGGCGCGACCGAGCGCCCGTCTTCGTCCAAACGAACGAGCGCGTACCATCGCTTGTTGTTGTTCGCAGTCGTCGCAGTTGCGGTGGTCGTCATCGTTTCCGCGCTCGTCGTCGTCGTCATCATCGGGTACAAAGAAGAGGACATTTTATTTTAATGTTTAAGTGGAAGAAGACCTCTTTTGGTGCGCGTCCCTTCCCGGTAAAGAATTGGAAATATCTTTTCGCGAGAAGAGAGGCAAATTTCTTCTTCTCTTTTCTCTCTTTTGCGCCAGAAAGAGAGAACGAGACGACAACAAACGACGGAGGGCGAAAAAGGAAGAGCTTTTTGTCGTTTTCTTCTTCTTCCGCTGTTGTTGTTGTTGTTGTTTGCGCGAAGTGTTGTTGTTCCCGCGTTTTTCTTCTGTGAGGATAATGCGCCAGAGAGAGATAAGAGCCTCTGATTTCGTTTTTATTTAGGGTTACAAAATCAATATTTTTCCGGACCTCTCAAAAGTTTTGCTCTCTTTTCCTTTGCGCACAGATAAGAAGAGAGAAACCGTTCGCTCGCGCTCGACAAAAAGTGTGCTTTTTTCCTTGCGCGAGCTGCTCGGAAAGAGAGAGAGAGAGAGATCAGAGAGAGATCAGAGAGAAGCGAGAAAACGATGTTGTCGTCGACGAGAGGAAGTTGTTTTGCGCTCGCTTCTTCGAGAGGAGGAGGCGCGAAAGCGGCGTTCCAAAAGAGGAGAAATCTTCCCTCGTTTTCTTCGTCCGTTTCGTCTTCTTCTTCCCGACGACGAGAAGTGGTGGTGACTGCGGCGGCGAAGAAGAGAGGAAAAAAGAACAAAAGCTCTTCTTCTGCTTCTTCGTCTGAAAAGAAGAACAGCGGCGGCGACGCGGAAGAGGAGCGCGCGAGCGACGCTTCGGCGATTTCTTCTTCTTTTTCTTCTTCTTCTTCGACGGCGGAAGCGCTGCCGGCGATCGAAGGCGATCCGAGCGGGGAGTTTTCTTCTTCTTCTTCGGAGGAGGAAGATGGATCTGTTGTTGGTGCAGAAGGAGAGCTCGCCGGCGAAGAAGACGACGAAGAAGTCGCCGCGGTGGAAATTCCGAGACCAAAGAAAAAGAAAGGAACGAAAAAGTCGCAGATGGTTTCCTCTTCTTCTTCTTCTTCTTCGTTTGATATCGCGAGCGTGGACCCGACGTTGCTCGGTGCCGGTGCCGGAGCGATTGGATTGATTGCGTATTTTCTGTGGACGAAGACGCAAAAGCGACGGGCGAAGAGCGGCGGTTCGGCGGCGGGCGGCGCGGACGAGGAGGTGTTCGATATGGGCAGTGGCGGTGGAGCAGGAGCAGGAAAGGGGGGTGCTGGTGGTATTGATAAAGCGTCGGATTCGGATTTTTACGCGTCTTTGAACAAAGCGGCGAAATCGGGTGGGATCGAGGGTACCGGAGAAAACGCTCCAGTCGGCGCTTCGAACTTGCCGCCCGGGTTGCGCATGTTTACTACCATGGATGGCGAAGATGGTGAAGACGGCGGCGTCGCGTCGACGTCGGCTTCCTCAGATAACAAGAAAGAAAAAGAACAAGTAAAACCGAAACAACCGCAAAGAATACAACCGATGAGCAGAGAGTTCAAACGTTTGTGTAGAGATTGCGTCGACGAATTGAGAAGGTTCCAAACGGTCGATTTGAATGGACGTAAACTCGGCGACGATGGTGCAAAAATCATCGCCGAAGGCATCGCATTCAACGAAACCGCGTCGTGCATTGATTTTGGCGCGAACGGTTTCGGCGAAACCGCCATGCTTGCAATCACCGAAGCCATGGCACAAAATAAGAAATTGCGCATGGTTTCCTTCGCCTCCAATCCGTTGCTCGACGAAGGCGTCGTCGCGTTGGCCAATTATTTGAAAACCGATACTAAAATTACGACGTTGAACATCAACTCCTGCTCGTTTGGTGACGATGGTGCCAAAGCCTTGGCGGAGGCTATGAAATCAAACACGTCTATCACTTCTTTAGAGATGAACAACAACGCCATCGATTACGAAGGTTCCACGGCTTTGGCCCAAGCTTTAGCGCAAAACGATACGTTAGAACACATTTCTTTACAAGGTAACTACGTCGGTGCGTTAGGCACGGTCGCCTTAGCGAACGCGTTGGTGGATAATAACAGCTTGAAATCGCTCACTTTGAACGGAAACGACATTGGTAACGAAGGGTGCATCAAATTATGCGAAGCTTTGTCCAAGCGCAAGACGAAATTGACCAACTTGGACATTGGGAACAACGCCATCGGTCCAGATTCCGGCGCAGCGCTGTGCGCTTACCTCAAAGACGACGACGCATTGACCCATTTGAACCTTTACATGAACGAACTCTCCGACGACGGTGCGGTCAAAATGTCTCCCGCGTTGAAAGACAACATGACTTTGAAAAACCTGGACATTGGTGGGAATAACATCGGCGCTCTCGGCGCCATGGCTCTCTCCAAATCCTTGAAAGAAAACAACGCGTTGACCACTTTAGAGCTCGGTTACAACCCAATAGGCAAAGATGGCGGCGTCGCACTTGCGGAATCTCTCAAATTTCACGCCAAAATCGAAACTCTCCGCGTCGGTTGGTGTAAAATCGGAAAAGAAGGCGCCGCTTCCCTGGCGGACACCATCACCTACAACGAATCCCTCACCACCCTCGATTTACGCGGCAACGAGTTAGGCGACGACGGCGTCCGCTCGTTAGGCAAATCCCTAGCCGTAGTTAACGAACATTTAAGCACGTTAGATTTAGGCTACAACGAAATTAAGGACGAAGGCGCGTTCGCCTTAGCCGCGGCGATTAAAAACAACGCCGAAGGCGCTTTGGAAAACGTTTCCGTCAACAACAACTACATCACAAAGTTAGGCGAAGTCGCGCTCATCGAAGCCGCCGAGTTAGTCGCCGAGATGAACGAAGATAGAGATTTGTACGTCCAGTTTTAATTCGCACGATTGATGATAGAAGATAAGATGATGATGATGAAAACACATCGTTCGCTTTTACGTTTTACCATTTACTTTTAGCATATCTTTCTTTTCCAAAGTAACGCACACGTTCGTCACTCAAGAAAACGCATCAAAATGTCTTCCATCGATTCAAAAGATGCAGATAAACGCCCCCTCGCTTTGTGGCCCAATATTGTGCCAAAGGCTATAACTCATCCTATAATTGTTGCCATCGATCAGGGCACCACTTCGACGCGCGTCATCAAATACGAACTCCTGGGTATTCAATACCAAGAAAGGGACGGTGCAAAAAAAGATTTGAGGGCAATTAAATCTGCGCAATATGCACATAAACAGATACATCCTAAACCCGGGTGGGTCGAGCACGATCCCGAAGAGATCATCGAGAACATCAAAAAGTGTTACAAGGAAGTCGGTGGCTGGGACTATTGTCAGGTAGTTGGCATCACCAACCAACGCGAAACAATCGTCGCGTGGGATTCGGAGACGATGAAACCGTTACACAACGCCATAGTTTGGTGCGACGTGAGAACCGCGGAGATCGTATCGCGATTTTCAGAGAAGGAGAAACGGTTGGTGTTTCAGAAAACGGGATTGCCGATATCTACGTATTTCTCTGCGACGAAAATGAGATGGTTGCTGGAGAACTCGAAAGATGTGCAAGAAGCGGCGCGACGCGGGACGCTGCGGTTCGGGACCATCGACAGTTGGATCGTGGCTAAGTTAGGAGGGAGACGTGACAACAATTACCAGGAGTTACCGAATATACATGTTACCGATGTGACAAACGCGTCGAGATACTTGTTAATGAACATAGAGACGCTGAAGTGGGACGACGATTTGTTGAATTTGTTTGGAATTAAGAAAGAGTGGTTGCCGAGGATTGTATCGAGCGCGGAGCGCGTTAGCGGATGGGCAGGTAACCCCAAGAACGACTTTGGTGCACCAGACAAAGGAAAAATCGAGCTAGAAGTTTATGGTATTTTAGGAGATCAACACGCCAGTGCGCTCGGACACCGTTTACGAGAGGGCGATTCGAAAAACACGTACGGAACTGGGTGTTTTGCCATGCGAAATACCGGGAAGACGATCACTCGATCCAAACGAGGTATTCTAACCACCGTGTGTTGGAAATTGGGTAAAGATGAGGAAGCAGAGTACGCGTTGGAGGGTGCAGTTGCTGTTGGTGGCGAATGTATTCGATGGCTTAGAGATGAGATGGAGTTGGTGAACGATGCGAATGAAGTTGAGGAGTGTGCGAAAACGGTAACAGATACTGGAGGCGTAACGTTTGTGCCCGCGTTTGGCGGCTTGTTCGCGCCGCACTGGCGGGACGATAG
>Ga0181599_1000077_pt1 | contig 83676 bp, 29 predicted proteins | sample 041ome_3_FD_148658 | JGI IMG/M metagenome (GOLD analysis project Ga0181599, IMG submission 148658) | Coastal salt marsh microbial communities from the Groves Creek Marsh, Skidaway Island, Georgia - 041405US metaG (spades assembly) | ecosystem: Environmental > Aquatic > Marine > Intertidal zone >...
GCACCCAAACCCCGTATTTTACGCGCCGAATCCGGGATGCGCGCACCCAAAGCATCGCCCCCGACCCCCCCACGATGCCGCACACGATGACGCAGAACGACAGCGACGACGACGCCCCGCCGCCGCGCTCAGCCGGATGCCGCGCGTGCGGCCACGACCACGCGCCGGGCACCACGTGTCGCGTCTGCGGCCACCACCGCCGGGTCGACGACGCCCTCGACGACCTCCCGCGACCGCGATTGGGCCACGACGAACCAATCATCGAAGTCATCGACAAGTTTTTGTGCCTCGGCGCGTTCGAACACACGAGCAAGGAGGACGTGCTGCTGGCGTGCGGGATACGAACGGTGATGAACGTGCGTGTCGAGCGCGGCGCGCGCGACGGGCGACCAATCGCGAGGGGACAGGGATAGAGAGGCGACACAGACGGGCGCGCGGGGCGGGGCGCGGGACGTGGGGGGCCCGCAAAGCGAGCGGGACGGAAGCGGAGAGACGGGGCGAATGGCGAGCGCGAATGGCTTCGGACGAGATCGAAGGCGCGAGGAAGACGGTTCTTCGGACGATGTCAGATGGGTGGACGCGATCGGCGGAAAGCGAAGCGCGGTGACTGACGAACGGCGCGACGCGCGCGAACGAACAGAGCGTGCCGCGGTGCACGCCGTGCTGTAGCTCTAGGCAAATAGACGTCTTCACGGCGCCGCGAGACGCGAATGACGGTACGAAATTGGATTTAGGGGAGACGGTGAGGAAGTTAGAGCAATTACACGTCAAGGCGAAGCGCGCGGATGAGGCTGGGGTGCCGAATAGGGTGCTGGTGTACTGCATGAGCGGGCACTCGCGCGCGCCGAGCGTCGCCGTGGCGTATCTGATGTATAGCGAGCGGAGGAAATTGGAGGACGCGATGCGGGCGCTGGAGCGCCGATACCCGCGCGGACACAAGGGCATTAAGCTCAAACCGAGCGATTTAGCAACTTTGGAGGCGTTTGAGAGGGAACTTTACCCGAACGAATGATTCTTTTACGCGCGCCCGACGCCCTCGTCCGCAGGGGGGGCGAGCGGCGAAGTCGCGCTCGCGCCGCTCTTCGCGTCTGTTTGAACAAAACCTCGGCCGAGCGGCGTCGAACCGCGCGCGCGCCCTGGACGTCGACGAATGATCCACCGACTATTAACCACCATTAACACTTACACGTCGCGCGCGGGCCCTCGCGCCGCCGCGAGGCGCCGCCGCGTTGCAATTCGACTTTCAACTTTGGCTTCGCCTCGGCTTCACTTCGCGCCTCGCGAGGTCCCACCGCGCCGATGTTTCGCCGTCTCGCGCGCGCGTGCGCCGCCGCGAGCGCGCGATGCGCGTCGTCGTCGTCGTCGTCGTCGTCGTCGACCGCGTGTTTCGCCTCGACCGCCCTCCCGCGCGCGTCGGCGTCGCGTCCCCGGGACGCCGCGCCGCGCGCGTCCCAGAAACCTGCCCAGCTTTACGTCGCTCGCGGCGTCTCCGCGTCGCCGCGGATCGCGCACGGCGCGGACAAAAAGACGAAACTCACGCCCGAGAACTCGATCGAGGTGACGTTCGTCGAGCGCGACGGTGAGCGACGCGCGGTGCGCGGATTGATTGGCGAGAACCTGCTGGAGACGGCGCACCGGCACGACGTCGAGCTCGAGGGCGCGTGCGAGGGCTCGCTCGCGTGTTCCACGTGCCACGTCGTGTTCGAGGACGAAAAAGTGTTCGAGACGCTGCCGGAGGCGTGCGACGACGAGAACGACATGTTAGATTTGGCGTACGGGTTGACGGCGACGTCGAGGTTGGGGTGTCAGGTGACGCTGGAGCGCGGAGCGTTGGAGGGATGCGTCGTGATTTTACCGCGCGCGACGCGGAATTTCGCGGTGGACGGGTTCGTGCCGAAACCGCACTGAGCGCGGGCGTCGGACGGTGGTAGTTGTCTAGGGTTGATTGTCATTTGATTTCATTCGTTTCTCGCTCGTCTCGCGCGTCGCGTCAGTCGAAATAATCCTCCAAGTCGAGCTCGGGATCGAGTAAACTCGGACCGAAACGCGATAGATCGACGCCGTCTAAGATTAGGTTTTCGAAAGTTTCCTCGAGATCGGTGTCGCCGACGAGCACGGCGCCCATCATGCGACCGCGGACGAGGAGCACGCGCACGTACGTCGCGTCGGCGAGCGACTCGCGCTGGTACGTCGTCACCTCGTTCGCCGGGACGTCGTCGAGCTTCTGGGCGTTGTACAGCCCGAGCAAGATGACTTTGAGACCGAAAAACCTGGTGACGTGGGTAAAGATTTCGAAATTGAATCCGAGGGCGTCGGCGTCGCAGACGCCCGCGGCGACTTTCGCGGCGAAGGCGCCTGTTTGCGCCGCCTGGCTCCACAGTCGCATTTGAAACCACGGCGTCTCGGGGTTCGACGCGCGCGCCGACATCGTGCACGCGTCGCCGACGGCAAATATTGAGTCGCCGTACGGTCCTACGGTGCGCATGCACGCATCGACGAGTATACCGCCGTCTGCTTTCGACCTCGGCGCGGCGACTTCGTCGAGCCAATCGCATCTCGGCTCGACGCCCGCGGCGGCGACGACGGCGTCCACCTCGATCGTCGTCCCATCGCTCAGCGTCAATACGTTGACGCCGGTGTTTGCGTCTTTACGCGCTTCGCGTATGCACACATTTTTCAGCACGCGAAGCTTCATGCGGCTGAGAGGCGCGCGCGCGTCGTTCGCCGCGCTCTTCGCTCTAAATCTGTCGAGCCAATCCGGACCGGCGGCGGCGCCTGATTCGCGCCCTCGCGCGCGCTTCTTCGTCGATCGTCCGGCACCGCGTTCGGGCGTCGGTGAGTCCCAGTCCACGTCCGCGCCGTCGTCGTCTTTCGCCTCGCCGTCTCGCCGTCTCGCGTCGAGCGCGCGCAGCAAGAAATCCGCGGCGTCGACGTCGAAAAAGGCGTCGCCGACTTCGCCGTGTTTCACCAACCACACCAATTCGCACGCCTCCAACCCTCGCGCGCGCAAACCTCGCACACAGAGCGCGTCGACGAGCTCGAGCGCGATCCCTCCGTTCCCCGCGATCGCGATCCGTTTCGTCTTTGAATCCGAATCCGCGCTCGCCGTCGCCGTCATCGAGCTCAACCGTCTCGCCAGCGCGTCCGCGCTCTCCACGTCTCGCACCTCGTGCGCGTCGACCGCTCCATCGCTCGCCTCCGGCAGCGGACATCGCGGCGTCGCCCCCGTGGCGACGCACAGCGCGCCGTACCGCACGCGCGCGCCGTCGTCCAGCGTCAACGTCTTCGACTCGGCGTCGCACGCCGCGACGCTCGCCGTCGCCGTCCGCGCCCCCAGCGCCTCCAGCGCCCCCAGCGCGCTCTCCCGCGCGCCGTACACCGACGCCCGCCGCGTCACGCGCTCCACGCGCTCGACCGTCTTCGCGCATCCGCCGCGATCGAGCAGCAGCAGCCTCGCGCCGCGCGCGCCGTCGCCGTCGCCGTCGCCGTCGCCGTCGCCGTCGCCACCCCGCGCCGTCGTCTCCAGGTACGTCCGCGCGAACGACGTCCCCGCCGCGCCCGCGCCGCACACGACGACGTCGAACGACGCCCCGTCCGCGACGCGCGTCGCGCGCGTCGTCGTCGCTCTCGCGCCGTCGCGACACGGCGCGCAGAATTCCGCGCGCGTCGTCGTCTCTCTCGCGCTCGCGCGCCGCGCGCGGCACGCGCCGCACATGCGAAACGCCGCGGAGGACCGCGCGCGTCGCCGTCGCGTCGCGCCGCGCGTCGACGCGTCCGCGCGGCGCGGCGTCGCGCTCTGACGATTCGATTCGTCGAAGCGAATCGTCACACCGCGACCGACGACGCGCGCGCGCGCGATGCGCGTCTCTCTCGCGCGCGACGCGACGCGCGCGACGTTCGCGCGCGCGGACGCGGCGCGCGCGACGGCGCGCCGCGCGACGGCGCGCCGCGCGACGCGATCTTCGCGAGGAACGCTATCCACGGCGCGCGGCGCGATCGACGCCGGGACGCGCGCGCGCGTCGGACGAGGCGCCGGCGCGCGCGAAAAAAAGGCGGACGTCCCGGACGTGGTCCGCGAGACGACGCACGCGCTCGCGGGGGGGCACGCGGTGCGAGTGGAGACGCGGACGCGCGCGAACGGGACGACGACGGCGACGCTGCGGGCGGCGGACGACGCGCTCCTGGAGCGGTGCGCGAGAGGCGAGGTCGAACTGCACTGGGCGACGCGGGCGGTCGATGGCGATGGGTCGTGGGCGAAGGCGCCGCGCGGGCTGGAGGCGAGGACGGGGAGTAGGGATTTCGGGGACGGGATCGCGTCGAGGAGCGCGTTCGACGCGAGCGGGACGCTGACGTTGGAGATGGATTGCTCGAACGCGAGCGAAGGGGACGTCGAGGGGTTGAGAAACGTTGGGTCGATCGTCGGGATCGTCGTGTGCGGAGAGTTTTGGGCGCACGCGGAGGACGGGGACGTGGAGATGAGGGTGAGAGAATCCGCGGCGGGCGGCGGCGGCGGCGCGGCGGGCGCGGAATCGTTGGCGCGACGCGCCGCCGAGCACGAGGGTGGGAGCGTGAACTTGTTCACGCGATTTTGCATGGTTGACGACGCCCTGGACGCCGCGTTGGCGATCGGGCCCGAGGGTGCGGCGCTCGTCTACGCGTGGTTGCGCCTGAGCTCGCTGCGCCAGTTGCACTGGTACGCCGGGAACAATTACCAGGGCAAGGACATGGCGAGCAAGCAAGAGCGCTTGGCGGGACGCATCGCGCACGCGGCGACGACGGCGCCGGACGCCACGTCGCGCGGACTCATGCGCGCCTCGCTCGCATTCTTACCGCGCGGAGGAGGCAACGGCGACGATATTCGCATGGGCATCTTGAACATCATGCGAACGCACGGCATCAAAGAGGGACATCGTCCGGGAATCGAGGATCCGTTCATCGCGCAGTGGCATCAAAAGCTTCACTCTAACACCACGCCCGATGATGTGAAGATTTGCGAGGCATACCTGCACTTTTTGCACACCGGTAACTGGGACGATTTCTGGGCGCACTTGTGGGATAACGCCGGCTTGACGCGAGAAGATTTGGCCGGTATGAAGGCGGGTTGGCGCTCGGACGGCATCCACGGCCCCGCGTTCCACATGCCGCAAATGATCGATTCTTTCAAACATTACTTGTGGGTTTTAAAGACCACGCACTCGGGCGGGGACGTGGACAGCGCCATGAACTTTGCCAGAAACGGTTTGCCGGGCGACTTGGCGTGGGAGGTGGACGATTTGCTGCAAAACCGCGACGCGTGGTGGGTGCCGGGGAAAATTATCGAAGTTCGTAAGAAGCTTCTCGGAGTTTGGCAACACGACAGCCCGAACCGAGACGTCGTCATGCTCGACGCGACGTTGGAAAAGTTTTTCAGAACCAAGGTGGAAGCCGTCGATTACGGCGCAATGTCCTCGGATGATTTGCTTTCGCTTCTCGAGCTTTCTTTGACGAACGTCGCGCTGACGAACGAGTCCACGCGCATCGGCGAGGGCTTAAAATTTCTCCAAGTCGCCATGGGTGACGGTCACGGCGAACGCTGGGGCGCGGACTGGTCGAAGACCATGGACGCCGCGCTCGATTTCTGCGCTCTCGCCATGGAGAGCGATATGGACTTTTTGTGCCGCGCTACGCAAAACGCTGCAGATATCATCGCGTCTAAGTCCACCAAGGCTGATCCCAAGTACTTGATCAACTTTGGGGAAGAAAACGTGCGCTCACACAGCCTGTTTGTCGTCTCGCAATTGATTTCGACGCTTCGTCCGGCGGTTCGAGCCGCCGCGGGTCGCTCGCCTTGGCAAATTGTCAGCGTCGGCGACGCCAGCCTCGAGACGTACGCCGGGATGGCGAAAGTTCAAACGCTCAGTGAGATTCAAGGCGAAGATTTTTCGTCCACTCCCATGGTTTGCTTCACCGAAACGCTCGGTGGGTTGGAAGACATTCCCGCGGGCGTCAAGGCCGTCGTCACCAAGGCGCCGGTCGATCTGCTCAGTCACATCGCCATTCGAGCGAGAAACACGAACGTGCTTCTCGCGAGCGTCGCAGATGACGTACTTTGGAACAAAGTCCTAGAGATGGCGGGTGAAAACGTGCGATTCTCTATCGCGGGTGAAGATGTGCAGATTGATAAAGCCAACGTCTCCGACGCGACGACGACGGCGAGCGCCAAGGCGACGACCAAGGTGTCTATCGCCCCTTACAAGCCCTCTGACGCGTGGCTGATTACTCCTGACGCGTACAGCAGCGATATTGTCGGCGGCAAGAGCAACAGTCTTTCGGAAATGGCCAAGGAACTCGCCGCAATGAACATTGCGAACGTCGACGTGCCAGGATCGTACGCGCTTCCATTTGGCACCTTTGAACGCGCCCTCGAGGAAGACGTCGACACTCGTACTGCGCTCGAAGCAGCCGTTGCCGCCATTGAGACAGCGACTACCGCCGAAGACCGCCGTGCGGCGCTCGCGGATGCGCGAGAAATCATCGCCACCCGTCTCGTGTGCCCGCAAGGTTTGGAATCCGCGCTCGACGAAGCGGCGGCGAAGCTTTCACCATCCGTCGACCTCCCGCGACTCTGGGACGCCGTTTGCGGTGTATGGGCGTCAAAATGGACAGAGCGTGCGTGGTTGTCGCGTAAATCCTGCGGCATCGACGACAAGGATCTCAACGTCGCCGTGCTTCTCATGGAACTCGTGGACGCCGAATTCGCCTTCGTGGTGCACACCGCCAACCCTGTCACCGGCGACGCGGATGAAATCTTTGGTGAGATTTGCGTCGGTCTCGGGGAAACTTTGGTCGGTAACGACGCTGGTAGTGCGCTCGGATTTACGGTGAGCAAGACAACGGGTGAGGTCACGCTTCGTTCGCTTCCGAGTAAGCTCTGCGGGCACTTTGCGCCATCCGGCGGTACCGTCATCGCGAGAAGCGACTCGAACGGTGAAGACTTGGAAAATTTCGCCGGCGCTGGTCTCTACGACAGCATCACCGCCGAGCCTACGGAAGAACGCGTGGTGGACTACACCGCGTCGTCTATCGTGTGGAACTCCCTCGCGCGCGAAGCGATGATTAGACGAATCTCCGACATCGCCAAGTCGGTGGAGAGCTATCGAGGCTCGCCGCAAGACATCGAAGGCGCCGTCGTGGGCGATCGCATCGTCTTGCTTCAAACGCGTGCGCAAATTTGCTAAATTGTTTCAATAGACGCTATAGTTTCGCTACATATATCTACTCTAATCGCATGCCTTCGCACAATCGACTGACGACGTCCGCGACGTCTCTCGACGCGCGCAATCGCGCGGCATTCGCGTCGTGCTTCACCGCCAACGCGCGCATCGCGCTCGCCGCAGCGTACACTACTCGCCTATCGTCAGCACTCAGCTCGCTGTCTTTTAATTTAGCACGAGCGCGAATGACATCACCGAGGATTTCCATAGCTCCGGCGTCGCCAGCCGCACCTGCCGCGCTCGTGTTGGTGGCTAAATTTCTCAACGCGCCGATGGCTTCAACGCAGTGACGATCGCGCGCGAGTTCGCACAGTTTTGGCACCAAACCGATCGTTCGCGCCTTTTCTCGATTCTCTGCGTTTGCGCACACGAGCTCGCGAATCGCCGTCGCCGCTTCAATACGTTCGCTCTCGACGTTTGCGGCGTCCAATCTAGCCGCGAGCGCGCTCAACACCTCCGCCGCGGCACCTCGCTTGCGAACCGGGCGATGCGCCAACTGCACCTCGCTCTTTGCGCTCAGCGAACCGTGCACCCAGGCGTTGGAGACGTCAGTTTCAAGCGATGTTAAATTCGCCCCGGCATCTCGCAACTCGGCTAAAATTTCACTCGATCCCGCGACGAGCGCCCACGCTGCGGGCGTGCGCTTCCAACGATCCCACGACTCCAAGCCACCTTTGCGTGTCTTCAAGTGTTTACACGCGTTTGCCGCGACGCGCACGGTACTCACATCCCCGCTCCGCACTGCTAAGTGACAAATCGTTTGCTTATCCGCGTCCTTCGCTCCCGCTGGAGCGCCGGCGGCGAGCAACATTTCTAACATTTCAGAGTTCCCGCGAGCGGCGGCGACGTGCGTCGCGAGCGTACCGGCTGTGGCGGATGATGAACTTGCATCCGCACCGGCGGCGAGTAAAGTTTGCACTACGTCCACGGCTTCGTCGGCGAGGCTCGCGGCGGCGGCTCGAAGGTGCTCGCCCGATGCTTCGACGCCGGTCGCGAGCAAAGCGCGAACGACGGGGGCGACGCCGCGACCGCACGCCGCGAGCATGCGACGATTCGCAGATGTATCTCGCTGTGGCTCGACGGCGGTGGACGCGGGAGCGTTCACGTCGGCGTCTATACCTTGCGCTCGCAAATAATCAACGTAATCGCGAAGCACGGGTCTCGCGAATATTTCGCACGGTGCGAACGGGCCGTCGATGACGTCGAACGCGCACGCCGCGGGTTCTTCGCCGTCGTTGAGCAGCGCCGCAGCTTCGCCGTCGCGTAAACCAATTCGCGCGTCGCGCACAATTTCGCCACGCGCGGTATCGCGCGAGCGCACGATTCCGTCGTCGCTCGCCAGCGCTTTTGAAACTGCGAGAACGTTGAGTGAGGTTCCACCGAGCGCATCGAACGCGTCGAGGGCGCCGATATCGCTCGCGTCGCCGTGCCCCAGCGCGACAGCCCAAGCGTTCGCGACGACTGTTTCCAATCCCGCTTGCGGTTTCTCACGCTTAGGTCGAAACGCCTTCGTCTCGCCGCTCGCAAACCATTGAAGCAGTATCTGGCGATTCGTTTTTCCACTCGAAGTCAAAGGCCATCGCGCGTGCTCGATGAAGACGTGTCGACGAGGCACCATGTGTCGCGGCAATCGTAGCTCGACGACGCGTTCGAGCGCGAACGCGTATAAATCTGCATCGCTCGACGCGTCGAACGTCGGCGAAGCTGCTCGTGCGTGGGAAGTCAGCACTCCCTCATTGGCATCGTAGAACACGACGGCGTCGTCGCATAGTGCGGGGCACGAACGAAGCGCGGCTTCGATTTCATCCAACTCGACGCGATGACCGCGAATCTTGACTTGGCGATCGAGTCTACCGCGCAAATACAAATCGCCTGCGTCATCGATGTACCCGCGATCGCCCGTGAGATAGACGGTACCGAATGGTGAGTGAACGAACGCACGTGCCGTGCGTTCGGGGTCGTTCAAATACCCGTCTGCGACGCAAATACCGCCGATGGCAACTTCGCCTTCGACGCCGCGTCTCTGCGCGAAGGATTGCACCGCCAATTCGCCTTCGCGCATTTCATCCACGACGAACACGCTGGCAAATCCTTCGTACGCTTTCCCCGCCCGATTCGTGCTTTCGTCTTCTGCATTGCGCATTCTTGCGTACGTTTGCACCACAGTCGTTTCCGTGGCACCGTACACGTTGTACAACGCCACGTCGTCGGCCCATAGTGCGATTGTGCTCTCGCGCATGCGCTCCCCCGCCAGCGATACGCATCGCAACTTCGGTGCGTCCACGATCCCACGCGGAAGTCGCGCCAGCGAGAACATCGTCGGCGTGCAACACACGTGCGTGACTTCGCCCTCTCGCAACACTCTCGCGAAATCGTGTTGAAAAGTCGCGCGAGACGCGACGACGACGGCGGCGCCCGCCGCCGCCGCCGCGCACGCGTCGCCGTGCCACAAATCGAACGTCGCGTTCGACGCCAAGCACACCCGCGAGCACGCGTCGATCTCTTCCACCTCACACTTCGCCCGCGCGTACGCCATCGCGCGTCGATGCGTCGCCGCGGCGCCCTTGCATTTTCCCGTCGTCCCGCTCGTGTACGCAATCCAAATTTCGTCGTCCTCTCGCGTCTCGTCCTCTTCCGCCTCGATCGCCTCCGCGCCCGCATTAATCACCTCCCACACGCGCACCGCGACACCGTCTTCTCCTAACACCGATTTTACCGAGTCTTCATCGCCGTCGTTCGCGCACAGACACGTCGTCGCGTTCGCGTCCCGCGCGACGTCCCGAATCCTGCTCGCCGGCGTCGCCGCGTCCACGTTCACCAAACTCTTCCGCGCCCGCGCGCACGCGTGCAGCGCCACGAACGCCTCGACGCCGTCGCGACAAAAGCTCAGAACGCGCGGATGGCGGTCGGCGCGCAAGACGCGCGCGAGGGCGTCGACGACGCCGTGTAACTCGTCCCAAGTGAAGAAGCACTTTCGGTTCTTCTCGCGCGCGTTCGGGACGAGGACGCACGCGATGGCGCTCGGGCGCTCGCGTGCGTTGCGACGAAGCGCGGCGTCGAGCGTGGGGGGCGACATTCCGGGATTCACGCCATCGGGTGCGTCGAGCGAGGCGGCGTGTGCGGCGCGTCGGCGCGGTATAACTGTGGTGCGTTATAACAAGGATCAAGGCGCTAATGTCGTGATCCCAAGCGCCGCTAGTGGGGTAAATTAATAATTGAACTTTGTTTGATGACGATCACGTCTTTTTCTTTCGGAAACGCGCCAACAATCCGGACGATTTCACCGGTGCCGGCGCGGCGGGAGCGACGTCGTCTTCAGCGACGACGCTAGACGCCGCTGCGAGGAGCTCGCCCGCGCCTGAGGTTTTCTGTTGAAGATCATCTTGGATGATTTTCTCTTTTGCACTCGCATTGAGCGAGCGGTTACGAATGCGCACGCTCGCGTTCTCGGCGCGCCGTTTGGCGAGAGCGCTGTCTTCCTCCACCGAGTGCAGCGGCAACTGGTTGAGTGCATCTTCGACGCGGTCGTCACTTTGCATGGAAGCCTGGAAGGCGTTGAATTGTTTGCTGATGGTTGCCTTTGTGCTGGTGAATGACTTGGCGTCTTTCGCAATCTTTCGTTTATACGCTCGCGTGTCCGTCTTGACATCGGCTGGAACCTTGTACAACGCCGTGTTGAGAATGGCGGCGATGTCGTACTTTTGACGAAGCATTTCTTTGGCGATGCCCTCAGGACCGAGATCCAGGGCGACGTCTCGGATGTTCTTCAGCGTGGCCAAAAATGCGCGCTTTTGCCCAGGTTCTGCCACGAAAGCGAGCCATTCGTACACGATGTCGTGATATTGCTTCTGCACCGTCTGATGCACGGCGTCGGTTTGAGATTCGTACACGGCGACCAATTCAGGATCAAACTTTTCTTGGTAAAGCTCGTCAATCAGTCCTTGGGCGACGCGCAAAACATCGGGCTGTAGCACCCGCAAGTTGTATTCCATCGTCTCGGCACTGCGTGGTTCAAAAACCACGCGAAGTCGCTCGATGCTCTCGCTGAGCGCGGGCGTGTCCTCCGCCTTCGCCTCGAGTAGCATCAGACGGAATTTCTCGCCGCGGACGGCGTTAAACTGCAGGAATCTTCGGAAGACGCGAATGACTCTGACCTTCGCCACGCGCAAGAATTTGACAAATCTCGCACTTCTCGCACCGGTGACATTCGTCGTGATGTTCACTGCGAAGAGAATGAACTGCAACATGATGACTAAAAAGTCGATGCAGTTGAAAGTATCGCGCAGGTACGCGCCATCGCCAAGGATGAAACCCATGGCAATGATTTTCACGGCAGCTTCCAAAACAAAGATACCGTTGATGAACGAATTGAACCACACGATGCGCACGTACGCAGATGACGTGAAAGTTTCGTCGTATAAGACAGACTCCGAAATGAGACAACCGACGCTCATCATCACGGTGGCTGTGATGAGACGGTCAAAAACTGGATGACGAACTGTGCGCCAGCACCAGTATCTGAACGCTGAATCTGAAGCAAAAATGTAGCACGAAGTTCCTTGCGGTCCACTTTCGTGCGTGCCGATTTTATCTGGTTTGTAAATATCGGTTTGCGTGTTGTACTTGAGCAAGAAAAACAAGCGCTTCATCCATGGGAAAAACTCGACGACGACGATGACGGTCAAGACAATCGTCGTGCCAGCCAAACCACTGATGATAACGTACGTGGCGATCTGCGTAGACACGTCATCCATGATACCAAGCTGGAAGTAGAACCCTGCGATGAGCGTGATTGAGTTCATGAATGTCGCAAGCATTTCCGCTACGTTCAAGTTCACACTCACGTAAGGATTCCTCGTGCTCATGATCCCGAAAGTTACGAAGACAACCATCGAGACGAATGATTGCAACAAAATGTCGTTCGGGAACAAAACCTTGACGCCAACGATGGAAAACTTTTTGCCTAGGTCAACACATATCCATAGATAAAATTGTGGACGAAGGCAGTTGTACATCATACCGTAACGTGCATTGAATTGTTCAACCTGATCGGCGCGAGCCTTCTCAATCTGAGACGCTCTCGTGGCCAAGACGTGCACGCGCGGTCGCGTCTTTGAGCTTGATCGATGGACGTAAAGCCAGCCAAATGCGGCAAGGAACAAACCAACCGGATAGAGAATGAAACCAATCAACGCAACAGGCTTCCACTGCAAGTGCTTATCAAAATTGCATCTTATCTGTGGATCCGCCACCAATAACACCGACTCAGTGTTATCTTTGCATTCAAAGTACTCGATCGCGGTGCGGCTCAAGAGCATGTAACCCCACCACATGACGATGACGAGCGAAGGAATGGCGCGGTTGACGTTATCCCGGATGATTCTGGCGCTCACAGCCTTTTGCTTTTCGAGCTCTTCTATTTCATCCTTGGTTTGCCTCAGCTTTCGCTCAGTCTTGGACTGTTCTTGCGAGCTTTTCGCCCGCAAATCCGCCTTGCGTAACTCTTCGACGCTCTCTTTGAAGATTCTTTTTCGCAACCCTTCGTTTTTAGTATTGCCGTACAGATGCAGCTCAAGTGCGTTGTAGTCGTCTCCTTTGCCCTTCAAATCGGGGCGATCAAACGGTAACCCATCGCGAGCGATGGCGAGATCAGTCCATTTTTTGGCGTCGACGTCAAATTCGTGGAGCAGTCTTCGACGCTCAATCAGTCGCCGTCGCTGCACGTTCGCATAAGCTTGATTCGCAATCTCTCTCCAGCAGCGTAAAATGATGGCGATGCCGAGGACGAACACCCAAACAAAAGGTGCGAACATGGTCGTCGCGAATCGCGTGAAGTAGTCCCAGGTCGAAACGCAATCTAAACCAAGGATTTGTAAGTCTGCCACGGCGAGCGACGCGACTTGCATCCAACGCGCGAGCGCTTTCGGCCACGGAATTTCAAAGTACTGCATTTGAGCAGTGATTTGCGTGAATGACAGCAAAATCGTCAAAGAAGGAATAGCTGGGTGTGTTGCGAGTTCGAACATGGCGTAAAGCGCAACGCAGTACGCCAGTATCACGAAGAAGATTCTTACTTCTTGCACTGGGTCACACGCTTCGCAGAAGGACGCGTAACGATAGTGATCTTTCGCACACTTTGAGCAACCATCTCCGACGTACGCGGGAGAATTTGTCACATTATTGGCGTAGAACCGAGGTTGCGCACATGCACCAGTGCGTACTTCGTCCTTATCAAACTTCTCTTGACAAGCCAAGCCCGGGATACAGGTGAGGTTTCGTTTTCCATTTGTGCTATCTTGCCAAAATCCATCGTACGGAAGAGGTGTGTACTGACCGAGTTCGGTACATTTGACGCGATCGAGCGCGCAAGGATGGCACTGCGGGCTGTTCGAAACGACAAAACCGATATCGCACAGGCAATCTGAAACGTCGTCGCTTCCTGATGGTGAACGCGTGTTCGCTGGGCATGGTGTACAGACTTGCGATCCGGCGGTGCTCGCGTACGTATCCGCGGGACATGGCACGCAAATAGTCGAGCCCGTGGCGGAGGTGTAACTCCCCGCCGGGCACTGCACGCAGCTTTGTTGATCGGCTATGTTCGCCGAGTTGAATGAACCAACTGGGCACAAATCGCACGTTTCTCCATGGTCAGCGTTGACGCTTTCACCTCCTCTGCACATGGCACTGATTGTCATCGCGACGTCGTCGCCTCGCGCCGACGTCGTTGTATCTACCGCATGCCATTTGAACGTGATTGGTCCGTGGATGTATTCTCGAGGCTTGAAAAGCAGCATTACAGCCCCATTCGCGGCGTCACCGATGGTATCACCAGCGGCGAGCGGCGTGAGTCCGGTGACGGAATCTGATGTGTAAGAGTACACTGTCGTCCCGGTGGAGTTGTAATATGTGCCATTCGGGGCGACGTATCGATAAAGAGTACCAGCGTACCCAGCTGTACCTCGTGCTGCATCTGACGACGCTATAGTCGGCAGTTCACTTAGTACGTACCGTATTGTGTCGTTCACAGCTTGGTCGACATCGTACGCCAAGAGCGCCACCGCGGTCACTTGGTCGTGATAAATAGCAGCCGTTGTCAAAGCTGAAGTCGACCCACATGACAAAAATATATTTTGATGATCGATGACGCTGTCAAACTTGGACAAATCATTGATAAAGGGCAAGTAATTGTAAAACTCCAAGTCTCTTCGCTCGGGATTGATCAAATATCGCATCGTCTTGGCGCGGATAATTTGATAACCCATGAGCACCATCAGTTCCGCCGTTCGTCCTTTGAGATCGTACGTCGGATCGGCTGAGGACTTAAGAGTAGAGTTCACTCCGCATGCGCCTTGTGGCGGCTGATCGACTTGCGAGACCGTGACGGTGATAGTGGTGAGATCAGAAGTAGACCCGTGTGGATCGGTGACGAGGTATTCGAACACATCAACGCCGTAATAGAATGGAAACGGTTCATATGTGAACGCCTTGCCGTAGGGTGAGGCAGCGATACCGACTTGCGCAGCGACGCCGAGCGTCGGCTGTAACGCGAGCGATGGGAGCGTGTGTCTCAGTTGCAACGGGGATTCGGAATCCGCCGTGTCGAAATTGCTCGCCACGCCGACAGATTCAGGCGTGGTGAACGTCATCGCGTTGGCACTCGGTCGAGAATTCGTCTCTGAGGTGAGTCGAACCCAGACCCAGGCGTTTGCGACGTTGGAAACGCGACCAGATAAATCGATAGCGACATATTTGAAGGACGTCACGTTGAATCCCGGATGATTTTCTCGCGCAAGAGTGTTGAAATCGAAGTTGGTGCCGTAGTTCGCCATACGCTCTGACACGCGCCTGACGAGATCAGAACTCGAGAACGCCGTGTACTGGAACGTTGCATTTTCGGAATATCGCTTCCCTCCACTCATTTGCTGAGTGTCAAGCTGAATACCCGCAACATTCAGCTCCGGTTCTTCAAAGATTTGATATCGAAGAATATCGTTCGTCATCTCCGTGTTGGTGGAATCTGCATCGGTGGCGCTGAACGTGAAATACTCAGCAGAGTTCTCCCACACATCGACGTTAATATCTTGCGCCACGGGATTCGTCTCGCCGTTGCCGATGCGAATCTCTACAGTGGCGTATTTCGACTGCAACGGGCGTTCGTTTGGACCGGTGTATCCATCCCACGTAAAGTACACGAATCTGTCGTCGCCGATCATGTTTGGATACGGGGCATAATCAAACTGTCCGGTGGCGGTGTTGAACGTCAAGTCACCCTTGTTCGGTAAGCATGAAATATTGAACGTGAACGTATCGCCATCAGGATCTGATCCTGGAACAGTTTCACCGGTTAACCCTCCGACGCGAGGATCAGCAAGATACACAATCTTGTTCTCAGCTAGCGGGGGGTCGTTGACGGGTTGGAACACAACACGTTGCAAACCGCACCCTTTGTTGTTGAGCGCTTCCGGATCTTGACAGCAGAACATGATGTATCGATCATCCGCTGTCATTGCCGGTCCAGCATTCAACAGCACCAGGTTTCGCATCGCACGCAAGTACGCCGCCGGCGGCGCCAGGCCGGCGAAAGTCACTGTACGCTGAGAGTCGGTGAACGTGGCGTCAATGTCCACGAAACCGGCTGGCAAAGATGTGTTCCAATACTGATAGTATTCGACGATTGCCGTTTTGTTATACGAGAATGTATCTCCAGCCATGAAGTTGTTTGCGATATCCGTGATGTTCACGACACACTGCGTCCAATTATAATTGTCAACGTCATAGGCTTGAAGCGGTGCGTTGAGCGTCAGACTCTCTTTCTCTGTGTAAATGAGCGGCAAGTCGATATCGATAATCGGTGGATCGTTCACACCTTCGGTATCGATATTTAGAATTGGTCCTTCGACGATGGCCCCGAACTGATCCACCACTCGAGTGTTCATCATTCGCGTCGCACCGGTGGGATCTAGACTGATGTCCGAAAACGTTATGTTGTTCACAGCCCACACAAATTGAGAAGTCGATGCAGGAGCCGGTGCAGCCGGTGCCTGCAACAGGCGACGGCGTTGTGATGGGTATGGGTACTTTCCAAGTAATTTTCTACCAGCTGCGTTGGCCAAATCTGCTTCCGGGAGATATGCCGTGTTCGTGAACGTCATGACTTGCGTTGCGTTATTGAAATACCCTCGAAGACTGTCACCGATGATACATCCGCCTGGTGCAGAGAAGTTGCCTCCATCCGTGCAATTGAGCGAATACGAATCAGTCAACGGCGATGCACCGGCAAGAACGCTCACCTCAAGGATGTACACGTCCGAACCAAATGTATTCGCCGCTGCCGGGAGGATTTCGAAAGAATTCGCAAAGGCGCTCATCGGGGCGGCCTTTTCAACAAACAAGCCACCATTGGCTGTGTTGTTGACGACAAAGCTCGATGATGAGATACCGAGGCAATAGGTACCAGAAGCGTCCGTCAAGCCTTGCATACCACCATCGATTAGCGATAGCGGTAGCTCGAGTTTATCGATGACAGACCACTGCGTGGTGTAAAATAACCGTTGTACTTTGTCCAAACTCACCGAGTACGCTTCAGAATCTGGCAGCGTCGTAAAGTTCGTCATGACCGGATCGTGACCGGCAGCGCTTAAACTCGCGACCTGAATACCGCCACAGGTGGCACTGATGTTCCAACAAGATGAAAGTTGCTTCATACTAGGCGGGAACGTTATCTCCGTGTTGTTTAATTGGTCAGCGGCGAAAGTACAATTCGCGTGATCATCAAACGAGATGAGACCGCATGAACCGGAGCAATCACAAATATGCACGGGGTAGCACGTTTGATTCAGTGCTTGATACACATCATCATCTGAAGTCATATCTCCACATACATATGCCGTGCGGGCTTCCGTCAGGTTGTCATAGCTGATGGCGGAGACCATCACCGGCTGCGGAATGTTCCAATTGTTGGGCGTAAAACTCAGCGACGTTGTCCCCAACACAAGGTGTTTATTCGCCTTCAGAATCGCGAGTTGAGTCGCGTTGTAATTCATTTCGCTGAGCGAAACGACGACAGTTGCAGAGGGTGCACTTGACAGCGTGAATCCCAAAGATGAGACCTGTGTCGTCACATCTGTCGAGCACGGCTCATCGATGAGAACAGTGTTCTCCGCGCCGTTGCCGAGCAATAAACCGGCGACGTCGTACTCGACGATTTCGACCGGCAGGGCACTACCACCGAGATTCGGGCTCAATGCGAGGTAATCCGGATCATCAGTGCCGTACACCACATCGTGCCAAATTTGAACGATGTCGTTCGTCACGGGCACGTTGTAGTTACGCGGGAAGATGACTTTGAACTTCGTCGGACCAAAGAATCCAGCCTCAAGTGTCACCTGTCTCGGAGAGATGGTGGCGTATCGAGCGTAATCTGTGTCTGGAATATACGGTCGAAGGGTCACTGTTTTGCACAACGCCGTAGTCGGTGTGATGGTGTAAATACCCGTTTCAATCTGTTCATTCACCTTCCACGGTTCGAGCGGCAACGTGCCGTTTGGCGCATCTGGCGGCGTCACGATGAATTCTGTGTTGTCAGCATTTCGAATGTACCATCCCGCGGCGTTGGCGGTTTCGAGGATGGTCATATTCGGCGGCGAACTCGAGATGCCGTTGTACATTGAATCCAAGGAAGTGACTTTGGCGCCAACTTGCAACGTCACATCTCCGCACTTGGTGTCGTCGCCGACGAGCGTGACGATGCAAGTCACCGGCACCGAGCACTCATCAGCACTAAACGTCCAAACAGGACCTTGGGCACCGCAATTGAACGACGCGCTGCCGTACAAGTCGGCTCCGAAAGCGTCTGGTAGCGTTGCTAAGGACACTTGAACGTCTGATGTCGGTTGAGACGTTAAATACATGTCAAACTCGTAGTTGCTCCCGGGGGGGCCGGTGATTTGCGCCTTGGTAAACGCTAATCCAACCTTTTGCAAATCTGTCACGTACACAGGAATTTCTGGTACGACGAGATCGCCGCACGTCGTCGCGGATTCTACGCTCACTGCGATCGGAACGTAGCGATCAAGCGCGGCGACGCACGAATACACCGGAATGATTGGGACACGTTGCGCCAAATTGTAGTTGGTTTCGTTGAACGTCAGAGTGACGGACGCTGGAGATGAAATTTGCGTCAAATCAGAGCTCGTCAGCGTCACGCGCACGTCATCGCCTCGCACCGCCGCTTGCAAGTAGATATCTGCGTATACCGTCGTATCTTCAGCGACGGAATAGTTCAACAAAGCGATCACTGCATTCGCGCTGCACGAGAGAGTGCGCTCCAAGGGTCGATTGTTGGGGTCATACACGATGACGCCACACTCGTCGTTATCTGCGATGACGACCGTACGGTTTGGATCGACGAGCGCGTCATAGCGTACATCAAGCGATCGTACGTCAAACTTCAACTCTTCTGTGTGTTGATCTTCGACATAAATGTCATCAACCGCCTTGACACCGACTTCTTGCGCTACGTTCCACGTGATGGGCGTGAAGACTAGCGTCACCGAGGAGACGTAATCCGTAAGACTCAGCGCCTGATCAACGAGGACGACGTTCCCGATACCACTGCGTTCACTGATCGTCACCGAAACATCTGCGGTCGGGACTTGCGTGAGCTTCACCTGAATGACATCCGTGTAACCGCCCTCTTGCGTCGCAAGCGAGTTGATGAGCATGTCCAACCCAACGGTTCGTATCCATCGACTTTGCGCCTCGGTTTGGGAGTTGCCGAATCGATCGAAAGGCACGAACCATACGTCGTAGTTCGTACCCGCGAGAAGACCAGTGATGTTTAACACATCTTGGCCCTTGCCACCCGCACCAGCTCCCGGAGAAGGCGTGGATGATCCAAGATATTCCTTAACACCGCTGGCCACAGCGCCAGTACCCGCTGCTCCGGTGCCTGCTTGAACTTCCAAAGGCGTCGGCTCCACCGCACCTCTCGGCAAGACGACGTAGCTGACGTTGGAGAGTTCGTCTACGGCAAAGGTAAAGTCTACGGTGGTAGCGGTGACGTACTCAGTTTGCAACCAAACGATGGTGGGCGCATCTTGATCAATGTCAACGCGTTGCGTGACGCAATTGAGCGAGCCCGTGGCGTTGACTTGCTGCGAGTACAATATGGATGTGTGATCGACTAAGTCCTTCAGCGTCACGCTGAATAAGAAACAATCGTTGATATCCTTCAGAATGTTCGGGTCATCCGTCGAATTCTTCACGATGTAGGGACCCGCGCGCCACTCGCTAGACGTACCCACTTGCGAGACATCGGTGGCGTTGAGCGTTACGCCGCCAAACGTCACCGTCGGCGCCACAACTGCTTCGCTGGCGATGATATCCAAGTACAGCGCGTCGCCGAGACCAGCCGATGGATCATTAGCGCCAGTGGTGAAGGCGTAGACGTACGTCGCGACTGGGTCTTCCAAATCGAGTCGGACCACTCGCGGAAAGTTTACGTCAGACGTAAAAGTCGTGTTCCACACAACGTCTTGCAATCCATCGTCGTACGTAAAACTCCAAGGAACGACTGGCCAGTCCTCCGTACCCCACGCATCCGTGATGCAGTGAGTGATGAGATAATAGGTGTGGGTCGTACCCGGGACTACCAAAGCGCCACCGGTTGTGGTGATGTTCCACAGACTCAATGCGTTGTTCGTAATATTGCCCATGACGATGGCTTTCAGTTCGACGGCGAGAAGAAACCTCATCTCCATCATGAGACAGTCGTTTTCGTTCCCAACTTCCAAGTGCCCCGGTCGATCGCTGTAGAACAAGACTTCCAATGGAATGTCCCGGTCTAAAGAATAAATCACGGCGTCCGTATCACCAACGAGCGTCGATGTCGTCACCGAGTTGCACGCGAGATCCAGGCAGATGACGGAGAAGGTAATCTCGCCCGCCGCTACACCACTGTTCTCATCAATGTACGCCTCCGCCACGCGTTCGGAGCCCGTGCCGGTGATGTTTGCAGTGATGCCACCGATAGTTGCCGTGCAGCTACTCAACTCTTCCGCGGCGTCGATGGCGACGCGAACGGTACACCGCTTCTGACACGTCTTGTTAGCGACTTCGAGGCTGTACATCGCCAAAGAGTCAAAAGTCGGCGCAGTCCGATCGATGATGACGCGATCCCCACCGAGCGTGACGACGCCATCTGGAGATAACGTCTTCAGTTCAGTGTAGCTCGTGTTGACGGCGTCGAGATACGCGGGCACAGAGCTTTTGATGCCGTCAAACGTGAAGTTTGCGGGTCCTTCAATCGTCGTCGACGACACGACGACGTCACACGTAAACGCATTCGTACCAAAAGTTGTCAACGTGCACGCTTCGCCAGCGAGGGTGTACGCAGTGGGATTGGAAACGTCCGCATCCATCGTAACGTCGAGTATCAGCGTATCGCCAACTTTGGCGTATGCGTTGCTGCAATTGTTCGAACTCGTCTGCCCAATGCTGGTCGCGTCCGGGCGCACGTAGTCAAAGCACACATCTGAAGTCGGGTCGACGGCGTCGGTAATCTCAAACAAGTTGCCACCGCAATCCGAAATGGAACACTCAAACGGAATCGTGACGCCTCGTGAACAATTCGCCCACAGATTTAATTCGAAAACCTCGGGCAAAAGTTCGTGACGTCGCTTCTGCTCCTCAGACGCCGCAATGCGCGTCGCAATCGCGGTGTCGACTGCATTCACCGAAGTCCGTGTGGTTGACCACAGCGCGGTGACGCCAGAGCTCGCGGCGCGTGTCTGCGTCATCGTCACCGATTCGCCGCCGATTGTGCAATTCATCCCGCGAGGGTTCCCTTCAAATTCGAGCGTAAGCGATACGGGCTGGTTTTCCTTGACGACGAATTCGCCGTTGTCCGCCGTAAGCGCGGCGCGAAGCAAACAGCTCGTGTCGCGAGTCAAGACGGCGTCCAGGCACGGCGCACCCGCGACGAATGTACCCTTATTTGCGTGCAACACGTCCAAGCCGCTCTTGTCTTGCATGCAGCACGCGGTACCGGTGAGAACGCCATCAATCAACGGAAGAGTGTCATCTACTGGAAACGTCACCTTCCACTCCACAGAGAGTTCCCGAGCGACGAGCGCCTTGGCGTTGTACGAGCTCCAGAACCCAGATGTCGGTCGCCCTGTCACTGGTGAGATTGAGTGATCCCGGCAATCTTGCGCCTGGCAATATGCGCCGTCACTAAAGACTTGCCGGCACGTGTCTTGGCAGCAATCGCCACCGTCCCAGCATCCGTCGCGATTGTTCAACGTGGCGGATGGGTCGCAGACGCCGTCGCGCACCGTCGATTCGGACAGACAATCCACCGTCGGGAGCGTGGGCCACATGACAGGACTCACCGCCACGATGTTGGCCTCGGGTACGGTATACACCGTGCCGCTAGTGTCGGTAAATCTGATGGTTGGTTTCGAGACAAGATCGCGGGCCGAGGTGCTCACGATATAGCGGGCTTCGGATTGATCGCCGAGCGTTGGGTTGCACATGCACGTACCCACACCTCCTGGACATTGGTCTCCCGGAATGGCGGTACCACCGGCGGTGACGTTTGCAACAGTGAGCGTGGTTGTCGTGCGGTGTACCACGACGGCGGCATCGTTACACCGTCCGCATGTCGATCGACACATGAGACCATTGGCGGTGCCACACGCGCCACCGCGTTGCCACCACAAATCTTGAGCCGTCATGAGATGATGTTGGAATATCCCACCAGCGACGATATCGTGCCGCGACAAATCTGTCTTCAAGATTGCCAGATTTAACGCCGACAGCGATGTCGATGATGAGTTGGCGTAGCACGAAAACAGTGTGGACACGTTACCGCTCGGTGACGTCGTCAAAAAGTTGTTGAACGTTTGAACGACGTCGCCGACAAAGTTGATACTTGGTTCGAGAGCTCGTTGCGCAGTCGTCTGCGCAGCGTGCACGATTGAACAAGATGGCGGGTTCCAATCCGCGCACGCACTTTTAATGCCAGTATTCGTCGCGCGATCCATGAATCCAGTCGCATTCCATGTGAGCGCGCCTACCGGCGTGGTCCCGTCGACGACGTATTCAGCCGTCCATATTGTCGCGTACTGCGTTCCTCCTGCATTAAGCACCGTCGATGGGAATCGTCGACGACTCGGTCCCGATGTTTCAACCGCCGTTGCAGACGGCGTTGCGGTCGCGAATAGCGTAATTGTAGGCGCGGTGATCATTTCGCTCGCTTCAAAGTACAGTCGAACAGTGTCACCGACGGTGGCCAGTTTTGAATCGTACGTGTTGTCGCTGGTGAAATCAATCAACTGTAGCACCGGCGCTGTGCCGTCTATGAGACAAGCTTCGCTTTCGGGGCCGAAAAACTGCGTTACTACTTCAACGCCGGTGTTAGTTCCGGTATCGGTGATTTCAGCACAGATGCTGAGAGCGACTTCGCCGTCGCAAGCGTCTGACGGAATGGTCGCATTGGCTCTCCAGCTCGTCGAGCCTCCCAGATCCGTGGGCGTCACCGTGACACCGGAAATCTTGACGCAACCCGACGGAATCGTCACTGCAACATTGGTGGAGAAATCAACCGTCACATTTCCGCCTGGTTTGACGACCCTCGGTGACGGGCTAGCGCACGTCGCAGACGTGACTCGCGGCGCATCGACATTCACTGAACAATTCACATTCCCAGTGAGCACGTTGTCATTGGACAAGTAGTTCCCGTGCGACGTCGTGTCGATGTTGCCGTACTCATCCTCGCCGTTCGTAATCACGAAAGGCATCGGGCTACCGCCTAACCAGTCGGAGGGGACTGTGATCGGTGCAATCCAAACGGTGTGAAATCCGCTCAACGCGCCGGTTTGCGCAATGACGCCGCCAACCTGCGCGCCAAACGCGCTCACAGTCGGGCGCCATGATGGTTCCACCGCATACGTGACGGTTATCGTAGATTGGCTTCCTATGACTAACGCACACGAAAGCGGGACATCGGCAGTCGGCGTGGGTGCGAGGTTATCGACGATGATCGGGTCCTTGTCTGAGCCTAGGTATCCGTCGTCCGTGCCTCGCGCCGTGCCCGTAAAGGTTGACCCGTCCGTGGCTCGCACGTTGCTGACTTCAAGCTGTAACGTGTAAGAGTTACTGGATGGGAATGTCGCCGCGGCTGTACCCGCACATGTGAGTGTCCAAACCAACGAGCTTGGAGACGTCGGATCCGTCGCCGTCATGACGCACGCAGAAGGAAAGTTTGCGTACGCGTTGGTCGCTGTGTTCCACCACTTCACCGTTGGCTCCATGATTTCGCCGTCGGCTTCGATGTGGATGGTAGCGATACAACCTGGGCCAAACTTTTTCGTCGTCGTACTTCGGTAGCAAGACGTTAGACCGCGTACTTTTATCAAACCTTGACTCGGAATCGCCGGCGGCAATGTGAAGCAATACAAGTTGTTCCATCGCTCACCCATGACGAGGTTACCTGACCTGTCGACGGCGCGAATGAATTCGCGAACACCACATTCAAGATTCTCGAGTGTGGTCATTTCTTTGGCATCGAAAGTACGGCAGCTCGTCCAGGTGGTGATGTATTCAGCTTCATCGTGTTCGTCGGGCGGCAAAATGTGCGGGTCAAGTTTGCACAATCCGTGGAGATGACACGTGCCGTAGCAATTTGTTTCCGCACCTTCCACGGTCCACTTGCGAACGACGACCGGCGAACTGAACGTCACTACGGTTCGGAGTTGATGACCGATTTCAATCTTTGTCAAACCGTTGCCTGCCGCGGTCACCGGTGTGCCCGGAGTGGACAAGTCGCAGGTCGAGCCGCTGGGCAAGAGAACGTAAGAGACACTTGAGATGGACGGCGGATTCAACCACGTCGGACCAGTTCCGGTGAGGGTGAGCTCGGCGTTGTCCGTAAAGTAAGGCGCACCCGAACGTTCGCGGTACACTACCTCATACGTCAACGCGCCGTCAGGTTGCGGAACCAGGTTTGCGCCGTTGACGCGAATGGTGGCGACGAGCGTACTTGGAATGTCCGGGAACGCTATTGAAAACTCATTGCCATCCCACGAATAGGCAGCGCTTGGGAGGGTCGCTAGACTCCCCGCGAACGCTGCACTCTTCGACGTGAACTGAGCATCATTGCCGTTGCCGTACGCCACGAGCGCTTCGTTGAGAGACTGTCGCGCGGACGTCTGCGAGTTGTACTCGATGGCGACGTCCGAATCTGGAACAAGGACGCCACCGATGAGCACACGTCGCACGTCAATCGGCTTGTTTCCAGTCAGTTTAATGTAAATCGTGGAGTATCGGTTAACGTAAGATTTTCGCACGCCTTTCGTGTCCACCCCCCAAGACTCTTTGGTGACGCTGAGCGTCACGGCGTTTGGTCGAAGACATCCACCGTCGACGTTGAGAGCGCCTGTGGACGGCAAACCGACGGTACAACAGTGGCCGGCATCAGCGCAGCACGTGCCCCGAGATTTGCAAGTCGGGTTGCATTCGCAGCCAGATGGCGCTGTACCTCCACATCGACCAGCACACGAACTCGTCGTGGGCGCCGTGTACGTAAGAGTATCCGCCGAGCTGATCGTCGCCGCCGGCGCAATCGCCGGATTCGTTCGATACGAAACTGTGACGACTTTGTTAGTGAAATCGGTCGCGGGTAATCCGAAATCGGTCGTCTTCAGCGTTAGTTTGTGAGTTTTCGAGAAGGCTCGACGGCTATCGCAGTAGCCGCACGAAAAGTCACACATACCGGCGTACTGGCACGTCGGGCATAAGTACGCCTGGCACGTCGCGCTCGTGGCAAAGCGCACGCACAAGTCGTCGCGAACCAAATCAGAGCAATCGATCGTCCACGCGTTATCATTTTGGAACGTAGACGAGCCAAAGCCAGTCGCCGCGTAGACGGAATTGCCGTTCACGGAAATGTCAGTAATGCCGATAGGGTACCCCGACGACACGGCGAGAGCGAGATAATTCCCGTACTCGAGCGTCGTCGAAGTCACGCTTGCGCTGTTAGCGCATGCCTGCGTGTCCACGGAACTATCCATGCAGTGTAACCCGAGAGGTCGGGCGAGCGAGACAGAACTTGGGCCCGTGCCGACGTTGTGAAGCATGAACCATCCTGGATAGTCTTCGGAATCCGTCGGAGAAAAGCTTCGACACGTCGTCGGATTCGTGAGCTTGTGTCCAGCCATATCTTCGCCGACAAACGTGATACAGATGACTTCGAGCACGCAATGAAGCGATGCGGAGTTATACGTGGCGGTGATGGTTTTTGTGTGCGTACCCGTGAGAGTACCATCCGTCGTCAACGTCATCGACTCGGCGGAGACCATGCCAAAGTCGTACGTGCACAGGGGGCCTCGCGTATCCAATGTGTACGTCAGCGTATACAATTGTTCGCTCGATACGACGTCAACTTTCACTTGACCAGTGTCCTTGACGAGCGAGGCTGAGGTGACAGGCTCGCTCAAACGCACCGAAGTCAGAGACGGCGGCGTAAAATCCAAGACGACTTCAGACGCAAACGTCGGGCGACACGACGTGAGCTTGAAGCGTGTGATGCACAAGCTTGAAGCGTCGTGCGCACACTTGGTCGTACCGATAACCACCAGTGACCAAGACACGACGCTACCATCGACGAAGTCCGCTGAGAGACTGTCAACCGTACGCGCCATGGTTATCGTGCACGCATTCGGTGTACCCACGCATGTGGGCGTCGGCGGCGTGACGTAGACGCCCGCAAGTTTGGATTCGTGGATGGTCAGCACGGTGTTGCCACTCGGTGGCAGCGGCAGCGTCACTGAGACGTTGACTGTATTCCCATTTTTGGCGTACTGATTATTCACGTTGTTACTAGTGGTTGAGCACGCGCCATTGGTGAGCGAAAACGCCGTCAATTCGCTCGCGCTTTGCAACCGAATCTTTTCAGCGTTGAAGACGTCCGTCGTAAACGTCGCCGTCGCCGTGTTCGCTTCCTGAATATCCTTCAGATTGTACACTTTGTACTCCAAAAACGTATTCAGAGCCGCGAGCGTCTGCGTCACCTCAAAGGTGAACGTCGCCGAGTACTTGTCAACTTTCGTCGCTCGAGCGGTGAGAACGTCGTTCAAAGTCACGTACACTCCAGCTGCAATATGCTCGTCAAAAGTGATGATGAGCGTGATATAATCACCAACGACGGCCACGTGCTCGGCGTCATTGGTCGCCGGATTCGTGACGGTGGGGAACGTCGTACCGCTACTGTTAGCGACACGGGCGACAGTCGTGCTCGCGCACGAACCATCCGTGACAAAGCTCGCGCACGAAGGCGCCAGCGTATCTTGGACGGCCCAGACTGCCGACCCGGCTTGATTGAACGCGGTATCCGCGTTGCGCCCGCAGCTAATCGCGGGATCAAACGCAGCGCCGACGGCATCAGTTGACGTTGGTGTGAGATGATTGACATCCGCAGAGGTGTCCGCAGAGGTGAAGAAGGCTGCAGAGGTCTGCCAACCGCCACCCGTCGGCAACACGCGGTCGTCCATCGTGGTCAACTGCCACTTGATTTGAAGCGCTCCGTCGCCACCGACGACTTGATGCGATGTGACGTATCTAAAGTTGATCACCCAATAGTTGTACGCGTCTGTGGCTTTGTAGATTCGATCATTTGGATCCGAGCACGTAAGCGGCGCCTGAGCGGCGAACGAGCTTCGTCGCAAGTAGTACCTATTCGGGCACAAACGGCGCACCGAATAACGCTTACCGTTGGGTCGTAACCCGCGTTGGACCCAGAATCCAGTGCACGTAACAGCGGCGTTGGGGTAATTCGGCACATTGGGCACGGGTTGGCGATAGTTGTAAGACGTCTGAACCAACCAATCGAACCAATCGTCGTCGTTCGAAAACTGCGATCCGTCGTTGTACTCTTCGGCGGCGAGCGCGAGCAAGCCGCGCGCGCCGAGCCAAGTTTGCATGTCCGGATCGCTTGAGCACGGTCGCTCGACGTTCATGGCGCTCGCGACTTCGGAATGTGTCGCAGCCGGAAGGGCTTGATCGTTTCCGATGAGCGCGCGCACGCCCTTCACCGGTTGGTCAGTGTAGAATTGAATCTGCAGCATGTCGCCAACCTTGACGACGCGCCTATACTCGTTCCATCTCACGTTTTGCGGCTCGATGTACACTTCAATCACCTTCGGGTCTGCGGTCCAGTCACCTCTAGGGACTGAGTTCATCCAGCTTGGCACAATCTTCCCGGCGATGGGAATCGGCGTGCGAATAATCGCGTCGCCCGCCACCGCGGACGAGGCAATCACAACTGTAGCGTCGGCGTTGTTCGGAGATTTGCTCACTTGGCGCAACGCCGTCGCCGAATTACCAGCGGGGTCGACGCCTCCGAGTACGGCGTAACCCAAGGTACCCCAACCGTGACGACACCACGCAGACCAGAGAGGAATCCACAACGAGTTCCCGGCGTAGTGCTCCGCTTGGCAATCCGCGCGAGCGCTCCACGCCAACGCACCTTTACCGACGATATCACATGGATCGATCGTGTTCGCTTCCACTTTCCATGATTTGTGATATGTCGATGTCACGTAACTGGTTCCACCGAAACCTTGCGCGGTGCTCACGGCTTCTTGCGCTCGCGGACGGAACTCCTTCGCCATGCACTCCAACTTGCCGGTGAGTTTTCCGCCTTGCTCCGTGATCGTGATGGCTGATTGCGGAACGTGCACGCCACTTGAAGCGCTCGAGCGCATGTACGCGCCGTACGGACGAGAGACATATTCGGTCCAAGTGCCAGTTAATACGAGCGTGTCACCGATGCGATACTCTTTGGCGCTCGAGGCCACGTTGTCAAAGCCGTGATAATACACTGGCTTGGAACCTTGGTTCCCAGTCATCTCCGAAGAACTAGCGTAGCTCAGTGACCATGAGTCCGGTCGCGGTGGTGACTTATCATACAATAATCGAGCGGCGCTGAGTCGATCGGCCAAAGGTGAACTCGCGGTGACACCGGTCAGGGAGTTGATCGCCGAGTTAATTGTCGTCCCGACGTTGCCAACGGCGTCCGTAAACGTAATGGAAAACGGTAAAACTCCATCGCTGAGTGTGATGTCATTGACGAGCGCGTACGCGGCATCGACGTAGGCCGCGGACATCATGATTTTATAAGCATCGATCGCGAGCGTGACGTCGCGCGGCGCGGTTGCTCGCACCCATTTCGTCGCAGCTTGACCGCCGATGGTACCGCCGATGGTGGCGACGTTTTCCGACGGCGTAAAGATGACGGCGATGTAATCTCCCGCTTTTGCGTACTTTGCCGCCGTAACGTTTACATCCTTACCCGTGGACGTCGTAAGATCCGTACAGGACGATGGCGCCGACGACGGCGCGAGCATGTAGGATGGATTGACGACCCAGGCGTGACTGACAGTAGGCGCGGTGTTGTCCAACACGACGAGCGCGATGTCAGAACCCAACGGATGAGTGGACGTCTTAAACCCATACGATGCTGAGGTGAGCGTACTCGCCTGCTCAACCTTTACCGTGATGTGTCCAGAAGTCGCCATGCTAGCGCTGACGGTCACCGTCGCTGAATACTCCGCGCCGGCACCTGCAGAGACAATCTTCGAGCTCGGAACCGCGTAATTGCCCAACGTGATTCTTGGTCTATCTATTGCGTGCGACGCGCGCACGACGACGCGAATATTATCGCCATACTTTGCCACCTTGTACGGCGTCAACGTGCCATCGGCTGCGCCATCCAATCCCGTCAACGGCCTCACCAAAGACGTCGCTGCGTTGCTGCTCACCGTGTACACGGTTGTCAAATCCGCGCTCAACTTTTTTATTTGCATGCTGTACGCCCCCGAGACGAATTTTTGTCCAGAGACGACGATGTAATATGTCTTTTGCGTCGCCGTGAACTTCAGCGACCCACAGGATGCCGCTTGGAAGTTGGCGCACGAGACTTGCTTGAACCCACCGAATGGCGGGTAATTCAAACTCGCTTGCGCGTAGTTCTTCGCGTGAATGAAAACCGCGGTAAGCGAGATAAACGCAGAGTTCGCCGCCGTTGAGTCACCAGTGCCAGTGGGTGACATTGTGAACGAAACCGTGGCGGCGGCTTCCGCACTGGGAACGCTAAACTCAAAGCCAACAGAGCCGTACGAATCCGACGCCGTCGGCGGGTAGAATTCAAACGAGCCAATGTTGACGTTTGCAGAGGTGCGAGTGACGTCAAACGTCACGTTTTTCTTGGTGGACGCCAAAGAGTACTCGAAACGAGCCTCATACGTGGCCAAGCCATCGATCCACGGGGTGAATGTGAAAGTGATATCCCCATTCGTACCTGTAGTATCGTGCGTCCAATCCGCCGACGGGATGTCTACAAAGTCTTTTGTGTAGACGCCCACGTTGGTTCCCGTGGCGGAGCCGCACATCGTAATCTCCAGAGCTTCATCCGTCGCCGAAGCGTAATTCATAGTGTACACGCGATACCCAGATGTTGATCCTATATCACTCGCGGTTCTGCACGAGTCTTCAATTCTAGGGAACGGGAACACTTGCGTCGTATCGGTCTCGCCTGTAAACTCTCGTGGCAAACCAGTCATTCGCGTGCGCGACCCATCCGTTCTCGTCGTACCGACGATGTATTCCGGCAAGGTTTCCGTGACGTCTAGCACGTCAAAAGCTAAGCGATTGTCGGAGAGTGACTTAAACTGCACATCAGACGGAGTGTAGCTTCTATACGGGTACACGGTGTCCGCTAATGTGGCGCCCGTCGACGCCGTCGCCGTGAGATATGAGGGAATCGTGCGGTCGTATCCGTAGATTGCCACAAACGCCATGCGACAGCCCTCTATTACGGCGGCGCGGGCAAAGTTGAACCCTTCGTTCGCCATCTGAGCGACGCACGAATCGTACACTTCACCCAGATACTGGCACTGGTCGCACCACTTCGCTTGCACCGTTGAGACGCTACCAGGGTCGTGCGTGGCGGTCACGCAAGCGGCGTTGTTGAGCGCCGCGCCGCCGCCCCACGGCGCGCTTCCTTCTGCGTTCGCGTCGAAGTTTACGCTGGTCGCCGAGCCCGCCGTGGCGCATATGCCTGTCGATGTAACACTATTTGGGACACTTATGACCACGATGAGCTGCGCCGCGCATCCCGTGCAAGCGGTAAACTTGGTGATGTTTGCCACCGTCGTCTCTGAAATCGTTATTTGTAAAAGCTCCGTGCTCGCCAAGCCCGAGCTCACGGGCATCCAGTCAGACACGCACAAAACACCAGTGGAGCCGTCGGAGTATGGCAGATCATTCGTCTTGGTAACACTGTTGACTTTCACGGTGCCATCGGCGTGCACTTCGACGCTATCGTGCGCCGGCGAAACGGATGCTTTGAGACCGATGTGCGTGATGATGCGTCTCGCATAACCCGTGCCGGAGTCTTCGGCGAACCGAGCGACAAAGTCTCCATGCGCCGCGGCGTTCGCGTGCAAGGTGATATCTTCATTAGCCAGATCGATTGCGCCACAGTTCGTCCTGTCCACTGCGCCGTTCGTCGTCGTCAGCGCCTGTTGGCTGACAGCGTTGAGCGCTCCCGAGGTGGAGTCCTTGTCAAACGTCACGACTGTTTCACCACCGAAAACGCCACAAATCTTCTGTGGGTTGACGTATGCCGACTTACACGTCGGTACTGAACAAAACTCCCATCGAGGTTCGCCTCGGGTGTACGACCCGGTGATGGCGGTGTGATCGACGTAGCACCATGGGTGCGCGTCAGACGACGGATTACGACACTCATTGCTCGTCGATCCCGAAGACGACGCGTACGTGTGCGCGAACGGCGATTGGGACGACCACGACTGGCACTGTTTGCCCGAAATCGTCACGTTCGTGGTCCCAGTGTAAGCTACGCTATTATCTGTACATTCTCCGTTTGCAAGCGTCGCGCCGCACTTGGGATACGGGCCGTAGCCTGTGGCGCAAGCGGTGCAATTGCTCCCCGAGAATCCAGTGAAACACGTACACGAGGTCCCATCGACGTTCACGGTACCATGCCCACTGCAAAGATCATTACACGGGTTCGTCGTGCACGCTGCATCGCAAAGAGTGCCCGTGTATCCGCCCGCGCACTCGCATCGCTTGAGGGCCGCGTTCCAGGTGCCGCCGTTGGCGCACGTCGGCTGCGGCTCAATGAGTCGCTCACAGAGCTCGCCAGCGTATCCTGCGTCGCACTCGCACTCGCCCGAGAGTGCGTTGCAACGACCGTGGTCGCCACACTTGCACTGATCGCACGCGTACCCATCGAAGGCGCCCCGACAGGCGCATTGCATACTTCCGCTCACGCACGAACACACTCCATTGCTAGAGTCGCACGTTGAGCAAGTGTCTTGCACGCAAAGCCCTGAAGTGGCGTCCCGCGAATAACACGGCTCACAATCGCACTGACCGGTTCCAACATTGCACGTACCGTGTCCACCACACACCTCGGTGCCGACGGTCAAGGTGCCGGCGCACGCGACGGTGCAGTTTACACCCGACCATCCCTCGAGGCACACGCACGAGCCGCTCGAATCGAGACGACCAGAGCACACGCGCTGCTGCGTGCCGTCCGACTTCAGGTATGTGTGCGCTGAGCCACATTCGCATGTCCCGACTATCGTGGCGGCGTTACATCGCGAGCCGACGTAGCCAGGATTACAGAAGCAACTTCCCGACGCCGAGTCGCATAAACCGTTTCTCGAGCACGGATTGCTCGCGCCGCCGGGGCACATCTTCTCGCATCCGTCTCCACCGTAACCGCTCGAGCACGTACACGTGCGCGTGATGTTATCACACGTCCCCCTGCCGTTGCAAAACGCGCTGACGCGGTCGACATCTACGTAAGCGGGCAACATAGTTGAGGTGACGGCGCCCGGACACGTGGCGCACTGTGCGCTCGATCCCACGCTAAACGCGGAGCAATTACCATCTTGCGGAGCACTACCGTCGAGCTGCGCCGCGGTACACCGACCAGTGGTGTGGCACCACCCACATCCGCTCTGATCGGCGCACTCGCCGCACGTCAACGCCGCGCCGCACGTATCGAGGCACTCGCCGATGACGTCGAAGCCGCTCGAGCACGAACCATCAATCTTCGTGCACGTCTTCGTCGCCGAGCAGTACCCGCACGCGTCATCCGTGGCGCACGACGCGCACGTTGCGTGCAAAGCGCAGTGATTCGTGCAAGTTGCGCTGCGAATCTTGAAACCTCTCAACGCGCTCGCCGTCGGAATCGTCTCCCACGACATCGCAAACGTCGCGTCGTCAAACGACCCAATCTCCACCGAATCGATGCGTTCGAGCAGCGTGAACTTCATCGCAAACTCTGAGTTCACATCGGCGACGTGGCCGATGACGATACCGCGTTGATCCGATCCCGATCCCCAGCGAAACTTGCCAAGACCCAAATCCGTGTCCAACTCGTAGCAATCGCTCGCCGACGAAACCGACGGGTCGCATCCGCTTCCACTCGTCACCACGTTCGTCAATCCCCGAGGTTCCTCTATCACCACGTTCGCCGAGTTTTTCAACGAACCACCCTCCATCATCAGCCCAACCTCGGGAGAGCTCGACCCCGTCGCCGCCCTCGCGCCCGCCAACACCACCACGTGCGCGCCCGAGTCGTCGTCGTTCACGAACACAATCCTAACCGTCTTATCCTTCTCCAGTCCCGTGTTCGAATCCGCGTACGACAACGTCGATCCCATCTCCGCTCGATTATAAAACAACTGTCCCGCGCTCACCGTCGGCGACGTCGCGCACGCCCCCGCCGCGTTCGACCAATAGAGCTCGTTCCCCGCGTTCGTCCGCTTCGGCAATCGCACCGTCGTCGCCGCCGACGTGTTCCCCGCCGCGTTCCCCACGTCCAAGCACGCCTTCGCGAACGCGTCCACGAACAGCGGGTGCTCTTTCGGCACCGCGGTGACCGGTTTGACGGTTTTCCCTATGGACGCCTTCGTCGCCGTCGCCGTCGGCTCCCACGACGCGCCGTAACACACGTCCGCCGTGAACGCCGCGCGGCCCGGCGTCGCGCCGCCGAGCGCCGCGACGAGCGCGATCGCGATCATCGCCGTCCGCGTCCACGCGCTCGGCGTTCGCGCGCTTCGCGTCGGCGTCGGCGCCGTCGCCGTCGCCATCGCGTCGTCCAACACCTCGCGTCGTCGTCGTCGTCGCGTCGTCGTCGTCGCGCGCGCGTCGACGCGCCGCGTCGACATCGCGCGCGCGCCGATCGCGCCGCGTCGCGCGACGCTCGCGCGTTCGGGGCGCGGCGATGCGCGCGCGGAGTTGTGCGAGCGACGCGCGCGCGCGCGGCCGACCGCGTTCGACCGCGTTTGAAATAAACGTTTGGTCTGCGTTAAACCCTAGTAGTGTGTGTGTTTTTAAGCGATCACGTATATTTATAGGGCGTAACACCCTCGATTTGAACGGCACCGCGGATGCGTCGACCGCAGAACGCGGCGCCATGCGCGTCGGCGATCGCGCGCGCGACGCGCGATTGCGAACGCTCGTTCGCGTCGCCCTCGCGCTGTTCGCGCTCGCGCCGAGCCCGCGCTCGAGCGCGAGCGCGCCGGGAAGCGAAGCCGCGGGCGCTCGGGGCGCGCGCGCGCGCGACGCGCGACGCGCGCTCGGCGTGCGAACGACCGAGGCGGCGCACGACGACGCGCTCACGGCGTGGAACGCGAGCGATGAGAGCATCGTGAGCCCGCTGCGGTGCCAGCGACGGGCGGTGTTCGGGGAGTGCGTGCAGGAGGTCGGGTGCGGGTGGTGCGACTCGCGCGACGTGGACGGACACAACCCGACGTGCTACTCCTTGCTCGACGCCGCGCTGTGCGTGTCGCATTTGCCGCCGGTGATGAACGCGCCGCGAGTGGTGAACGCGGTGACGAATGAGATTGAGATACCGTGCGATCCGAGGTGCGCGGCGATTGGGAACGCGGAGCACTGCGCGAAAGCGGACGGCTGCGGATGGTGCGCGGCGTCGTCGACGTGCATGAGCGGAAGCGTGTATAACGGACCGTGTAGAACGTGTGCGTATAATTGGACGTACAGTGCGCCGACGCCGACGTGCGTGGGGGCGATGACTGGGGATGGGTGCGCAACGTGCGGGTGCGAGAATAACGGCGTGTGCGCGGCGACGAGCAAGGAGTGCATTTGCCCTGATGCCTTCACGGGTAGTCTGTGCCAGTTCAACACCACGACGAACAACGGTCGGGACGCGTGTAATGGACACGGGACGTGGGACGCCACGGCGAAGGATTGCGTGTGCGATCGAGGATGGGTGGGCGTCGGGGACAATCGGTGCAAATTTTCGTGTTCGCCGTCGGTGGATTGCAACGGTAACGGCTATTGCTCCGAGCGAGATGGCACGTGTGTGTGCGATTTAGGGTTCGCCGGAGAGTCATGCTCGTGCCTGTCGCAATCTTTGGTGAGTTATCCTTATCCGGACGCGTTGTTGAACACGAACAAGACGGGCTGTTGCCCGTATAGTTACATTGAATGTCCATCGGGGTCGCTGAACGCCGGACAATGCGTGATAGCGCCAGCGGATACGACGAAGTGTCCGGTAGAGAGCAGAGACGATGGGTTTTTGGTGTTCCTGGGGTTGCTGTTGTTTTTCCTAGGCATGTACTTATCGGCCGCGATCATCGCGGCGATTTCAGGACATCCAGACCCGACGTGCACCGTGGTGGTCCGATTGCCCACTATCGTGCGGTTGCGAGATTCACTTTTCATGCGAAACATCGATGACGTGAACGAGATGCAGACCATTAGCTTGACTTGCAAGTTGACGGACAACTTCCAAAAGGTGAAGCGAATGGTTTGTCGGCGCTTGAAACATCAGCCGGATCCGGACAGCGTGGATTTGTTCTATTTGGGATGTCTCGTCGATCCTGGTTGGCGCTTAGGCGATGGAATCAACGTTGCACAGACGTGTCACGTGCACCTGAAGCTTCGCGGCAACCATGAGACGCACAAGTACACGTCAAAGAAGAAGGCACTGAAGCGCTTGCGTTACATCTTCAGCGACAACGTCATCATCTTCTGCCTGTATTTCTTCTTCATACTTTCGTTATCGCTCTGTGCGTCGACTTGGTCGTGGGATAGAAAGAATGATTCGGGGATTCCATCACCACCGCCGCCACCATCACCCACGCCCTTTAGTCCGCCACCGTTCCCACCGCCACCCAGCCCGCCGCCGTCGCCTGCGTATCCACCACCGCCACCAGCGGCATGGATTGATTTACTGAACGCGCAGAACACGGTGAACACGAATGCAACGTTCGGGACGGACTCCACGTTCATCGGCGCAGATCAAGTAGGACACATACCGACGGACATACTAGCATTAGAATCGATTACGGTGACGTACGCGACGCAGTTGGCGGTGACGAGCAACTCGTCCGGAAACGTAGTCAACTTTTACACGTACGAAGATGGGCCTCTCTGGCAGCGAGAGCTCCCTTTGTTCACGAGTCGCTCGGGTATTCCGTTTGTGGCGAACATATTCACCGTCTGTGATCCTCGGAAAGCAGTCGAGGCTACTTTCCAAGTCGAGATGAACGCCGGATACGGCGTCGTGTCGTATCAACCCAAACCGAATGAAAACGGCGTAGACGTATTCACCTTTCGCGGAACGGTTGAATATACCGTCGCACAAGCGCTCGGTCTCGACACCGATGGCACAGTCGATTGTAGTCCCGCCGTGCTGGCGTTGTACAACAATAGCTGCACGACGGATATCAAGGAGGCGCGAGTGGATATCGCGAAACGCAACGACGCACCAGTCGCCGCGGGCGGTGAGCAAATATTGAGCTACGAGTCAACGGCTGATATTATTCCAATGCGTACGCAGGTTGATGCGACCGCGACGGGCAGCAAGTTGAGCCGCCCTATGACGGCGACTGATATCGACGGCGACAGACTCACGTGGACGATTCGTCAACAGCCGGCGCACGGAACCCTCGAGCTTCCGGCCGGTCCCGTCGCTTATTCGTCGACGTTCGAGTATATACCAGACATTAATTTTACTGGGTATGATTATTTCATTTACAGTGTGGATGACAGTTTGGATAACACGCCCGATACGACTTTGTACGACGTGGCCAGCGTCGTCGTAGCCGTCGGATCCGCCACCGGAAAGCCCGTCGGCGTAGTCTCGCACTATTGGGTGGATGAAGATACGACAATGACGGGTCGATTCGGGCGAACGATCATGGCTTCGGAGTATGCCGGCACTTTAACTTACACCGTAACGAATGCGGGCGTGCAGAATGGCACCGTGACAAAGCTGTGCAATGACGTGGAGGTGCAGTATTGGTGGAATTGTTCTGTCAACACTGATGACGGAAATCTCAATTTTCAGTACTTCAACTATACGCCGAGCGCGAATTTCACCGGGACCGACAGTATTGAGTTCTCTATCGTGTCCAGTTACGACTCGACTCTCGCGGCGTCCGCCTCAGTCAACGTGACGATCAGACCTGTGAATGACCCCCCATTTTTGGCAAACATGGAGGTGAACGCGGTGATGAATAGAGACCGAGCGGCGGATGACTTAGGAGATGCAGATTTGACCCCGATTACGTTTTCGCCTTACGACGTCGACGCTGGTCCATACTTTAGACTTTTCTTGACGTGGAAACCGATCGTCACACAAAGCGATTGGGCGACGCGTAGGAGAGGTCGATGGTACAAATCAATCGACAGATTTGGACGACCGATGGACGAAATTACGGCAGCAACGCTCGATCAGGTTGGTCTGCTGAACAACGGGACATCGATCACGCTTTATTATTTGGCGCCGCCATTACTCTACGGATTCTTTCCGTCCACCACGTTGGTTCGGCAGAATCCTTTAGAGAAGTACGCGATTCGCGTAGTCGACGACGGCAGCCTGGTGAGTGCGGAGGCAACATTGAATATTCATGTTGGTTGTGCGCTAGGTTACACAACAGAGTCAGCAAGCGCCGTTGGTGATGCGTCAAACGCAAAGACTTACGGCACGTGCACGATTTGTCCGCTTGGTCAAGTCACCGACGCCATCAACTCGCACACCTGTCGTGCCTGCCCGGTGGGTATGGCTGGCGGAACCGTGCAACGAGGCTTCTGTACCCGATGCAGCAATGGGTATTATTCCGACACCCCGGGACTTGCAACTTGCATTTCATGTCCCGCTGGGAGTACCTCTGTTCAAGGCGCAACGTCAAGGGACCAATGTTTCTGCAACATCGGTTGGTACGGCGTGCCGGGATATTGCTTTCCTTGCCCAGAGTACAGCGACTCCTACGGAGCGCCCGAACGTTGGACGTATTGTGCTGAGACGAATCTCACGGTGCCTTATCCGCAGCCTGGTTTCTACGTCGTGTCTCCTGAAACGCGCTCGTACAAGCAACCCATCTCCATGCGACAGTGCTTCCCCCATAAGGCGTGTCCCGGTGTGAAAGGCATCGCTGGCTCGGCGCAAGTGGACGCCATCGCCGCGGGCGGATCGAGTGCGGATGCCGTGCAGTGCGCAGAGGGATATGTTCACGACGCGTGTGAGACGTGTGTTACGGGTTACTACCGTCTCAATGGTCAGTGTTTGAAGTGCGGATCTGCTTTGGGGCACACGCTGTATGGTGCGGGCGTCGGCTTGGTGATGCTTTCGGCGATTTTGATGCCCTGGCTCATCGACGAGCAGAGCTTTCGATACATCGTCTATTGTCGTATATTATCGCTCGTTGTGTTTCTGCAAGAAGTTGGGATGATTGGGAGATACAATCTTGGCTGGAACGATTATCCCGGCTTGACTTTGCTGCTACAGCTATGCTACATACTGCAGCTCAACCCCGAAGTCATCGGCCTCGAATGTTTGACTGAATACGATTTTGTGGCACGCTGGAACTCATTAATGGCCATGCCGGCGATTGGACTTGCGCTGATGTACGGCATCGCACAGCTGTACGCCTACATTTGGGGTAAATTTTACATCAAAACGCAGCCGAGTGTCGAGGTGGTTCGCAACGGTCAAAGGCGATGGGTTTTAATGCTTCGAAGTATTTTGAACGTCATTCAAATTACTTATGTCGCCGTCATCATCGCGACATTTGACTTTTTCATATTTCATCGTTCAGTGACGGACAAGTTTGGGTACATTCGTGCGCAGCCGAACTTGCGATTCGGATATTTCTCATCGACGACTGGAAGCACGAAATGGCAACAGCTGTTCCCGCTCGCCTTGATCGCCCTGCTTCTGTACCCGATCGGTTTCTTTGCCATCATGTATTGGGTAATAAAGTACGCCATGGGAGGATGGGAAAAGCTGTGGAAACGAGATTTGATTGGATTTGCAACGTTCCAGTTCACAGATGATTACGTTTGGTATCGTGTGAACGAGATGGCACGAATATTGGCGTTGTGCTTGATTCAACTTCTAGGCTACGAGCTCAGAAATGGCAACGGTGTCGTGCAGGCGCTCACCGCTCTACTCGTAATATCTGTGTCGTTCGCGACCGTCATTTTGCGACCTTTTAAAACGAGCGAAGCAAAACGGTATCTTGGCTTACATTTGCTCGCCATGGTGCTCGTACTGATGCTTTCAGTCATTTCAATAGCGCCGGTGTCGTACATCATCAACCAAAGGACAAAGGACAACGCCAGAAATGCCGTGTGGCAAACCATTGCGGTGGCTGTCTTTGTTTTCTGCGCAGGGATTTTTTACGAAGCCTATAGCAGCGCGGAATGGTTCAAGAGAGCTGACTGGCACCTTCGACGGGCCTACAAGAATTTTATCGCTCGTGTCATCAGTATTGTCGTGAGTGAGCGCCGCTCATCGCAGTGGCTACGCGAACGCAAGTGGGTCGAATGGAAACCGACACTTTCGCTGCTCAACCCCAGTGCGGGCGCGATTCTTCAGCTTGAGTCCGCGGAAGGTGATCAAGGATTGTATTTCAGTGGTAATTTCGACATGCACCTGCGAATGGAATTCGCTCGAGGAATTCGCTCGCTCTGGCGACACAAGACTGTGGAGACCATTCTGGGTACCCATGACGAAAGAGCCAAATCTTTCTACAAGATGCTCTCGCGCCCGGTGCGTCAAAGCCTGATTCGCGCCGCGGCGGTGGACAATCGGGACATGAATCGACAAGTGCAACTCTTCATCGAGAATAAGATGATTCAAAAGAGATACAACTTCTATCGCAAGTTTTACAGACAGGCTCAAAAAGATTTACGCGGCGTCTCAGGCGCTCACAACCCGTCGGTCGAACGCTTTTTACTTCGAGACTCCACTCTCGCCCGTGCGAAGTCGCACGCTACGCAAGAGAAAGAGAAGGAGGACGAAGAGAAGCAACTCGCTGAGTATGAGGCACTTCAACAAGCTGACAACGTTCGAAGAGCCTTTCAAACGGATGTGAACGACGCGGCAGACTTGGACCAAGAGGAGCTCTTTTTCCAAACATCCGAAGTCAGTGGACGCACGCACTTTGTTCGGTTCCAGGGTTACTTTGGTGATATTCACCCTGATTGGGATGCTTACGATGAAAGTCTCGCAAAAGCGAAAGCAGAGGCGCAGGATGAAGACGGTGACGTGTTGCCGTGGCACCTGGACCTCGACGACGTCTACGACGATTTCTGTTGCCTCTGCGAATGCGAGCCCGGAGAGCGCTGCGCTCGTCACGGCAACTTGTACGTCGTCATCCAGCAAGACGACGAAGAGGTGTCGCGAATTAAACAAGAGCGAGAACGACACTTCCGTACGAGAGAAACCATCATCATTCAGGAAGAAGACCCGGATCGATCGAGAGATTTAGGATGGAACGTGTACGTCCCCGTTCGTCTCAAGGAGGAAGTCTCAAGCGTTCACACCAAGCTCGCCACAGAATTGCGAGACATGCGCGATCGGGGCGAGTTCGCAGGTGAAGACGAGCTTCCTGCTGTCACTGGAAGTAAATTTGATATCTCGCACAAAGGCAAGCTGCTCGACACTCACAACACAGTGAAGCTCGAGAATCTTCAATGGAAGGCGGAGGTGCAGCTCGAGAACCGCCGCGGTAATTTGGCCAAGACGACAGCGTGGTTGATTCTTCAAGATGACCCAGAAGAGGCAAGGGATCCCGATGAAGATGAACGAATGTACGCTCGACCGGATATTGAAGAAGGGCCAGTGTTGGCGCAACCGGTGCTCCAATCTAATCTTGTTCACGAAAATCCGGAAATGACGGTGCTCGACTTGCGCAGAATGCTTGCGGACAGCAATTCAAAACCTCTTGAACGAACGATTCTGCGTTACCGCAACAATGGTAAGGAGCTCATCCAAGATGCCGCTCCGCTTACTCGCAAGGGTATCAGCAAACCGAACCATGTGCTGACTTCTTTCGAGCCCGAAGATGGCAACTATTACGTCTGGAGCGAGATTCGCAATCACTGGACATTTTTGGAGGGTTTGTTCAAAACATACGCGTCGATTCCGTCTGGTCCGAGTGACAACGAAACGCGCGTCGGTGCGGATGATCACTTGCTCATGTCTTACCGTCAGTTCATGTACCTCATCTCGAGTTGCAAGATTGAGGACAAACTACCGAACTCGCAGTACAATCAGCTCTCAGCCGTCGTTCGATCGGTATTCGATACCGTCAAGGCGCCCGAGCTTCTCGCCAAGTGTCTCACACTCGATCGAGAGACTGGCTCAGTTGAAGGATCGCTATGTCCGAGCGAAGGTCCGAGGTTGGAGCTGCGTATCAAGCACGCTTGGGGAATGCACCTGGATGAATTCCTCACTTCCCTCGTCTTCATGGCTTGGATCATCTACGGTCATCGCGTGCCATTGACAGATAGAGGCGTCGCTCGCGCAACGCGCTGGCTGATTGAACGCATACTTCGCCCTAAGGCGCATCATATCGTCGAAGCATACGAAGCACAAGCGAGATTTGCGACGGCTATGAAGAAGCAAGGCAAATCGTCTGACGAGGACATCCGCGCTGTGAGCACTGTGTACAAGGCTTTCACCGACAAGGATGGCATGGAAGTGATGGAGTTCAAGGCTGCAGCAATGTGGGCCGTCGGTGCCGAGAGTCCATTGAACAAGTTTGGTGAATTGGTCTTCCGAACCTACAGCGATTTCTCAACGTCGACTCCTGATTGGGTGTACCACGGCGCTCGACATGGCTGGGTGCACGCCATCGATGAAAAACCTGACGGGTACTTGTGCTGCCAAGGGAGCCGGCTGGACGCGAAGAAGTTTATGCTCGCGTTTGGCGATTTCTGCTTCCGCGCGAATCCAACCGTAAAGCCATCGGAAGCGCTTCAAGCACAATTCAAACAAGCACAAGAGAGAAAACCGCTCGCGGAGTCGCCGAGTGTGCATGCGGTGCTCGAAGAGCCGAGCGATGAGTTGGCGCGCAAGAACCTCGTCATGCCGGATTCGCGCTGCTCCATCTGCGGTATGACGGATCATGAAGCGCCAAATTGTCCTCGCAAAAAGGATGTCAACTGTCCAAATTGCGGAATCACCGTAGAGCCGCCGAATAAAATCGTCATCGGTCCGGATGATTTGGAATATTGCAACGAGTGCTTGCGGGAGGATGAACCGGAAGACGAGCCGTTCGTGTGCCCGAACTGCGAGACGCCGTGCGAGCCCGAAGAAGTCGCGATCAGCGACGTCGACGGCAAGAAACACTGCCCGCGTTGCGCGCCGGAGCCGTTCGTGTGCCCGAACTGCGAGACGCCGTGCGAGCCCGAAGAAGTCGCGATCAGCGACGTCGACGGCAAGAAACACTGCCCGCGTTGCGCGCCGGAGCCGTTCGTGTGCCCGAACTGCGAGACGCCGTGCGAGCCCGAAGAAGTCGCGATCAGCGACGTCGACGGCAAGAAACACTGCCCGCGTTGCGCGCCGGAGCCGTTCGTGTGCCCGAACTGCGAGACGCCGTGCGAGCCCGAAGACGTCATCAAGGTCGACGGTGGGCAATTCTGTCCGAAATGTTGGTCGCCACAGCGAAAACGCTCAATCCCCACGTGTCCGAATTGCGACGCACCGTGTACGTTGAACGATATCATCACGGGTCCAGGCGGGAAGGATTACTGCCCGCGGTGCGTACCCGAGGAAGAACCTGAGATGGACGAAGCGCCAAGACAAGCTTCGTCCAAGGCGCCGGCGCCCTTCGAGTGTCCGAACTGCTCGCGTGAGATGGAACCGGAGGACGTCATGCCCGGTCCAGACGGCAACGTCTACTGCGCCGAGTGCTTCCCCGACGAAGCACTCGACGATGACATCGACGATGAGGACTACCCGTCCGCTCCGGCGTTCACCAAACCCAAAATTGAGAAGGCGCAACGCCAACGCGTCGCTCGCGTTCGCAAGGTGACCAAGAGGCGCGTCGACGACGACGCGCCCATCGCCAAACCACGCGCTTTCACCCCATCTTCGCCACCGCCGCCAAAGCCCGAGCGCGAGCGCATCGCTCGAGTCCGCACGGTCACCACGACCGTCGTCGACGACGAAAGCGTCGCCCGACCTCGCGCGTTCGCGCGCGCTCCCAGCCGAGCCGATCGCGAGCGCGCCGAAGCCGCCTCCTCGGCGTCCCGTCTGGGCAAATTTTTCGGCTTCGGCGGCGCTTCGTCCTCGACCGCGCGCGAATAAAATACATTATTTCTCGCCCACATCGCGCGTTTCGCGCCCTTAGCCACCTTAGTTTTAATCCAAATCAACCTCCTCGGCGCGAGCGCTTCGTCCTCCGCGATTCCGTTGGTTCCCCTCCCATCGCGCCGCGCGTCGCGTCGTCGCCCCCCACACCTCGACGCCCATCGCGTCGCGCGTCCCGCGTCGCGCATCGATCCGCGACGCCACGCCGCGCGTCTCCGACGCGCCCGCGCGCCCTCGCGCCTCCCACCGCGCGCGCGCGACGTCGCGCGACGTTTGAATTCGACCCGTCTGTCGGTCGACGATCCGACTTCATGTCGACGCCGCTCGCGCCGCGCGACGCGAACGCCCGCGGCGACGACGCGGGAACGCGCGAAAAGCGTTTCGACGCCGACGTCGACGACGCGCGCGCGCGACGCGCGTCGCGGCCGCGACGGGTGTCGTTCAAGACGATGGATGACCGGGGCGAGGTGGCGCCGACCGTTGATTTAAAAACGGCGCGAAGCGAGACGCGCGCGAAGGATGGTGCGGAGAACGATGCGACGGACGCGACGCGACGGGACGAGCGCGAGGAACGAGGACTGACGAAAACGCTCGCGCGGGGCGATGGCGCGGTAGGTACGACGACGCGGTTGGCGCAGTTGCGCGCGGCGCGCGCGGCGGCGGCGGCGGCGGCGGCGGCGGGAGGCAAGCCGGCGGGCGCGTACGCGCCGCGAGCGAGTCGACGGGAACGGCTGCGGTTGCGACGTGGAACCGGGCGGGAGGTGCGCGCGCGACCGTTCGTGATCAGGGTGAACATTCCGGGGATCATGAAGCAGAAAAGTTCGAGCGATATGGACGTGTCGAACGGGAGCGGCGGGGAGGCGTTTTCGGCGCCGAACGGCGTGAGCATCGTGGAGATTGGAGAGGATTCGCACGCGAGCGCGGGGAGCGGTAGCGGCAGCGGTGGGTCGAATGTGAATCCGTTTACGGTGAACACCGGTTCGATGGACGGCCCGCGACCGATGTTCAGGCCGTCGACGCACATTTTGCACGACGCGGCGGCGACGCCGAACGGGTCCAAGTCAAAGGCGGGACGGCTGTCGAGCGCGGGTACGCCGAACGCGGCCGAGGCGTTGGCGATGATGATGCACGCCGAATACCCCGAGGGGTTGCCGGAAGAGATGCAGGGCGTGTCACACTTCGCCAATTCGCAGCGCGACGAACCGCCGCTCGCGGACTTTTACGGCGAGGAGGATATGGATCTCGGCTACGACGACGTCGCGGCGTACGATGACGACGGATTTCCCGAACCACCGGCGCCGCGCAAGCGCACCACCGCAGGTGTGCCGCACAAGCGCCTTCGCGCCGAGATGGAGCGCCGCAAGTCGCTCGCCTTGGCCGGTTTACAAGCAACCGAGGGTGGCGTACGACGATCGACGCGTCAACGATCCAAGCCACTCGAGTATTGGCGCGGGGAGACCAAGGTGTACCAACGAGTCCACAACTCCTTGCCCACGGTCACGCAGATCGAACGACGCACGGCAAACCCGATTTGGCCGCGTAAGACCCCGGGTGGTCCTTCGCAACCGTTCCGCGTGTCGCGACTTCGCCCGGCGGAGGCGCTGCGCGATCTCGGCGGCAGTCTTCCCGACCCCTCGCCTTTGGATCGTCGCGGCGTGCGTTACGGCTTGATGCCGCCGCCGCCACCAGCGTCGTGGGCGGAGAGGTACGGCATCAATCCGCTGTCGACGAGCATTGCTCCTGCCCCTGGTCGCGGTGTGCCTTTGATGCGCGAAGAAGACGTCGACGAAGACGCTCTTCGCGGCGGCGCAAAGAAGCAAAAGAAACGCGGACGCAAGCCAAAGGCTGTCAAGGAGGCTGAAGAGCGAGCCGCGAACGAAGCGTTCGTCGCGTCAACGGTGGCGAATATCATGAGCAACGTCATCGCCGCCAACCGCTCGCCAGAAGAACTCGCGGAGGACGAGGCGCAAGCTAGTAAAGATGTCATCGAGGCGGAGGTCGTCGTCGCCACGGAAGAATTGGATGAAGACGAAGCGGAACGTCAGGCCGAGCGCGAAGCGGATGAAGCCGTGGCGGAAGTAGAGCGTGAATTAGCGGCCGAGCTCGCGGCGGAGGCCGCCGCCGAGGCGGAAGAGGAGGGTGCGAGGTCCATTGAAGAAGAGCGAGTCGTCGAAGAGGCGCCGCTCGACGTGAGCGAGCTCGAGGACGTCGTCGAATTGAACACGGATTTCACTAGAGTAGACGACGCTGCCGGAGCGACCACGACCACGACGACGACGTCGCAGGTCGTCGAAGAACCGGCCACCGTCGCCGCACCCGTCGAGTTGGATGCCCAGGAAGAGACGCCGCTCCAAGAGTTGGAGATGAACGACGATCCCATGGACGTCGACGCGCCGCCCTCGGTGCTCAAGGCGACGCCCTCGAAGACTGCCGCGGACGAAAACGTCGAACCCGAGGCTGCAGAAGAAGAAGCGTAATCACTAGCAAACGAATTCCTACAGCTTGTATTTTACAACACTACGACGACATCAACGCCGACGCTCCAACTTGGCGCCGAGCTCCGTCAACGCGAATCCCGCCCTCGAGCGTCTCGCCGCCCCTTTCGCACGCCACGCGCTATTCCTATGCGTCGTCTGACACATTCCCTGCGCGTCTTCCGCGCTCCCCGTACGCAAAGGCTCCAAGCGAATCTCACAATCCGCGCTCTCCGCCAACCACGCCTCGACCGCGCCGACGTCCCAGTGCGACAGCGTCACCAAATCAACCTCCTCCCCCGCCTCGCGCGAGACCGCGTCCAAGAACCGCTCCAACTCCATCGCATCATCCGCGCATTCGCTCATAACCAGCCCATCGAGCCCATCGACGCAGACGCAGACGCGTCCCGATCCCGCCGCGCGCGTCGTCGCCGCCGCCGCGTCCCGAACGTCCCGCAGCGTCCCCGTCAACCCGTCCCCCGTCGTCGTCCTCGCCGTCGTGAACGCGTCCACGAACGCGCACGAGCCGCGCGAGAGGGCGTTTGACACCGAATCTCGCGCGCCGCGCGCGATTTTACGCGCCAGCGCGGTGATTTCACTCGGGTGGTGCTCCACGCAGAGCACCACCACCGGGCTTCGTTCGCACGCGTACGCGACGAACGAGGCGAAGAGCCACGTCCCGGGGACGTCCAGGTGGTCGACGATGGCGAGCGCGCGCGCGGGGCGGCGCGCGTCGGCGTCGAGCGCGACGCCGAGGGTTTCGAGCATGACGCGAGCGGCGGTGTGCGGCGCGGCGACGCGACGACGAGCGAAGACGCCGCGAGGCGCGGTGCGGAGATCTCGCGGATTGATTTCGTCGTGATTCGATTCGATTCGTTCGAGCGGCGAGCGCGATCGAGAGTCTTGCGCGATTGAGCCGGCGCGACGGTTGGCGCGTCGGTCGGCGACTGGACTAGTCGTCGTCGTCGGATTCGTCGTCGTCGGATTCGTCGTCGTCGGATTCGTCGTCGTCGGATTCGCTCGTGACGACGACGTTGATGTCGTCATCGGCGTTGCGCGGGATACCGATCCCGACCGTCCCGCCTTCGAATGGAGCTTTGATGGCGACGACGTCGTACACGCGGTCGTCCGCGATCACGCGCTCGTTGAATCGAGTCGCTTTTCCGGTTTCCTGTACCATCATATCGTGTTCGCGGTACGCAGAAGCGATGGAGTCGAGTGTTTCATCGGGTTTGGCGTCTTCGAAGTCCTCGATCGTGCGATCGCCGGCGACAAGCACGATCAGTTCGGCGTCCGTCTTGCCGACGACGTCGGCGTCGGATTCGAGCTCGAAAGATTTGACGAAGTAGTCGTTGACGGCGGTGTAGTACCCAGAGGCGTTCTTGGTCCAAAAGTGGAACGCGCCATTTTCTACCACAGCGCGACCGAGCCAATTGATGCGATCGATGCGCGCTTGAGAATCAGCGTCGGCGTCGTTGGTCTCTGCTTGTTGCAGCAGTCGCCGCGCGCTCGAAGCCGTCGTACCACGCATCTCGGCGCCGATAGCGCTCGTGGCCATCAAGAGCGTCGCGCACGTCGTCAATGCGATTTTTTGAAGCTTCATGGTGTTCGTTCTGCGTCTGCTCGCGCGCGGTGAAGTGGCGAGTGACACTTCTCCTCGCCCGAGGAACGTGAACAGTCACACGAGGACGAGACGAAGCGCTCGAGAGCGAAGACTCGAGGGCGATTGTGTTTACGGAAGACGTGTATTGTACAGTTCTAAAACAACTCCGATTCAAGAGACAAAACCTCAACGATCGTGTTCACCGAATTTCGGGACGTTCGGGGCGAAGCGTCCCTTCGGCGGTTTCGGCTTGTCCATCAGTAGCTTGCGATTGATTGCTTCAAAGTCACTTGACGGTGATGTATATGCGTACACGCTCTCACCGATAGTGGCAAACAGGCTTCGCGTGCGTGGCGTTGGCGGTGCGCCTTCGTGGAGCATGCTGGCAACGCGTTCGGGACGCATTGGCGACACGTAAATGTTTTGGTTGTCGATGGGTAAACGCCGCCGAGGCGACGACAACCCAAACGGAAGCGCGTCGTCTACGCTCACGGTATTTCCTTGCTCGCCACCATCGGTATCTAGATTGGTCGTGTCTCGCGCAGGGCGCTCGCGGAGCGTCAACAAAAACTCCTTAACCCGCCCGACGAAGACCTTGTTGTAAAAGGAAATGATGTCGCCCCGATTGACGACTTCGAGCTCGGGGTCGTTTTGCTCCAACACCACGGCCCAGAATATCTCTTCGCTCGATTGCGGCTGCTTGGAGTATTGGTATATGATATCCTTGAACTGCAGCGAGTTCGAGGAAATCCCAGCGCTCGCCTTGCACACACCGTAGACCGAGACCAAGATGATTTGATCGATGTGCCTGTTGTACACGAGATTAGTCTGTTCGTACACGACGTGTTCAATCAATGCGTAAATGTCGCGCGTGACGTCCGTTGACAAGTTCAATCTCGACGCCAAGTCCCCTAAACGTCTCGCCGCAAGATGCATAACCTTGGCAAAGAACATTCGGAGCGCCTTGAACGCACACACGTCGCACCCACTCGGCTGTTCGACGGTGTGATTTCGAACGGCGGCGAAACGCACGGGCAACGGTTCGCCTCGAGACACCCGCCGACGCGGCGTCGTCGCACCACGCAAAGGAGACGAAAACGCTGAAAACGCGCTCGTCGGTGCGCGTCGCACTGGCGATTGACACTGCGCCATGACGAGGTCTGCGTCATCGCCCGACGAGCCTTCGCGCTCGGTGCCGCCAATCGCCGCGACCTCCGCCACAGACGCCACGTTCAAGACGGGTGTGCTCACGCGTTTGGGCGCTTGCGGTGACCTAGGCGCCGTTCGTCCCGGCAATGCCGTCGACGCTCCACCACTGCCACGCGCGCTCTCGTGAAACGTTTTCAAAAACTCAAACAACGTCGATCCCTTGCACCACGCCAGGCGCTCGAGCGTCTTTTCCTCGAGCGAGTTGAAGTGTCGCTGAATCTCGCGCGGCATGCTCATGTCTGCGCGCACAAAGGGTTCGATGATGGTCGCTAAATCGAACGGGTGAATTCCCATCAAGTGTGTCGTCGCCGGAAACGCCAACGTGGACGTCTTGTACGTGGAAACGACGACTTCCATGCAGCACGTCACCAACGACTTTGTGAAGCGGTCGCTCGCGAGCAAGGTGGTAAAGTTGACATCCTTCTTGTCCCCGGCGATTCGCTCGAGTTCGTCCTTCAAAATGCGATTCAAAAAGTAAAAGAAGACGTGCGACACCTCGGATGTTCGCTGTTTGACTAACTCATCCATCACCGTGCTGTGCGGACTGATGTCCGTGCGCATAGTCGTCACCAGCGCGTCCTCGCGGATCGCTTGTCCTATTCTTTGCCCAAAGTTTGTGACTTTTTTCTTCAACGCTTGCACGATTTCGGGATTGTCCGGAACGAAGCGTTGTAACTCTGCAGTTTTCGTCTCGAGATCTGAGCTGCCACACACGACGTCTTGTAACCACGATGCGCTCGCCATGGCTTGACTAATCGGCGTCGCGGCGACGCCGCCAACGCCGCTCGCCATGATCCCGCGCAACGAGTGCATCGGACTCGGCGGGACGCCGTGTATGGGAATTTTCTTCGGTCTGATTGGCGAGAAAGGCGCCACGCGCTTGCGACGAGCGGGCGTGGCCATCGATCCGTACGTCGTTGTCGTCTTGCAATCGGCGAGATCGCCGATGATTTTCCTTCCTCGCGACTCTGCGCTCGTCATCTCCGTGTACAAGTACAACGTCTCGTCAACGGCGAGACGGCCAAACGTTTCCGACGCGACGCGAGAGTAACGCTCGACGACGGATGCAGACACGTCCCGTTCGCCGTCGAAGACGCCTTGTGCGCACATGTCGCTCGGCGCGACGTCGTCAAAGTGTTTCGACGCATCCATCGTAGCCTCCGGGAACGACGCTTTCACCACCTTGAGCACGGCGTCTGACATCGCGCGCACGGTATCCTTCTTGGCTTTCGACGCCAAACTGAGACTGGCAAGCGGATCTGGAAGCTTCGTCGTCTCGTCCTTGGCCGTCATGCTCACCATATTCTTCAGCGACGTTCTCAACGACTCTCGCGGGGCGTTGATTAACAAAAACGCCTCCACGGCGACGAGCAAGTGGTAGCACGAGTACAAATCTGGAAACGTCGGTAAAGACTCGCACTTGGCGCACACGTAAAGCGCCCACCCGAGCTTGGCCACCGCCACGCCCGCGGGGGAGTCGGCGTCGAAATGCACGCGCATAAACTCGTGAAACTTCTTCGCAATCACCTTGTTAAACGCAAACGCGCTGCGCAATTCGCGAATCTTCAACACACGCTCCACCTCCGCCACCGTCGACGATCCCGCGGGCGCGTGACTGCGCAATCGCATCGCGAGCGCGCGCGCCGCCGCGTTTAAAAACTCGGGCAACGCGTCCAACACCGCCACCAACGTCGTCTCGTGCTCCTCCAGTATCGCCGTCACGTCCCCCGCGCCGCGCGCCGCCGCGTCCACCGCCCCGCCTCTCTTCCCGTCCCTCACGACGTCCTCGGCGTCCACCAATCCCAGCGCCGCGAACGTCCCGCACGCCCTCGCCGCGCGATTCACCGCGTCCGCGTCCGCGTCCGCGCTCGCCCCTCGCGTCCGCGTCGCCGTCTCGGTCAAATCCTTCGCCAGCGCTCGCACCTCATCCGCTCTCGCGTGCGTCCCGCACGCGTCCAGGCGCGCCGTCGGATGGATCGTCGACATCACCGTCGTCGACGCGCGTTCGCCGCGCGCGTCGCTCGCCCGATCGCGCGCGCCGCGTCCCGGAGCGCGCGAATGTCGCGTCGATTCGCAATCGCCTTTTCCCGCGCTTTTTTGTCGATCGGTCGATCGATCGATCGGTCGATCGACGGCGCGAGGGTCGACGCGCGCGATCGATCGACGGCGCGAGGGTCGACGCGCGTCGATCGATCGACGGCGCGAGGGTCGACGCGCGTCGATCGATCGTGCCATCCTTCGCGCGCGCGGTGACGCGACTGCGACGCGCGCGGCGCGTTCGAGCGCGCGCGCGATGGATCGAGGCGCGATGCGCGACGCCGAGCGCGCGCGGTTGCTCGACGGCGACGGCGCGCGCGCGCGCGGCGGCGCGAAGTCGAAGCTGTGTCTCGCGGTGGGTGTTGGCGTCGCGTTCGGCGTCGCGGCGCTCGCGCTGGTCGGCGGCGACGGCGCGACGGGGCGCGCCGCGCTCGGGGCGTTCACGGACGTTCCCGTGGCGTGCCTGGAGGCGTGTCGGAACGCCACGCCGACGCTCGTGAGCGCGCTCGAGGCGGAGCCGATGGATTGCGCGGCGATTCAGACGACGGAGGAGCAGTGGTGCGTGTTCACGGAACCGGCGTGCGGGCCGGGGGACACGCGCGTGGTGGAGGCGATACAACATCACTGCCCGCGTGCGTTGGAAGCAGATCCGGCGTCCGCGAGCTCGGCGGCGTTGGGGCGAGAAAACGTCGTCGAGCCGGGGCCGACGTCTCTGGGGACGTACCGTCTCGCGCCGCGCCGCGTCGCGCGGAGCGAGGAAACCGCCGCGTTGAATCCGGTGAATCGGAGCGCGTACCGTTCGCCCGGGGTCGGTCGCCTCGGGAAGTGGGACTATTCGGTCGCGAGATTGCCGAGCAGACGCGAGAGACGCGAGGAGCGGAGGTTCACGCTGCACACGAGCTGCATCGACGCCAAAATCAGGAACAAGTGGCCCGAAATTTTTGGCCCCGACGAGACGCTGACGCACGCGTACGTCGTTCACCACAATATGCACGATAACGATCCGAACCACGGATTCTTTGAACTTCACGAAGGTAAAGAGATGATCAACGGCGCCTTGAATTTCTTGAAATGTGTTTCTACGAAGCTGGGACTCGTCTGCCCGACTTCAGATGGCATCTTCGAAGTCACTACGAGGGGTCTCAACTATGAGTTTGGATTCGTTGTGAAGAGTGAAAATGGAAAGGCGCTGTACGAAATCGGCGGTAACGGCGCTCCACTTTTTGAAAGAAAATGTCACGATACCCAACAGTTCGGCGCGTTCTGGAACAGAATCGTGACGCTCGAACGCAACGCGAAAGACATTTCGTACGTCTTCGGTGGGTGCGCTGCTTCGTGCCCGATTCCCGAGTTTTGGTGCCCTGAAGGCTCTTGGTATCTGGGTGGCACGTGTTCTCTCGCGTGTCCGCCGGGTTACGGCGGTAGTGGGTCGACTCCAACGACGCGACGGTGCACGCAGTGCCCAACTAACTGCAACAAGTGTCTGAACGGTCAGTGTACTGAGTGTACCAACAGGAAATTCCTTCACAATGGCGAGTGTCTCGCCGCGTGCCCGAGTGGATTTCGGTCTGGGGGCTCGAAACGTCTGGTGAACGTGCAGCCGAGTGACTTTGATGAGTTCGCCACGTCAGAGGACGCGCTGTCGAGGTACTCGCAACCAGTATTTGAAAATGGCTACCCCATGATCTATTTTGGACACGGGTATGGAGTCACCGGCACCGCCGCCGCGGAGGATGTCTTTCATCCTGCATTGGACGACGCCAATGATTGGAACGAGGCTTGGATAGGCGCCACTATGGACGATAGATGTCAACTCGACAGATATTCGTCGGGCAGATACTGCACCTTCGACCGTGTGAATGGGGATGGCGCCGGTAGCTGTTGCACGGCCTACGGTAAAACGGTGCGTATTTCCATCGTCGTGGAAGACAGCAGTAGCCCCGAAGCGGCGGATCTCGTCGCTCATGCGGGGTTCGAAACACAAGTTGGCTACAAAAGCGCGAACGGGCAGTGGATGAACGCCAACTCGTGGCTCGGTAGCGCTGGATCGCCGTACGGACGATACGCTTGGCGCAACGTCACCTTCACCCTTCGCGTCAGGCGAACCGGCGTCACGTCGTTATGGATCGGTCACTCCTTGAAAACGCAAGGCGAGCCCACTCGCGCCGCCGATTTCACCGGTAATCTCCCCGCGGCTTTCGGCGTCGAAGGCGCGAACATGGGACGCTTCAAAGCGCTCCAAGTCTCTAAAACCGGCGGCTGGGCGGAAGGCGGCGCGGTGGCGTCCGAAATAAGCGGCGCGGTCAAAACGGAGAGGAATTGGTTCACCGGTCGCACGTGCGTCGCCGCTTGAGTCCGCGCGCGTCTTTCGAATTTTCTCGCTCCTCCAAAGTACGACTACACTGTAACACCCACGATTCGTTGCGCGCACATCCCGACGCGACCGAGGCGCGACGACGATGCGAGACGCGCGCGCGCGGTGAGCGTCGACGCGCGCGCGGTGAGCGTCGACGCGCGCGCGACCGAGACGCGACGCGCGGCGATGTGGGTCGCCGCGACGGGACGCGCGATTCGACGAGAAATGCGACGCCGCGGGAGCGCGACGGGCGCCGTGGCGCGACACGCGCGGTCGTACGCGCGGCAAAAACCCCTCGGCGCGTGTCGACGACAGGCGCGCGCGCGAGAGGGCGGGACGGCGCGGGAGGAGGCGCCGCGCGGGGTGTCGAGGGTGGACGCGCTTCGACACGCGGGCGCGACGTGGTACGAGGTGTTTAAACAGCGCGAGGCGCGAGACGAGATCGCGAGCGCGTTCGTGGCGGGCGCGAAGATAGGAACGCGGTTTCCTCGGGCGCCGGGACGGGCGGCGCGACGGGCGTGGGCGACGCTGAAGCGGTGGCGGCGAGAGGCGCCGGTGACGCCGAGCGCGGCGCTGCGACACGCCGGAGGGTCGTGGTTGGACGTGTTGACGCATCCGGAGTTTAAGACGCAGCTCGGGAAGACGCTGGCGAGGCCGTTTCAGCCGGTGTGGTTGAGGCAAGGCGCGATCGATGCGGCGGAGGCGAGAGCGAAGGCGAAGGCGAGGGACGTCATCGATCCGTTTGGGTCGCTGCGACACGCGGGGGCGAGTCGATTCGCGGCGTTGACGCACGAAAAGGTGCGCGAGTATTACTGGGCGCGCGTCGTTGCCGCGTACGTGCGCACGGTGGTGCGGCATCCGTTCTCGACGGCGATGTTTTCGTCCGTCACCAAGTGCGTGAGCTCGGATATTTTCGTCCAGATGGTGCTGGAGGAGAAGAGTTTCTTTGAGTTGGATTGGAATCGCGTGGCGTCCTTCTTCGTCCTCGGCGTGACGTACGTGGGGGCGTTTCAATATCGTTTGTATAATCATTGGTTGAAACCGTTGAATGATGTTTGGCGGCCAAAATACGGCTTGGCGCTCTCCACGGGCGCCGTCGTCGCCATCGACCAAGCCTTCGTGCAGCCGTTTCTCTACCTGCCCACGTTTCTCGGCATTCGCGTCGTGAGCGAAGGCGGGACGCGTCTGTTAGATCTTCCGAGCGAAATATTCGCCAAGTGGAAACAAACTGGGCCGGAAACGATGACTGCGCTTTGGTTGGTGTGGGTGCCCGCGCAGGCGATCAACTTTGCCGTAGTACCGAAGCATTTGACCATTCCGTGGATGAACGCCATCGGCATCGCCTGGAACGGCGTCCTGTCGTGGATGACGGGTCGGTACGCGGCGGCCGAGGCGGCGAAGCGGAAGGTGGTCGACGAGGAGGTGATCGAGCGAGGAGAAGAAACCGCTCCTTGATGTTTGTGTTTGATGAATCTTTAGTTGTCTTCTTTGGTTAAGTTTTCGCGCGTTGTTCAGAATTTTGTTGTTGAGAATTTAGCCATCCATTAAAATATTTGCGCCCGTTGCTAATACGTCGTAACATAAACATCTTACAAGGTTTTCATGTCCTTCTCTTCCGGGCTTCTCCCGTCACCCGTGGTGATGGTGTCGGCGAACGTACCGCCGCCGGGGACCATGGGCAACACGTGCTCGACGTGCGGCACCATGACGTCGAGCAAGTACGGACCGTCGGCTTCAATCATGCGCTTGATCGCGCCTTCGAGATCGCTCATGCGCATCACGCGTTCGGCGGGGACGCGGAAGCCCTGTGAGATGGTGACAAAATCGGGGAAAATGTGCGCCTCTTCCTTGGAGACTTGGAAATCGTCATTCGGGGAGCCGAGGTACGTGTGACCGCGATTCGCCTTGTAAAATCGATCCTCCCACTGCACGACCATGCCGAGGTACTGGTTGTTCAAGATGAAGCACTTCACCGGCAAGTTTTCCGCGTGCAAGGTCGCGAGTTCTTGAATATTCATGACGAACGAGCCATCGCCGTCGATGTCGACGACCAGTTCGCCAGGACGCGCCGCGGCGGCGCCGATGGCGGCGGGCAAGCCGAAGCCCATCGAACCCAAACCACCAGACGTGAGCCAGTTGCGAGGCTCGTCAAACTTGTAGTGCTGAGCCGCCCACATTTGGTGCTGACCGACACCAGTGGAGATGATCGCCTTACCTTCGGTCATCTTGCACAACAGCTCGATCGCCGCCTGCGGAGCGATGACGTCGCCGACTTGCTCGGGAATCGGAAACGGGAACTTTTTGCGCTGCACGTCAATAGCCGCGCGCCACTCCGAGAAATCGGGCATATCCTTCTCGAGCGCGATCAACTTGTTCAAAGTCTTCAACGCGGGCTTGATGTTGCTAAAGATGGAGCAGAACGGCTTCTTGTTCTTACCGAGCTCCGCCGGATCAATGTCGATGTGCACAATGGCGGCGCGCTTGGCGAATTCCGCCAACTTACCGGTCACACGATCGTCGAATCGCACGCCAAAAGCGAGCAACAAATCAGCGCTGTCGATCGCATAGTTGGCATACACCGCACCGTGCATGCCAAGCATGCTCAGGCTCAAATCGTCGCTCTGCGGGAACGTACCGAGACCCATGAGCGTGTTCGTCACGGGAATCCCCGTCGCGCGGCAGAATTCAACCAGCTCTAAGTCGGCGTCCAAGCATCCACCGCCGGCGTACACCACCGGACGCTTTGAGTCCTTAATCAAATCCAAAACTTGTTGGAGCTGCGGCGACGTCGGCGGCGCGGGCAGACGGCTCAAGTAACCGTTGAGCGAAACCTTGGGCTCCCAATACGGAACCGCCAACTGCTGCTGCACATCCTTTGGAATATCGATCAAAACCGGGCCCGGACGTCCTGAAGCGGCCAAAAAGAACGCTTCGCGCACGATTCGCGGAATTTCCTCGACGTTCATCACCAAATAGTTGTGCTTCGTGATCTGTCTCGTGATCTCCACGATGGGCGTCTCTTGAAACGCGTCCGTCCCGATCATCGGTCGCGGCACCTGTCCCGTGATCGCCACCATCGGCACCGAGTCCAACAGCGCATCTGCCAACCCCGTGACCAAATTCGTCGCCCCCGGTCCGCTGGTCGCGATGCACACGCCCACCTTACCCGTCGCCTTCGCGTATCCCTCCGCCGCGAAAACCTCCCCTTGTTCGTGTCGGCACAGCACGTTCCGTATCCCCGTCGCGCTCTTCGTCAGGCTTTGATGAATCTCCATCGACGCCCCTCCCGGGTACGCGAACACGCAGTCCACGCCCTCGCGCTCGAGCGCCTCGACCAGGATGTCCGCCCCCTTGCGCGGCTCGTCGTCCGCGAACCTCGACGCGAACTGCCCTCTCGGTCGTTTGCTCGCGTACGCCGTCATCTGCGCCGTGGACAGCTCGAGTTCGGTGAACTGCGACGGATCGACGTACTCCGACGCGTCGGGCTGGCGAACCGCGCGCGGCGCGCGGCGCGCGCGCGCGAATTTCGTCGACGCGGCGCTGCGATTGGCGGCGTGTGTCCGCGGCGCCGCGCGCGACGCGGGGGCGCGCGCGGGCGCGCTCGCGACGGCGGTGCGTCGCATCGTGGGCGTCTGAGCGTCGCGTCGCGTGCGATGCGCGTGCGAGTGAGGCGCGCGCCGCACGCGTGCGCGCGCGAGTGACGTCGGTCGCGTCGCCACCCAGGGCTTTCGCCAGGCTGTTTTTGTTCCTAGGGTTTTATAATTTATCGTATTCTAGGATACTTTAGCACTATATCGTATATTTAGTGAGTGGATCATAACGTATTTAAAGGGGTAATCCGCCAGTGTAGAGTTATTTTAATACCACCGCGATAAAATTTACGATCAAATTTAGTCTCGCTCGTCGATTGCTCGACGAGTATATAATACAAGTTGCTAGCTGACGTTCACGACTCCCAGCGCGCGGCGGCTTCGATGTAATTGTCGTACAAACGGCGAATGTCTCGTCGGTAGACATCGCACGCGATCTCTCTCGCGCTCGCGATGGAGTGATCAACCTCGCGTTCGACATCGCGTAGTGCGTGCGATTGCGCGCCGATGGACGCGCGTAAGACGTTGTGAATCTTTCGTCGCGTCGCGTCGTCGACGCGGCGACGAGAGTCTAAATCTTTAACGTCTGCGCACCAAATTCGTAACGTTTCTTGGACCGTAGCATCCATGTCTCTGAAGCCCCGCTTCGGTGGTGTCGTGGGCAAGACGACGTGCTGCGGCAGTCCCTTCGCACGAAGGAGTTCGATCCGGCGCGTGACGTCTTCCGAATGCTCTGCGTCGCCCGCCCAGGGCGGAAAGAATACCATTCGTTCTTCAACGGCGTTATCTTTCAACGCGAAGCCGTAGGTGAACAACAGCTCCTCGTTGGACTTGTCGCCGTAATTGATGAAAATTTCTTCGCCATCTTTCATAGTGCGATTCGGCGGCGCCGACACGAGCGCGACGTAACCACCATCCGGACGCGATGAATCTTCCACGTGTTCCCATCTCGCGTTCGCACGCGCGCGCGGCGCATGATTGACCATGTCCACGCCCGGCACCACGCTATCGACGGTCACAGAACCGCCGGCGCCGACCGGAATCGCCAGCGCGCGAGACCAAAACGTCTGAAACGCCCACGCAAACTCCTTCTCGCTCACGTCCGGCAGCATGTGCAACGACGATCCCGCGGCGTTATCCGCCTGCGTCAACTCTCGCATCGCCGGACGCACGCACTCTTCAAACATCTTCTTCACGTGTGCCTTTTGCGCCTTCACCGGCGCGTACACCGTCGTCCCCGACAACTCCCTCTCCAACTCTTCATCGCTAAAGCTCAGCGGCGCGTCGTACGCGCGCGGCAACGAGTCTATGTACTCTTTCCACGCGCTCTCCTCCCCGCGTCTCCGCTCAATCATGAAGAAACACATCACCGCCAACCTTTCGTCGACGACGCCTCGCCGCAACAGCGACTCGAACGTCGATCCGAGCGTCGGGTGCGCCGCCGCCGTGTTCCAGTTCACCACCGCCGCGTCCGGTATCGTCATCAGCGCCCTCTCGCGCTTTCGCAATCGCAATCCTCTCGGCGCGATGCTCTCGCCATCGTTTTCCCTGTGGAACGCGCCCGCGCCCTCGCGCGCGCCGCCGTCCCGAACGTCGCTCCTCGCGAACGTCGCGCCGTGCGTCTCCGCCCACCGCCGCAACCGTCTCCCGCGCGCGTTCGCGTCGTCCCGCGCGCACGCGTCCGCGGCGGGATCTCGCGCGCGCGCTTCGCCGCCGCGCGCGCGCAGGGCGTCGTCCGCGGTGTACGCGCCGAGCGCGAGACCGGCGAAACCGACGGCGAGCACGGCGATTTCTGCATTCGTCTTTGGTTTTCTCGCGTCCGACGCCTCGGACGCGGACGAGAGCGCGCGCGCGAGCGACGTCGACGTCGACGTTGACGGGACGCGCGCGCGGCGGGACGACGCGCGGAGGGCGGCGGCGAGCATGCGTCCGAGTGTGCGGGACGGTTGGGGGTCGCGTCGCGCGACGACCGTCGTCGCGTTCGCTCGTTGCGTTTACATCCGGCTACTGTTCGTCGGGTTTGAACGCGATCTCGTCCGGGAGCAAGAACCCGTCGCGATGCCAACGCGTTACGAGCTGCTTTCGACACTGCTGGACGTCCCGGAGAGTCTCGTCGCCGTCGTTGAATTTTTTCGCGGCGGCTTCGGCGTTGTCCAACGTCTCGCGCAACTGGCGATACAACGTGCCCGAGTCGGGGTACGTTTTCAACTGCTCCCTCTTCAGCGAACGCAGAGGTTCGGCGTTTCTCAAAACCTCGGGCCAGACTTCGTCGATGCGGTCGAGCAGGCGCGTGAAAATCTTTGTGCGGTCGGCCGCGATGTACTCCGTCTCCCAGTCCTCAAACGGCGGCACCGGGAGACTGAGCTTGGAGTTCGCGGTGAACTCTTGATCGATGTCGTAATTCTTGAGCTTGTGGTGCCAACGATTCATGCTGTATAACGTCAACGGTTCGAGGCCAATTTTGTTGCCGATCGTGCGCAGCGTCTCGTGGCTCGTCGCCGTCCAATACGCCCAGCCGAGAGGCGTGGGCATGGGCTCGCCTCGCCGCCCCTTGCCCGTCTCCACGAGCAACCGTTCGTCCGCGGTCAAATCCGTGATGTGCGCGCCGAGATCCGCGCTATTCTTACTCCGCTTCGATTTTTCCGGCGACGCCGCGGACGGTTTCTTCTTCACCGACTTTTGCAGGCTCGCGTTCGTCGACGCCGTCGCCAACGGGCTCGCCTTTAGTTTCTTTTGCGGCGCGCGCGCGTTCATCTCACGTACCCCCTCACGCGTCGCCTGCTTCTCCGCCGTCGCCGGCGTCGGTCGCGATAAATCCATCGATATTATCGTCGCCACCGCGTCGTCGTCTCTCGACGTTCTCTTCGCGCTCTTCGTCGCCGTCGCGTCGTTCGCGCGCTTCCCCGTCAACAACTGCTTCAACTCCTCGTGTCTCCTCGCGCATTCCCGCTCTAATTCCTCCAGTTTTTTCTCCAGCGCGCGCTGCGATCGCATGACTTTATCTTCCATGAGTTCCAGCGCGCTCAGGACGACCGTCTCGACGTCGCCGATGGTTTTTATCGCGCCGTTATCAACCATTTTGAAACTCGATTCGACCGCGCGAATTGGACTCGAACGAACGGCGGATTTTCGCGCGCGGTGAGGTTGCGCGCGCGTGAGAACGCGGCCAGGGGCGCGGAGTTCGACGGTGCGTCGCGCGCGCGGGTCGGCGCGAGCGTGACGCGCGCGCGACGCGCGGGCGAGTGGTGAAAGCGACGTGACTGGAGGTCGAGAGGCGACCGAGAGACGCGCGGCGAGACGCGTTCTCGAATTCGGAATTCGATCTACACGCTACGGCTAGAAACTATGGCTACGGCTATTGAAAGACACGAACGATGGATTTGACTCGACGCGCGCGCTCAGCGCTTGCGGCTGACGTGGATTTGATGGCGGCGGAGCGCGCGCGTTTCGACTTTGGTTTTGCGCTCGTACGATTCCCGAGCGCGCTTGGATTCAGATGCGTACGACGTTCGCAGCGAACGCGTGAGGGCGATGTTTTCGTCCATGAGATCGACGAGGCGAGATTTGAGGTTGTCGATGGAGACGCCTTCGCGCAGGGCGTGGATGAGGGCGATGGCGTTGGGGTCGCCGGCGAGATTTTTGGCGTGCGCGAGAAGCGTCGCCATGAAATCCTTCGAGTCGGTTGAGACTTTGATGATGACGTTCCAGAGCTCGACGGGGTTGTCCAGCTCACTCGCAAGCTTTATGGCGCCCGATAGGTCCTTGGCGTCCGTCACGAGCACGCGCACGGCTTCTTCGTGCGAACCAAGTTTGGAGAGCAGAAACACGCGCTCGAAGATGAGCGCTTCGTTGCCCGTGAGTAAGGCGCACGCGCGCGCGACGTCATACGACGCGCTCTTCTTCAAAAAGTTCATCAGTGCCTTTGGGTTGAACTCCAGGTGTAACTCGTACAGTTTGTCGTGGAACTCTTCGAAGCACGTCGGGTCTTCGTCGAAGAGAGCCGACATGTACGCGTGCGTCAACTCTCGAGCGCCGAAGCCGCCTTGACCCAAAAGCTCGGGAATCACGACTCGCGGCGGCAAGCTTTCTCGCTTCTGCACGAAAAGCGACATCGCCGCGTCAATATCGAGTTGCGCCAAGAGAGAAAGCTTGTTGCGAGCGACGAAAGAGAGCAAGTCGTGACGAGCGATGAAGCTCAACACAGACGGCCGACCGATGTCCAGGTACAAGTTCAACGCCCGTTCGCGTTGACCATCGTTGAGATACAGCTCCGCGAGCGCTTCTTTCAGTACCACCGATGACACCGATGACGCCACCGACGGGCTTCCCGCGTTGGTGTTCAACGACGCGAGCTTGCTCTTAACGACGGGTATGAGAAACTGAGGCGAATACAAACGCGCCGGCCACGCCTTGACGGAGGCGAGAAAGCGCGGATGATGCTCTGCTTCCGCTAGAAACGCGTTCAACACCACTTCGTACGTGTGCACGCTCAGCGTCGGGTCATCCGTGGGAATATACGGCTGTAACTCCGCGAGCTTGCGAGCCAGCATGAACTTTTCAATCCACGTTTCCCACGCGGCGGCGTCTTTGCGCAACAATTTCGAGCACAAAGCTGCCGTTTGCGCGTAATCTCGCTCGTCAAACGTGCGCTGCAAAACACTATGTCCAATATCCCGCACACTCCCATCGATGTGGCCGTATCGCGACGCCAACTCGCACACGTCGAGCAGCTTGACGTAGTCTTCCTGTTTCGACAACCAATCGATGGACTCTCTCGCGCCCGTCGCCTTGGCCACGATGAGATCTTTCGGAGAGTACACGTAAAATCGTGGCTCGAGTCCGATCTTCCACCATCTATGATCGCCGACGTGTTTACATCGATCAAAGCTCCCGTTATCGAGCATAGGTTGCGCGCACGCCAACCCGTACGCGTTGCATCCGAGCGTTGTCGGATCGTCTCGCGTCGCGATGACGTCGATATTTTGCGTGACATTCGCGTGCGTGACGAGGTGCAACTCCGGATGCGCCCCGGTTTTGCGATCGCCATCCGTGGACCAACCTAAAATCGCCAATAAATCCCCGAACGGTTGAATGCCCGCGACGTAATACTCCGTCTGAAACATCGACGTCACGCGCGCGACGTAAACTCTCGCCGACGACGCCTCGCTCGCCGACGCGTTATCTCCCTCGCTCGAGCCCCCATTCGCAAACGAATCCGCCCGAGTAATTTCGCGCGTTGCGCCGCGAGTCGGCTTATCTCGCAAAAGTTTCGCCGCGACGCTCGAATCCGGCGCGTCCTGCTTCTGAATCCTAACAACCTTGACGCAATCCGCCCATCCCACGAGCAACGTCTTCCCCATGTCCGACGTCTCGTTCCACGTCAAGTGCGGCGCGTACATCCCCGCCGCCGGACTTCCTCGCGGTCGCTCGACGAGCGCCACCTTTTCATCCCGTCCCACGTCGTACAGCTTCACGCCTTCGTCGCACGCCCACGCCAAGACGCCGCGCGAGCTCCATTCCATCGCGCGCGCCGCCCCGCGATCGCTCCCTCCGGCCGCGCTCAGCGTCAACGTTTTATGTCCCAAGAGCGTGCTCACGCGCACGTACACCCCACCGCGATCGTCTCCGTACGCCACGCCGCCTCTTCCGCGTCCGCGCGCGCCGTAGTCGCGCTCGAGCGCCGCGCACGTCACGCCGCGCGCGTGCGTCGTCCGCATCACCTCGCACCCGTCCCCCAGCCCGCGCGCCCCGCCCGCGCGTTCGCTCGCGTCCATTCCATCGTCTATCGGCAGCTCGTGCACCGCGATCTCGCCTCGAGCGTCGGCGACGAGCACGTGCGCGCTCGCGCCGTCCGTCGCCAACGCCGACGCCGCGCGCCGCGTTCGCGTCCTCCAGATCACCCGTCGCGCGTCTCGCGCGCTCGCGACGAGCACGCACCCATCGTCGTACGCGATGACGCAGCGATCGTTTCGCGCGACGACGAGCGTCACGGACGCGTCTTTCGCGCTCGTCGACGCGGATTGTTGCGCGAGCGATGGATTGGCTCTGGCGTAAGAAAAGTGCGGACAGCGCGCGCTCTCGTCGTCGGACGCGCCGTCGGGGTTGTCGGACATCGACGCCGCGACGGTGCGTCGCCGGACGACGGCGGACGACCGTCGCGCGCGCGCGGACGCCGCGCGTCGATGACTGCGGCGCGAGCGACGGCGCGAGGCGCGGACGCGGAGCGCGACGCGACGGATTCCAAACGAACGATCGACGGACGCGCGATGGATGGAGTTAAACTAAGTTACATCGATTACTCGCGATCGCGCCGCGCGCGCGCGTCGGAGACGCGAGTGTAGCCTTTGGGATTTTCATCGCGCCGCCGCCGCCGCCAGTCTCGCCTCGCGCGGACTCTTACCCTCGTTCAGCGCGCGCAGCATCGCCGTCGCGCGCGCGTCGGCGATGTGCATCATGTACTCGTGTTTCAACGCCTCCAACCCCTCCAACGCGTGCGCGAACGCCTTGTCCGCGTTGAGCCCGCTCGCGAACGCGTTTTGCATCGCCGCCGCGTCGTCCAACTCGTTATCCCCCAAAACCAACTGAAACACCCCCCCCAACCCAAAAAAATTCAAGAAATACCACGACAAGCTCGACACGTACGTCACGTCCAGGCTCTGCAGCGCCACCCCTCGCTGCAGCATCCCCCGAAACCGCTGCGTCAGCGGAAACGGCGTCCGCCCCACCACGAATCCCGCGAAGAAAAAATTCACCCACGCCGCCGTCAGCATGTTCGGCGCCATCATCATCGCATTCTTCGTCATCATTTTCGTCATCACCGTCGGATCGCTCAGCATCGCCGCGTGCGGCGACGCTTTTTCGCTCTTCTTTCGCAGCGCGCCGCCGTCCGCCGCGCAGTAAAACGTCCGCCTCGCCGCGAACGCCCCCGGTCGCAGGTATCCCGCGAACTGCCGGCACCGCTCCGCGCGTCGCGCGACGTTCGCCTCGCGAAGCGCGACGACGTCCGCCGCGCCGCCGTCGCGCGTCAGTCGCATCGCGTGGTGTCGCAGCGCGCCGACGAGGAACATCGCGAGCGTGATCGGCAGCAGCACCCACGCGCGGATCGCCGCGTCCAGGCGCACGACGCTCGCGTCCATCCGCGCCGTCGTCGCGCGTCGCGTCGCGCGTCGCTCGCGCGTCGTCGACGGGAGTTCGCGTCGCGAGGTGACGATCGGCGACGCGTCGACCATCGATCGTCACGCCTCGACGCGCTCGATGTCGCGCGCGATCGCGGACACGACCATCGTCACCCCGAGCGACGCGCTGCGACACCACGCGGAGTCGCGCGCGCGGCTGGCGCGGCACTGCCCGCCCGAGGCGCCGCACGCGAAGCCGGGAGAGGAGATCGAGGTGCGACGACCGAACGGCGAATTCGAATCTTTCGACGCGGCTCGCGGACGCGCGAGGGCCGAGAGCGACGCGGAGAGGCGACGCGAGCGAAGACTGACGATCGGGCGAGCGGGCGAGCGGACGAAGGACGTGAAACGGTTCTGCGAGGAGGCGCATCGGGCGGTGAAACGGTTGCGGGACGCGGCGGAGGCGTCGAGCGCGGCGCGCGAGGCGAGCGCGAGGACGAAAAAGGCGGGAAAGGGACGGAAGCGTCGAACGGCGATCGAGGAGGATGATATCGAGATGGAAACGCATCGCGCGGTGACGCTGGAGCGGGCGATCGAGTCGTTGATGCCGAGCGTGCCGTCGGTGGAGGAGGACGCGGGCCGCGCGCGGAATCATCGAGGGACGGGGGCGAAGAATCATCAGTTGACGTTTCAGGAGGAGGCGCAGAAGGCGGAGAAAGCGCGGTTGATGACGAAGCATCTGAGCGAGCAGACGGCCATGGCACCGTTGGCGTCGATGCGGGAGGTTGAGTTGGAACATAAGCAATTGGAGGCGAGAGATTACAAACGGGCGCTGTTGCGAAAAGAAGTGGACGTGACGCAGGTGATGTGGAAGGCGCGCGAGCTGTTTGATTGCGAGGTTGGCGGTGTTCGCCACGACGCCGCGGCGACGCCGACGGGGGAGGAGGCGATGATTTGGATCGAACTGTATCACCCGGTCAAACAGGGATACTTGCTGATGGACGTCATCGTGCGCGGGTCCACGCCGTTGGCGGCGTTCAAGGATATGATATACTGCCTCAGAGACGTCCAAGCCGCGCGCGAGGGGCATCCGCCGTCGAAGAATGGATTTCTCTTCATCGAAGGCGTGTTTTACAACGACATGCGGACGCCGGGCGCGACTGATTACTCCGAGCATCTCATAGAATTTCAAAAGAAAAACGCGCTCATGGCGCCGGGAGCGCCGGTTAAGATGAACAACGAGGGCAAGGGGTTCACCGCGCGAGACATGGAAGGGGTGAAGTTCAGCCAAGTGCCGCTGACGATTGGGCGCCCGTACGTGATGACGCACCAAGGCAAATGCGAGCACAAATGGCGCGTTCGAGACGTGCGCATGCCGCATTCGGACGACGAAACGCGGAACGAAATGTTTCCTTTAGTCATTCGCGAAGGGCGCGTGTATAGACGAGGATGCTCCGTGTGCGGCGTGTTCGATAGCTCTCACGTCACGTACGGCGACAAACTCGCGGCGGAGAGCCCGAGCTTTTTCTGCAAGCTTTGCTTCGACGCCGTGCATTGCGACGTGGATGGGAAGCTGATGTACAATGACTTTGAAGATTACCAGTACGATCACGAATAGACGATGAACGAACGAACGCAAACGGACGAGATGTAATCTACTTTCGAATAAGACGCCTCGGTTCAATCAACGCTCGTCCAGTTCCCTTTATTGTCCACGCGGTTCGGCGACAACTTCGGGACGAACGGGTTCTCCCCGCTTTCTGCCTGCACCACGGCTAAGCCAACCTTATCGACGACGCCGCAGTTTCCGTACGCCAACCCCGGACATTTCTTGCTCCCCGCCGCGATCTGCGTGGGAGAAGCCATGATTAATTTCAACTCCGGCACCGGAATCCCCGTCGCGTTCGACACCCTGCGCTTGATGTCCGACTTAAAATCGTCGTGTTCCACGTTCACGTGAATGATCGACCCGCTCTTGCCCCACGGTCCGGCGTGAATCATCTGCGATATTTTCGCGAGAAACGAATCGTCAGTCTCGAGGCGCACAGAGACGACGCGCGTTCAATCCACCGAGTCGACGACGACGCGCGCGCGCTCGACGACGCGCGCTCGACGACGCGCGCGCACCTTTATTTGCGCCACCGGCATCGTCTCTCGTCGTCGTCGCGCACCGCGCGTCGCCGTGTGTCGTCTCGAGCGCGCCGTTTCGTGCGTTTTTCCCATCTTTTCGCGAGGCTCGCGAAAGCGCGCGCGTTAACACCGCCCTCGCGTCGCGTCGGCGCGCGCGCGCGCGCGGTCGGGCTCGCGAAAATTTGTGTTCGCGGTCTCGGTCGGTTCCGAATCGCGTCGGCGCGACGACGACGACGCGCGCGCGCGATCGTCGCGACGGGCTGATTCCGTTGCCGATTCATCGCGCGACCGCGGTGCGTCGCACACGCCGACGCGCATGCGCGCGCGGCCGCTCGCGCTCGCCCGGTCGATCGCGCGCGCGCGACCGAGCGCGCGTCGCCGCGCGGCGTCGCGCGCGACCGAGCGCGCGACGACGATGGACGCGCGCGACGGCGACGGCGGCGGCGACGTGGCGAAGTGCCTCGACGCGACCTGGACGCCGCTCGGACTCGCGACGCGCGAACTTCGGCTGAAGCACACGCTGCCCACGGGACAGAGCTTCCGTTGGCGCGCGCGAGGTCGCGAGGACGGACGAGAGTACGTCGGCGTCGTCGGACGACGCGTGGTGCGAGTGCGGGAAGTCGACGACGGCGAGCGAGGCGAGGTGGAATATAAAGTGTACTGTCGACCGCGATGGGAGAGCGCGACGGACGATCGAAGGGTGATGAGGGAATATTTTAACGCGGACGTGTCGCTGGAGAGGCTGTACGAGGAGTTTGCGGCGAAGGATGGGAGGTTTCGAGCGCTCGCGGCGCACGTGGACGGCGCTCGGATGTTAAGGCAGGATCCGAGCGAGTGCTTGTTTAGTTTTATTTGTTCGAGCAATAATCACATCTCGAGGATACACGGGATGGTGAATAAGATGTGTGTACACTACGGAGACGCGTTGCCGGTGACGACGCGGGATTTAGAAGAGGATGATGATGATGGAGACGAGAACGGCGGCGAAGAGACCGCGGCGGCGGCCGAGGCGGAGAAATTTTATGCGTTTCCGAGCGTTGCGCAGATTCTTGACGGCGCGACGGAGGAGGAATTACGAGCGTTGGGTTTTGGTTATCGCGCCAAATTCATCGTCGGCTCCGCGGCGGCTTTGGGGGAGGCGGGCGACGCCGTCGGCTCTTCTCCAGACGAATTCTTGCGCGCGCTTCGCGACGAAACGCCGTACGTCGACGCCCACGCCGCGCTGATGACGCTCCCGGGGATCGGTCCCAAAGTATCCGCTTGCGTGTGCTTGTTCTCCCTGAACAAGCACGAGGCGATCCCAGTGGACACGCACGTGTGGCAATTCGCCGTCGAGCACTACATGCCAGAATTACGCGACGCCAAATCCGTCACCCCTCGCGTCATGCGCTCGATCGAGGTCAAGATGAAGGAAATTTTCGGCCCTTACTGCGGCTGGGCCCACAACGCTCTCTTCATCGCCGAGCTCAAGCACGTCAGAGACGCCCTGCCCGCAGAGCTCCGCACGCCAAAGCGCGTCGCCACCCCTCGCTCGACGCCGAAATCGAAACCAAACGCGTCGAAGCCGTCTTCCAAAACCGCCCGCGAAGCCGCCGCCGGCGTCGACGCCGAATCAGACGCCGTCTTCGACACCCCAAAAAAACTTAAGATCGATCCTTAGCCGTTGTATCGTCGCATCGCATCGATCGCGCCCGCCGTCGGCGCTCGCGTCGATTTCGCCTCCAATTCGTCCTCGCACCGCGCGTGACGTTGCACATTTCGTCAGACCGCGACGGATGCGCGCGCACGTCCCTCCGGCGCGCGCGCGCGCGCCGCCCCAGCCCGGCGCGCGTCACGCGCGCGCCCGCGCGCCCGCGTCGCGCCCTCGAGACGTCCGCGTCAGCGCGCGCGCGCCTCGAACGCGCGCGCCGAAGAGGATAACCTCGAGCCCGTCGTTCGCGACGAAACGCGGCGATAAAACGCGCGCGCGGACGATCGCGGACCCGCGCGCGGAGTCGGAAGACGCCGCGAACGATGCCCTGTTACCGCTCGAGCGCGAGGCGCGAGCGGCGGTGGAGGCGACGAGCGCGAAGGGGCGAGACGAGCTGGAGCGCGTCGTGCTCGACTTTCGCGGCGACTACTCGTTCACGCGAAAGATGCTGGATATCGGAGCGTACTTTTCGAAGAGCCCGACCGAACTCGCGGGACGCATGGCGGAGGTGTTGTCGGTGATCGGAAGGGTGTACGCGACGTGGCAGTACGAGGAACGGATGGGGATTCCTTTGGAGCGGCGAACGCGAGGGAAGAAGCTGCGGGACGGCATCGCGCGGTTGGGACCGGTGTTTATAAAGATGGCGCAGACGCTGAGCACGAGACCGGATATAATCGGTGAGGAGGCGGCGGATAATTTAATGGTGTTGCAAGATCAAGTCGGGCCGTTTTCTACGGAAGAGGCGCACGCGATCATTAAGAGAGAGTTGAGTTGGGACGGCGCGGTTTGCGAGCGAGACGCGAGCAAGCCGGGACCGGCGTATAGTTTGTACAAGGAATTGAGCCCGGAGCCCATCGCGGCGGCGAGCATCGGGCAAGTGTACGCTGGACGGTTGCATGATGGTAGTAAGGTGGCGGTGAAGGTGCAGCGACCGGGGATGGCGAGGAGGATCGCGTTGGATTTGCACATCATTCGCCTCGGGTTCGGTTGGGTGGAGGAATCCGGGCTCAACGGCTCGGAGGATTTGGACAAGATTGTCGACCAAGTAGGCGCCGGGATCTTTCAGGAGCTCGATTACACAATCGAGGCGCGCAACGCGGATGAGTTTAGAAAGTCTTTGCGATTTTTGGACTACCTCTTCGTCCCGAGGCACCACGCGAACATGACGACAAAGAAGGTGCTCACGCAACAGTGGATTCAAGGTCGACCGATGAAGTCGCTCAGCTTGGAAGAGCAAAAGCTCATGGTCCAGATGGGAGTGGAGTGTTCTTCCGCGCAGTTGTTTCGCACCGGACTCGTGCACGCTGACCCGCACGAAGGGAACATGTTGTTCACCGACGACGGTAAGCTCGCGTTGCTCGACTTTGGCCTCATTTGCCGCGTCGACGACGACCAGCAAGAGGCCATGGCGAATTGTATTTTGAACATTTTGAACAGTCAGTGGGGGGAGTTGATCGATAACTTGAGAATAATGGATATGTTACCTCAAGAACCGCAGATGTGGATCGATGAAAACGGCAACCAGGCGGATTACACGCAAGGCGGTCCGGGGTCGTGGAAAGTCATCTCCGACGACGAGTTCCGGCGCGCGTTTGAAGTGTGCATGGACGGCGAAGAGGGCAACCCGAAAGTGCGAGCCAACTTCACCGAGCTCGTGTTGGATTTGACGAAGATTTCCACGGCCTATCGGTTCAATCTTCCGCCGTACATGGTTTTCGTCATTCGATCGCTCACGACGTTGGATTTTGCCGCCGCGCGCACCAACTGTAACATGTACGAAGTCGCCGCGCCGACGGCTATTTTCCGCGCCTTGTCGCCGCGAACGGATCGCGGTAAGAAGGCGTTGGAACAAATGCTATTGGATAAAGATGGGGACGTGAATTGGTCCAAGCTTGTGGCGTTGAGCGCGCAGGCCAACACGGCGGCGGAGCAAGGTGAAAGCGGCGCCGCGGCGTCCACGGCCGACGAACACGCCAAGGACGCCATCAATCGCTTGATGAACGACTTAGTGGACTCGTCCGCCGGGAGCGCGTTGCGACGTTTGGCGATGAAGGCGCGTCCGGAAGGTATGCTGCCTCCGCCGAGCATTCGCACACAGCTCGTCAAGGTCGCTCGAGCATCTTTCGCCCGCTCTATGGCAAACTTTTCCTTCCGAGCTTTCTTCGCCGCCTCGTTCGCCTTCGCTCGCGCCGCGCTCAGCGGCGCCGGCCCCGAGAACGTGGCGTGCGAGATCTACGAAGGATCCGAGCGTGCCGCTTGCAACGCCCAAATGGACCGTCGACGACGACGCATCGCCGTTTTACTCCTCCGATCCAAGCTCTCCGCCCCCAGCGGCGTCTTCGGTTTCCTCTCCATCGTCGGCTTGCTCGCCTGGGCCGCGCTCGCCGGCGCCCTCGACGCCCTCCGCGCCAGGTTCGCCGCCACCTTCACCCGCCGACCCGCGCGCGCCGACGACGACGCCTTCCCTCCTCTCGCGCCCGCATAATTCGTACATCGCATCGCATCGCATCGCATTTCAATCAAATGACGCATTTCTTCCTTTCGCTCGCTCGCTCGCTCGCTCGCTCGCCGCGCGTCGCCTCGTCCCGTCCCGAAGCCAAACCTCACACTGGGACGCGCCGTCCACCGCCCCACTCGCGCCTTCCCGCACCATGACCCTCGTCGACGCCTTAAAAGACACCTCGCGACCCGTGTTCCTGTTCGGTGCGTCGCGCTCGCCGTCGCGTCGCGCCGCTCGCGAAGCGCGACGCGATTCGCGTCGCCGCCGTGGATGATCACTTTTTCAACCGCGCGCGGGACGCGCGTCGACGTTCGACATCGGCGCGATCGACCGCGAAACGCGAAACGCGCGTCGCGGCGACTGACGCGCATCGCCACGCGCGCTCGCGCCGTCAGGGGTGACGCCGCCGCTGGAAGGATCGTCTGCGGACGCCATCGCGGACGCGGCGGATAACTTCGTGCAAAAGTCGCGCGGGTTGGCGTGCGACGGGTACATCGTGTACGATATTCAAGAAGAAGCCGGACGCACGGCGGACGCGAGACCGTTTCCGTTTCGAAAGCTCGATGATCCGGGCGCGTTCGCCGCGGCGCTGCGAAAGGCGAGCGGTGGGACGGAGAGCGTGGTGTACAAGTGCGTGGCGGAGACGAAGAGCGAGGGCGAATTTCAGTCGTGGCTCGACGAAGCCACGCGAGAGACGAGCGCGTATAATCTCGTCGGAGGCGCGAGTTCGAGTCAGGAGTACGCCGGACCGACGATTCAGCGCGCGGCGGAAATGTTGAGGAAGACTAAGAGGGGATGCGCGTTCGGTGGGGTGACGATCGCGGAGAGACACGCGAAGAAGGGAAACGAGCACGAGACGCTGTGCGCCAAGACGGATGCGGGCGCGGAGTGGTTTATTTCTCAAGCCATTTACGACGCTGATATGACGATCAAGCTCGTGAACGATTACGGTGCGGAGTGTGAGAGGCGGGGGATCCAACCCAAGCGCATCGTGCTCACGTTTGCCCCGTGTGGGCGCGAAAAAACGATGAAATTCATCAAGTGGCTCGGGTGCTCCGTCCCGGAAGCCGTCGAAGCCGAAATTCTCGGCGCCGACAACCCGGCGCAAAAGTCCGTGGAAATCCTCGTCGCCATGTGCGAGCGCATCATCGCCGAAACGAAACAATCCAAAGTTCCCCTCGGCGTCTCCGTGGAGTCGGTGAGCATCTTCAAAAACGAAAAAGAAGCCGCCCGCGACTTGTTTCGTCTCACGCAAGCCGTCATGCTCGACGCGTACGGCGTCCAATGGTCCATGCGTTACGCCATCGACGCCTCATCGTCCAAACGCGCGGGCAAAGACGATAAAATCAAGCGCATCGCCACCGTCGTCGCCGCCTTCCTCGCCGGCGCCGTCGCGCGCACTAAATTCGCATAATTATGTAACGCGTCTCCGCCTCGCGCTCGCCCTCGCGCCGCACACGCCGCCGCGATGGAACTCTTCCAACTCCGCGTCCCCGCCGGCGCCGGCCGCGCCTTCACCCCGTCGCGCGGGTCCATGGTCGTCCTCACCCACGTCGCCCTGACGTGCGAGGGCCCGAAACGCGCGAGTAAAGACGAAAGAATCACCGTCCAAGTCGCGACCAGAGGTGGCGGCGGCGACGGGAAAACCGACGCCATCGCGCTCGGCAGCGTGAGCGACGCGCCCGGACGCGAACAGTTCGCCATCGGAGGCTCCGGGCTGTGCTTCGGCGACGGCGAACGAGTGGTGGTGTCGCACAACGGACGCGAGGCGGAGGTGTGCCTCACGGGGCGGGTCGAGGCGACGACGGCGTCGCTCGGCGGCGACGATTCGAGCGATGAGAGCGAAGAGAACAGCGAAAGTAACGGCGAAGAAGACGGCGAGAGCGATGATAGCGAGAGTGAGAGCGACGGTGAGGAGGACATGATGGTGAAGGCGAAGGCGATGGCGAAGGCGGCGGCGGCGGCGAGACGAGCCGAGGCGAGCGACGAAGACGAAGACGAAGGCGAAGACGAAGACGAGAGCGAGAGCGAGAGCGAGAGCGAGGATTCCGAACAGGACGATTCAGACGAAGAAGAATCTAAATCCGACGATGCGTCGGACGACGACAGCAGCGACGACGGCAGCGACGACAGCGACGCGTTGCCGGGGTCCAAGCGCAAGGCGAACGCCAAGGAGGCCAAATTTGAAGACGCGCGAGACGCCCGTCGCGGCGGACGCGGCGGCGGACGCGGCGGCGGACGCGGCGGCGGACGCGGTAAGGGTAAGTTCGCCCGTCGATGACCAGAGCGCGCGACGATGCGAAAGATTATCAATAATATCAAACCGCCGACTGGCGAGCGCGGCGCCGCACTTCTCGCCGCGCGCGACCGCGCGTCTTCGCCGCGTCCCGACGCGGCCCGCGCGCGCGCGCGACCTCGACGCGCCCGCTCGCGCCCGCGCGCGCGCCGCGATGACGAAACGACGCACCGCGCTCGTGGTTTTGGGCGACTTTGGTCGTTCGCCTCGAATGCAATACCACGCGCTGTCGCTCGCGCGCGACGCGGATCGCGCCGTCGACGTCGTGTGTTACTCGGGCACGCCTCCGATCGATGCGCTGTCTCGCGAAGACGCGGTGACGATGCGTTACGTCGTGGGATGTCGGTGGCGGTGGTTGACGCGCGTCCCGCTCGCGCTCGCGCTCGGGACGCGCGTCGCGGCGCAGTGCGCGCACTTGTTTTGGATCCTGATGACGATGCAGCGGTGCGAAGAGATGCTGATACAGAACCCGCCGTGCGTGCCGACGTTTTTGGTGTGCGGAATCGTGTGTCGCGCGCGACGGACGCGGTTGGTGGTGGACTGGCATAATTTCGCGTACACGCTGTTCGGGATGAAGCGCGGCGACGCGAGCGCGACGACGCGAATGTTGAAATGGTACGAACGGACGCAGGGAAAGATGTGGGGAGACGCGCACGTGTGCGTGACGAAGGCGATGGGAAACTTTTTGGAGAAAGAATGGAAGATTGAGGGCGCGCGCGTCGTGGAAGACCGCGCGGCGGAGCGATTTCGAGAGGCGGCGCGCGAGGCGACGACGCCGTTGGAATTTTGGAGAAGCGAACCCGCGCGCTCGGCGCTGGAGGCTTCGCCCGTCGCGCGGAGTGAGGACGCGCTCGATCGGTTTTTGCGGGGCACGCACGAGAATATGACGAAGAATAAGCCGAGGTTCATCGTGAGTTCGACGTCGTGGACGCCGGATGAAGACTTTGGCGTTTTGCTTGACGCCGCCGTCGCGTACGACGCGCGCAAGCGCGCGAAGGGCGATCATGCGTCAAAGTCGTACCCTGACATCGTCATAATTATCACCGGTCAAGGCCCACAAAAGACGATGTACGAGAAGAAGATTAACGAACTCGCGCTCGAGCACGTGGCGTTTCGAACCGTCTGGCTCGACGCCGCTGACTATCCGCGCGCGCTCGCGAACGCGCACCTGGGCGTCTCCCTGCACACCTCGAGCAGCGGTTTAGATTTACCGATGAAAATTGTGGATATGTTTGGGGCATCGTTACCCGTCGCCGCGATGCGGTACGATGTCATCGGAGAGCTCGTGCAAGAGGGCGTCAACGGCGTGCTCTTTGCCGACGCCACCGAACTCGCGGCGATGTTCGCGAAACTTCTCCGTGGCGACGAACGCCTCACGCTCAGAGCGTTGAAACACGGCGCGGCGAAATGGGGAGAGCAAACGTGGGACGATCATTGGAAGCGCTGTGCGTTACCTGTGTTCGCCGACGCGGCGTGAAAGTTCCGATGTAATCTAAAAATTCTAGTGATGGTGCAACGCGTCCTCTTCCCGAAACGCGGCGAAGAGTGAAACAAAAAATGTCACGACAAATGCGCGCAGAGGAATCGCCCCGAGCGCGAACGCGGTGCATCGCAGCCACTCTCCCGCATTGAGCGGAGAGGTGTGAAACACCGCGCCGCCCGCTTGCACGATGGCGACATGGAGCAAAATCTCGCTCGTCAAGAGGCTCACGAAGAGCTTGTTCTTCGTCGCACCCTTGAAAACGTTGACCTCCGTGGTAACTTTGCGACAGTTGATTTGATTCGCGAGCTGAAGCAAGACGAAGCAACAGTAGATTTGGGTGTCTTCCGGGCCGAATTCGTTGAGCAAGTACGCCATGACGGCGAGCTGATACGAAACTTGGGTGAAGATATTGAGCCGCATGGTTGACGTGATGAGGTTGCTCGCATCTGACGGAGGCTGTCGCATCACGTCGTCGCTCGGCTCATCCGTCGCGAGCGCTAAGCTTGCCAACGAATCGATGACAAGATTGACAAACAATAGCTCGATGGCGTTCAGCGGGCTCTTCGCATACACAAGTGCGCAGCCGGTGGACAGAATGATTGTCGTACAATTCGCCGTCAGTTGGAACGTGATAAACTTTTCGATTGATTCAAACACGTTCCTGCCGTAACGAATGGCGTCGACGACGGAAGAAAAATCGTCCTGCAGAAGAACAATATCGCTTGCATCTCTGGCGCACTCCGTCCCCGAGCCTAAAGCGAAACCGACATTGGCGCGTCGAAGTGCGGGCGCGTCGTTTGTGCCGTCGCCTACAACCCCTACAACTTCTTTTCGTCCCGATAGCTTTGTGTTGCGTATACCATCGGTAAGGATGAATTTGTCTTGTGGCGACGCGCGAGCGAGCACTCGCAAATTCGGCCAAATGGCATCGAGTTTCGATTGATCGATTTCTTGACCCTCTTCTCCACGAATTGCTTCTCGAAACGCTTCACCCGTCATCGTTGCTTCGGTGCTCATGTCTTTTTCATCGAGTATTCCGCATCTCCTTGCCACCGCGGTAGCGGTGGACAACGAATCCCCAGTGACCATCTTCACTGCGACGCCAGAGCGGCGACATAAACGCACGCTCTTCGTGGATTCTGGCCTCAAAGGGTCGCACATCCCGATTGCTGCGACGAGCGTGAGGTCGGATTCAGCGTCGCTGGCGCTCATTCGACTGCAAATATTCGTCGCTTCATGCGTTGTGATGAGATCGCGTTCGATGTCCTTATACGCGACGAGTAATACCCTTTCCGCGTCATCTTGCCATTCGAGAAACTTTTTCGACAGCTGATCCTTCGTAGCGGCGTCGAGTGGATGATGGGCGCCGTTTTCGTCCATGACAGATGAACACAAGTTCAACACGTCTTGAGATGCGCCCTTCGTGACCGCACGAACGATCACGTCTCCCATTTCGTCGTCGTTGATGCCGTCGCGAAGTGTGAAGAGCGTGCACATGCGCTTTCGGGAAGCGTTGAATGGAAAGAGCTTGACCAAAGGGAAGTACTTACGAATCGTAGCGACGAACAATTCGTCGTTGTTCATTGAGTTAACGAATCGTAACAGCGCGATTTCCGCCTTTGCTCCTCGCAAAATTTGCCCTTTGGCATCGTAGGTTATGGTCGAGTTCATTGCGAGCAAAATCGACAGGAGTTTCACCACGCGAGGATCGAGCGTTGGCTCGTTTCGCGTCTTGTTTGCAATTTCACTCGCCCACGTCACGCTTTTGCTCGTTAGAGGTCCGATATCTACACCCGCGATCCACGCGCGATTAACGCGTTGGTCGTTTTCAGTCACCGTCCCAGTCTTGTCGATGAGCAAAGCCGTGACTTCGCCTGTGGTTTCGGCGGAGCCTAGGACGCGGACGAGCATGGACAACTCGAGCATGCGCCTGACGGAAAATGCCAGAGCGAGCGTCACGGCGAGTGGTAAGCCCTGTGTTGCGAAAGAAAACGAGGTATTGTCAGTCGAGGTTGCGCGTGAAAAAGTCAATCCGCGTCACGACCATTCAAATCTCAGAGGGAAGTCGGCAGACAGAGTAGTTTCGTCAATGAATTCAGAGAACTTTACTCAATCATCACAGAAATGAATGGAAGTCGCGCGCTCAAAGCTTTTCGGTGGCGTTCTCAGAGGGAAGTCGGCAGACAGAGTAGTTTCGTCAACGAATTCAGAGAAATTTACTCAATCATCACAGAACACCACCGGCGCTCGAGCACGAAAAAAAGAAAAACGCTTTCCCACGCACCTCGGGCACCGATACGACGACGATGGTGATGGCGATGATGACGATATGCAAGAAATCCAAACCGAGCGCCTCGATGGGCGGACCAGTCCCTTGAATTGCGTCAAATACGAGCGTAAAGGTTAAAATGAAACCGACGACCAATGCGGCGCTGATGCCCCAGCGACCAATTTTGACGGCAAGCGCCTGCAGTTGCAACTGCAGCGGCGTGAACTCTTCGGCACCGACATTGATCATCTCTGCAATTTGTCCACTAGACGAATTCTCACCGACGCCGATCGACAGGATCGATCCGCGTCCAGACGTGACTTTGCTTCCAGCGAAAATTATCGATTGACGATTCTTTTCAATATCATCGCTCTCGCCGGTAATGTGACTTTGATCGACCAAAAACGCCGCACTCTCGATCACTAAGCCATCACACGGTGCAACGTCTCCCGCTTGCAGCTCCACGACGTCTCCAACGACGACTTCACTCTTCCTCAAAAGCTCACGATTCCCACCGCGTAAAATGCTCGCGACGTTTGTCTGTTCGCTTCGTGCGTTGAGATTGACAAACGATCTCTGTTTTTCGTTGTTGTTCACGCACTCCACGACGACGATGATGCACACCGCGAGAAGTATCGCAGCTCCATTCGCCCAACTATACTCTGAATCATCGCCCCCGATGGACGTTTCCAACACGAGCGACAACGCACCGCTGATTACGAGTACGCGCAACGTGACGTCCTCGAGCGCCTCGAACGCAAAATCCCAAATCGACTTTGTCGGGTATGGTCGCGTCGTGTTCGCGCCCCATACGCGTCGGTTCGTTTCCACGTCACCCATCGTTTCTAAACCGCGGTCGCAGTTGGAGTTCAACGCCCGCGCCAAAGCGTTCAACGCATCCGAGTCATCTTCAAATCCAAATCGCTCAAAGCCAAAGTTTACGATTTCTTTGAGCGTCTCCGCGTTGACGGCGACATCCCACCGCGGCGGTACCGGCGTCGCCGCGACGCGCGCGGCGCTCTCGTCACGTTCATCATTTGCGTTCTGTGACTCAATGAGAACGACGTCGTCTTCATCGCGCGATGCGAGCGAGGCGAGACGTCGCGCGTCCCGAAGCCAAAGCCGCGGCGTCCCGACGCGCGAGCGCGCGGTATGCACCGTCGGCACGCGGTGTCGACCGTGCGATCGCACCGCGAGCGGTGAGAGCGCGAGACATACGTGCGTCGTTCTCGACATCTGACGAACGCGCGCGCGGAAGTGCGACGGTGACGCAGCATCATCCCGACACGGCGTCGGCCAGCGCCGCCGCGAGATCGGCGACTCGAGCGCCGGCTTCGGATGGAATCTTCGCCAATACCTTGATCGCTTCCTTCGCCGGTTTGGCGTCGCCGTCGCGTCGAGAGCGTTCGATGAGAAACGAAGCGAGGATGAGACGAGCGGCGGCTTGCGCGGCGTCGGTGATGGGCTCGCGATTGACGACGGCGCGCGCGGCGGCTTCGGCGGCGGCTGAATCGCCAGCGGCGCTCTGCGTCAAGGCAGACTTGAGCGCGGCGTGGAGCTCGTGTGCTTCCGATTGCGTGGCTTCTCGAACGATGCCCTTACGTCGATCGAGAACGATGTTGAGCAGTTCGAGGGACTCTGTAGAGGATGGATCGAGCATCGTCGCGCGCGCAACGAATCGATCGGCTCGAGCCGAGCCCTCGGCGTCGCCGACAACGGTCGACGCGTTCAAGGCGCACGCCGCCGCAGCGCGCGCGAGCGAAGATTGAACGCGATAGTCACCGTTTGGTGAAGATGGTGGGCATGCAGAGAGGGCCGAAACGACTGTTTGGTGATCTGGGGCGCACGACGCCACGCGCGTCAAAGCGTCCTGCATCTTCAAATCTCCGGGTCGCGCATGCACCAAAAGTTTGGCGCGTTCAAGCGTGCTCTCAAAGTCTCCATCAACACTCGTGGATGCGGTTGAGTCGGAATCGTCCAACCGTCTTTGCGACAATCGAGCGCGGCATTCTTCTGCGACGGTTCGTATGACGTTTGGATCGCCGCCCAGCGCAGGGACGTTTTCGAGCGACGCCACTGCGTGCGCCGCTGCATCTTCGGCTTCCTCAAACAACCCTCGGCATTCGGCGCAAAGGGCGAGTGCGATCGCCGCTGTAGAATCAACGGGTAAACTTTCACTCGCCCGACGAGCAGCCGCGTAAGCATCTTTGGCATAAGTCAACCCAGAAGCGCACGCCGTGAGCGCACATCCCAAATCTGCCTCCGCGCCGGCGCCAAGCGCCGCCGCCATACGGAACGCGCCGCGTCCTTCATCTAATTTACCAGTGGCTATGTGCAAAGCTGCAGTCGCTGTCCACGCATCACCACTGCTTGGGTCGGCGATACGCGCGCTGTCAAGCGATAAAGTCGCCTCGCCGACGTCGCCCGATGATAGATACAAACGGCCCAGCGCGCACCACGCTTGAGCAAACGTGGGATTGAGTGCGACGGCGCGAGATAACGCGGTGATTTTTCGCTCAGTGCGCACAGCGTCTGAAATTACGGCAGGATCATCGATCGCTGCCGCGGCGAACCAGGCGAACGGGTCGCCTGGGGCGACTCGAAGGTAGCCCGCGGCGCGTTCCCACGCCTTTGCCGCGCTCGCCTCCGCAGCTGCGACGTCGCCTGAAAGTTTGTGAATCTCGGTTTGCAATCGCAGCGCAGCAACGACGTCACGCCATCGACCGGGACGGTCGGGTTTTAGGTTCAATGCCTTTTCGTACGCCTCGACCGCGCTGCGAGCTTCGGTCGTTCGCGCGGCAAGCATGGATGTGAAGTCCTTCCCGAGCGCTGGATCATTGACTTGCGCTGCGAGGTGATGAATGTCCCCTAGCAACTTCCAAACCGTTGCGGTGGCGCCGTCGCCCATGATTTCTACCGCGCGTTTCCCTGCTTTTGTTGCGGCTTTTAGTGATACCGCGGCGCGTCCCGGAGCGCCCCAGCGCAACGCGCCTTTGGCGTAATACGAGTGAGCGCTCGCCGAACCAAACAAGGCGGCTAAATGATCGACGCCATCGCTTAGTGCTTTGTCGTAAGCCTCAATAGCGTCTGCGGAGGATCCTAGCGCCAAATAAATGTGTCCTGTTTGCGAAGCCGCGTATGAGCGAACTCCCTCGCCCGCTTCATCGCTCAACTCCATCGCTCGCTCGAATGCTTTGAGCGCGGCGGAATGCCTACCGAGACTGTTGTACGACGCACCTAAAGCTTCCCAGGCGCTGGCGTTTCGAGGAGAAACACGCAAGACTACTTGTAAGGCGCCAATGGCACCGCTGTGATCACCGATACGAGCGCACATTGGCGCGAGTCTGTTCGCCGCCCAGGAGCACCGCGAATCCACGGCGAGCGCAGCGCGGCAAATGGACGTCGCCTTGGCGTCGTCGTTCGCGTCCAACGCGTTCGTAAACGCCACAGGCCCAGATGTCGGGTCTGCAGCGTCAAGTGCCAGCGCACGCGCGTGACACTTTTGCGCGCGCGCGTCATCGCCGCTTGCACCGCACGAAAGACCGAGATGCGCGAAAGCCGCCGCGCGATGCGCCGAATCGCCCGCGGCGCCGATGAGTAACGCCTCGTGCGCGCTCCCTGGCCCCTTCGCCGCTGAGACTTGAGCGCGCCATCTAGCGATTCCGAGTCGCGCACTTGCATCAGCGGGCGTCGTCGTCGACAACGGCTCACCTGACTTTACGCCGCACGCTCGCTCGAGCGTCTCCAACCCCTCGGCTCGACGCTCTGAAGATCCAGCAATGGTCATGAGCCATCCGAGCTCAACGCCCACGCGTCGCACGTTAGGGTAAGTCTCGGCGGCGTCGGAGAGTAACTGCAAAGCGCGCTCGTAATCGGGAGGGTGCGCGTTGAACGCGCACGTCGCCAATCCTCGCGCCGCTCGCGGACCTTCAAGCACGACAAACGCAGCCCTCGCCTCTTGAAACATCCCTACGCGAAGCATAGCCTCAGCGTGCACCATCAAAACCCGTCGGGACATTTTCGGTAATGCATCTGTTGTGATGTCTTCGCGCATGATTTTCATCGCCGTGGTCGCGGCCTGAAGCGCGTGCACGTCCGCACGCTCGCCGCCGACGAGCATGGACTCCGCCAACGCAAGCCAGCCGATTGCGGCGGACGCATGGCTCACTTTCGACTCGTCATCGCGATTGAGCGTGGTTACAATTTCGTCCCGAAGCTCCGGCGTCAGCAAACCTCTGGCGTCTTCTCGAGGAGGAGTCGCGGGACGGCATGAATGCGTAAATGCGCCGCTTCGACGCGAGTCCCTGAGCGCGAGCCAGCCTGACGCGATCGTGTTCGCCCGTAAAGCGAGCACGCGCTCGAGCAAACGAATGACTTTCGCCTCATCTTCGTCCTCGACCTCGTTATCATCCCATCCCTCTTCTTCGCAATCTAAACCGAGTTCGAGCGCGGCGACGATTTCCACGCACAGCGGCTCGACGAGATCAATGACGACTTCGCCCCATCGATCGATGAGTACAGTAGCCTCAGTCAGCGCCTCACGTGCGCACGCTCTGACATCGAAGTCGCAGTCGACCGATGCCGAAAGCGCAGCAGCCAGACGGGCGTCGAGTCGATCCAATTCCGCGGCGTGCGTCCGTGAATTGTACGACGCGTTGGCGACGTCTTCGCTCAGCCAAGCTCGCAGGGTCGTCGCCAAGTCTTCGTCGTCCACGGCGTGCGACGCTCGCGCACCCAACTTGCGCACAGCTTCTTCTTCAGCCTTACTCGCAATAGTCTTCGAACGAAGCATTTGCACCGCCGCCTCTCCCGCCTCGGCGGCGCGCGCGTCGCGCAAAGCCAACGCGCCGTCGCACGCGCGTTTGACCGACTCAACGCGCGTCACTTCGTCCACCTCTCCCGTGCGAAACTCGCCCATCTCACCGCAGAACTCAATCACGCGCGACCATTGCGCGTTTTCCCACGCGCACGCGCACGCTTGTTTCAAAAACTCGACGAGTTTGTCCACCTTCCCGCTCGCTCGATGCGCGTCGACGAGCGCTCGCAACGCGCGCAACCGCCCCACGACATCACCTTTCGCCGCGAACGTCTCATTCAACCCTTGATACGCCGCCGGATGCTCGCTTCTGATCTCAATCGCACGCTCGTACGATTTCACCGCGTCATCGAGCGCCCCGAGCGCGTTCGCCGCCTTTCCATCCATGACCCACGCTTCGTACGCGTCCCCGTCCGCCTCGATCGCCTCCTTCGCCAAACCTCGCGCGCTCGCGGCGTCCCCGGCTTTCAACGCCTCGTTCGCCGCCTTGAGCGTCTTCATCAAGCTCGCCTTGGCGCTCATCGTCCTTCGCCTCGCCGCGCGTCGTTCCGCGCGCGCTCGTCCGTCCCGCTCGTCCCCGCTCAACCGTCCCGCGCGCCTCAGCGCCGCCTCTCTCGACGACTACCACCCGAACAGCGTTTGCACTGACATGTACGCGCACGCGACGCTGACCCACGGCGATAGACGCTCGCCCACGCGCGCGGCTTTCCAGAAAACACCTCGAAACCCGGTGCGGTGAGAATCCAACAACCCGGGCGCGCGAAGTTTGACGTACGTGCACGCGCAGATGAAGAGCAGGAGCGTGGTGAGGAAGGACTTGAAGTCGAAGAGCGCGGACATCGAACGATCGGCCGCGGACGAGCGCGCGCGCGATCGGTCGCGACTCGGTGTGGGGACGGCGCGAACGGCGAAGGCGAAGGCGAAGGCGAGGCGAAGGCGGAATGGCTAGTCGTACGAATGGTTTACAAAGCGAGCGACGGTCGTTTTCACCCGCGAGCGAGTCCGACGCGAAGGAGAAGGACGAAACAAAGCAACGCCGCGGCGCCGACGACGACGACGAAGTCGACGAATTGCGCCGTCGGACTCGCGTGGATTTCTTTGGCGACGCGCAAGATGGTGTCCTTGTTGTCGATGATCCACTGATGGAGCACGAGCTTTTTGAGGGCCAGGTGCACGATGATGGTGGCGTCTGGGGCGTTGTTGGGGATCATGTCGTAGTAACGCTTGGCGAGGTGCAAGTCTTTTTGCATGCCGATGCCGTGCTCGTGCATGTGCGCGAGATTGAACATCGCGTGCGGATTTCTCTGTTCGCTCGCTTGGCGATAGGCGGCGATAGATTTCGTGAGCGAGACGTTCGCGCCTTTGCCGTAGTAATACGCGTCACCGATGCGAAGAAGCGACTTGACGTTACCTTGCGTCGCCGCGAGTCGATGGTAGTGGAGCGCGCGCGTCGCCGTGCTCGGCGCCTCTGGGTTCACCTGAGTGTCCTCGCGGAATCGACCTTCGTCACCGAGTCTTTGTTCGAGCAAGAACGCGGCGTTGGCTTGAGCGATCTCGATTCCCATCTCTGCCATTTTCATGTAACGCAAGAGCGCGCCGCGGTAGTCACGACGCATGTACGCCGCGTACGCGTGCTCCATCGGCGTCGCCCAGTGTCCTCGTTCGGCGAGTTGTTTCAGTAACGCGCTCGCGGACGCGCACGACGACGGAAACCCCATGCCGTTCAACTGCATCATCGCCAAATTATACGTCGCAACCTCGTGCCCGACGTGCGAAGCGATGTTGAAGTGATGATACGCCTTTGTGAAATCTTGCTTGACGCCGATGCCTCGCAAGTGCAAGACGCCGAGAAAGTATCGCGCGTCGGAAAGCCCTTGCTCAGCGGCTTGGTTCAGGTACTGCACCGCCAACGCGTGATCTTGAGCCACGCCGTGACCGGCGAGCGTCATGTACCCGAGCCCGTACCGCCCCATGGCGTTGCCTTTCTTCGCCGCCTTGCGAAACCAGTGCAACGCCGTGGCGTTGTCGACGTCGACGCCGAACCCGTTGGCGTACATGTTTCCTAAATTTGCCATCGCCGTCGCGTCTCCCGCGTTCGCGGCGTCCGTCAAGTATTTACGCGCGGCGCCGACGTCTTTGCGCAACCCGCGGGCGCCGAGCGAGTACAACCGACCCATCGTCACCTGCGCGTCCACGTTGCCCATGTCGGCGCTGTAACGATAATACTGCACCAAATCCCGCTCGCGCCTCGCCGCGAGATTACTCCCGCTCATCTCCGCGCTGAGACGGTGTTTTTCAATCTGAAACGGCAGCACCCCCGGCGTGCGTTTGGCCGCCTCTTCCACGACGATTTTCGCCGCCTCGTGATAGTACAACACCGCCGTCTCGCACGACTCGGGAACGTCGATGCCGTGCTTGTGTCGATACCCCAGCGCCATCATCGCTCGCACGCTCCCCGCGTTCGCGGCGAAGTAATAGTGCAGCACGCTCTTCGCGCCATCGCGCGGCGTGCCGTCCCATCCACTCGCGTACGTGAACCCCAACTCGTCGTGCGCCGCCGCGTCCCCCAGCTCCGCCGCGCGCCGCAAGCACTCCATCGCCCCCCCCTCGTCCATCTCCCGTCCCTCGATCAACCCGTACCTGCGCGCGTGCCCGAGCGCGAACCACGCCTCGCCGTCGTCCCACCCGCTCGCGTCTCTCGTCGCCGTGCCCTCGACGTACGCCTCGATCCACTCCGCCGCCGCGCGTCTCGCTCGCGCCCTCGACGCCCTCGACGCGCTCGCCGACCGCGCCCGCCTTCGATCGTCCACCGACTCCTCCTCGAGCAAATCATCGACGTACTTTTTCCGTTCGTCGTCCACGCGCGATGTTTTCGCGCCCGTCGTCCGCGCCGCGTCCTCGTCCTCGCGTTCGCGTTCGCGTTCGCGTTCGCGCGCCGCCGCCTCCGCCGGGTGCGGAATCCCATCCCTCGGCCCTCCCCCGTCGCCCATCGCGCTCTCGCGACGCGCGCGATCCGTCGTCGTCGTCGTCGTCGTCGTCGTCGCGCCGTCCGCGCTGGCGCGCGTCACCGCGAGCGTCATCATCGCGAGCGTCGTCATCGCCGTCACCGCGCATCTCGAAGCGCGACGCACGCCGCCGTCGCGCCGTCGCGCGTCGCGCGCGTCGCGCGTCGGAAAGCGCGTCG
>Ga0181599_1000080_pt1 | contig 82205 bp, 55 predicted proteins | sample 041ome_3_FD_148658 | JGI IMG/M metagenome (GOLD analysis project Ga0181599, IMG submission 148658) | Coastal salt marsh microbial communities from the Groves Creek Marsh, Skidaway Island, Georgia - 041405US metaG (spades assembly) | ecosystem: Environmental > Aquatic > Marine > Intertidal zone >...
GCTCGTACTGCGCCGACGTTCGGGCCATGCGGCGTGCGTCGTGACCACGCGACCGATCCAGCGAGCGACTGTACATGACACACATACGTGTATCGATGGTCACACTATGACGTGACGGTCGTCGGACGCGTGACGTCACGCGCGATGGTGGTGCGTGTACTTGCATATATAGATGGTTCGTGTGTAGAGTATGTAAAAAATATCTCGCGATCTTATCCACCGCCTGCGGTGGTCTTTTTCGCGGTCGGTCGCGTGCGGTCGCGTGCGGTCGCGTGCGTTCGTGCGGTCGCGCGCGCGCGACGACGATGACGACGCGTTCGTGGAATTCTGCGGCGATGGAAGGGGTGGAGTGCGTGCGTGATGTGCGAGGTGTATTACATACAGCGCGCTAGGAGGCGCGCGCTTCGAGCGTTTCGACGACGCTCGAGGCGCGCTTCAAGCCTTCGAGAGCGGCGATGAGACGGTGTTCTTCGTCGTTTGCGGGTGAATGCGAGGGAGTGACGTGTAAGTCGTCGCATAATATGGCGTCGCATTGATCGCGTATGCTTGCGGTGACGTCGAAGCCGAGGGCGGCGTCGCGGACGGCGCGAGGAAATGCGGCGAGGAATTCGGCGCATCGACGCGCCACGGCGTATAATGCGATGGCGACGGCTTCGCTGTGGGCGTTGCCCGTGCGGCGGGATGACGCATCAGCGATCGGACTACCAGTCGGGGCGGTGCCAATGAGTGGTGATGACACGTCGCGCACGGAATCTCCTCGCGCGGTGGCTTGGAACCACGCTTGATGGGCGTTTGTCTTTGCCGGCGCCGACGCGAGTCGAATGTCCACGACTGATTTACGCGGACACGGCACGCCCGACACGACTTGCGGAGCCGCAAACCAACGTAAAAACGTCACGCACGCTTTTCGACACCGAAGTTGGCCTTCGGGTGACGTAACTTGCCACGAGCCACCAAACGCGGCGGCGAGAGACTGAAAAAATAACGCCGTGACTTCAGCTTCGCGAAGCGTTGCCGTCGTAATCTCGTGCGGCGCAAGCGCAGCGAGCATACGAGTCTCGAGAGCGGTGTAAAAGCGAATCAAATCACCGCTCACTTCGACGTGAGACGCCAGCGGAGATGCGGCAAGCATGGCGGCGACGTGTAAAGCGGCGCAATACATGTCGTGGGACGTCGCGTTTGGCGTCTTTGATTTTGCCAACTCGACGCATAAAATGGCAAGTTGCCGAATAGTGTCCGATGCGAGTAATATTTGCGCACCTTGTTCGCTTTGCGACAGACTCAAGCACGTATTGAGCGCGGCAATGGTGGGTGAATCCGTGGCGTCGTCGCCCGTCGCCGGTCGAAGCGGAGGCAAGATTTTGTGCGCGCTCAGCACTTGTAACAACGCCGACGTCGGCAGCAAGTCGTGCGCGATGTCTTGGAGCAACATTAAAGCCACGCTTGACGTCGTTTTGCCGTTTCCGTTGTGCATTCCATCACTCGACGCAGCACCGTAACAGATGAGAGGAATGAGCGGGAGCACGCACTGGCCGAGCTCGTAACTCGGTTGCACCGTCTTTGCTGATTGTTCACCAGCGCGCCAAGCACGAATAGCAAACAGCATCGCGGTAAACAGCGGATTCACCAGTGGCATGACGTCGCGAGTTGGCACCCCGCTCGTCGCTCGCGTCGCTAACGCATTGGTGACCGTGGCTATGACGCCCTGCACGGCGACAAACTCAATCTCCGCCGGTGTCCGCGGGGATGCGCTTGATGCCGCAACGCTCCACATTTGTACCACGACAGAGAACAACTCCGCGGTTTCAATCGCGAGTGGGCTCACATAATCTGCCGAACTCTCCATGTCTGTTTGCAAGATTGCATTTAAACGCGCGTTGACGTCTGTGACAGCCTTGCGCCGCGCGTCGCGGGACCATCCATCCAATAACGATTTCGGCGTCTGTGTCTCGTTTGCGCTCGAGTGCACCACGAGAGCGGTTGTAGGAATAGTGCTATCAATAACACGCGCACCTTGATGCGTGTAGACACCCGCATGCATCTTCGGTAACGCACTCCCAGCTGCGGCGGATATAAACGTTCGAAGCGAACAAATCGCCGTCGCTTGGGCGTCCGCGACGGATGATGTCAGACACGTCTCCGCGAGCTGACCGCTCATGACTCGCCCTAAAGCGGCGAGTTTACCTTCGGGCGCTCCCCATTGGTCATCGCGTTGGTCTTCTTCAATGCATCCAGTCGCTACACGAATCCAGTCGGAGTCGTACAAGTAAGACTCGCCGTATTCAGCGACGCCGCAGACGCCTAACGGCGCCCGAGCTAAAAGCGCGCCCTCAATGTGCATGCTCCGCGCCGCAGCGAGTAACTTGTGCACCGGGTCGTTCGTCATGACACTTCCAGAAACTTGAGCACTCGCTTCGCGTGCGACAGCTTCTAAAATTGCAATATTTGACGCACCACATTCGCGTAGCTCCTTTGCCGCGCAGTGCGCGAGAAGCGCGTCTTTTATTTGCCCACACATTGACTCAAACGTCGCATCCGCTAGTAATGGCGAACGTTTCAAAGTCATTTGCTCGCGCTCGAGCTCCACGATGCACTGCATAACGCAGCTTTGCGCAGCGTACTGCGTTTCACGGCGCTTTAATGAGCAGCTGTCGTGTACAAGACACATGTCCATCCAGGACGCGAGCCGCGTCGTCGACCATTCGCGCATTTGAGCGTCAAACGAAGCATTCGCATTTTTAGGATTCTTCACCGAAATTTCTGCTTCAACGGCGAGAACAGAAAGGATCGCACTTATGGTGCTCAATTCATGCGCCGTAGCGGTTGCATCTCCTGCAGAAGACGTACCGATGCACGCGACGAGTCGCTTCCACAACTCAACATCCTTCTCCTTCAGCGGTTGCACTGTTCTGCTCATTAAGGGCTGTCGTCGCCAAAGCGCGCTTAACACGCGCACGAGGGCCGCAAGGCATCGCGGCGACTTTGCTCGCAACTTGTTCGGATCTTCGAGGATTTTCCAAAGCAGGTGCACCGCACCTTCGAGCTTCGGCGGTGCCTTTTCTGATGCCGTCGTCGGCGGCGTCGGCGTCGGCGGCGCGAGCGCCAGCGAGTTTGACGGTGCCGCACCGGGCGCGCCAGGCGTTGTGGGCGCGGGTAACGCACCCAACGGCGCAGGCGCCGGAAGTGCGGCTCCACCGGGTGCAGGCGTGAGTGGCGCTGGAGCCGTTTCATAGTCTTCGTTCGAAAGCAACATGTGCACCCACTCTGGTTGATTCGCCACGCCGGCGCTCAAAAGATCCGCCGCATCAGACACCGCATCTGTCTCATCATCAGCGTGCTCGAACATTCTATGCATCGCCTTTAATATCTCACCACGATCATTGCTGTCGAGCGTAGCCGCTAAAGGCACAGCTGCAGCCATGGCACAGAGCGGTATGAGCGCGGGCAATGCCAGCGGATAGCACGCCGCGGCGTACGGATAGCCCGCGTACGATGCAATCGAGCTCGCGAACGGCACTCCATCGTTCACTGTTTCGATGAGCAGTAACTTTTCTAACACCCCGCCGAAGGATTCTCCGGCGTGAAATACAATCAATGGGAGCGTCTGTAACACAGTGGCAATGGCATCTTCGAGCGTCGTCACTTCTTCAGCTCTCGGCGCGCCCCCGTCCTCATGTAATCGACGCAACGCATTGGCATCGTACACCAACGGCGCGAGCGCTCCAAAACAAATAGCCTTATCTGTAAGCAAGTACGAAAGCACTTTGTCCCGAAGTTTGCATGCGAAATCGCCATGTCGCGGAATAAACACAGCGCGAATGACGCGATGCACGGCAGCGTGCACGGCCCACTTCTCGGCCTTGTGCTTGTATCGCCACTGGATGTGCCGCACGCCTACTTCTTGCAGCGCGTGGTCTACTAAAGCTTCTAATCTATCACCCAAACCGCCGTGATTGAGCAAACGCTCGACTAAATTGAGCACCGCCAGCGTCAATGGGTACTCTCCGAGCCGAGATTCGCCGTCGCGAATGGCGCGAATGAGCCCAGGAACACCCGTACCAGGGGTTCCAGCTAAAAGCGGCGCCTCGAGAACTTCATCAATCACTCGTGATGGCGATGCTTCGGCTAAGGGCGCAAGCGCACGTAAGATGGTGGCTACTCTTCGAATGCCATCCTCCGTGTTTTGCGTCTTACTCGCCACGTGAAGCGCCAGCGAAAGGCCGCTAAGGATATCGGTGGGCGCACCTTTTGGTACGGATTCCGAAACATCGCACGTCAACATCGGTCGCGCAAATGACGGTGCATTCGTGAGTACGCTGGACAAAAACAGCGTCGTCGCTTCCAGCTCGGCGCTCTCGCCGGGAGACAAGCCGCGGGACAGCCCTGTACTCGCCAACAGCGAGAGGCGCGTGAGACACAAGTGCAAGCCATCAGCTGGGGCGGCCCAGACGATTAATGGTGCGTTATCTGCACACATATCAATAGCCAGACCACGCATGCCAGCTTCGATGTATCCTCCTGGAATGTAGGGACTTGTCAAGCGATGAATTGCCGTCACCGAGCCTTGGACTTCGCCCGAATGCGCGTTCATCGCGGCGTCGGCGCCTGGTTTTAAACTTTGCTCCAGAATATCCTTTGATGGCACGGGAAGCGCCACCGTGGGGAGTTGGGCGACGTAGCCTAATACACACTCGGCTGCTCGGTGACCCTCAGACAATGCCGCGAGCGTGCGAAGGAGCGGTACGGAATCATATGGAAAGCGCTCGCGGCAACCTTCGAGCAATGCGAAGAGCGGCGCCTCTTGACCATCCTCGCGTGCGCCTCCCCAGAACTGCTCACACAGCAAAGGCTGGTCGACTAAGAGCTTTTGGAGGACGTCTAATAATTGTTGTAATTCATTCGGTGGCAACCGGTGCACGGGGAGCATGTCGTACGCCGCCAAAATTGTTGAAAACATATTCTTCAACACAGACTTGTGAAGCGTCACCGTCGTGTCTTCGCCGCGGAGTTGCTCGGCATCGAGCAAGTGCGAAAACGATGCCAGACCGCATTCATTTGCCTTGGTCGTCATCGCATCGGCGCTAAACCCTTGCGGCATGAAATCCGCATCGGATGGAAGCAAGGTGAGAAACGTCGCCCACGCGAGAAGGGTCGCTCCGTGCGCGGCGTCGCTCTGCCACTTCTCCATCATCTCCGTCACCGACTTTAACACACTCGATTCAAGAAACGCGTGGTCTTTCAAACTTTTGCCAGAAAATCGATCCACCAAGTTTTCTAAATCCATGGCTGCAATCAAAGTCACGTTACACAACGCTCGGATGTCCTCAGTAAACGCGTTCACCTGCGCGCTCGCGACGTGCGCGCCTAACTCAATCGACGCCGCAGGCACGCGTCCGAGCGCACCAGCCTCAAACGTCTTTGAAATCTTCAAAAACCTCTCCGGTGAACACTTCACACGATTGTAATACAGCAAAAACATCACCTCGAGCAGCGCTACGATTTCTTCCAGCGCCTGTCCCGCCCACGCCGCCGCGTCTCTCGCGCTCGCCCCTTCCGGCCCCGTTGCGCTCGCCCCACTCATGTGCCGATCAATCGCCCGCCACACGTTCTCCTCCATTCCAAACGCTAACATTTTCCCAACCGCGTTGTCGTACACCGCCCCACCGTCGCCGTTCCCGCTCGAACTCTTCGCCAACAGCGCGTGCGCGCACTTGATCGCCCCCAACCGCTCGCGAAAGTAAAACCGCATCACCTCTCGCACGACATCCTCCGTCGCCTCGCTCGGCCGCGGCATCCCTCGCTCATCGATGCATCGTCGCAGTAACACGTACGCGAGCACCTCATCGAGGCACAACCGCTCGGCGCACCCGCGCGCGACGCGCGCCAACGTTTCGCTCACCTTTAACGCCTTGTCCCCGTACGGCACCTCCCCCGACGCCAACGCCCGCGCGCTCTCCGCCGATCGCGCGCGATAGCCCTCACCGAACGACGCAACAAACGTCAACGCATCATCCGTGAGCTTACCAATCGACGTCGCGTCCTCGGCGGCGTCTTCGATGGCGTAAAACAGCGCGCGCGTCGCCGGGAGCACGGTCGATGCGCGCGGCGCATCCGGCGCGCGCGGCGCCAGCGCCGGCGCCGCGGGCGCCGCCGCGGCCGCGACCGGCGCCGCGGCGACCGCCGCGGGCGCGTCTGCGGGCGCGCCAAACGTAAACACCATCGCGCCGCGACGGTGTATGACGGCGAGGGTGCGAATGCGACAACGGTTGCGAAAAAAAGTGAAAAAAAAGCAACTTTGCCGCACGTTGACGCGCGACATTCGCACCCTCGCCGCCGCGCGGCGCGATCGCGTCTGTCGGACGCGCGCGCGAACGACATTTATGCGTCGCTCCACGCGCGCGCGGCGCGGGCACGGCGCGCACGCGGCGGCGAACGGCGCGCACGCGGCGGCGGGCTCGGCGCCGCAGCGCACGGTGCGCGACACTGGTTTCGTCCCCGACGCCGGCGTCGGGTGCCACATCGCGCTCGACGTGACGACGACGAGCGGGTACGCATGGCATCTCGGGTGTGAATCGTTTGACCCGGATGAGTATTCCGACGACGTCGTCGTGCCTGACGTGGCGTTTGATGTGAGCGGCTCGTCTTCGTCTCCGCGCGTGAGCGCGTGCAACGTCGTCGGCGACGATGTAAAAGTTGCGTACGTGAGCGTGTACGACGTGCGATGCGTGGGGAAACATAATCGCGAACTCGCGCAGGGGCGTACGGTTGATGACGCTGGACGGGTTCGGGCGTGTACGACGTTTATCGTGTTGATTCCGCCTCGCGCGTTGGCGCACCTGTGTCGGTTGACGCTCGAGCCCGGGACGTCGGTGGAGGACGTGCGCGTGGATAGCGACGTCAGGGCGTGGCGTATGCACTCGGCACCGCAAGACACGCACGCACAATCCATTGGGTTTCCTTTGCTTGGCGATGCGTTTCTGTGCACGCAAAGCGAGGGTGGGGAGCTCACGCATTTCTTTGGAGGCAACTTGCACGCCGTCGATTTTCGATGCGATGAAGGCACGCCGTGCGTCGCGGTGGGCGATGGCGTCGTCGTGGACGTGCGCGACGCGCACACGTTGACGGGAATATCGGTAGGAAATTTGTTCGCGTGGAACTCTATTATTTTGAAACTCGACACCGATGCGGGCGAGGTGAACCGGGAAGACGAGGAGGAATCCACGCGCGCCGACGCCGCGGGATGTAGCACGACGACGCGGGACGCGGATGACGACATGGAAGCTCAACAACGCGCATTGTACGACGTCAAGCCTGGTGATTTATACGTTGAATACGTGCACATTCAAGCGCGCAGCGCGCGAGTGCGTGTCGGTGACCGCGTGCGTAAAGGGCAGGTAATTTGCGCGTCGGGTTCGGTTGGATTTAGCCCCGAGCCGCATTTACACTTTACCGCGTTTCGAAGCGCCGAGACGACGGCAGAGACGTGTCGAGTATTGTTCGAGCCTGCGCGTAATCGTCGACAGACGTACGTGCCGCGTGCGGGTCGATATTATAACGCCGAGCGAGGTTTAGTCGAGTAAAAACGCGTGTGAGACGATGTTTCGTCGTCAGACGTTTGATGTAATCATTTAAAAATCACGCGTCTCGCGCACTCACTTACTTTTGTAAAGTCGACAAAGTCGAAGATGCAGTTTGCGCCAACCCAAAACCAACGGCGCACGCACCGGCGATGACGAGTTGCGCCGCGACGCTCGACGCGCTGTCGTCTGGCAACGCGTACACGACCCCCGCGCCCGCGAGCGCGAGCGCGTACCCCGCCGCCGCGATGTTCCCCGGCGATCGGCGATCATAGATGATTTCTTCACCCTTCGACAACAACCCGAGTTTCTCCACCGTGCTCAACGACACACCAGACTTTTCCACGAGCGAGATCAACCCAAACGACTCGGCCGCCGCGACGGCTTTCCCGAGCAACCGCAGCTCCTCCGCCTTGGATAACACCCTCGGCTTCGCCGCCGCGCACGTCACCACGCTCGCGCGACGAGACGCCACCAACGACGTCGTACGCGTCGTCGTCACAGACACACCCTTCATGTGCGTCGCAAACATGATGATTACGCACGCCCTTGTGCGTTTCTGATGAGATCGCTATCCACAACGCGACATCGCCATCGATGGAATCAATCAATCCGTCAGTCACGCGTCACGCACACCACACGAGTCACCCTTCACCATCGCGAACGCGAACGCGACGACGATGGCATCATTACGCGCGCACGCGTCGACATCGTCGCACCTGGAGTCGCACAGTGCCGCGCGCGACCAGGCGACGCCCGCACACCGCCAACCACCCGTTCGAGGGGCTCCGATCACCCCTGTAGCATTGACCAATCATGACCAGGTCATATATTCGCGACCAATCGTGACCAGGCGAACCACGATGGTGGGGGGTCACCGATGCGGTGCGGACGCCGGCGTGGCGATCGCGCGATGGGCGCGTTCGAAAGCGACGCGCGTGCGATCGCGCGTGCGATTCGATCGATATCGAACTCGATCGATTATCACTCGATCGGGGCAACGCACGACACCGCGACGCGCGCCCATCCATCCATCCATCCATCCGTCGTCGCCGTCGTCGCCGTCGTCTCCGCCGCGGCGCACGCGATGGGGAAGACGGCGAGACGACAGAAGCGACGACAGGGCGGCGGTGGCGGCGATGGCGGTGGAGGTCCACGCGCGCTGGCGGCGCGAGGGACGATGGTGATGAAAAAAGTGCGCGCTGGCGGCGACGCGGTCGACGACGACGAGGCGACGATGATGCGCGTGGATTCGACGACGACGACGACGACGACGACGACGACGACGGGGGTGGCGTCGGAATCGCGAGTGTTGAAAGCCCTGCTCGCGGGATCGTGTGTGGATTCGTGTAAGGCGCTGGATGCGTGTTTCGCGGCGCGCGCGGATGTCAAGGCGTCGACGTGCGAACGCGCGCTCGGGTTGTGTCAAAAGCACGATAAAGCGAAGCCTGCGTTGAGGATTTTAGCGCGGATGGATGCGACGGGAGGGGCGGTGAAGGTGACTCCCGTGGCGCTGCGGTGTGTGTTTTTTGCGTGCGCGAAGCGAGGGATGTTGGCGGAGGCGTTGACGTTGATGGCGCGTAGAGACGCGAGCACGGGGGCGAGGCTTTTGGGTATGGATGTGCTCGTGCGCGCGTGTGCGATGACCCCAGGAGGGGTGGATGGTGATTTAGGATTAGCTTTGCTCGAAAGTGCGCTGCGTGGGATGAGTGGGTTTGGGTCGTGGGAGCCTGGGACGACGGCGGTGATACGCGAGCAACTACCGTTTACGTTGCCGAAATTACGCGACGACGACGACGACGACGACGGATATCATGTCGTCAAGTCCGCTGAGGCGCGTCAGATTCATTACCCAGAAGGAAGTTTTAAGGTTGTATGCTGGGACGATGGTCGACGACGGCCGGCGGATAGGCTTCCACTCATGCTCTACGCGCCGGCGCACCCGGGCGTGATTCCGCTCGAACCGTCGGGACTCACCGAGGCCACGCGGCACGATATCCCACACGTCCCTGGCGCGTTTGCGGTGACAAACGTGCTTTCGCGGAACGAATGCGCCGCCATCGTTGCCGCAGGTCAAACCATCGGCTTACGCACGGACCCGAAAGATAGGGATCAAGGCACCGACGCGTCTCGTTTGCAATATTGCGAATTCGTCGTGTGGCCGCGCACGATTGAAGCGTTATGGCGCCGCGTCGCGGATTTGATGCCGCAAGGCGCGTGTGGGATTAACCCGCGATGGAGATTCTTTCGTTACGGCCCGGGTACGATTTATCGACGCCACGTTGACGGGTCGTGGCCCGCGGGCGGGCTCAACGCCGACGGCGAATACGTCACCGACGCCTCTGATGGCAAGGTGCGTTCGCGCTTGACATTCTTAATCTATCTCACCGAAGGTTTCGATGGCGGTTCAACGACGTTTTACACCGCCACCCCGGGTGAACCCGGGGTGATTAGCGCGCGAGGGGTGCAGCCACAGCTCGGTGCGGCGCTGTGTTTTCCCCACGGGGACGCCGAAAATTCACCCATTCACGAAGGAAGCGCCGTGCGTGTGGGCGCGGGCGGCGAACAATTCAAGTACATCATCCGCACCGATGTGTTGTTCGATTTAGCGTCAACACCACAATAACAACGATTTGTACTTGTACATGTGTAATAATAATAACAACAACACTATTCTTCTAAAGGTACACGACGCCGCATCCTTCGGGTAACGCCACGTGCAACGCCTTGACTGAAAATGCGCTCCTCGCCGTCGACGACGCGTCCCTTTGAACGATTTCAATCCCAATCGAAGGCGTCGTTTTCGCCGACGCGTTCTCATATCCAACAATTGTAGATGAATCACGACCGAACGCAGCGCGATCCTTGCGATCCTCTGCGGCGTATTCGACGACGCCTCGCGCCACGAACCCGCGCTTGGCCGTCGGCCCGAGCGACGACGTCACATTCGCCGCCACCGCATCAACATCGCCATCGCGAACGACCACGCGAACAACCACCGCCGTTTTCGCCGCCCACGGCGCGCCCGTTTTAACAAACGTCAAACCAAACAGCGACTCGCCGCTCGACGTATTCGTGCGACACCCCGCGAAGGCGTCGCCCGAGCAACGCTCGCCGTTCGACGCGCTCGCTCCACCGTTACGAATCGCCGTATTCCTCGCGCGCGCCGGATTGTCACCACCGACGACAAACCCCACGAGCTCGACTCCGCGTCGGTCGCTCGACGTCGGTGACTCGACCGCGTCTTGAAACTCGACGGCGAACGCGCGCGAGCCGTCGCGCACGACGACGGCGTCCTCATCCATGAGCTCAAACTCGGGCACCTGCGCCGCGAGCGCGCGCGCGGCGTCCGCGGCGCGCGCACCGACGCACGAAACGACAACACGCGTGATTGCGGGCGCGACGGCGGCGGCCGCGGCGCGCGCGTCGTTATTTCGCGCGTGCATGAACAGCGCCGCGAGCGCAGTGGCGCGCAACGCCTCGCGCCGCGTCGTCGACGCCGCGGCGGACGCCGCCGCCGCCGCCGACGTGGATGCCGACACCGCGGGCGCGGTGGCGCCACGACGCACCGCGGTGCGCGTCGCGCGTCGCGCCACCGCCGTCGTCGGCGTCGCCACAGACGGCATGAGGTCGCGGCGCGTTGTAACGGCATTTCTCAGCGCGCATGCCCGACGACGACGATATGCACGACGTCGTCGCGTCCGACGAGGACTGCGACGACGACGAACGGTACGATGACGACGATGCGTCGGACACCGACGCGTCGTCGTCCTCGTCGCAGTCGCAGTCGCAGTCGTTGGATGTCGATGACGACCTCGTGGATGCAATAATGTCGCTCGAACGCACCTGGGACGCGTCGATGCAGCGCGATTACGTCACGGGCGCGCGACTGATAGACGCGTTGCATCGCGCGAAACTCCGTGAGCGGTGTAAATCCGTGCGGGAGGCGTACGCGGCGCGGTTTGCGTTGAATGAGCTGCAGTGGCGCGCGTGGATTCGAGACGCGCTCGAGGACAAGACGACGGAGAAAGCCGAGCGACACTCGCGCGCCGATGCGCTCTTCGCGCGCGCCGTCGCGGATGTCGGCGCAGCGAGCGTTGAGCTGTGGATGGGCCGTTTACGTCTCGGGTTGGAACGCGGATTGGATGATGACGAGCGACGGAACGCGTACGATGCGGCGGCGCGCGGGCCGGGGACACACTACGTCGACGGGCACACGATTTGGGCCGCCTATCGCGCGTTCGAATCGTCTCGCGCGAATGACGCGAGCGATGTGAACGCACGCGTCAAGGCGCTGTTTATTCGGCAGCTTGCGCTGCCGCATGGGGAGATTGATGGGACGATGGACGCGGCGCGCGCGTGGGCCGCGAGCGCTGACGTCAGCGCGGGCGTCGTCGGCGAGCTCGAGCGCGCGTACGTTACTGGATGCGCCGCCAAGGACTTGCGCGCGCCGTATGAAGAACAAATAGCGCTGCGCGACGGGCAAGTGCCATCGGGTGCGACGTTGCGAGCGTATAAGCGTTATATTGAATTTGAAGTCGCGAACGGCGCGCCGGCGCGAGCCGAACACGTCTACGAGCGCGCGTTGATTCTCTTCCCGTACGTCGGTGAACTCTGGCGCGAGTACCTCGTGTTCGCGCGCAAAGCGAGCGAGGATGCGCGCGCCACACTTCTCGCGCGAGCGCTCAAGACGTGTCCTGCGTCTGTCGCGCTTTGGACGTACGCGCTAGACCGACATCGTTCGCGCGCGCTAGAAGACGAAGCGTTGGAGGCGCGGTTTCGCGACGTCAAAGACGCCGCCTCCGTGCTCAGCGTCGTCATCGATCGATACTTTTGGCACGGTGAAGACTTGGACATCCATCGCGTGCTCGACCTTACCAAACGAGGGTTTGAGCACATGAAGATGGTGTTTTCAGCCAACGCGAGCGCGCGCGACGCCGTCGACGTCATCCGTCGAGCGTTTCTCGCTCCGCGGATGGCTCGACGTCTCGCGCAATCGCCCGGCGACGTGTGGGCCCCAGTGCGCGACTTTCTCGCGGACATCGCAGACGACGCACCGTTTAAAACTGCGGCGGAATTCGTCATCGCGCGCGCGGAATTTGAAGCCATGAATGACTCGAGCGCGACGACGACATCGACCGTGTTGACCATTTTTGACTCGGCGTCCCGACGCGGCGTCGAACCCGTCGGCGTGTCCAAAAAGTCAGTCGACGACGCCACGCGCGTTCGACTCGGCGAACGCATGATACTCGATGCGAAATTACATTACTTGGCATCGGTCGACGCCAAGGCGTACGCAAAGGTGTATGAAGACAAGACGAATTTCGCGCGAGCTAGCCGCGAGGTTGATTTCGACGCCGCGTGCGAACGCTTGGACGCGAGCGCGGCGGCCAAGGCGAAATTGCGCGCCGCGGCGTCGGCGTCGACGCGTAAACGCACCACTGGGGGTGGCACAACCAAACCCGCGCGTAAACGCTCGAGACGCGACGACGACGCTGGTGCTCAGCACGACGCGAAACTCAAGGACATGGACCACGACGCGAGGGTCAAGGCGCTCTTTCCCAACCGGGACCAACGCACCGTGTTCGTCAAGAATCTATCATGGGACGTCACCGATGCCGAGCTCGCGGAGTTTTTCGACGGTAAAGGTGGTGATGTCAACGCGCGCATTGTGAAAGATAAAGCCACGGGCCGTCCGCGTGGGTTTGCGTATGTTGATTTTAGCGTAGACGCGGCGGTGACGGCGGCCATTATGCGAAGCGGGGAAAAATTAAAAGGACGCGCGATTGATGTGGCGAAATCTCGACCGCCCAGCGCGACGACGGACGATGGTAGCGCTGGACGAGGTCGTGGTCGAGGTCGAGGTCCAGCGAGCGACACCGCCGGTCGCGGTGGCCGCGGTGGTCGCGGCGGTCGTGGCGGTTTAGGATTGACGCCACGCGCCGTCGCCGCGGCGCCCGTACCAGCCGACGCCGCGGGTAAAACCAACGCCGATTTCCGCGCGATGCTATTCGTCAAGTCAAAGGAAGGTGAAACTTAGGTTGCGTTGTCGTTTTGTTATATAGCACCTATCGGTAGTCTTACAGAGTCTAATCTAAGCTCTATTGGGAATCGTATTACTTTTTGCGTCTTCGTCGCGGGGCTATCAATCACGTTGTACAGTTGCCCGCTTCCCGAGAATACGCGAGACTTTTCAATCTCAAATGTTGCGTGCGCATATGCGCGAGCCACTAGGCGCCGCTATGTCATCAACCCCAAGATAATCGTTCGAGGAACCGACGGAAAAGGTACGGCGTGAGGTCCGTGATGCCATTTCCAAAAGGGACGTACTTGAACACTCGAGCGCGCTCCTCTACCAATCGGCTCGTGGTTTCGTCATCCATCCCGAGAAGCTGCGCGAACACGGCTCGATCAGTGTTTTCGGACGCCAAGGCTTGCTCAATGTTATCCATGTTACGAGTCGCCACGAGCGCCATGACGTGCCCGTTTGCCGAACTCAACGCCGTTTCCAACCCCTTGGCATAGGACGCATCCGTGGCTGCCTTTGTCGGTAACAACGCACCGCTATCGCGGTCCAATCGCAAGTACGCCCCTCGAACGAGTTTAGCCCCCATAGTGTACCCGCGATTCTTCGCAATCTCGATGTCTTTTTCGAGTTCATCCACAGAATCCGCGCGATACATTTGATACGTCTTGAACACCGTCGGCATCGCCGCTCCGGGCGCGAACCCCGAGCTCCCATCAATCTTTGCGTTGTATTTCTCCATCAACGCGCTCGCGGTTTCGGAATACGACTTGTGCAAAGAATTCTCTTCCGCATCGACCGCCATGGAGGTATTCAATCGTGCTGCGAGCGCCGCGATGTTCGTCGCGTGCCGAGCCGCGAGCGCGCGGTCGTCTTGCGCGCCCAGCGCCGACAGCTTAATCGCGTGCATCGCGCTCGGATACTCATGCATGCGCTGCGCAATCACGCTCGCCACGCGGTGACTCTCGGCAGAAGGACGGTGCTCGCGCGCAAAGTCTATTATCGTCCCGCACCCGAGCGCGCGCAACCCCTCGACGAGCGCCGGGAGCTCATGCGACAACGCGGCAAAATGCAACCGCGGCGTGATGTGGCGAATGTGCGACAAGAACGCCATGCGCTCGTCCCAGCGAGGGCGAAATGCGTTGAAACGAAACCTTTCACGCGAGTTCGTGCGCGTCTCGCGTCTCACGCGCGGTCGCGCGCGCCGCGGTTGGGTCGATTCCGCGAAACGACGCGGTCGGTGGACGCGGCGACCGTCCGCGACGCGTTCGACCGTGCACCGCGCGTCCTGTCGCGCGCGCCTTCCGCCGCTCGCGCGCGCGCGTCGGAAACGATGCGAGTTTTAGTGTTTGTGCGTTCGTGCGTTCGCGCGCGCGTGTGCGTGCGGTCGCGAGCGTCGTGAAGTGCCGCGACGCGTCGCGCGACGCGTTCTCAGCCGCGACGCGTTTTGGTCTGTGGGACGCAAACCGTCGTGCTGACGTGGCATGGATGGCGCGGTCGCGCGGACCATATTCGCGCGGTGCCGAATAGCGCGTCGATAGCCGTGGCAGACGATGGCGACCGCGCACAGGGAGAGATGTGTATTCGTGTAACGCGTGTGTATTGATGTACAACGCGTTTGGCGACGCGAGTGCGGGCCTGGGTGTTTGACGACGCGCGCGCGAACGCGACGTTTCTTCGAGCGTTCTCAGCCGCGAAACGCCGCGCGTGGCGGAACGACGACGTGGAGCGAGCTATGCCTTGATGAGGGCTGTGATGTTGATTGGGATTTCTCCACCGAGCTTTTCAGCGGCGCAGCACCATGGGTTGAAGACTTCGCGCATGCGCTCGTCGAACCAGCGGTCGCGTTCGTGGGCGCCAAAGGTTAAAAAGTCAGCACCGTCGGCAGACGACGCGCCCAAACCGTCTAATACAACCACTGGGGCGTGCTCGACCTCGCTGAATGCACGAACGACGTCGGCTGCACTCGCACCTGTGGTTAATACCGCAGCTGCCTTCGATTCATCGATGTCAACTTTCGTTGGGAGATATCCAGCGGTTTTCGTCACGGCGCCCGTCACGCGTCCGTCTCGCGCGGCGCACGCCGCGTAGTTGTTCTCGTGGTCGCAGAACACCACGCGCGGTGCCGCGGGAAGACGACTCAGACCAGTGGCGACGCGGTTCTCGAAATAGTTCGCCTCACGCACGTGCAATTCGTGCAACGCGCCAGAGCCGAATTTGATGAGTCGCAAGACGTGGTCCATAGGACACGCGAATGGAATGTCGTGATCGCCCAGCGTGCAGTTGTTCATGAAGTAAAAATGCCTGTGGCATCCGCACAAGAGCTGCGGAAGAATTAACGTGCGATTGGTGATAATTGCGATCGCAAAGGCGTCGCGCAGGCGATCGGCCTGCCACGCCAACGCGCGCATATGACCCTCGGGAATGCCTTCACTGGGCGTCGCAATGGATGACCTGGACGCCTCCTCGAGCTCAGGTGGAACGTTGAAACGAACGACCAAGGTCTTCTCGTCTTGCTTGTGCGCGCCGCTAAAAGCGTCTCTATCGTCACGCCATAAGCCAGCTTCGCGGAATCGCCAAATCTTAGACGTGTAACCCGAGTACACGTACGTATCGTGCACAGCAAAGGCGTGCGGAGACGCGTTTCGGCCCTTGACAAAGTAAGTCATGCCGTTACCAAATAACTCCGTTGGCAACAGCGCCAGACGAACGCTCCCGGATGACCCACCGTAGCTATATAGTGGACGGAAACCGGCCACAAAATCTTTCGCGAGCGTACCGTTGAGATCCGCGTCGGCTTGTCCACGCTCGCACGCGTCGTACGGACACGCGCCTTCGATGTCGTCTTCAAGGTCATCCAAGCCTTGTCCATACGATGAGTAATCACACGAGAGCTCGAGTGGGCATTTAACTTTCGGCTTGACGCACGGCTTGTCTTCGTTCTCGACCACAGGCGTCTTGCAAAACGCACGAATTAAACCAACTTCGTGCGAAGCGCTCTTCCTCGAGCCGATCGAATGAAAGAGCTCGTTGAAATGCGCTTGATCATGTCGCGGAATTCCCTCTTTTTTATCCATTCTCTCGCTCCAGTCTATGGCAAATCGGATAGCAGACTTTGTACATCGAAAAAACATCATCCCGGTGTTCAGCTCTGCTCTAAATGGCCAAGGATTTTGTCCAAGCTTGTCGTGATACTTTTGCCACGATCGCAAGCCGTCTTGGCCGTTCTTTTCGTGCTCATAAAATACACGTGCGCCAGCTTCGAAATGGAACACAAAGTCCGCTGACATAGCCACGTCTGTGACACCGAGCTGTCCGGTGTTGAAATAATCTTTCGGATCTCGTATCCACGCCACGTCGACATCGCTCAGGGCGACGTCATACCCGTTTCGCAACAACGCGGCGATGCAATGCACCTTGGCGCGCGTCACGGCGTGAAATGACTGCATGTCGTCTCTAAATGTGTTATCCTCGCCCCGACGCTCGGTGAAATTAAACTTCAACACGCCTTGCGCAGCCTTGGTGCAATGAAAGCTAAAGTCTACATATAATTTCACCTCCTCTACGCACCAATCGTACGTCGCTGAGTCTAAAGCCGCGACAATCACGCGATTGGCATCAATACCCGCCTTGCGGCACGTCCAAATCCAGTTACCGAGCATCCCTTTCGACTCAATTGTCGAAAACGTCGCATGCAGTTGCGCGCCGGGGCCAGGCTTGAACTTTTTGCGGACGGTCGACAAGTCGATGACATTGGCGTCCAACCGACCCAACGCGTCTTCATCCAGCGGCGTTGGACGACGACGCATGCGTATTAGCTCGCTTTCGCTATCCATTGACGTACGCAACGTCACCGATGGCGTGTCCATTGCCGAGTTGATTGACGTACGCTGCCCGGCGTCAGCAATCAAACGTTCATTTACATCGCTCGACGTCGCCCACGTCGACGCCGTATCCTCCTCTGACAATCGCTCTGCGTCCGCGTCTACACTCGCGTTCTGTACCGCCTCGGTCGTCGGTGGCGAAAATGATGACGTATTCGACGCCACATTGACTGTGGCGTCGTCTTCCACATCGGCGTCGTCGTCATCGTCCGCGACGGGCGGTGTCGGTTCTGTCTCTCGCATCGTCGGTTCATCGAGCTCATCCGCCTTTCCCCCCGAAGCCGCCTCGCGCACCTCGCGCACCGCCTCCGTCGTGTGATACACATCGCGCGCGACTTCACCCGCGCCTTCGTCGCGCCTCGCGCGCGCCATCGTCACCGACACGGCGTCGTTTGCACGGACGTTTGTCCCCAAAGGCGACGTTCCGAACGTCACGCACGCGACGCCAACGCACGCGACGACGAGCGCGAGAGCGACGCGACGCGCGAGGCGACGACGGGGCGGCGCGACGCTCGGCGCACCGACGCCCGCGGCGCGGTCGTAGAGCGCGCGCACCATGCGCAGTGTGCGACTGAGAGTGGCGTCACAGCATGGCGCGCGGCGCGCCGTGCGGTGCCTGTCGCTCGGTCATCGTCATGGATGACGTCGACGGCGGCGGCGAAAGGGTCGACGGCGGCGATGACGATGACTCGCGCGCGTGCAACGCGGTGAGGGCGACGACGAGCGGGCGCATCGGCGGCGCGCGCGCGCGATCGAGCGATGGGAGGACGTTATCTGATTTGGATTATTTCGCATCGTCGCGCGTCGGTGGCGAGCGCACGGTGCTCGTGCCGCGCCCCTGGGACGACGGCCGCGGTGTTGACATTGGCGACGACGACGTGGGCGCGCGCGTCGCGGCGAGCGAGCACGGAGGACGCGGTGCGTCGTTTGTCGTTGAGGATGCGCTGGGAGGCGCCGGCGTGATTGATGTTCTTCCACGCGACGATGATGGGGTGACGCGCATGCGCATCGAGAATGAATTGGAAGATTTGTATAACAATATATTAGATGCGGAGTTTGAGCTCGTGGAGTCGACGCTGGCGAGGTGGAAGGTGGGCGACGTGGCGAGCGGCGCTCGGGACGCGACGTCTCGAGCGGTGGAGCACGTGCGCGAACGCGTCGCATTAGGGGCGAGGCTGACGCGTCGAGCGTTCGAGGCGTGGGCGCCGAGGACTTTGGAGATTTCTTCGCGTGGCGCGCGACGGATAGGTGGCGTCGCGCGTCTCGTCGCCCCAGGGCGGGTTGCAGCGGCGAGCGTTCGAGGCGCGTCGGCGGCGGCAACAGCTATCAGACACATTCAATTTATTCCATCACCCATCGTGCGCGTGAGGATTGTGGCGAGACGGAACGTACGTGAAATACTCACGCACGCAGCAAGCGATGTGTTAGGGACGGGGCGGATGCTGGTGACGCACCTGATTTCAGCGCCGGCGCAACCGTTTCGATTGTTACTTCGAATTCGACCGCGTCGGAAGAATCACAAAAGGGGTCAAATGCAAGACGCACCTGCGCGCTTTGGTGAGTCGGATGATGCGATGAGTAGTTCGCCGACTTCACCGAGACGAGTGTTCATGCGCGATTTGCGGGATGTCTTTGAACAAGTCGGACAAGATTTTTTCTCCCCGTCCTCACTCGTGCTCACTCCAGAAGACCATGAAGAAGTTGACGACTTGGAGCGCGTCGAGGCAAACGAGGTCGCGCCCGCTCCTACGCCGCAGACTGTTAATATTATTGTCGATGCGCATTCGACGTCGTCTTCGTCGTCAGATGATTCTGACGGCGACCACTTGATTACGTCTGCTCGCCGAGAGGTGCATAGAATTCATCAAGCGTCCAGAATGATCGAATCAGAGCACGAGCAAAGCGCGCATTCGAGCATATCGTCCGATAGCAATAGTGATGATTTACAGCTCGTGACACAGCGCGTGTTGAGTGTTGACGACGTTACATTAGGCGCGCAGGTTCTACGTCATTGGTTCGCGGCGTGCCGACGTGCTCCCGAAGAGCCTTCAGCTCGAATCGCACGCGAGGCTATGGAAATCATGGCCTACCGTGCGCTGTCGCCCGCTGAACGAGCTCAACATGTTTTTGCGCTTGATGATGACGATAGCATCGAGGTAAAGACACTACCTACGAAACGTTCTCGATTTGAAGGTCAGATGATGCAGCGACCCGCGGCGATTCCGGCGAGCAAAAACGTGTACTCTTTCGGAGAGCACGAATCACCGCGCGCTCGAGAACGAAGTATCAGTCCTGAAATGGATGACTCTCCTGAATTAAGCGTGTCTAAAAGTAGAGCTTTTGATACCGTTGACGAGCGCACGTCCGTGAACGACGAGGTTGTGAGTGCCATGCGCGCCGAGATGCAGCGCAATGAAGAACGCCTTGAGAGTGAAATGCGAGAGCTACAAGAGGAAATGAAGCGCGCCAAGGATGAGCAAGCAGAGGCGATTCGCTTGGCGGACGATCGCGTCATGCATATGCAGGAAGAGCTTGAGAAGCCCGTCACCGCTTCGATTGAATTTGAAGCCCTTAAGACTGAGCTTGAGCGCGTTAAAGAAGAGCAACAGAAGTCTTTGCGGCTTATCGAAGAGCGCGATGCAAAAGTTCAACAGTCAATAGAGGCTGAGAGAGCAAACATGGTGGTGTTGGCGCAGTGGGAAGAGCTCAAGGCGGAGCTCGATCGCGTCAAAGGAGAACAGGCTACCATCCTAGCCCGCGCGGAGGTGCGGGAAATCGAGCTCAAGCAAGCTTTTGAGGCAGAGCGGCGCGAACTGGAGCAATCCCTTCGACTATCATTCGCGGCTGAACGTGTTGAATTTGAAGAACAGTTGTCAAAGTCGCTCGCTCTCGAGCGCGGTGGGCTCGAGGAGCAAGCGCATGAAGCTGACACCCTTCTCGGCGGAGAAATTCAGCAGTTGCATGACGAGCTTGAACGGATGAAGGCTGAGCAAGCAAATACATTGAGGCTCACAGAAGAACGCGGTTTGGCACTTAGACAATCGTTGGATAACGATGCTACGAACTCCGTCGGTCGCCTGGGGGAACGCGAGATTTCGATAGAATGGGATGTGTATGAGCTCAAACAAGAACTAGCTCGAGTCAGAGACGAACAAGCATCTGTGTTGCAACAAGTAAGCAAGCGAGAAGACGCGCTCAGAGATTCATTCAGCTTGGAACGACAGACGTTAGAGGAAGAAGTCATCCGCATCAACGCGCGAGCTATTGAACGAATTGAAGCCATGAAACGCGAAAGTGAGGAAGTCATTCACACGGTGGAAAAGCGCGCAAAGCAAGCGGAACGCGTGCTCCAGAGTGCTGAAACGTTTGCTCATGAAACGGAAAACAAGTTGAAAATGAGAGAAGAGGCTCTTCTGAAGCTCACAACAACACCAGTAGCGACATTGTCGCCATTTAGCAGCACACCAGGTAACTCACGGTACACGCCATTGGAACGTGCTCGTGCACGGCGACGACTCTTGCACGGTGTACCGGAGGAACATTTTAGTTTCGAGAAAATCGTTAGCGAGGCAAATAAACTGGCGCGCGAAATTCAGTATAGTATGAAGTGAATTAAAATCGTATAGCTAAATTCATGTCTTCGTTGTCGTCGCCTCCGAAACCGCCTGTAAAAATCGTCCTATTGAAATACCTTCAAAGTGTTCAAGCTTGATTCTATGTTTCCACTTGAAATTGTTGGAAATTTTGTCATCCCATGCGCGAACAAATTTAATCGGCGTAAGTTTACTGCCACACTGCGAATGCCCCTTAGTTGTCACTTCAATTACTTTGTTTTCTTGTCGAAAGTAAAAGTTCCCTCGAATGTCGCCTAGGATGACTTCAATGAATTCTCCATCGGGAATCAAACACGGGATGACAACCTTCTTCGCAGCCGATCCCATGGAAATGTCAACCATTTGACCAGGGTGGTTTGGTGGCGGCGGTTTTCGTGTTGGCGCATCGGACTCTTTCTTTGAAACCGGCGTCGCGCTTGGTTTACTTTCGACGACTTTCCCGGGCGTCGATTGTTTAGAAGCGTCTCCGCCCGTGGAGGAAATTTTGATGCTTGAAAGAATTCTTGTCAAGCCTCCTTGCTTAGAAGCTTTGACAGCTCTCGCGTCATCACCGTCGTCTTGTCTATCCAGACGCGGGGTGATAGGTCGGCTGGCGATCTGAGTCATGCCCTTTGACGATGAACTCGAACTCGATGATGAACTCGAACTTGACGAACTGCTAGATGAAGAACTAGATGAAGTGCTAGACGATGTCCCTGAATCCGAGCTGGAGGCTGAACGCGATTTACTTTGCTGTGAAGTCCCTTCGTCCATCTTTTGACTATCAGAAGCAGAAGTGGTTCCTGCACCTTCAGACGTATCGATTTTTGCGCTACCAGCAGCGCCTTCATCGTCAACGTGCCACCGCGGTGGTTCTCCATCGTATCCGATTTCTTTCATCACCGCGTCGGCCACCGCCCTCTCGACGACGCCGAATTTGTCGCTCGAGTGCTCTGCACAGTTCTTAAAGCCATGAACGAGAGATGTGGGTACGCGCTTATGATTCTTATATCCACCACGATTCAACCTTGCAATGAGTGCGCTTACAGCAAGAAATAACACCAAGTCTTTATTCGGCGCCGGCTTCAAGTTTTCAATTTGCGCGACGATATCATCAAACGTCGATGTTTCGTTCTTACTTTGCACGAGTTTCACCTGATCGACCACGTCTTGAGTGGTTTTAGTCAACGTAGCGAACGAATCCATCTTTAATCCCTCTAACGCTCTGACGCAACCTCGATCCGCCTGCAAATCTTTCACGAATACGCTATAGCGCAAACCACCACCTTTGGCTAATAAAGCGGCGATGGCTTCGTTGAGCTCCTTCTTTTCATCTCGCCTCGGTTGCACATCCACTTCCGCCGGCTCAGCCTCTTCAACAAACTCCCAAGGCTCGCTCTCGATCACCTGATCGATTTGTTTTGAAGCTATTTTAGCGTTATCCCCGGCGACAACTGGTGGCGGTACTTTTACCAGCTCGGGTGCGTCTTCAGGTTGCTTCTCAGACTCCGAATCGGACGACGACAAGCTCGAGGATGACGAACTCGAAGACGGAGAACTCGATGGACTCGTTCGAGGCAACTCCTTCGGCGTTTCCTGGGCCTTTGTCGCCACTGGTGCCTTCTTCGCCACCGGCGTCTTCTTCGCCGCGGGAGGCTCCCTTTTTGCGACTGGTTCCTTTGCTGGCGCCTTTTTGGCTGGCGCCTTTTTAACCGCCGGCTCCTTTGCCGACAAAGCTTTGACATCTGCAACCTTTGCGCGCTTCGTCTGAACAGCTATTCCAGGAAGTGCGTCTTCATCTCTCGTGCGCTTCTTACCACTCATGTCTGCGTTCGGGAGCTCGGCGGCGGCTCCAAACGCTCTCGGCGTCGCCGCCGCCGCGGGTGTCGTTCCCATATTCAATCGACGTTGCGCATAATCCGGTGTGAGATGCCCAGCACCTAACAACGCCGGTGACGACCCCCCCACCATCGTGCCCGCGCCTAGACCAACACCCGGCGACAACAACGGCGAATGCGCCAACGCCTTTCTATTGTACGCTCGCAACGCCGCCGGAGACGACAGCGCTTTAAAGTCCACATCCTCCGAACCCGCGTTCGCGCACGTCATCTGCGCCATGATGGTCGTAAACTCTTCGTGCGCCAACGCGGTGTCATTTATCGGCGTCCAAATCCCATCGCCACCGGGTAAAGGCGAGAAGCCGTGCAACCGCTCGACGCTCGACGCGCCCAATTCAGGCTCAGCCTCCTCGTGCGCGCGCGCAATCGCCTCTCGCAGCGCCGCCGCAGTGCGCGTCACGGGAACCTCAACGATAATTGACGTTCCCACGGACGTGAGCACGCGCGCTGCGACCGCAGATCCATCGCGGCGCGACATAAAGGCGATCGATGTGACGGCGGCTGTCGCACGATGGCACCCTCGACGGCGGGCACCTCGACGACGGTTTTCAACGCCGCGTCGCGTCGCAGTGCGATGCGCGTGGAAACAACTCGCGTTACGCAAGCGCGTTCGTGCGACGACGCGTTCGTCGCGCGCGTGGCGCGGTGTGATGCGCCAAAAGTGCGTATGGTGCTCTTGGTGTCAGCAATCGTCGGCTACGCCGTCGTTCTTCAATGGCTACGGACTATGGACTATGGATGACTAAGTGCTTTCACGACGCCTTGGATTTATTCGGTAGTTGCGGTGGATACACGCTAGGCAGTAAGAGCACCGGGACGAAGGTCAAGGTGAGGAACCACGGCAAAAGGAGGAGCGCGACGCGCGGACGCTCGATGATTTTCCGCCAGTCTTTGCGAACGTTGAATCGACGCGCTTTCGACGTCATCTTCGGGCAACGAATGGCGGCGTGCGCACATACGCCATCGATGAATTCATGTGTTGATGTTGACTTCACCAGGGCGTCGCGCATGATTGGTGCGTCGCTCTTTGTCGCGAGCCGGGACAGACGCCGACACGCGACGGCGGCGGCGCCGTCCGCGACGCCTTTGTGTCCAGGACCTACGGGTTCGATGTCTTCGACGAAATATCCGTCGCCGAGCCAGTCGTAGCGCTTTAAATAGCGCGCTAGAGATTCTCGAGCGCACGTTCGGTGGAGTGCGTCTCGGGTAAACGCCACGCTCTCCTGCGGACGCGGACGACGTCGGTTAGTCCGCTCGTAGGTCGTGGTCAAAGGTGACGCGCGCGCGAGTCGCGCGAGTCGCCGGTCGCCGGACGCAATCGCACCTCATAAAACGCTTCGCGCTCTTCACCGTTCGCGTCGATGTCGACGACGCGGGATGAACGAACGTCTGGGCTAAGACGCGAGAGCTCTCGCGCGACATCACGAACGATGAGCTCACACGCCGAGCACGCGATGGAGTATTCGCTATGCAGTGGCGATGATGAGAAGGACGAGTAATCCGGAGCGGAAAAGCTAATGTGTGTGGCGACTGCGAGAAGGGCGATGAACCATGCTTTGAGAAGCGGTTGTTTCATCGCGCGCTGGCGAGGCGAGGACTGACGCGCGACGAGGACGTTCGCGAGCAAGCGTGACACGTAGTTTGCTAATCTTCTAAGCCATGCGGTTACAACTAGATGGTCACATATGCGCATGAATCAATGTTCTAATTCCTACGGATCACGCGCTCACGCCTAGAGCGCGGCACACCTTTGGCGGGGCGTTGACAAAATTTTTCCCAGTCACCGCGCTGAGCACGATGGTATACACCATGTGTAAAATCAACGTGTAACTAAACGAATTGATGAGAATGAAAAACATCGCCGTTGCCCAAACCCATCCCATCGTTGGCGCGAACGTCGCTCCCACACCCGCGGCGAATTGATCAATAAGCGCATACATTTGCGTCACGAGCAACGCCAGTACGTTTTCTCGCCACACTAAAGACGACACCGCCAACGATCCTAATATCCCACATGTTCGCGTCAGCGCGCTCACGGGAATCGTCACCCACCAACTCGAGCCGCGCACCCAAAGCGACCCTAAAGTATACGCTAAAACGCCGTGCAGGCAGAAATAATTCAACGCTCGCAACGGCCCGCTAATCAACGCCAACAACAACGTCGCCACGACCAACGTCCGCATGGCCGCTTTCTCGCCCCAACGCGCGGCGGCAATCACCACTGGCAGCGGAAACAACGCCCCAAAATACGCATCAAAGCGAAACAACGAACTGACGTGAAACGTCAACCCAGTCATCGCCGCGAGCATCGCCGCCTCGACGAGCACCTTCACCGGCAACCCATCGACGTTCGGCGCCGCGCGCGCCACCACCGACCCATCCACCGCCGCCGGCGACGACACCGCGACGTCATCGACCCCACCCCTCACATCGCGCGCGCCGAACGCCGCGTGACGCCGCGCAGAGCCGCGCGAACCGACGCCTCGACCGCGCGCGCACCCATCGACATCGATGACGATGACGCCGCCACCGACGCCACCGACGCCGCGCCGCGCGCGCCGCGCGAGACCGCGCGCGCGGACATTGATGACGGTGCCGACGCGCGTCACCACCGACGCGTTCGCGCGCATCGTCGACTGGAGCCGCGGCGATGCGCGCCGCGAGAGCTCCAGTGGGATGGCGACCGAATGGTTTATATTGGTGGCGTCACGGGCCCGTGAATGCCGCGCGCATCGCCGCGCCATCCGTCTCTTTGCGACGCGTTTGATTAAGTACAGATGAGGTGCGTCGATGACGATGCGCGCGATGGAGGCGTGAGCGCGCGCGCGCGTGGCGGTTTCTTTGCGCGGCGCTCGGCGTCGCGCGAGTCGCGAGTCGCGCGACGCCGAACGGGGCTGGACCGCTCGGGGGAATTCGGCGCGGCTAGGGCTTTGTGCGTCGCGCCGGGGATCGCGCGCGCAGGACGCGGTCGCGTGGATGCGATCGTGCGTGAGGGTGGAATGATTTTAAACGTAATGATTACTGACGCATCGTTTCGTTCGTCTCGTCGTCGCGCGCGCGCAGTAAGCTCAACACCGATACCCTCAAGGAGGGTGTGTCCTTTTTGTTGGAGAAATCCAAGGAAAAGCCGCGCAAGTTTGTGGAAACCGTGGAACTTCAAATTGGTTTGAAGAACTATGATCCGCAAAAGGATAAGCGTTTCAACGGTACGGTCAAGCTCCCGGCTATTCCGCGCCCGAAGTTGAAGCTTTGCATCTTGGGCGATGCCAAGCACTGCGAAGAAGCGGCTGGTAACGGCATCGACGCGATGGATGTCGAAGCGTTGAAGAAGTTGAACAAGAACAAGAAGTTGATTAAGAAGTTGGCGAAGAAGTACCAAGTTTTCTTGGCGTCTGAGTCTGTGATTAAGCAAATTCCTCGTCTCTTGGGTCCGGGTTTGAACAAGGCGGGTAAGTTCCCCACCTTGGCCACGCACCACGAACCGCTCGAAAACAAGATCAACGAAGTGCGTTCCCAAGTCAAGTTCCAACTTAAGAAGGTGCTTTGCTTGGCCGTCGCCGTTGGCCACGTTGAAATGAGCGAAAAGGAATTGTTCATCAACATCCAAACGAGCGTCAACTTTTTGGTGTCCTTGTTGAAGAAGAACTGGCAAAACGTCAAGTCTTTGTACGTCAAGACCACCATGGGACCGCCGTTCCGCCTCTACTAAATGTATTTAGTGGGGACACTTTCGTGACACTGCATCACTCTCTGAAACTACTACTTTGATAGTTTTAGCGTACACCAAGTCACCGCAGCCACAACTAAGCCCCACAGGGACCATGCCCTGTGAAACGGCGTAGCTACGGTAGACATTGGGAGCCGATTTACTTCGGCGGCGCTTGCTTTGTCTGTTTTAATCTCGACGACGATGGGCAACCATCGAAGTCGTACGACGCGAAGAGACTACTTACATAAAAACCCGATTTGTTATGATCAATGTATCGAACGTAACACTTTCATTCACATGTTTCATTTCACTACAACTAGACATACAGCGCGCGCGTAAGAGGAGTTTTACAGTTTTAAAAGCCCGGAATCCCGAGCTCCTTGGCGAAGCCGCCTTTGATCGCGGCGGCGACGACGATTAATACGCCCGAGTTCCACAACGAATGAATCATCATTGGTGTCAATAAGTTGCGCGTACGGGCGTACGAGAACCCCAAAACCATCCCAAGCACCACGAGTTCGACAAAGTCACGCGGAGCCAAGTGCGCGAGCCCAAACAAGACGCTACTAAACAACACCGCACCGGGCGTCGGAAGCCACTTTGTGAGCGACGCCAAAAGAAAGCCTCTAAACACGACTTCTTCGAGCAACGGCGCGAGCACGCTCGTCACCGTGAGCACAGCCACGAGAGCGGTCGGGTCGTCTGATTGTATCAACGGCAATACACCATCAATCGTGCCTGGAGCTTGTTCGGCGATTTGATTCGCCGCCGCCGAAGGCGCGCCCGAGCGCTGCGCGTTGTCCACCGCCTCCATCGCGAACGACGTCGCCGCGAGCACCAAAAACGTCGTTCCGTACCCTAATAACCCATACTTGGCCCAACCCTTTTCGCTCTCAAAAGGCTCGCTGAAATCAATCGTAAACCAATCGTTCTTGGCGTCTTTTACGACATCCAAATGCCTCGACACGCACGCGTACACCACGCTCAAGCTCACGACGGTTTCCACGACTTGCACCGCGAGCAAGTACTCCGCCTGTTCCACGGGCGTAAACACGCTCGGATCGATGTGTGCGCGCGAAAGCGCCAAAGGAAACCCTATCGCCGCCACGCCCACAAAGCTCACGCACCACCCGACGAGTCCCAGCGCCACCGTCGCCCCGCTCCACGGCACGCGCCACTTTTCTCGATAATCATCCAGCCCCACCTTTAAGTCTCCATCCGCCACGCGCGCGCGCGCCTTGATGGCATCAATCGACGCCTGCGACACCGTAAGTTCATCTTCGCTCTTCGACCGCGTGCCGTGATCGTCAGAACTCGCGCGCGGCGCGCACACGCGCCGTTGGTTCCGTCGGCGTTGACGCTGGAGCTGACACCTGTCACCCAGCGCTCTCGCGCGCCGCGACGCCACCGCCGCCACGGACGCCGTCGCCGCCATCGACGCGACGCCGACGCGTCGCGCGCGCACCGTCGACGCACCGACGACGCGCGACACCGACGACGCCATCGTCGCCGGCGACATCACCGTCGTCCGAGGCAACCTCTGACGTCACTCACGCGCGCGCCATGTGCGCCGCTCGCCCCGCGCCCTCGCGCGCGGTGGCGTCCACGAGCGCGGTGCCGTCGCCTCGCGCGCACCGCCCTCGTCCCGCGCGTCGCCCTCTGCGCCCTCGCGCGTCGCCCGCGGACCCGTACGAAACCACGCAGCTCGTGTCCGTGGCGTGCACCGTGGGCGCGCTCGGACTCGCCGCGCTCGCGCTCGGCGCCAAGCGCGAACCGGTGCCGTGCCCGTCGTGCGCCACCGCCGGGGGCGAGCGGTGCGTATTCTGCGACGCCACGGGGCGACGAGCGACGCCGATTGAGATTACGCAGCGCGATAGGAACGACGACGGCGTGCTCGGGCTCACGCGGAGGAACCCGTACGAGTGCACGGCGTGCAAGGGGGCGGGGATGATTTTATGTCGCAATTGCAAGGGAAGCGGGTACGTGGATTAGATGAATATCGTCGATGCGTGCGGACGATTGGTTCGGGCGTGCGATGGATTAGGGCAATAGTGGGGTGTACATAATGATGAGCATTAATCTTTAAACGTCGACGTCAAAACGCGACTCTCGAAGCGCATGCGTTGGGTGAAGTGCGTGGGCGCGCGCGGCGATGCACCGGGGCCGAGCGCGCGTTTCGGACACACGGCAACGTGTGTGAAGGCATCGCGATTCGTCGTCGTCTTCGGTGGGCTCGCGCGTGGGGATGGGGACTCGAAAGGCGCGCTCCAGGATGTGGTTGTGTACGACGCGCGCGCCGACGCGTGGTTTAGGCCGAATATCACCACTCCTGGTCCGCGTGCGCGCGCATTTCACAGCGCATGCGCGTTTCGTGATTCATTCGTCGTCATCGCGTGTGGGCGGGACGGGCGCGAGCAGTTTGGGGACGTGTGGGTGCTCGATTGCGACGCGTGGACGTGGACGCGACGGTCATCCGCGACGGTGGCTCCGCGTGATTTCGCCTCCATCGTCGCCATCGACGCCGATACCGTCGTCATGTTCGGTGGTTTTGATGGTAAAGGATGGCTCGCAGACGTGCACACCCTTCGCGATGCGGCGAGCGAGACGGGGGCGACTTGGACGTGCGAACGCGTGGCGCCGGCGCGCGTAGAAGTCTTTGACGAGCTCGCGGCGTCGGGGGCGAGAATGGCGATGGAGACGCTCGGCGCGGTCGCGAGCGGTGGGCGCACGTCGCCGGAGGCGCGAAGTGGGCACGCCATGGTGCTGTACGGGCCGAACGTGCTGATTCATGGCGGCCAAGGGGCGAATGGGGCGGCGTTTAGCGATACCTGGTGCTTGCGACGGGACGGAGACGGTTGGCGTTGGGTCAAGCTCGTCTTGCGTGGCCATGCCCCTGCGGCGCGAGCTGGGCACGCTATGGGCGTACTCACGATGACGCCGAACGTGGCCAACGTCGTCATCGCCGGTGGCGTCGGCGAAGATGGTTGGTTGGCGAAGAAGCGCGTGTATTTTGACGATGCGCACTTTTTAGACGGTGAAAACGCGCGATGGGAGCGCGCGCAATTCACGGGCGAGGGCACCGGTCCTGGTCCTCGAGCGTATCAAACGCTTACAATGGTGGGGAAATCAAGGTGTTTGAGTTTTGGAGGTTTTAACGGTGCCAAGGCGTGCGATGATGCCTGGTGGTTGTGCGCGGATGCCGACGCGTCGACGCCGTTCGACGATTCGACTCCACCGCGGGCGTCCTCGCGGTCGCTCATCGATGATTTACGCGCGAGATTAAAAGTCACCGAGACGATAAACGTGTTCGAAGGCAACGACGCCGCGTTTCGGCAGCACATTGCGGCGTGCGATGTGGAAGATGTACGTATCGGCGACGTCCCAAAGCTCATGCGAGAATACGTCGCCGCCACCGCCGTGCTCGGCTTACCCGTACGTGGCGATGTCGACGGAAGCACCGGTAAGAATGGACAGGGACGCTATAGACATTGCGACCCGGCGACGATGAAACTCAAAGACGTCGGCGATGCGTTAACAGAGCTCCAAGGCGCGTTTATAGCCAACGCATAGCCAAATTGTAACACGACTGCGCAATGTACACCTCATATCTCACCGCACCGCGCGCACGACGCCGCGACGCATGGATTCTAACGATGACGTCGTCACGCACGCAATGGACACCGCGCCTCGAGACGTCGAGCGTGCGTCGATGGGAGAAGCTTTGGATGATTCGGCGACGCGCGACATCCAAGATGTCAGAGCAGGCGCCAGCGTTCGTCGCGCGTACACCGCGCGCACGAATACGTTACTCACCCAGGCTTCGAGCGATGGGGATGACAGCGTACAGAGCATGTGTGTATGGCGCACGTGTCGCGTGTTACCGTTGAAGCCCGTGCGTGTTGAGTTGCAAGCGCGAAGAGACCTGATTAAAATGTGCGCGGGACGAGCGCCGGCGTCCGCGGTGATTGATGCCTTTTCGACGCCGAGCACGAGCGTGCATTTCGAAATCATGCTGGATGTTAGAATTCATGATGCAGAAGATCCCTTCAAGTGCGCGTGCCCGTCGTTGATTGCGCGCGAGATGTTGGAACGCGTCGCGGCGCAGCCTCGATTCGGAGCGATTCCGGCCGAAACGATGTCGCGCGAACTCGTGATCGACCAAACGAACACCACAGACGACGTTTTGGATGATAGCGAAGCGCACGCGTTTAAGCAAGCGTTCTACACGCAGTCTGCCGTCGTGGTTCCGTATACGTCGCGAGTGCTTGAAAATCAACGCATTGTAATTCTTGCGCGTTTGGCAACGCCATTTGATGACGGCAACTCTGGAGGCGACGACGGGTCGATTCGATTCGTGTGTCTCGTACTGAGCGGCGACGCAACACCTCCTGCGAAAAATGCTTATGCGACATCGCACACCATGGCCACGCTCCTTAGTGACGAATCATTCATCGCGGATGCAATGCAAGCTGAAAACGAAGATGACATATGTTCATCGGTGGGGAGTTTTCTCGAAAGAGCGATGCGAGCATTTGACGAGATCGTGGTCGAAGAAGAGATGCCTCATTCTAAGCGAGTGTGTAGCGGAATTGTCTCGGACATACGACGTCGATTACCGTGGTACATCTCAGATTGGACAAATGGATTTGCGTCGCGCCGAGTCGTCGTAAACGTACTTAGCACAACTGTGTGGTTATTCTCATCGACGTTGATACCATGCCTCGCGCTCGGGATGTCGTTGCAGCAAAGCTCAGCGCGCCAAATGACACATGTGGACTTTTTACTGTCCGAAGCGCTGTGCAATACAGTCTTTGCAATTGTTGGTGGTCAAGCGCTGCTCGTCTTGAGAACGTCCGGACCGACGGTTACGTTCATTAAAGTCATGAGGTCCTGGTCCACCGCGCTTAACGTCAATTTTCTTGTGTTTCTATCAATAACTGGGCTGTATGCAGGACTCATCATCATTGCATTCGCAATTCTCAACGGCGCGGAGCTGATGTTGTGTATCAATCGCTTTACAAGCGAGCAGCTGGCGTTGTTTGTTTCGCTTACGTTTGTGTACACGGGTTTCTCCGCCGTCGGCTCGATGAAGGCCAAAATGGCAGACGATGCCATGTTCCTGAAATACCTCATGCTTCATATTGGCACTGTCGCGCTTGCGTTCAAGATCTTGACGTTCCGAACATCGCACTCGATTCGAAGAGGCGTACGCGTCATCGTGAGCGACGTGGCACCTATTCTGAGCATCGCGTCGCTCACGCTTCTTTCATTTGCGGTACCAAACGTTAGCGTCGAGCGTGTGCGGGATTACGTCCCAAACATCGCGTTTTTGCCTCAAATTGTCAACTTTGCTTCCCTTCAACCGTCGTATTGGGTACTTGCATTGTTACCGGCGTCGATGCTTGCCGCGCAAATCGCTCTCGAAACAAACATCGCCGCCATGTTGACGTGCCGATCTGAAAACAGAGTTGTGAAAGGCAGCGCGTACAACTGGGACATGCTAGTTGTCGGCATTCTAACCGTCGTCACGAGCTTGTTTGGATTACCTCCGTCTGTGCCTGCGTTGCCGCACAGTCACATGCACGCTCGATCGCTCGCCATGACGTCGGATTCCTATCGTCATGGCATCGTTCGAACGAGAGTCTACGAAACTGTGGAGACTCGAGTTACAAATTTCGCCGCGCACATATGCACATTGATTGTGTGTTTCTTTCGAACAGACACCATTGGTCACATACCGATTGCAAGTCTTTCTGGCTTTTTAGTGTTTATGGGCTTGTCGTCGCTCTTTACGAATGGCCTCGTGAAACGCCTCTTGGGATCGACGGTGGCGCCCGTGAGATTTCTGCGACGCGTGCCGAAACGCGTGCTACACGCATACACCAGTATTCAAACTTTGATGTTTGGTGCAATGTTCACGTGTCGACTTCTTGCATCAAAAGCCCCGGGATTCGCCATCTTTTACCCAGCCGTACTCATCGCGACGATTCCAGTGTCGCATTATTGTCTACCGATGTTGTTCGGCGACTACTACGCGAGCGTCATGAGCACGGCGTCGAACGATGAAAATTTAGTCGGCTTATTCTATTAAATTACACACGAGGACACACACGAACGAACGACGAAAGCAAGAAAAAACGCGACGACGATGATGTTTTCCTCAGACAAATGCCTCTGTTCTCAATCATGTGCCGTCGAAACGGCGCTCACATTCGCGAAGACCGCGAAAGCGTGAACTGTCAGATTCGTCATCTAATATTTTCGTCTTCATTGGAATCATCAATCGCGCGTGAAAAGTAAGAACAAAACGTGAAATGTCACTTGAGTAGTAGGTTGATGACGACGGTAAAAACATCCATCATCGATCGCACCACGAAAGCACGGTTACTATCCCTACTCACCCAAGGTGGCAATCAGCGTTATATCTTGACACTCTGACACTGTGAGAGGTTCTCGCGCGAACGATAAAAAAAACAAAACACAAAGGCAAATCGACGGGACTTGATATCCTGACATTTCGTCGTCAGCGCCGCCGTCGTCGTCATCGTACGTTCAGATTCAATACCGTTCTTCACAGACGCGCTCAGAAGCAGAACTGGCGTGTTTGCAGGTAGAGTTTCATCGCGACGCCCGACGACGACGACCGACGGTTTCGCCCACACCGACTCCCCGTTCGCGAACGAACCATTCATTTCACGAGCGAAACCCGCGCACGCGCGCCCACGCGCGTCCCACATCGCCATCAAACGCCGCGATTCTTCCCGAAAACCTCCCGCCGGCGGCTGGCGAGGGTCCACGCCCCCGATCGCGCTCCGCCGCGTTCAATCGCGCGCGCGAATGCCGATAGCGCCGCGCATCGCGCGAATGCACTCCCGCGCACGCTCGTCCGCGCGCGCGCATCGAGTCTATCGTCAATCGCGCACCGCGCTCGAACGCATGCGTCGCGGCGCGAAGTGTCGTCGGCAGCCCCGAGGTCTTCGCACACGTCACAGCCATGCGCACCGTCGCGGCATCGCCCGTGCGATGCGCTCCGGCACGCGCGTCGCGTGCGTCGACGGCGTATGCGTCGCACCGTGCGCCGGCGCGCGCGTTGGCGATCGCGCGCGCGACGGATGGGGCGTCGGATGACGCCGAGCGCGAGCGCGAGCGGTTGGAGCAGACGGATGCGTTCGGTGAACTCGTGGCGCTCGCGGCGTCGAACGGCGTGGTCGTGGAGCGAACGCCGAATCCGCGCGCGGTGCAAGCGGCGGCGGCGATGTGTGGACCGACGGCGGGGACGATTGAGGCGGCGTTCGGGGAGAGCTCGACGGCCGCTCCGAGCATAAAGGGTCTTCCGCCGGGGTTGAAAAAGCCACCGTGGTTGCGCCAGCGCGCGCCGTCGGGCGAGCGGTTTGAGTATTTGAGCTCGTCACTCACGGGACTAAAGCTGAATACGGTGTGCGAGGAAGCGATGTGCCCGAACGTTGGGGAGTGCTGGAACGGCGACACCGGGACGGCGACGGTGATGTTGTTGGGCGACACGTGTACGCGAGGATGTCGGTTCTGTGCGGTGAATACGGCGCAGACGCCGCCGCCTCCGGATGAAGACGAGCCCGAAAACACCGCGCACGCCATTGCGGAATGGGGCGTCGGGTACATTGTGTTGACTTCAGTGGATAGGGATGACATACCAGACGGAGGGAGCGAGCACTTTGCGCGCACCGTGCGGACTTTGAAAAAGATTAAGAGCTCTGTGCTCGTCGAAGCGTTGACACCAGATTTTCAAGGCGATTTGGAGGCGGTCGCCCACTTGGCGCGGTCAGGTTTAGACGTATTCGCGCACAATGTGGAGACGGTGGAGCGGTTGCAAAAGCGCGTGCGCGACCCGCGCGCTGGTTACGAGCAGTCGCTCTCGGTACTGCGCCACGCCAAAGCCTCGAAGGAAGGCTTGGTGACGAAAACATCCATCATGCTCGGCCTTGGGGAAGAAGATGATGAAATCCGCGAATGCATGCGGGCGTGCAAGGATGCCGGTGTGGATATTTTTACCCTCGGGCAATACCTGCAACCGACGCCGCAGCACCTTCCGGTGAAGGAGTTCGTCACGCCTGAGAAGTTTGATTACTGGAAAAAGGTTGGGGAGGAAGAAATAGGCTTTCGATACGTCGCCTCTGGGCCACTCGTGCGTAGTTCGTACAAGGCGGGCGAATTCTTTATTGAAAGCATGCTTCGAAAAGACGCGCTCAACCGAGCCGCAGGCACATAATAGAATATTTTTTAATCGCAAGATGCTGTATAACTCGTTGACTAATCGCTTTCGCTGTCGTCATCGCTTCCACTATCATCGGAGCTGTCACTGTCATTCCCAGTTTCCTTCTTCACTTTATATCGATCGATGCCGCCATCCGCTTCGATTCGCGCTCTGGCTTGCGCCTCTCGTCTTTCACGAACCAGGCGCAACTTTTCCATTTCAGCCGCGAGTTGCTTCTTCGTCTTTGTCGCCAAAATTTCCTCCGCGGTCGGCTCTACAGGCTTCTTTTCTCGCGGCGCCATCATAGCTTTCAAATCATCGTCGTCGTCAGAGTCGTCATCGCTATCGCTATTCGGAGGCAACTCCCCAGCAGCCGGTCGACGAGGTCCTTCGTCTTCAGACTCGTCTTCAGACTCGTCTTCAGACTCGTCGTCGTCGTCAGATCCGCTGACGTCGTCATCGGAATCATCCTCTTCATCCGACGAGCTCTCATCGCGGTCCTTGCGCCACTGTTATCGTCGTCGACGCGCACACATCCACCGTCAGTCCGTCGAAACCACAACCACAACCATCGATACATCAATCACGGCCTCTCTCGTCGCCCATCGCGCGCGAGCATCGTGCGCGTACCTTTGTGCGCTCGCCCGGAGCCTTATCGTCGTTACGGTTGCCTCCTCGTCCGCCGCGGCCGCCCTTGGCGGGCTTATACCCGCGTCCCATGTCGCGTGCACGAAAGTGCCGAGTCACGCGCCACAGCGTCGCGCGCTTTTCCCTCCGTGCGCGCGGACTACCATGCGCTCGGACGCGCGATAGCGACGCGGGCGTAGATGGAGCGGGCGATGCGCGCGCGCGCGCGACGACGCTGGGCGATGCGCGGGATGTTGTTCAAGGTGTTCATGGCATTCGTGGTGTTGGCATCGCGCGCTGAGGCGACAGACGTCGCGCAGACGCGAATCTATCCGCGCGCGGTGGAAGGCACGTTTAAGGGTGAGTGGTGGCTCGATGCGCGGTCGCGCGCGAACGCGACCGCGTTGACAAAGACGGGGTTGTTGAGCGGCGCTTGCACGCTTCAAGTGCGTTCTCGGTTTGATGAGAACTCACGCGTGCAATCCGTCGTGGCGGATATGGTGTTTCGCAAGGATGCGTACGTGAGCATGCAGGATGTACACGTGCCGTTAGAGGGCGTGTACGCGGAAACGTCGGGGACACTTTACATGCGGGGCGAAGAAAAGACGACGGAGTCGTTTCTGTCGGTGACGAATTCCAGCGTCTTTGATAGTTATTTCGATGCGTCGGCGTACAGACGAACGATGCGGGCGATTGCGGTGGATATCATTGGTACTCCTCGAGAATCTATTCGAGGTGCAAAGCTCGCATCCCTCGAGTCGAAAGATTCGTATCACAGAGGCGACGGCGTGACGCGACAAGGCCGAGGCGCTCGGGCGAAGTTCATCGGAGAAGAAAGCGTCGGCACGTACCCGAGCGTGTGTTCATTCAAGCTGCACGGTTATCTTAATCCTGGAACGTTTAGCAATGAGTCACCGACGATCATTAGAGCGCGCGAGCAGCGCATTAGAAATCGAGAGCCACAGCGGGAAGACCTTGGAGACGTGCTCGATGAGCAAATGGAGGACGCACGTCCGTTAGATTTTGGAGACATGACAAGCGAAGCGGGTTTAGTTGGGAAATTTGTGAGCGATAACTGCGGCATCACAGTGCATTTAAAATTGAAGAGTCAGTCAGTGAAGGTGTTTTATCGTAAAGTGCGATTTTACACATACTTTTTGGTCCTGACGCTCATCGCGCAAGGTCACATCTTGTTACGGCAAATCGATGCGAGCAGCACGCCTTCATCGATGATGCGTATTTCAATCGCCACAGTAGGCATGCGTTCGGTGGTCGATTCTTACTTTTGCCTCACGCATCTCACCATGGGCATTCTCATCGATGACTTGTTCGCCCCGCTCGGTGTGGTGGCCAGCGGGTACTTTGTACTATTTAGTATTTTAGAGATGCGGCTACTCGTGCAGGCGTGGCGCGCGCGGCGGCCACACGTCCAAGGATGGTTGGAACTTCGCACTGACATTAGCGCAGTGTATTCGAGATTCTACGCGGCGTTCATCTTTGGATTGCTGTTGATGTATTGGACGGCGAACAAGTTCATCTGGTTTTTGGTTTTCATAAACTCGTATTGGATCCCACAAATCCTGAGGAACGCATACTACAACCAACGGCAAGCTTTGAAGCCGTCGTATGTTGTCGCGACGTCGTACTTGCGACTCGCCATTCCACTGTACGTGCTCGGTTGTCCATCGAATTTCATACATCTTAGGCCGAATTTTGCGCACTGCATTTTGCTCGTGGCGTGGACGACGGCGCAAGTCGCCGTGTTGATGTGTCAGCACTACATCGATCCACGCTACGGTATCGGAGACCTAGGCATATTCCCAGAAGTGTACGACTATCATCGGCGAGTTCCCGAGGACGTGCTCGCGCAATGCGGATTTGTTGAAGGCGACGACGCGACGGGCGAACGCGACATCGAAATGGGTGATGTCACGTCGGGCGCTGACTGCGTCATTTGCATGAATCACGTCAAGATCCGCACGCCGAGCGAGCGTATGGTGACACCTTGCAATCATTTCTTCCATCCAGAGTGTCTCACGCGATGGATAGACATTAAACAGGAATGTCCGACGTGCCGTCGAGCGTTGCCTCCTTTGTAGCGATTTAGCCATTTGTAGCGCGTTGTACCTCACACTCACGCGCACGATTCGATCGAACGACGAACGACACCGGCAGAACACGTCTCGATGAACGTTATCGCTGCCATAGGGTTCTTGGCTGTCGGTGCGCTCATCGCCGCGAGCCTGCCTCGACCGTTGCAGGAGGACAAGCGCGTCTGGCATCGAAAGACTCCCTCGACCAAACCGCCGCCAAAATCCCTCACGCGAAGGCGCTAGGACACTCGCGAGAGCGCAGCACAACTGAAACGCAGAACTTTCGCGACATTGACGCACGCACGATGAGAGCTAGGGATTCTAGAGATTAGATTACACACAAGAACGAGTACCGAATACGCGCGCCCGTCTCGGAGAACGACGATGACCCTCACCAACCCTCACGCATCGTCCGCATCCATCGCAACGGGCGTGGGGATGACTTCATATCGCGATCCCGCCGCACCGCGTGCGCGCGATTCGACGTCCACGCCCTTCGCATCAATCACCGGCATCCATTTATAAAACTTTGTCTTATTCTTCTCGGCGCCATCCACCCACCTGCGAAACGACGTGGCATCGCGCACGACGCGCGCGTCACGGTCAGTCGTCGGGACGCAAATTGCGACCGCATACACGCCACACGCGCGTGCGCATCTCCTTGCGCGCGATCCAAGGCGACGCGCGCGAGGAAACCAACGTTTTCGTCATCACGCGCTCTCGCACACAACGCATCTCTCTTCTGTCTCTCTCTCGCGCGCGCTCAACCGCGCACGAGCGCTCCATCGCACGAACACACACACACACAAACACACACACACACCGTTTTTCCCACGACTTCACGCGCGCCTCCTGCGCCAAGGGTTCGCGCTGATTCCGCGCCTCTAACCGCGAGCCGCGCGTGGACATGGTCCCAAAGCGTCGCGCACTGACGCCGCACTCACGCGCGCGCGCGCGACCTCGACGACGACGGCGGTGGCGGCCGACGCGTCGGTGGCGGTGTTTGCCATGACGCGCGCGTCGGCGTCGCGCGGTGCGAGCACGAGCGCGTGCGGGGCGGTGCGTACGAGCGCGCACGCGACGCGTCGGCGGCCCATGCGCCGGCGACCGATTCGACGACGGTTCGGTGTCGCGCGCGCCGTCGTCGACGATGACGCGGTAGACGGCGATGCACATGCGCGGTTTACGAGCGACGATGACGGCGTTAGCGGCGGCGACGACGCAGGTGTCGACGCGTTCGGGCGGGAAGAGCTCCCGTGGCGCGCGAGCGCGGGCGAGCGAGGCGTGGCGTTACGCGACGCCGCGGCGTTCGTCGGATGGGAAGTGTACATCGATGATGCGCCAGATAGATTGGTTGGTATTGTGACGAGCGTCGTGGCGATGTCCATGGGCGACGACGAGGGAAGTGATGAGGGAGATAGAGACAAGAAGCAGACGAGTGACGGCGGACGCGAAGCGACGGCTGCGGACGCGGCGGCGCGACTGTTGAGCGAAGGATTAGAGATTGAAAGCGCCACTGGTGAGCTGAGCGACGATGAAAAGGCATTTTTATCGTTAATGGATCGGGCACTCACGATGGGTGACGATGACGTGGTCGAAGTTGGCGAGATGGACACGGACAATGCGTATTTATTGCTCGTTGAAGGCTTACACGCGACATCGCTCGGGGACAAACCGTTACACTATGTGCCTTTCGTGCCGTCGATGTTTCCGCGATGGATCCCTAACGCGCAAGCGTTATTCTTAGACCCACCAGATGGATTGCTGGATTTGGCGCTGCGGGAGGTACAGCTCAGGGAGTTGCGTAACGATTTATTGCCGTATTGCAAAACGTTGGGCACGGACACGTTTGGCATGCCTCAGCGTCAAACGCTGCTGAATGAAAACATGAAAGATTTAGTCAAACGCGTCGATGCGCTAGGAGATTGGCGTGAAGTGGCGCTAGAGTTAGATCTGCGTCCGGACGCGGCACCGTGGTACTATTGGGACAACCTCGACAACTTAGAATCCGCGCTGCTCAATTTAGTGGATGCGTTTTGGATTGAAGAAAACGACGACGGTGAGTCGTACTGGTATAACGATATCAGCGGTGCCTTACGTATTGAGCCACCGATTGAAAACGATGGTGGTGGTTTGGACTCACCAGTCATGCCCACGATGTCCCACCTGCTCGAAGCTCGCCGTTGGGATTTACATCACGCTGTGGTCTTGCACGGTGGATATAAAGCCGTCGCAAAAGAGCTCGGCTGGCAGCCGGTGCGCCGTATTGAAAATCGTCATCTATTGTCATTCGAAACCTTGCGCGATGAAATATTAGACGTGCTAGGAGACGAAGAAAGTATCGCCGAGGTTGGTGTGCGTCCTGGACAGTTGCCCTGCGCAGCGCAACTTCAAGAACTTGACCGTGATGATTTGGTCAAGTTTATCAAAATCCACGGTGGATTTAGCGTAGTCGCAACAAAAATGGGTTTAGAGCCGAGCAAAGGAGGTCGAGGGGCGTATGATTCTATCAACGCCGCCGCTAAGGCGGTGCGTGCGTTCGCGATTGAACACGACATCGGCGCCCCGACTGTAAGCGGCGCTAAAAAGGCGTCGATCATCTTTGTACCGACGGATGCTGAACTCATCGAGCAAGGTCGTAATGATTTACGATACGCGTTACGGCAGCACTCAAAAGAGAAGATTGCTAAAGTAGGTAAAATGCGTTTGCGAACCGAGCGTATGACGTACGAAGAGTCTCGAGCAGAAATGAACAAGTGGAAGTTTGAGTCTGGCAGCCGGTCGTTATTTCTCAACTGGTGTAAAGCCGGGCACAGGCCATGGAACATGCCAAAGTCACCTCAAGAGTACTACGGTAAGCGTGGCGAATGGGTGTCGTGGGATCATTTTATGACGACATCGGCGCCCACGCGAGGGAGAGGAGGCATCGCCCGAGGCTTTGCTCACAAAGTGAATTGATTTTTATATAGGATATTTCAACGGTGTTGTAACAAAAACGCTAAATACATTCATGAGGTATCGAGACATTCTACGTACGTGTCAGAGCAACCGCGTCATTAGAGTTCGGTCTTCGCTTCAGTGGTCTTCGCGACGTTGGCGCGTTGCACAGAGCGCAAGAGCGCCATCTTCGGGGAGATGGCGGCAACGGTGTCGTCCTTCGCCTTCTTGCCAGCCTCGTATTGCGCTTGGAGGCTCTTCAAGAGTTCATCCAAATCGTCACCAGCCTTCTTGATTTCACCTTCAAGACCTTCAATTTCCGCATCGAGCGCTTCCGGGGCCAAAGCTTGCTTTTCCGCAATCACCTTCTTTTGGTCGGCGTCGCAAAGGTCGATGTTTTCCGCACCGCACGTAGGGCCCAAGGATTCCGTAGCGAACGCCTTAAGCGCTTCGAAGTCACGGCCGCCTTGGTACGCGTCACCAGTCGCCGCAGTGGCGCCAGTGAAGTACTTCAACGTCGGGTAACCTTGCACGCCATACTTTTGGCACGTGGACTCTTCCTTGGTGCAGTCGACTTCGCCGATGATCACGTCTTCGTTGTCGGCGAAAGCCTCGCCGAGTTGCTTCCAAGCCGGCGCGATAGCCTTGCAGTGTCCGCACCTGTGCAAAATAAAAAAGAACACGACCGTCAGTCATAGTTCAATAGCTCTCACGGCACGTTAACCGCGCGTCGCGTCGCACCCGCGCCGAACGCAACAAGATGAGATCTCGAGATCACGATTAGTGTTGGTATCCAATCATCCGGTCTATCGACGGATGACGCGATCAAAACACGCGTTCACAGCGCGCTGGCGTCGAATACGCGATATATTTATACGTACCACGGGGCGTAGAACTTCACAAAAGACGACTTCCCGCTGGACGCAACCTCAGCATCGAAGGTCGCATCGGTGAGCTCCATGGCTGCGGCGTTAGAACCGCCAACCAAGGCGAGCGCGGCGATGGCGCCGAGCGTGAGCTTCGTGGACAACATTATTACTGTGCGTTTAAGTGCGTTTGTGTGCGTGCGGGACGCGGGCGTGTTCGTCGCGTGGCGAGAAGTGCCGGAAGTTCCAGGCGATCGCCCGCGGCTGTGACGTGACGGAGATGGCAATGCATACTGTTTACGCATATAATACCACTGGATATCAATCAAAAAAAATAACGCGCGAAAACGTGTTCGATTGTTACGTACGATTCCATGCCTGACGCGCGACGTCGCGCGACGGATGACGCGCGTTTCCTCTCGCGTATGTGTGCATGTGTGTGTGCGTATGTTTCGTTTGTTGTTACACATCTCGCGTGCGAGATTCCACCGAATGATGAGTGTTGTGATCCTACGATGCGAGCTACGGTCTACTTCTTCTTGCCACCCTTCTTTGACTTTGATTTCGCCTTTGATCCCGCCGCCGCCTTGGCCGCCGTCGTCGGTGCCGGCGGCGTCGGCGTCGGCGCCGGTGCGTTCGCCGTCGCCGCGCCCGCGCCCGCCGCACCCGCCGCGTTCGTCGCCTTGGGCTTTTTCGCCTTGGGCGTCCTCTTCTTTGCCTTTTTCATCAACCCATCGATGTACGCAAGCTGAACCGTCTGTAAACTCTTCCCGAACGCCTCTCCCGCGGTCTTCGACACGAACGTCGACACCTTCTTCTTCCCATCGCTCGCGCGCACGATCACCCCCCACGACGGGTCGTTCGCCATCGCCTCAGCCGCCGTCGCGCGCTCGAGCTTGCGCACGGATTTCGGTCTCGGTCTGTCGTACACCTTGCCGTGTTTCATCGTCGTCGACACCGTGCCGCGCTCGCGCGTGCGTTCGAACATGCGCGTGAGTTCGGTTAAGAACGCATCGTTGTCCACGAGCACCATCGCGGCGCGTTGTGCGGTGCGGGCGCGCGCGAGAAGGAGGCGAACGCGCGAGAAGGGTATGGCGCGCGAAGACGTTTGAAAAAAAAAGAAATCCATGGATTGAACGTCGTACGCCGCACAGCACGACGCGCGCGGGGGGGTTCGCGACGTCACGCACGACGCGCGGGTGACGATGGGTGACGCGGCGCGACCTGGGACGCCCGATGGGGATTCCGCGGCGGCGGTGGCGCGGGACAAGGCGAAGGAGATTGAGCGCGAGCACCTCGCGATGGTGATGCGGCGTAAACACGACGCGTTGCGGGATGAATTAGATGGGGTGAGGAATGCGTTGGGTGATGCGAATGTGGCGAAGGATAAGGCGGTGGCCGATGCGAATGCGGCGCGCGAGGCGGCGGAGGAGGCGCGACGAGTTGGGAAAGAGAAAGGGGAGGCGTTGGAGCGCGCAACACGCGAAAGGGACGAAGCGCGCGCGAGTAAGCGTGAATTACTCGAGATGCACGCGCGGAAAGAACGAGAGGGTGAAACGATGCGGGCGTCTATTGCTGGCTACGTCAGTGCGCTGGAGTCGGCTGTGCAAGGCAAGAACAAGGCTGAGGCTGACGCGCGAGAAGCAACCGCGCGCGCTGGCGCGGCGCGCGCGGAGAACATCAAGCTTGAGAGCGAAGTCAAAGTCTTGGGCGAGCACAACGCGTGGTTGAAAGAACAATTGGAGGACAAGTCGGCCGAGGCACTCGCGGCAAGAAAGTCCGCTTCGGCGGATGCTTTGAAGATGGCGCAAGATTTAGAAGCGGCTCAAAGTTTGAGCGCGAGCCAACAGCGCGAACTCGCTCGAGTGAAAGAGAGTGCTTCCATGAACGAGGCGCGCGTCACTGTGTTGGAAGAGGAGCTTAAAATTGCACAATTTGACTTGGCGCGCAATGAAGGTGACTTCGAAAAGGAAGTATCCAAGGCACGACGTATCGCCGAAGTGAGTAAAGAACAAGTGCGCGAACGAGACGAACAAATCAAGGCGCTTGAGAACACATTGCGAACGGCGGAATCGATGCTTGCTGGCAAGAAGACTGAGTTCAGTGTCGCGCTCGCCGAGGCTACGCACGCCAAGGAAGCGGCGCTCAAGGAGCTTGCAGATGTAAAGAGCAAGGCGAGCGCCGCGGCGATTGCGCCTGCGGAGCCGACGCACCGGTTGCCAAACGCAGAGCTCCTCATGGCCATGTCCCCAGCTGCTGGTGCGGCGGCACTTCGCCGCGAAGGTATGTCGATGACTGAGCTTTACACAAAGTACGTCGAAGCCGAGGACGCACTCCGCTTAGAGCAGGCGCAGCGAAGAGAGTTGCAAGAACATTTGGATGCCATTCTCGTCGACTTGGAACAAAAGGCGCCGCTCATCGCAGAACAGCGCGAAGAGTATGAGCGCGCGTTGCAGTCGCATCAAGTGCTTCAAGCACGATTGCAAGAGTCTGAAGGCGCACGGTACGCCATCCAAGCCGAGCTAAACGCCGCAAACGTTGAGAGACGCAACCACAGTAGCACTATCAACGGTTTCAAGGCGCAAAGCGCGGATTTGGCTCGCCAGGTCGCACTGTTGTTGAATGAGGTCAACGAGCTCAAGGGTTGTCCGCCGTTGCCACTGCCTCGCATGGATGGTCGCAATGATAGCGATGCACAAGCTGTCATCACGTCACGATTGGTTGACTTCACTGATATCCAATCGTTGCAGGCGAAGAACCAAGAAATGTTATTCGTTATTCGCGAATTGTCCGAAGCGCAAGAGTCCAAGACCTCGGATGCGCGCGAAGAGTACGAACGAAAGCTTCAAGAGTTGAAGGAACAAACTTCCCGACAACTTGAAGAGCTCTCGAACAAGCGCGCGCAGCAAGAGAACATCGTGCAAGCGATTGTTCGTCAACGTGATATGTACAAGACGCTGTACACGTCAGCCACGGGTGGCGGTAACGGCGACGCGTCTGAACTCAGCGAGCACGAGAACAGAAATTCCGAACTCGTCGCGATTAGCGGTGGAAGTGGTGTTGCGATGATGGAAACCAATAACGAGCTCGTGGCTTTGAATAAAGAGTTGACGCACGATTTGGACAAGCTGAAGCGCGAGAGCACTGAGCGCATTAATGGCTTGCAGCGCCAAGTGGACGAGCACCGTGAGGCGGCAGCCACGGCTCGTGGCGAAGCTAATGCCGCGAAAGCTGCTGCAGACTTTGAACGTCAACGGTTCGAACGACTCGACGCTCAATACAGTGCGTCACAGCGTGAGGTGAACGCACTGACGGAGAAGACGTCAAGCTTGTCGCGAGCAAATGCAACGCACGAAGCTGCGTTGCGCACGCAAGCCGCCAACCTCGAGTCCGCTGAAGAACGCGCACGGAACGCACAAACACAACTCGTACGACTCGAAGCAGAACGAGCATCGCTTATGAGCGAACAGACACGTCTTTCGGAGATCGTCGTTAGTGCTGAAGGTGTTAAAGCCAAGTTGGAGGCTTCACGCGACGCCGCGCTTTCGCTTTCATCCACGCGTGAAGAAGAACACAAGCGCGAGCACGCACGCTTATCCGAAGAAGTAAACCGTCTCCAGCAAGATTACAGTCGAGTTCGATCTGAGTTGGATATCGAACGCGAACGCAGTCGACAACAGCTCGCCGCACACGCCGCGGCGAGTTCAGAGTACGCGCAGCGCGCGGCGTCTGACGTCGACTTGAGCGCTAAATTCAAGGAGCAGACATCCGAGGCTGAGAAGCGAGCAGACATTGCTGAAGCAAAACTTGAGATGCTAGAATCTACGTTGGCGCGAACGGAAGAAAAGTTGCGCTCGGCATCGCGCATGACTGGTTCGACCGAGCCATCCGTGATCGCCGCCGGGGCTACAGGCGCGTTGACCGCGGCGCGTGAGCAAGAGTTGCTCCAGGCGGCGCTCAAAGCGGGCGAGGCTGCGGACGCCGCGAAGGAGGCCGCAGAAGCCGAGAAGAAACATACGATACAGTATAAGCATCTCGCTGAACAAAGCGATTCCGCATTGAAGGAGATGACCAAAGCGTTTGAGACACACAAAAGAGAGACCGCAAAGGAGACGACGGCGTTGAAGAAGGAATGCGCCAAATTGAAGAAGGATGCGGCAGATTCCGCAAAGTCAGTCGAAGCTAAGCTCACAAAATCCTTGCAAGATGCAGAGGCGAAGGTTGCAAACTTTGAGAAACTTGAATCCGATCTTGCGACCGCACGAGCTGATCTTGAGCGCGCCACCGCGGCGACGAAAGCCGCCGAGGAACGCGCGGCAAAGGCGGTGAAGGATGTCGAAGATCAACACACAAAGTGGCAGCAAGTGCAAAGTCAATACGAAACCGAAGTTGCTGCACGTAAGGTAGACGCTGGCAAGCTCGTCGCGGTGGAACACGCCAAAGCTGTCGTTGAAAAGTCATTATCTGAAGCCAAGGAGGCTAAGGCAAAAGCGGAGCGCGCGCTCGCCGAAGCGCAAGCCAAGGTGGCGAAGGATATGGGCGAATTGGACTCTGCAAAGCGTGCCGCCGAAACTAAGGTTGCGGAGCTGACCAAACAAAACACGCTATTGCATAACATGATTGAACAGTCCAAGTCCGAAGCAACGGATTCAAAGTCTGGCGAGGAGGGTGAAGTGTTGCGTTATTTGCGCGCCGAAAAGGATGCGGCGCTCGCGCAAGTGTCCACGCTCACGAACGAACGCAATGCGTTCCAACGCGAGGCTGAAAGTGCGCGGCAAGAGGCTGAAAGTGCGCGACAGCGTTTGCAAGCAGCGGAGACGGACGCGATGGGCGAAGAAAAACATCAATCTCTGTTACAAAAGGTGGAGCAACTCAACGCGATTGAGCAAACGAACAGCGCTCTCCGCACCGAAATTGACGCCGCCAAGGCTGACATTGCGGCATTCAAGAAACGTGAGAGCGAGCTGACGAAATCGTGTGATTTGGCCAAAGAAGAGCTCATCAAGGCCAAGGCTGCGGTTGACACGCATGACTCTGAAATGGCGGCGTTGCGTAAAGAAGCCAAGCGCTGGGAGGAACGTTCAGAGAAGCTCGTGAGCAAGTACGGCGAAGTCGACGCCACAGAGCTCACTCGAATGAAAACTGAACTCGAAGCGACGACATCAGAGCTTGCAACGACGAAGGAGGAACTCAAGAGCGAAACCACGCGCGCGGATAAGGCGAAGAGTCAATTGGCGATTAGCATGAAGCACATCGCCGCCTACAATCCAGAGAAAACGCCGTTGCCGCAATGGCGTAAGGCGCGCGATGAGATGGAGGCAAAACTCGCGGCGTTTGAAGCTGCGGCGGCAGAAAACTCGAAGGGTGCGAGCGATCTCGAAGAAAAGCTTGCCACTGCCAAGGCTGAGCTCGACGCTGCGAATGTGAGTGTCAAGGAAGCGACAGAGAAGGCTGAGAAGGCTGAGAAGGCGTCAGCCGAAATGAAGGTTGAAGTCGAAAAGTTGCGCGCAGCGGTGAAAAGTGCGGAAGCCGCGGCGACAGCAGCCGCGGCGCCGCGCGAGGCGCCGCCCGCAACACCCGCAAAGACTGAAGACGTCGTTATCGAAAAAGCTGAAGACGCGATGGAAGAAGACAAGGCTGACGACGCGGCTGCCGCCTCCGCGGCAACGCCGTCGTCCGATCGTTTCAAAGCTATGGCGCAAAAGAAGCAAGCCGAGCTCATGGAGATGGTTAAGAAGCTTCGAGAAACCGAAGACTCGCTCGCTGCCAAGGACGAAGCGCTCACCGCCGCGATAAATGAGAAGAATGAAGCCATGACGAAGTGCACGACGCTTCAGAAGGAACTCGACGCCGCGCGTGAAAAGCTCAAAATTACCGAGCAACTTAGAATCGCTCTCGAAGGTAAATTGGCCAAGTTGTCCTCGGCGACACCCGCGCCGTTCGTTCCAAAGTTACCACCTGGCGCTCCTCCGGCGCAAGGCGCGCCGTTGGCGCCAAAGGTCTCCTCTGAAGCGCCCACGCCAATGGCGGAGCTGGCGTCCAAGGCGAAGGATTTCGTGCCCTCGGCAAAGGCGCAAGAACCGGCAGCGAAAGCGGCTCCCGACACTGACGCGGAAGATTCTGCCAAGGCCGCACAGAAAGCAGCGCTGCAGCGCCAGATGGATGAGCTCCGCCAGAAACTCGATGAGAAACAAGCCGCGGCTTCCGCAGGGCAGAAGCGCAAAGCTGACGACGCCGACGCCGCGCCTAGCGACGCAGCTCCGACCGCGAAAGCGCAGAAGACGGAAACGGCGAGTACGCCCGCGGCAATGCTCGCGGCGGATGAAAAGACAGATGCCGCCGCGACCGAAGAAGCCCATGGTGACGACGAAGATGGCGAAATTGAAGACGATGCGGGCGCCACCGACGACGACGCAGGCGACGACGACGACGCTGAGGAAGGCGAGCTCGAGGGCGACGATGACGCATTCGTGGACTCCATTCTAGTAGACGAACCAAACGATGACGCACCGACGGAGAAGGTAACCCCGGGTCGCGGCGCTGGCCGAGGCGCTGGCCGAGGCGGTGGTCGAGGCGGCGGTCGAGGCGGTGGTCGAGGCCGCGGAAAACGCTCCGGCGGACGCGGAGGCCGCGGCAAGCGTTCGGGTGGTCGAGGCAACTAATTCGCTTGCTTACCTAACATTGAAAGTTTACAACATACATAAAACATCGACTTTAAGTTAACGCACTTTTGGCAAAGTCCAAATAAAATTCGGCGACACGATATCCGTCAAGCAGTGCACCATCGACATGCGCCCGGTGTGCTCGCAGAAACTAAACGACGCCAGGTTGTGCGAGTTTTGATTGCCCACGAGCACGAATTTCCCTGACGGGGTAAAGTTAAAGTTACGCGGGCACGCACCACCGCTCGCGACAATGTCCATGAGCGTGATTAATCCGTCATCCTGATTGATGGCGTACACGGCGATCGAGTCGTGTCCTCGATTTCCAACGAGGAGAAAACGACCCGACGGATGCAAGCGAATCTCGCTCGAATGCGAGTGCGCCTTCCACGCCCCTCGTGGATCAAACACCTTTTTAGCTTGCACGTCTTCTGGGAGCGAGCCAATGCACTGCATCAACGATAGACGTGGATTGTCAATGTCGTCGAGACACACGCGAAACGAGCTCACGGTGGAATCCAACTCGTTGACCAAGTACGCCGCGCGAATCGTCGGATGAAACACCAAGTGTCGAGGGCCTTTTCCTTTCGGAAGCACCACCTCGGACACGCATTGCATGGACTCGACGTTGTAAATAAAAATCGTATCCAACCCCAAATCAACGACAAAGTGTAAGCGTCGCTCGTACGGCTCGGTGACGACGCAGTGCGTGTGCGCCCACCGTTGACGAAATCGCCAGTGCTCCTCCATCGAAGGCTTGGCGTGTTCGACGTAATCCGCCTCGGGTCGCGATATTGTCAACGTTGGCGCATGCATAGTTGCGCCGTTTTCTTGCAACGGAATCACGCTCAATTTAGCGTCCCAATAACTCGCGGCGAGTAAATGTTTACCGTCGCGGTCGAATCCCATGTAGCACGTGCTCTTGCCGCCCGAACACGCCTCGCCGACGACTTCGAAATCCGCGCCGTCATCCCCGATAAGCCTCAGCGCCAACACCTTACCACGTTCATCAATGCGTTCGGTAGACGCGTACGCTACGTGCGGTAAATGCGGATGCTTGGCGAAAAACGCAACGTTTTCCAATCCGCCGCGTCGCGCCGCTTTCGCCCGCAACACCCGCGCGCGCCCCGTGCGCTCGCACACGCCCACCACGTGCACCGCCGCCACCCCACACCGGCCCCGATCGCCACTCGATGCGTTCTCATCCCCATCGCGTGCATCGAGCGAATATTGCGACATCGCCATCCCCACCGCCTCGGCGCGAACGACGCCGCCGCCGCCGCGTTCATCCGCGTCGTCGTCCGCGTCCTCGCCAACCGACGTCGTCGTCGTCGTCGTCGTCGTCATCTTCCCCTCCCCGTGCCTCGCGTGCCTCGCCGGCTGATGCGCGAGAATATCCACATTCGTATACGAACTCACATACATCACACACTCCGTCGGCGACGCCACGCCATCCACGCCGCCGCCCTCGTCGTCGAACGCGTCGTCATCGTCAGCCGCGTCAGCCGCGTCAGCCGCGTCGCCCATCATCGTCACCTCGCGCTCATCGTCGTCGTCGTCGTCATCGAACGCGTTAGTATCGCTCGATGCGTTCGACGTCGTTCGTCGCGCGCGTATCGCGGGCGCGACGTCGACCGTCGTCATCGTCGTCGTCGTCGTCGTCGTCGTCGTGCAGTGACGACATCGCACACGAAAAGATATTTCGTCTTGGGTGTTGGTGCGCGTCTACCGACGACGATGGATGACGACGACGACGACGACGACGATGGATGACGACGATGGATGACGACGGGCGTGCGACGCAGTTTTCACGCATGCGTACGTCCTATGCGTGCGCTCGCGCGTGATCAATCACCGCGAACCACTCGACGACGACGATGGATGACGATGACGAGGGCGCGAACCGTCGCGTGCGTGCGTCGTCGTCGTTCGTCGTCGTCGTCGTTCGTCGTCGTCGCGAGGCACGACCAGCGCGACGCGCACGCGAGTGAGAAAAAAATTAGAGCGCGATGTATGACGTCCATCACATCACGACGGCGCGCTCGCGCCATGGGGGCGTCGCGATGACGACGATGATGACGATGATGATGACCATGGGTGCATCCATCGTCGCACGATGCCGCCGACTGCCGACTGCCGTCTGACGCGCATCGCCGCGAACCCGTGATGCGTCGTGCGTGTGAATTTTTGTATCGTCGTCATTCGTCGCGCGCGCGTCGTCGTCGTCGTCAACGGCATCGTCGTCGGTGTTTTTTCAACGCGCACGAGACGATTAGGTCGCGCGAGTCGAATCGTCGTTTTGAGTCGTTGCCGCGCGCCACGCGCTCGCGCGTCATTGTCGCGCACGCGCCCGCCACCGTCGACGCAGACGCAGACGCGCGATGAATGACGACGGGACGACGGTGATTTTACCATCGCGCGCGTCGACGCGACACCGCGCGTCGGCGCGCGCGACGCAGAACGATGAGAATGGTGACGACCACGCGATCGGGGGAACCAAGGCGGCGAGCGCGCGCGGCGACGACGGGCGCGATGGCGACGACGGTGCGGTGGCGAATCGCGCGAATCGCGCGATGAAGGATGTGTCGAACGTTGGGTCGGGCGATGGGCGCGCGCACGGTGGTGCGGGGGCGCGAGAGACGGTGGGCGCGTCGACGACGCCTCGAGAGGGGACCGAGTCGGGCGCGCGCGCGGCGGTTGGGGATTTGAAGTCTATGCGCGCGCGGTTGGAGGCGGCGAAGAAGGAAAGCGCGCGCGTGGATGGTGGAAGTGTGAGTGCGAGTGCGAGTGCGAGTGCTGCGGCGGTCGTGGTCGAGCCTGTGGTGATGATGGACGCGGCGGTCGCGGCGGCGCCCGCCGTCGTCGCGCCCGTCGTCGCCGGGGGGGGATCAAAGCCCAGCGTCGTCGGTGGCGTCGTGAGCTTGTATCGCGATTATTACGAAAATGAAGATTTTATTGAAAAGTGCGAGCGCGCGATTAACTTTCGTCCAAAGGCGCGTCAGCATGATTTCAAGAATCGCATCGACGAGTTGACGGCGGCGGTGAAGGGAGCAAAGGATTGCTTGCGACACGTCTTTCAGAATGGTGCGTCGTTTTCCAAGGAGCTCGAGCGTTTCGAGGCGAACGAGCGCGTGTCATATGAATCTCTCGTCGCGCAAGTCGAGGCGTTGAAAGCGTCAGCCGTGGCGGCGGAGAAGGATTCGAAATCTTTGCGCGCGCAGGTGCAAAGTTTGAAGAGCTCGGGAAGCGCCAAGGAGGCGGAGTTGCTCGCCGAGCGCGAGCGCGCCGAGAGCGAGCTCAAAGAAGAAGCCAACGCTGTGAAGAACGAACTCATCGCGCTTGAAAAGGAGTTTGCGAAAAAGTCCAAGGAGCTCGAGATGGCGGCGGTCAAGTTTACCAAGCTCGAAGCGTCGTACACCGAGGCGTCGACGCGTGAAAGCGTCGCCAAGGAGGCGAATAGCAAGCTCGAGCGTGAGTTGAAGCAGCTCAAGGCGGATGGCGAGCAAGCTGAACTGACGTTTGCCGCTGAGCGCCGCGCGCTTGAAGGACAGTTGCGCAAGAATTCTAGTGAGCTTGAGGCGGAGCGCGCGCGCGCCACGGCATCGCGGGCTCAACTCGAGGAGAGCTTGCGTGAGGCGAATTCAGAGCGCGAATCTCTTCGTGTGCAGCTACAGCTCGTCGAAGAGGCTGCAGCGCGTGATGCTGCACAAATTGGCAGCTCCGCCGCAGAGCTCAAGGATAAGTTGGACGCCACCGACGCCGAACTCAACGAACTTCGCAAAAAGGCGATGGCGGATGAAATCGCCTCCAAGGATGTCATCGCTCAACTCAAGGCTGAAGCCAAGGAAAACAAGAAGACTATGACCAAGCAAGAGAACTTGTTGACGAAGAAGACTGCGAAGATTGAAAAACTTGAAGCGGACATGGCGGTATTGAATTCTGAAAGTACGAATGTCAGCGCGCAAGCGAGCGACTTGGAAGCCAAACTCGCCGAATTGCAAGCGATGCACGCTGAACTCAAGGCTGACTTTGCGGCAACCAACGCCGAACTCAAGGCACGCAACGACGATTTGCTTTCGCTCAAGGATGAGTACAAAAGCGTGAGTGAGAACGCGACGCAGCTCAAGGCTACGCTTGAAAGCGAACGCACGACCAAGGAGACAGAGTTGAAACGCGCCGAGAAGGATGTCAAGCGCGCCGAATCTGACTTGGCGGACGCGAAAGCACAGTCGAAGAGTTTGATTGAGCAGCAAACGCTCATGATGGGTGAGTTGAAGCAAGTACGCGAAGAGTTGGCGTCGATGGAGGCGGACCGCCGTGATACGCTCGCAAACGGTTCGGCGACGTTGCAAGAAGTGCAAAAGCAAGCGCGTCTCGATTTACAGCAAGCCGAAGACCGTCATCGTGAAGCCGTCGCGGAGGAGCGAAGCCGTGCCGAGAAAGCTACCGCCGCGGCTCAAGAAAAGGCGGAGAAGAAGATGCAAGCTGCCAAGGAGAAGGCTGATGAACGCGTCGCCGCGGCGAATGAAAAGCTCGCCGCCGCGCAAGAGGACTCTGCGAATCTTACCAAGGAGTTGAAAAAGTTGCAGAAAGAAATGGAGACCAAGTCCGCCGAGTCTGCCGCAGCGATTGCCAAGCTTGAAAAAGATCTCGAAGACGTCAACGCGCAAGTCGAAAGTCTCAAGGCGGAACTTGATGAAGAAATTGCTGGCGCCGCTGAAGAGTTGGCTGCGTATCAAAAGTCCGCCGAAGACAAGGCGGCGAGATTGGCGGACAAACACGAACGCGCACAAAAGGAACTTCAAGCGCAGTTATCCGAGCAAATGTCTGGCGCACAATCCAACGCTGAAGAGCGCATCAAGGAGTACGGCGAAAAGTTGGAGGCAGAAGTGGCAAAGTTGAAGGAAGTCGAGGCGAAATTGGCCAAGGTTGAAGTTGCCAAGGAAAAGGAAGCCGCCAAGGCTGATGCGAAATTGACCAAGAGCTCGGATAAGATTGAGGCTTTGGAAGCTAGTCTTAAATCTATCAACGAAGAGCACAAATCTGTCCTCGGCGAGCGCGATGTTTTAGTCAAGGAGAAGATTTCACTCGAGACGCGTCTCGAGGCGCTTGAAAAGTCGCGAGAGGAGCATGCCGCTGATTCTGAAGCGAGCGCGGCCAAGCACGCGAAGAAGATTGCCAAGGTTGAAGCTCGCGTAAAGGCTTTGGAAGATGAGCGTGACGTGCTGGTGAGCGAAAAGAGCTCGCTCGAATCGAAGCTCGCGGAGCTCGAACAATCCAAGGCGGCACTCGCTAAAGAAAAGGAAAGCGAACTCAAAGAGAAGCAATCCATCGCCAAGCAACTGGCTGATATTGAGGCTGCCAAGGCTGCTATGGAAGCTGAACACGAGTCGAGTATGGCTGATATCGTTGCTGCACAAGAGCGACTTAAAGCGAGTGAAGAAGCCGTGCAAGGTCACGAAGCGCGCATCGCTGGTGTCGTCGCTCAGCTCGAGAGCGAACAGAAGGAAGTTGAGCGTCTTCAGAAAGAAATCAAACAAAGCGCGGCAGTAAACAAGACTGCGCTCGATTCTCTCATGGCGTCTCAAAAGACGCTCGAACGCGAGCGCACTGAACTTCAATCTGAACTCAACGCTCTTAGAGAAGCCGAAGCGATGCGTAAGGATCAGGAAGGCAACGAACAGAACAAGGCGCTCGAGGCTCGCCTCGTTGCACAAACGCGTGAAGTTGATGCCGCGAAGCGTATCGTGCAAGAGGCTGAAGAGCTCAAGGTACAACTTGAACAGCGCCAAGCACGCATTGAAGAGCTTGAACAGCAAGCACTCGATGCTGAGGCGCAGCGTCGCGCGTTGCACAACCAAATTCAAGAGCTTCGCGGCAACGTGCGCGTGTTCTGCAGAGTTCGACCCACTGACAATGAGCCTGCAGTTCAATGCAATCCGGATGGCAGTTCATTGAACTTGCAGCGCGTCGAAGGCAAGGGCACGGCGGCGTTTGAGTTTGATCGAGTCTTTGATCCCACCGCCAAGCAAGAAGAAATCTTTGAAGAAGTTTCGCAACTCGTGCAGTCTGCACTTGATGGCTACAAGGTGTGCCTATTCTCTTACGGTCAGACTGGCTCAGGTAAGACGCACACGATGCTTGGCGATGGTAATGGCGATGCGCGCGGTATCATCCCAAGAGCTGTGGCGAAGATTGTGCAAGCGTCGCAGCAGAACGCGCACAAGGGTTGGTCTTACACGATGCACGCCTCATACGTTGAAATTTACAACGAACAAGTGCGCGATTTATTGCGCCCTGGCAGTGACCATAGCGATAAGCATTCAATCGTGCACAAGAATGGCGTCACAGAGGTGAGCAACGTGCAACGCGAAGTCGTCGATTCGGTGGAATCCGCGGCGGCTTTGGTGCGTCGGGCTTCTGCAGCTCGTGCTGTTGAAGCGACTCAAATGAACGCAGTATCGTCTCGTTCGCACACCATTTTCATGCTTTACATCACCGGCGAGCATGCCTCGAGTGGTAGTTCTCTCACTGGTTGTCTCAACTTGGTCGATTTGGCTGGCTCTGAACGCGTCGGACGCTCTGGCGCTGAAGGTGCGCGCCTCAAGGAGGCGTGTGCGATCAACAAATCGCTGTCGTCTTTAGGTGATGTATTCGCTGCGCTTGCGGCTAAGCAATCGCACGTACCGTACCGCAACTCGAAGCTTACGTACCTGCTGCAACCGTGCTTGGGCGGCGATGGCAAGACGTTGATGTTTGTCAACATCAACCCGGAGACATCGAGTACCGAAGAAACGATGTGCTCGTTGAAATTCGCCTCGCAAGTGAATGCAGTGCAACTTGGTGATGGCAAGGGCGCGCAACGTCGCATCACGACAAAGATGAGCAGCAACCCAGATGAAGAGGACAAGAGCGAACGAAAGGCGTCCAAGACAAAAGAAAAAGAAGGTGGCGAACGCAAGCGCAAGGCTGACAGCGTCACTGGTTCTCGAAAGAGTGCGAAATGAATGCACATGTACATATGAGCTTACAAGCTATTAATCTAGCGCCCGCATGGGCCGTTTAATGAAACACACAACAATAAAATACCTTCTCATACGACGACGACCTCTTTCGCGGACGCATTATTTTCCACTTTGTCAACATACGCATCATTATGTGCTAATAAACCGTCGATGCCGTCGCCTTGCACTATTTCCGTAACGCATTTCATCACGGCTGCCGAACTGGATAGATTACGCTCTCGTTTTACCTTGTTCACTGCGCGCTCGAGTGACTCCGGCTCAGCCAACAGCAATGCGGGCGCGCCCGTGCACGCGTGCCCCAAGTCTCCACGAGGGAAAATGCGCCGCAACCTCACCAGCCGCCGAATCAGTTCTTCTGTTTCTATAGCCAATAAGAGCGGCTCGCGATGTAAAAGCAGAGGTGAATCGATGAACGGCGCGAGCTCGTCCAGTTTCAATACCGCCGCCTCGAGACGTTCGGGCGACCTATATATGCTATCTCTCGCACTCGACGTCATCACCTTCCGACATACATTACTCCCACCCCATAAGTTCCAAAATCGCACGATTAAATCGCCGCTTCGAGTCGACGTGCCTTTCAAGGTTCCTTGCACCGCGTACTTACTCCCGCCTTCAACGCGTCCATCCCGTTGATACGTCCCAGTCCCAAACGTGCGCTCTTCCGCGAGCTTCGCCCCTAACGCGTCCGCCGCACTTCGCAGCGACGTTGATGCCGTGCGCATCGCCGCTCTCTCTCGCGCGCGCTCGCCGTCGCGATCGCGCGGCGCGAGGAACTCTTCGGCGCGCTCGCGCAGTGCGCACACCAACGCCACGCCTTCGTCCGACGCCTTCACGCGCGCGCCGACGACGCGACTCGCCACCTCTCGCGCCGACGAATCGCGTATGGCTGGCACGCGCGCCAAACACGCGTCAATCACCGCCGCATCGCGAAGCGGCGATAGGAGCTTGCGAAGCGCGAGCTCACCGTGCATTGGGGCGTCGGCGACTGAAGCGAGCTCATTCCTCCGCACGCGCCGTGGTCGTGCATGAGTGCGGGCGCCAGTGCTCGGACGTTATACCGCGAATTATTTAGAGCGTCTCGTTTGTTTCCAACGGTGCGTAAAACGCGCGGGTGGCACGAGAGACGGCGCATCGTGAACAAGGGTGCCGAAAGGAGTGGATAGGGCCCTCTCCCTGGGCACGTTGCGTGACGCCTGACGACTGAGCACGCGTACGCTAAAGCGCTTGACTGACGAGTAGTACGTACCGTTAAGCTTCACTTCGTGCAGACGAATCGCACGGCGTACGTACGCGCTAAAGTGCGCGCAGAGTTTGACGCGAATCGCGCGCTGGACGGCGAGGAGGCGGCGGCTGCGTTGCGGTTGGGCGGGGCGCAACTCGATAACGTTAAAGCGCTCGCGGCGCATTTGACGAAAGTTTTTGCAGACGAACGAGTCCACGCCCGTGTGTGACACCGTAGTCGATATGGGTTCGGGAGGAGACGCAGCGGCAAGCGAAGGACGCGGTACGAAGCCGCGGTACGAAGAACTGCACGTCTTTGACTTTGATGGCACGCTCGTGAATACACCCATTCCAGAGGATGGGATGCGTCAATACTACGATGAAACAGGTGAGCAATGGCCGTTTCAAGGGTGGTGGGGACGAGCGGAATCGCTCGCGCCGCCATTGACCATGGACGCTGGGCCAGCACTGGACGAGTATCGCGCAAGCACGACGAGAAGCGACGTGGCGAGGATCATGATGACTGGTCGTAGAAGTAAATTGAAAGCATCCGTGGAAGCCGTGATGCGCGAGTTCGATATTTCACACTGTCACGAACACATATTCAATGGCACCGGGCATGACACGCTGACGTACAAATTGAACGAGCTGCGTCGACTAGTTGAGGTCTATAAGCCCAAGCGCGTTCGAATTTGGGAAGACCGAACATCGCACGCCGCCGCGTTCGAAGAATTCGGAAGTAGAGAGTTTAGTCATATCGAGTGGGTGACGACCTTGGTGGAACCAAGCAATGATTTCTAGCATAGACATTCTGATGTACAAATATCTTTTTTTTCTTGAACGTCTTCTACTCGTTCTCCTTCGTCTGATTCAAGTAACGCAACACCGCCTCATCAACCCATGGTTCTTTAAACCTATCCGGTGCTCGATCGCTCGGTCGCGCGGGATCAGATCCTTCTATATTAGGGGTGTAAATTCCCTTGGCCTGTTGCCGCACGCACGTGTTGATAAAATCAACTGGGCTTTCAGCAAACCGCAGTAAATACTCCCGACGCGCCTTGTGGGCATCAATATGCATCATCGCCGCCCGAATCCTCCCGTGGAGCGTATCAATGTCCCGTCCGAAGTTGTGCTTATCCAACCATGGCCCCGTTGGGGTCTGATGTTTGTTCGGCACGTCCATATCTATGTCGTAACAGTCGGGCTTGGACGGCGCCGTACTTCCGACACGAATCTTATACTTGAGCTCTATGGGCGGTATCACGACAATCTTTTTCGCACACACATACTCGCATAAAGCTTGAAAGTTCACCCTTTTATTGGCCGGTACGGGGAAACCATCCGATGAAAGCAGCGCTAGTAAACTGTCGTCTACCCTCACCTCACAGGAATCCTCTTGACTAATCAGTCTATTCACCGCGCAATAACCCCACAAATCCCCAATAAGCTTTCCGCGCGTGCTAAACAACGAACCTACCATGCGTGCCAAATCAGGCGCGACGCTAAAAATCTCGGGCTCGTGATTGAGCCACAACTTCACGTTGGCGTCCGCCACGCCGCCGCTCCCCGCCCCAAACGTCCCTCGCAGCTCAAACCCATCTTTCGCCCCGATTGATTTGTGCAGGAGCCACGAACATCGTTGCGTGCCATCTATTGATATATCCATCTGGCGTATAAATTGCGAAAACCGTCGTTCGCCGCGTTCGATGTCGCCATCCGCGCTTCCGCCACGTTCGGGGTCCTCGCGCCTCGGCGACACCACGCGCCCGACCACGTGCAACGTGTACCCCTCTCCATCCTCGCGGGTGGTGTGAAAGACGTATACTCGCACCGTCTTTTTCACGCGTTCATACTTTCGCACGCACTCGATGTGATCGACGTGCTCGCGGTGCGTCACCGCATCGATTTCTTGCTCGAGCTCCTTGAGCGCCAAAAACGCCGCGCTTTCTTGGTACGTTGAACGCCGCACGCGATCGTGCGCGCGGGCATCGTCAAGAACAAGCTTGCGGCGACCATTGGCGCGCTTCGCCGCCGTGTTCGCCGCGGCTGCGTCCTGCTTGTGCATCGAGAACGACGGCGGCGGCAGACACTGACGCATCGAATTCAGAGCTCATGTTTCGCATATACGAACGTACGTCGCTACCATCGCCGCTTTCGCCCCGTGATTCGCGCGCGTGTGGTTACATTCCACTCGAATCGTTCGACGCAATCGACGCATCGCCGTACTGACCGCGTCGTCGTCGCGCTTTACGCGAAACAGCTCCGAATGTCAATCGCATGCTCGAAGTAGTTGAAGAGCGGCTCTCGCATGAACGCACGACGTGTTGCGCCTGGAATCGCCGGGGGACGCTCTTAGCGTGCGGAACGTCGTCTGGGACGATCGTGCTGTGGTGTTGGGACACGCGCGCGGTGACGAGAACGTGGAAAGCGTCGCGCGGGGAGAGCGAGGACGACGACGGCGAAAGCCGAGGCGGTGGAGACGCGGACTCGGATGCCGTGCTCACCATCGCCTGGTCATTGAATGGTCGGAAAATAGTCGTGTCCAAAGCGTCGGGGGTGATTGAGGTTTGGGACGTGCTAGAAGAGGACACGACGGCGGTGATTTCAAACGCTGGGTTGTGCGCGAGCGTGTGTTTTTCCAACGCTTCGTCAAGCGGGTCGACGTTAATCGTGAGTCCGAACGCGAGAGCGCCGTATGTGCGCGGAAGTGGCTTACGCGGCGCGAAGGAAACATCTTTACCTTCACCGCACGGTGGCGATGACATCGCTGCGCCCGCGGCACTGGCGTTATCTAGTAAAAATGGCAAGTACGTCTTTGTCGGCGACGCAAAGGGCGCGGTGTCCGTCGTGGACGCGCAAACTATGTCGTTGGTCCAGACCATCGCTGTTCCGAACGCATCACTAGTCAAGCGCTTGGAGCTGTGTCGAAATGGCAAACACCTGGTCGTCGTGTCGAACGCGCCGACGATTTTTGGCATTGATGTGAACGACACGGCGAGCGCCGGAGCCGACGTCTTGTTCCATGGCGTCGAGTACCAAAGTCCATCCGCGAGTCGCTTACAATGGGGCGCCGCCGCCTATCCATGGGACGGTACGTACGTGTATGGCGTCAGTAGTGGCGCGCCTCATGAAATTCACGTGTGGGACCGCGTCACGGGGGTGTTGAAGTGCGTATTGGAGGGCCCGGGAGAGTCCAAGGGCGTGACGCATTTGGCGACGCATCCCATTCGCGACGTCGCCGTAGCGCTCGGCGCGAATGGACACTTGTACGTGTGGTCGAGAAAACACGTCGAAGATTGGAGCGCATTTGATCCCTCGTTCGTGACGTTGGTTGAAAACAAAGAGTACGTCGAACGTGAGGATGAATTTGATGTTAAGCCACCGGTGGAAAAGACGATAACGTCGTCGGCTGCGTCGGTACTTGACGTCGAGCCAAACACGTTTACAAATGCGCTGAATGAGGCGTTGCAGAAAAAGGTGAAATACTACAGCGACGACACGGATGAAGATGTATTACACCATTTACCACTACGCATCAAGGCTAATCCTGAGGCGCAGAGGATTGTCGAAGAACGACGGGCAAAGTGGGAGCGAAAGGCAAAGAGGAGAGAAAAGCGCGCGCGTGACGAAGCCGAGCGCGCAAACGCGTCCGCGGGTAAAGATACAGCGGATGCGGCAAATATGGAAACATAGAAATATCCAATCAGAAAACCTAGTAGTAGTAATGCTAAATCTATTTCGAACGATTCACGGCTCGATTGGCAAGTTCCTTCAGAGCACGGCGGCAGTGATTCGCGTACGCGGACTCGGCGGCGGGAAGCTTTTCAAGCGCAGCGATCGCCATATCAGCGTGCTCTTGTGCTAATGCACGTGTGCGTTCAATGCCCTTGCTTTGTTTTACCAGTTCATGAGCGCGTTGAACGTCACCAGAGTGCTTGAAACGCCGCTCAACGAGCGCCGAGAGTTCTGGAAATTCCTCAACAGCAAATAACACCGGCGCCGTCGCAATGCCCTCCTTCAAGTCACCCAGCGTGGGCTTACCGAGTAAAGAATCAGAACCAATGAAATCTAATACATCATCTTGGAACTGAAACGCCAATCCAAGATTTTTACCGTACTCGTACGCCGCCTGTGCGCTCTCTTCGCCGTGCCCCCCCAATAACGCGATAGCCTTGGAGCTATTCGCAATCAAACTCGCCGTCTTATAGTACGTCTTCTTCACATAATGATCCATAGACGATAAACTCTCCGGTTTCGCCGTCATTTGCATCACTTCTCCTGCGACAAGATGCTCTAAAACGCGCGACAAAAGTTCGATGACCTCCGTGTTTCGCAACGACGCCAGCGTCACTGAGGCTCTCGCGAGCAAAAAGTCTCCAGCCAAAATCGCCAATTTATTCCCAACCTCCAAGTTTAACGCACGTAATCCGCGTCGTGTCGCTGCGTTGTCCAACACATCGTCGTGTAACAAGCTCGCAACGTGAATCATCTCTGCAATTTCTGCCAGACGTTGCTGACGTCGTCGTACGTCATCCGGCGCTTGGTGCGCCGGCGCATGATCCGTCTCCCTCCAACCCCCTTGTGCCGCTCCAGTCGACATAACCCCATTCGTCATCGCACTTGCCATTAATAATAGCACAGTAGGACGCATGCGCTTGCCTTCTGCGCCGAGTTTGAAAAAATATTCACTCGCCGTGCTCAACGCTGGAATATCGCTCGATACAGCCTTTCGCATGCGCTCCCCAATCGCCCTCAACTCCTCATCAACAATTTTAAATGGATTCACGGGTAACGTATCATCATAAATGTCGCTCGCCGCCGCGTGCGCGCTGAATCTGTGCGCGCGGATACCCCTCGCGTCGTCTCGTCCTCCGTCGCGCTCCCGAGTCGCCGCCCCATCCACTCCCCGAGTTTGCACCCCACGCGCGCGCGCGATCGCTGCGCACACGCCGCGAGAACTCATTTCCACCCGTGCATTTGCCCCCTCGATCGCGCCCACGCGCGCGCGCACGTGCCTGGCGACGCCACGAAGTACGCGTTCAAACCCTCCCATCGGTCGCCTCGACCAGGTGATTATCCGAGTCCCGCGCCGCCGCCGACGAGATGTACGCGCGTGCGTGCGAGCCAGTCGACGCACGCGCACGTGTTTGTGACGTGTGCGACGTCGGACGCGGGCGTTCGTTCGACGTGCGCGCGAGGGAATGCGGAGAGGTTGCTGTTGAGGTATCTATGGTTACACGCGGCTCGGCGACCGCACGAGCACAAAGGATAGAAACTTCTTCGGTGAGACGCCATCGACGAGACGATATCCGCGGCCGACGATTACGCCAGGGCCCAATGGGCGTAAATAATCAACCAAGGTGTTGAATGGGTACAGTGCGAGACGAGGGCGGGGCCAGGAGACGCCACCAGCACGAGCGTCGAGCGGCGTCGAGTTTGGCATCACCGGTACGTCTCGATAGTCTAATGCGAGATCAGCTCGTTCGCCCGTGCCTGGTACGGACACGGAGTCGTCGCTAAAATCATTGCTTGCGAAATACAGTGGTAGGAGACCGTCGAGAGGGCCTTTGCGTATGGGAGCGCGGCCGAGAAAGCGTCTGGACGCGGCGCTTCGCATCGGGTCGTCGTCGCGCTCAATGTAAAATGCCTTGGCGAAGCGATTTAAGAACGACCCAGGAAGCTTGGACACTTTACCTTCAAAAACGTACACTCGGTTCGAGTAATCCTCTTCATCGTCGTCGTCTTCATCGTCGCCTATGATTTCATTCACCACGTGAAAATCCTCCTCGCGACCGTCCGCGCCGACGTACGCGCGCTCCTCGCGAGTCAACCCATAGCCCTCCCCAGCGACAACCCACGCGTTCTCAACGCCAGTCGACGACAAAAACTCGAGCAATTTCATCTTCCCGCGCGGCGTGAGCTCGGCGATGCACTCGCGTACGTATATAGATACGCTTGTCCGCGCCGTCGCCAACGCCGTCTCGTCGTACGCATTTAGAATCGCCGCCAACTGCGCCGCACGATCCTCCTCCTCCTCCTCCTCCTCCATCTCCTCCTCGTCCTCGTCTTCACTCGACTTACCCCTGCGCGCGTTCGCGCGAACGCCGCCGCCTCTCGCCGCCGTCGACGCCGAACCCGTCACCGGTGCGCTCCAACCACCACCCCCAAACGCCCATTCGCGCCCGCGCCCGCGCGCCCCACCGCGCCGCCTCACCCCACACGCGCGCCAACCCGCGCCCACGCGCGCGTGCGCACCGCACCGCGCCGACATCGCCACCGATGCACGCGCGCGCGCGTCGCCGTGTGCGCGCGCGCGTCGCCGCGTCCCGTGCGCGAGGTCCACCCATGCGTCCGAAACCGCGAGTGCCACGTCGTCGATCGATACCGCGCATCGATGAAATCAAAAATCGAAAGACCGCGAATGTCGATCGAGCGCGTACGTCATCGATCGAGCGCACCCGCGAGAGCTTATCCGAGGGAAACCTCGTCGACGTGGCGCTCGTCGCGACGTCACTTTGCGCGCCCGCGTCGCATCGAACGGTCGGCGCCACACGAGCGCGAGGAAAGGACGCAGTATGTCGCACGCGTGTCGCTCGCCCGCTCTTCGCGGCGGCGCCGTGGGCGTCGTCGGCGCGCGCGCGCGGGATGGCGGGAGAAGACCCTCGGCGTTGAGGTCGCGACCGATGCCGAGCGGCGCGAGACGCGGTAAGGGTGGCGCGGCGGTGACGACGCGCGCGATGTTTGCTGGATTTGAGAAGATGCTCAAGGGTGACCCGGCGGAGAAAACGTCGAAGAAGTATGCGGCTAGGGTGGCGGCGATTAACGCGCTCGGGGACAAGATGAAGGCGCTGAGCGACGACGACTTGAGGGCGAAGACGGTGGAGTTTCAAGGGCGCATCGCTCGCGGTGCGAGCGAGGATGATTTGTTGGTGGAGGCGTTTGCAGTCGTGCGCGAGGCAGCGGATCGCGTGCTCGGGTTGCGTCCGTTTGATGTGCAATTGATTGGAGGGATGATTTTACACGAGGGGCAAATCGCGGAGATGCGCACCGGGGAAGGAAAGACGCTTGTTTCGGCGTTACCGGCGTATTTGAACGCGTTGAGTGGAAAGGGCGTGCACGTCGTGACGGTGAATGACTACCTCGCTCGACGGGATCAAGAGTGGATTGGTCAGATTCACAAGTTTTTGGGGTTGAAGTGTGGGTTGATTCAAGCCGGCATGTCGGAAGCCGAAAGACGCGTCGGGTACGGGGCGGATGTGACGTATGTTACGAACTCCGAGCTCGGATTTGATTACTTGCGCGACAACTTGGCGCAAAATACCGACGAGTTGGTGCAGCGCGACTTTAACTTTTGCATCATTGATGAAGTTGACTCGATTTTGATTGACGAAGCACGTACGCCGCTCATCATTTCTGGCATGGCGGATAAACCGAGCGAGCGTTACATTCAAGCGGCTAAGATTGCCGATGCTTTTGAAAAGGATTACCATTATAAAGTTGACGAAAAGCAAAAGAGCGTGCTGTTGTCCGAGGAAGGCTACGAAGCTGCGGAAGATTTGTTGGAAGTCACCGACTTGTACGATCCGAAGACGCAGTGGGCATTGTACCTCATCAACGCCATCAAGGCGAAGGAGTTGCAAAAGCGCGACATCAACTACATCGTGAGCGGTCAAGAAATCATCATCGTTGACGAGTTCACCGGTCGTACGATGCAAGGTAGACGCTGGTCTGATGGTTTGCACCAAGCTGTCGAAGCCAAGGAGGGCGTGACGATTCAGAACGAAACCGTCACCATCGCTTCGGTGACCTATCAAGCCTTCTTCAAATCGTACCCCAAGCTTGGCGGTATGACTGGTACGGCTGAGACCGAAATCACCGAGTTCAACAATATCTATGAGCTTCAAGTGCAAGTCGTGCCGACGAACCGCACTGTTTCTCGTGAAGATTCCACCGACGTTGTGTTCCGCTCTGAAACTGGCAAGTGGAACGCCGTGCGCAAGGAAATCGCTCGCATGCACAAGAAGGGTAGACCGGTGCTCGTCGGTACGACGTCCGTCGAGCGATCGGAACAAATCGCCATGTTGTTGGATGAAGAAGGTATCGAGTACGAATTACTCAACGCCAAGCCCGAAAACGTCGAACGGGAGTCTGAAATCGTCGCGCAGTCTGGCCGCAAGGGCGCGGTGACCATCGCCACGAACATGGCGGGTCGCGGTACCGATATTCTTTTGGGAGGTAACGCCGAATTCATGGCCCGATTGCGCGTGCGTGAAGCGCTCATGCCGCGCATTATCAAGCCCGAAGATGGCGATATCGCGTTTGAGAAGAAAGGTAACCTCGCCAACGCCAGAAACAAGTGGGCGGTGAAGGACGGTTTGTACCCGTGCGACCTCTCCCCAGAGACCGCAAAGTTGCTCACCGACTCGGTGAACACGGCGTGCTCGGTGTGGGGCGAGCGATCATTGGAGAGCCTTGATGCTGAAGACCGCTTGTCTTTCGCGTGCGAAAAGGGCCCGTCTGAAGACGCCGCCATCCTCGCGTTGCGCCAGGCGTTCATCGCGATTGAGAACGACTATAAGGTGTACACGGCGGCGGAGAAGAAGGAAGTGCTCGCTCTCGGCGGTTTGCACGTCGTCGGTACCGAGCGACACGAATCTCGTCGTGTCGACAACCAGCTCAGAGGTCGTTCCGGTCGCCAAGGTGACCCGGGAAGTACGCGATACTTTTTATCCTTGGAGGATAACCTTTTCCGTATTTTTGGCGGCGACCGAATTCAGGCACTCATGAGCGCGTTTCGCGTTGAAGATATGCCTATTGAGTCCGGCATGCTCACCAACTCTTTGGATGAGGCACAAAAGAAAGTTGAGCGATACTTTTACGATATTCGTAAGCAATTGTTCGACTACGACCAGGTGCTGAGCTCGCAGCGCGAGAAGATTTACTTTGAACGCCGCCGCGCGCTTAAGGCGACCAAGGAGCAGTTGCAAGAAGTGATGCTTGAATATGCCGAACTCACCGTGGATGACATCGTCAACGCTAATATCGATACGTCCCAACCCGTTGCAGAATGGCCGCTCGATGGCCTCGCGGGCAAGATGGCGCAATATTGCTACTACCTCGCCGATATGGATGACGCCGAGCTTCGTCCAATCGCGGAGAAGAGCGGCATCGAAGGCGTGCGAAACCACCTCGTGAAGAGATGCCAAGATGCGTACAGAATGAAGGTGCAAGAAGTTGAAGCCACGGAACCAGGTTTAATGGCGGAAGCCGAACGCTTCTTCTTGTTGTCTCAAACCGATAACTTGTGGAAGGAACACTTGCAGGCGATCAAATTTGTGCAACAAGCGGTGGGCTTGCGCGGGTACGCGCAAAAGGATCCGCTCATTGAATACAAGCTTGAAGGCTACAACTTGTTCGTCGACATGATGGCACAGATCCGACGTAATGTCATTTACAGTGTGTACATGTTCCAACCCAAGCGCTTGGCGCCCAAGGAAGATGAATCCACAGACGCTGAACTCGTCGGCGCCGGCGAGCGTAAAAACTCGCGCAAAAAGTCCAATTGAACAACCGACGAAAGAAACGATTTGTAGTGCTAAAAATGAATTCAATTATTACCATCAAAAAACAACTAATCAGGCAACTAATCTGCTAATCCGCTTTGCGCCCAGCGACGGCGTCGTCACTGGGCGATACCAATACCTTTAGCGTACGAGAGATATCCACGATGCATTCTCGCCGCTTCTCCACGTCGGGAGCCACGGGGCTCTCGACGTTCTTCTTCTTGTCTTCGTCGTTATCATCTACCTGTGGCAATGTCGCATTCCTCAGTTCGTTACGCACACGCGTCGTCGACAGAACAGCTTCTGTGGTTTTCGCATACACGCGCTGTAACGCTCGCGTCACAGGGCCACCTTCGACGTACAATGGCCGGCCGCCCGCTCTGGATGCTCGAGCGCACGCCCGCAACAACGGCAGCGTGTTTTGAAGCGCCATGACCGCATGTTCATCATCCATGTGCTCAGCAAAGTAGTCGAAATAACGCGACATCGTTGTGTCTGCATCATCTTGACGTAACGCGGCAGGCCAAATCGCGCCGTGACCGGCGAGCATGCCATCCTCGGCGAATTCGGCGGCGGTTAACGCGTCTAGCGCCGTCGGCACCTGGGACACAAAATTATACACAGCGTCTGAAGAGACACACGCGAGTAAGAGTGCGCGGCGAATAGCTTCAGCAAAGGGTAGCGTACGAGTCGCTATGAATAAATTGACCAGGGCGCGGAGACACCCTGTGCGAACGAGGCGCTCGCCGACCTCCTGCGCCGAGAAGGCGTTCGCGTTGCCGACGTAATACGTGAGGAGCAAGGCATTCAAGCCTACAGAGTCTTGCCATTCGGTGTTTTCGCGTTCGCGCGCCATGACACGCAGACTGTTTTCTAGCATATTCGTGACCGCGGGCACGGCTTTGTTGACGTGCGCCCACAATTTGCCTCGAGCCGTCGCGGAAATGGACGCGTGGCTGACGTCGACGCCACATCCGCCGATGGTGTCAGCGCCAAGTTGCACGCACAAGTACGCGAGAAGCTCGAGCGCAATACGCTGGTCGACGACGTCGACTGCATTATCCACAACGTCAAATTTTAGCGCCACAAGCGCTCGCGCCAAACCAGAGTCTATACCAAACGTGCCGATTGGAACTCTAGCCCAACGCTCACGCAAAACGCGAAGCGGAATCGTTCGCAACGCTCGCCTTGCTTCGCTTGTAATCTCTGCGCAGCACGCCTCGAAGAGCTTTAGTACTGAATCTCCAGCGTTTGTCATTTCCCACGACGCACGCGCACTTGTCTTCAACGCATCTGCACCGACGCGTGAGGGTATCAACTCTCCAACAAGCGCGTACAATTTTGCGTCTACAGCTTCGCGCTTCGACATGCGCTCGAATCGTCCACTATCGCCCACAGGAGGGACGAACCACGTCGACGTCGACTCCAACGGCTGCCAGTCATCGTCATCACTAGAATCTATCCTCACCACTGTCGGTACTTCAGTTTCGGGCAGCGCAGCGCGAACATCGTCGACGTCGTCCAACGCCGTTGTCTCTTGCGCCTCACCCGACTCTCGCGCTTCAGCGTCTGGAACGTATAACCGTAACAACTCATACGCGTCATCATCGTCCATCTTCAACACCGAATATGGTAACTCCACGCATATGACCGTGCACAGGTTCTGGTACGCTCGGCGCACGTTGTCAACCGCGTCGTCTTTGACATCCGCGGCGGTGTCCCCGGCGTCCAACGCCGAGCCAACATCCTTCCCTGCCATCGCTGCCTGCGCGCCTTCCGTCACCCCGCGCACGACCATCGTCGTCAACGCGCACGCTCGCATACCTTCGACATCATTCACGCGCAATGCCTTGCGCATCGTCGTCGCGAGCGCATCCAACGCCTGCGCTCGAATGATTGGATAATCAAACTGCAACTTGTCATACGCCTCCTGCGCGAGCGCCGACGTCGACGCCCCAGCGCCCGCGCGCGCGGAACTGCTCGATGTCGTGCCATCGCGCGCCAACGCGGCGTTTGCACGCAGCGCCGCCGCGATGGCGGCCACCGTCGCCTCGTCCATGCACGCCGAGGAAGTGACGCCACACGACGCCGCCCCGCTGACGACACCGCTGACGACGACGACGGAGTCACGCCATGGCGCGGAATCAGGAAAAGGCCAATGTACGCATTCGCGCGACGCGCGCTCCCCGTTCGTTTCGTCTCGCGTGCGGCGCGCACGCGCCGCGCGCCGCGGTCAAAGTGTTGAGGCGGCGGAATTCTTCGCGACGTTCATCGACTAACCTACGCGTCTCTCGCGCTCGACGCACGCACGCAGGGCATGTTTAACAAGTGGACGAGCAGTAAGCAAGACGCTATTCGCGGCACGGTGTCGCGATCGCGTCCGTTCCACACGCACCAAGTGAGCGACGTGAATACGGCGGATCGGTGGCGAAGCGACGTGTTGCGCGAAATCGGGCAAAAGGTGATGGAGATCCAAAACGCCGGTCTTGGCGAGCACAAGCTTCGAGATTTGAATGATGAGATTAATAAGTTGATCAAGGAGAAGTGGTTCTGGGAGAAACGGATCATTGAGCTCGGAGGGCCGAATTATATACGTTCGGCGCCGAAGATTGAAGACGGCGACGGCGGGTTGGTGCGGCCGTTGGGTGTGGATGGCGATAGGAAAGGATACAAGTATTTTGGTGCGGCGAAAAATTTGCCTGGGGTAAAGGAGTTGTTTGAGGTGCCAGATAAGAAGGCAGTGAGGCGGACACGGCATCAATTGAATTTGCACATCGATAGCGGGTATTACGGCTACCGCGACGAAGAGGATGGAGTGTTGGTGAAAATAGAAGCCGAAGCCGAGGAGAAGATGCGCGAAGTGGAGATGGCGCGCTGGGATGCCGAACAAAAGTTGCGCGAGATTGAGTCAGGTGGTGCGAGTTCGCGAAAGCGAGGGTCGAAAGGTGGCGGGCAGTCGTTTGTCGCGCACGTCGCCTTACCTGACGACGCGGATATCGAAAAGCTCGTCGTGGAGAAAAAGAAGCGAGAGCTACTTTCGAAGTACATGTCCGATGAACTTATCGCGCAGGAGGCGCAAGCGAAAAAGATGATGCATAAAAAGTGAGTGTTGGTTTGCTGTTTAGCTGTACAAGATGTAATTCTATTTCTCGCGACGCAAGTCGCCCTACATGATACCCGCGAGACAACCAATCATTAGTTGATAACCCTCAGGAATCTCTTCACCATTGCGCGCTGACGTACTAATTGTGACCAACTCATTGATGTCGATATGTTTCGCTAGGAAGAGCAAGAGATGGAAGTCGAGTAATCGCTCGCCGTATGGCTTGTCCTTTCGAAGCGCGTCCTTCAAATCCTCCACTGTCTGAATAGGATGTAAACGATTCTCCACAGGAAACCCGGTCGAGATCGCGCCTTCGTGATCTAAAATTGGTACCGTGACGAGAAAAAAATCGTTGTCAACTTCAGTGACGTCTTTACGTTCAACCATGACCTCGTTCGTGAGTTTTGACACACCCTTTGTCGGCTCACCATCATCACCAGTCGCGCATTCGCCCGTGAACCAGCCACGCTCGTAAATTTTAATGGCCAAGTCACTCAATTGGAACGCCTCGAATGATACCTGCCAGTTATCATCTTCGTCCTCGAACGTCGTCATCACCGCGGTGACGAAATTCTTGCCAAATTTGGACTGCAGACGCGCGATGCGCGCGACTTCGATGGCACTCAGTGTAAAGTCACGTTCATCTTTGGGCGTGCTAAAAATACACCCAACCAGAGTAAGCCCGAGTGAGCGCGCCAATGCGTCCGCGTTGTGGTCGTCTAGCGTATCTTCTAAAACTTCCACATCCTCTTCCGTGCCTTCTTGTTCTGGTTCGTAAATAACCTCCACGCTGGTCTTGTTCTCTTCGTTGCGCGTTCCATACAGCCATCCGAAGCGCACTTGTTTGAATCCCAACGTGTAATTCACATAACTTTGGAACGCGTTAGCAGCGTTAGCATCGAAAGATACACTCGCACAGTGCGGGTTTTCTTGTCGCTCGATTCTCGTCTGCGAAGCGATCATGTCATCGACAGTCATCTTCTTCCCAGAAAAACCTTTCGAGTGCTGCACCGCTGCCGCCGTCGGCGTCGGGTCGCGCGCGACGGAGTACAACACGTGCACAATAGCGCCATTTGAATCGAGCCCGCACGACGCGATCGTGGCTTTATCGTTGGACATGTCCTTAAAAGATTTCGGATCTTTCGTCGTGAGCACATCGAGCGATGCGCTCAGAGTCTGGTCGTGTGCGGGCACGCCGTAGGCTTGTGCAATGAGGTCCTTGAGCGCACCGATTGTGATCGATCCGTCGGGTACGTCTAGGCGTTCGGTGCCGTCGCGCGTGCGCACGCGAAGTATCATGCTCGTGTTGTCGCGCGGGTGCGTTTGTGTGACGCGTCGGTTAGACGCTCGGCTGTTCTCATTCCCAGTTCGCGAGGGCGGCGAACGCGGATTTACATGCGTTAAAAAGTTATGACTTCTTATAAATCTTATTATTGCGCTCGTTGAAACGGATACATGCGTGCGTCGTGTCGATCAATCGCGTATCGCCGCGACTCGCGAGCGCGCAGCCGAAGCCGACAATGAAACGCCGACTACTCTTGTAGAACATGCCATTCCGGAGTCTTGCGCTTATCCTCGACGTACTGTTTTATATCTTTAACGCCCTTGTGCATGGCGACAGCGGTGTGAATGGACTCCAAAGCGTCTCTCGGAGGAGTGTTGAGAAGCATGAGCGTCGCGCACCAATGCGGAAACTGTGTAATCCATCGCACGACGTTGTGCTTCCCGAGCGTATCGCGCTCATCAAGCTCGCGCTCTTGGCCTTCGTGCTCTCGCCCAATCGTGGCATCGAACCACACCAATCGAAGCATGTGCGCCGGAACTTTACACGCTTTCTCCAACGCGCGCTTGACGTCTCCCGCCGTGTCGCTCCCGTCGCTCTTCACCATGACTTCGTACGTCGTCGACAAATGCGCCAACGAAGGCACGTTACATTGCGTGTGATTCAACCGCAAACGCAACGGCACCATCGTGACGTCATCCGTGCGCGACGCATCACCATCCATCGTCGTCGTCGTCGCCGACACCTCGACGCCATCGGCGTCATCAACCGCCAACGCGCGCGCCTTCTCGGTCACCACCGCGTCTTCATCCTCGCCATCCTTCGTCGTCGTCGTCGTCGTCGTCGTCGCGCGCATCACGAATCACCGCGTGGCGCGCGTAAATATTCCTCGTCGATCGCCCCGATCACCCCGATCGTCGTCGTCGTCGTCGTCGTCGTCGTCGCGGTATGTCGCGCCAACGTCGCGTGCGTTTTTTCGTCGCAAAAATACGTGAGCGTTACCATACAAACGTGACACGTGGCATAATACAAGACCATCGTCGCTGACCGTGCCGTCGTGGTCGTCTTCCGCGAGTTCCGCACGCCATACGTCGCCGCACGCGCGCGACGGCGGGCATTCGCATCGCACGCGCGCGCACGAACATCGTACGCGCGTGGCTTCGGCGATAGCGCTCGCGGCGCGACACGTGGCGCGCGCGCAGTGCGCGTGGTGTGGTGCGACTGGTGGTGATTGAATTGATTCTTTGTTTAGCGCTCGCTCGGGGACGATTGCGCGGATGAATCCGTTTTTGGTGGTGGAGGAGCGCGGAGAAGGGGGATGGCATGATGACGCGAGCGATGCGACGCCGCCATCGCCGGCGGCGGTGACGTATGCGGGTGAAGGCGATGGGAAGAGTCCGGTGAGCTTGAGCGCCGAGTACGTCGAGGCGGGCGAGGACGCTGAGGACGCGCGCGAGCGAAGACATGTCGCCAAGACGAAGACGAAGGAACCGAGCGCGGAGGAACGAATGAATGAGACCGCGGTGGCGGTGATACGTGCGACGACGAGTAGTGGGCAGGCGACGAGTAGCGGTGAATTTGGCACGCACGACGACGCGTTGTTTAGCGAGCGCTTGGCGGCGGCGACGGCGAAAATCGCCACTCTCGGCGCGCAATTAAAGGAGAAGACGGCGGCGGCGCGGCAAGGGAAGATGGAACAAAAACCTATCGGGGGTAAAGAGCTGTTGCGCCGGTTGCAAGAGAGCGCAGCGAGTCAGGATGTGCGCAAGGTGGGTGGTTTAGTCACGGTGCAGAGTTTGCGCCACGCCATGCCCGCGGACGCGGCACCGACAGAGACAAAAGTGAACAAGACTCTCGGCTACAAGATAAGTGCTGCCGCCAGGCGAACGTCACAGAAGCTGCTGCAAAACGTCGGTGCGGCTGAGAAGGCGCAAGACACGGATTTCGACAATCTATGGACGGCGATTAGAAAACAAGAGCAATTGTTGGAGGAGATTTGCAAGACGGGTGCCGAATACAAACATGCGCAGCGCGCCGTATTTGAACGAGGTAACAAGCTTGCGTTGCTTATTCGCGCGCTCGTAGAGTCTGGTGATAAGAATAACACGTGGGAAGGCGCACCCGCGGTTGCACGAACGGCGGCGATGAAGGAGGCGATGAAAATGTGTGATATTTCTGAAGCGCTCGTGCAGCGTTGCACGCCCCTCACCGAGGAAGTGTTCGACTGGAACATCCTCGAACCCGCATCGCTACGCTCTAGAGAGCTTCCAGCGTACAAGGCTTGCGTGGCAAAGCGATTAGATTACATGCGCGACATGGATGCATTCGAGCGTCAGCTGGCGAGCATGCGCAAACGTCCAGCCAACGCCAAGAATGCCGACGAGCTCTCTCTCAAAGAGGAGCAAACGCGTCGAGCCAAGCAACGATTCCAAGATTTCAGCACAAAACTCGTCGACGAACTCGCTATCGTCGACGGTATGCGGTACGAAATGGCCTACTCCCTCGTTCGTGGCTTCGCCAACGTTCAATGTTTCAATCTCGAGCGGCAACTCGACGTCGCTCGCGTGCTCCGCGGCCAATAGAAAGCTTTTAACACCAGCAACGAAAACAAAACGCACGCACGCTCGATATCATCAAATATATGTATATTACGTTTACGTACACGGTACACGCTCAGCTAGTTTACTTCCGTCTTCCCAGCCTCGGGCTTGGGCACTTTCACGTCAAAGCCCAACTTATCCACCAACGCGAACGCGCGTCCGAGCACATCCAGCTCCGCGTCTACGAGTTCATGAATCTCCTCCACCACGCGGTTCATCTGCCTATCGCGCGCGCGCGGGTCGAGAACGTCTCCGTCGTCCTCTTCGCCCTCGCCGGCGTCGCTCGGAAAACCGGCTTCGGCGAATTCGAGCATCGTCGAGCTCGGTTCGGCGCCAGGGTCGGCGACGACGTCATCGGATGCGGCGCGAGCGACGATGGCGGCGGGGATTCGCGCGGCGCGCGGCGCGCGTGCCAGCGGATGGTTTCGCGGGACGTAAATGCGCGTCATCGCGGACGCGGTGAGGGTGTAGGCGGACATCAAGGGGCGGTCGTGCGAGGCGCGCACTGCGGCGTGTGCACAAACAAGTGAAAAAAATGAACGCAGGCATTGAAGAGTCGCTACAGAAAGTTCATAATACATGCGTGCGTGGATGCGCGCAACAACTAGTGCGTGCACGCGCGTTAACGCATGACTGGTGAGTACGAGTGCGATCCGACGTAACCGCCCGCCATGCTACGCCGAACGTTGATTTCAAAGTTGCGAGGCGTTCGCGCCAAATCCTCCGCCGCCTCCTTATTCAATGGGTCGTCTGGATTGGGATCGGTGAACAGTAACAGTAAACCGAAAATGACGCTCGAAATGCTCAACACCGGGTTCCAATCTTCGCGCAAGATGTTTAAACACACGTTGCCTTCGAGATCGATGTTTGGATGGTACACTTTGTGCGCGCATCGCACCTTTGGCGGTTCGTGCGGGTACAGAGGCGGCACGGCGAATGAAAAGTTAAACGTGCCACCGCGATAGTATCCCTCATCGGGACGGATAGTAATCGTGAAGTTCAATAAATCATCTCGCCCATTAGGGAACGCGATGGCCATCGTGCGCGGAAGTGCGAGCTCGGAGATGTCTGCGCGAGGACGAAGACGCGGTTAGTCTAGTCCAGCGCGGTCGCGCGGGAACGCGCGCGTCAATCGCACGAGTACGCACCTTTGGCTACGCGAACCTCCCCACTGGACTGTCGCGACGTGGATCCGCCATTTGCTTGGCGCTCTGCCGCCTCTTTCTCCTGCTTCGCCTGCGTTATGCGACGCCGAGGGACACCGTCAACGCGTCAGTGTAATTTAAAACGAGCGCACGTAATCTCTCGCTCGACGCATCTAAGCGCGCATTGAGTCCACGGCGTACCTTTGCGGCGAACAAATTAATCATGCCTGATGCGTTCGCGCTGGTCTTTGCTACTTCGTTCGCGTCTACGTGCGTTGACTTGTGGCGACGTTGGAGTTTCGTTTTATGCTTGGTCAGACTTTTGTGCTTGGTCTTGCGTGGATACCATGTCAGGCGGTGCCGCTGACAATCGTGCGGCGGCAAAACTATTTACAATATCTACGACATTTCTTTCTATCACGTGACTATCAGGCGTCATCGGCGTCGTACTTCAAATCGACAAACCAATTTTTCCACCGCGCGTTTACGACGCGTTTTGCGTCGTCGCTCAGTTTGCTAAGGCTATTCTTCTTGAAATTTTCTAAAGATTGCGAGTACGTTCGTAACGCCGGCGCAACCGTGGTCTCGAAATCGCTCCAACCAAAATGATCGTACAGTGCGCTTATTGCCTTGACGGGATCGGCATCTAATGCATCGAATCGCATCTCGTAGAGCGCATTTTTTGGCAGCGTCTTCGCGTCTCTGACATACGCGTCGTGCAAAATCTCTCCTTGTTTGAGAATAAATTCTTGCACATCCGCGACAGTACACCGTTGAAAGTAACATTGCCAATAATATTTGTCCGCCATGTTCACTGCGCTCTTGAATACGTCGTAGGGATGACGGGAGATGAATATAAATTGCGCGTTTGGAAACATTTGAGCCAATACTCGAATCCGCGCTGCGTGCACGGGTGATTTGAGCAACAACCGCTTCCCTTCGCCATGCTTGTACTGCAACTTTCTCACAAACCACATGAACGACGAACGCCATCGCTCACTTTCTTCGCGCTCACATGGATACTCTTCATGCGTCTCGTCGAGCTCGTAAAACTTTCGAAATTGTGCTTCGTCTCTCATGAACAGCAACGGAGCGTACGGGGACGCGCACGAAGACATCTGATTGGTCGCCACCTCGTCTTCCTGCGGCGTGTCGTGCGCGAGTCTCATATTATCCATTGGCCGCGTACTATCCATCAACACCCCAAGCGCCGGCGCACACCGACGCGTCGACAAAAACCCGCTTGGAAAGCCGACGTCAAACGTCGTTGCGACACCAAACCGGTTGACATCTTGCGACAACACATTATGCAAATGAGTCGTCCCCGTTCGCGGATGCCCGACAATAAACACCGGATCATCTCGTATCACTGTCCGTCGCACCGCTCGTCCATAAAACACGTAATCCGCCATCGCCCCGAATGAATTTATCACCGACATCATCGTTAAAAACATCAGCCGCGGCGCAAACGTCAGCACATCCATCGACCTCCAGTGCCGGCGAATAATCCCGAACCACTGCGGCGCGGTTACGCCTGACAGCGGATGATTCTTGACGCTCATCCGGCCGCGCGTGACATCGACATCGATCACCACCGTCATCGCCGCGTCGGCGTATCACGCGAGCTTGGACGATTATCGGTGCACTTTTTCCCACCGCTCCGTCGCTCGGCGACAGGTTTTTAATCGGGCATCTTATCCACGCCGCCGCGCCGCACACGACGACGCTCGACGCCTTTCGCGCGCGATGTTCACCAGCGCCAATACCACGCAGTCGCTCTCCTTCACCGCTACGGGCGTGCGCGACGCACGCGCCGCGCGAGGTCGCACGCGCCGATCGATCGCCTCGGTGCGCGCTGCGGCGAACAACGAAGCGAGATACGGCGCGTGCTGGCCCGGTCGCGCGGAAGTTCCCGCCAACGTCCCGGCGCTCGGAAATGGGAACGTGAAGAAGATTTCTTTGCTCGGGTCCACGGGGTCGATTGGCACGCAAACGCTCGATATTTGCGAGGAACATCCGGATAAGTTTGAAGTTGTGGCGTTGAGCGCCGGGCGCAACGTCGCGCTCGTGGCGGAACAGTGCAGAAAGTTTTCGCCCAAGCTCGTGAGCGTGCAGAACGGTGAAGACGTCGCTGCGTTGAAGGCGGCGTTGCAAGGGATGGAGCAAATGCCGGAAATTATGTATGGTGCTGATGGTATGGTTGAGGTTGCTCGACACAAGGATTGCGACTCGGTTATCACTGGTATCGTCGGCTGTGCTGGTTTGCCGCCGACTGTTGCGGCGATCGAGGCAGGGAAGAATATTTGCTTGGCGAACAAGGAAACACTCATCGCTGGTGGTCCGGCGATCGTGCCTTTAGCGGTGAAGCACGGGGTTAAGATTTTACCCGCGGATTCCGAGCACAGCGCTATTTTCCAATGCATCCAAGGCTTGCCCGAGGGCGCGTTGAGACGTATTATTCTCACCGCTTCTGGCGGTGCGTTCCGCGACATGCCGCTTGAAGAGATGCGTCGTCTCGCTGAAGTCGACCCGGCGGCGTTGCACAAGAAGGCAACGACACACCCGAACTGGGACATGGGAGCTAAGATTACGTGCGATAGCGCGACGTTGATGAACAAGGCGCTCGAAGTCATCGAGGCGCACTATTTGTACGGCACGTCCTATGACAACATCGACGTGTGCGTGCACCCGCAGTCTATCATTCACTCCATGGTTGAAACCGCGGACAGCTCCGTGTTAGCGCAACTTGGCTGGCCGGATATGCGCCTTCCCATCTTGTACACGATGTCGTGGCCGAACCGCGTCGAGTGCTCTGAAGTCACCTGGCCGCGTCTTGACTTTGTCAAGATGGGCGACTTGACGTTCCGTGCGCCTGATACCGAAAAGTACCCGTCCCTCACCATGGGCTACGCCGCCGGCCGCATGGGTGGCACCATGACTGGTGTCTTCTCTGCCGCCAACGAGCAAGCCGTGGCTGACTTCTTAGCCAAGAAGATTGGTTATTTCGACATTTACCGCGTCATCGAGCTCGCCATGGAGGCACACAAGAACGAACTCGTGTTGGACCCGACGCTCGATGACATCGTCAACTACGACTTGTGGGCTCGCGAGCACGTGAGAAAGACCGTGGCTAGCGGTGTCTTGACGCAAAAGTGTCCGGCGTAGAGTACATTTTTTAACACGCACAACAACAACATAGTAGCACCTTGAGCGTCTCATCACACCCCGCCACGCAGCCGTCGACATGATCGCCTCGCGCGCGACGACGGCGTTCAACGCACGCACGGCGCCGTCATCACGCCGCTCATCGTCGCGCACGTCGCTCGCGCCGCGCGTCGGACGTCGCGTCGCCTCGAAAAGCGACGACGAGCTCTACGTTGAGCTCGAGAAAATCAACGCCGCGAATAACAAAAAGAACGCGGAAGATTGGATCTCGAGCTGGTCAAAGAAACGAGACGAACCCGTAGATGAAGAGGCGCTGGCTCGAGAAGCTGAAGAGCGCGCGCGCGCAGAGGAGGCGCGGTTAGAAGAGGCGCGCGTGTACAGATACATCTTCGCGCACGACTTGCTCGGGGACGCCAAGGAATCGTTCGCGAAGATGTACTTGAGCGACGCGTTAGGCACGATTGGGATTACATTAGAATCGCCCGATTTAGTCGACGGCGACTCGTCGTACACGGTGACAAAAGCAGTGAAGAAGTTAGGCGAGGTGGTCGAGAGCGGGGCCAAGGAACGTCCGGTACGACTGATTGGTACGTTGTTCGTTTGAGTCGAAAGTGATCGAATAACAAAGAGTGTGAATGCGCCATGACTGATATGTTTTCGTTTTATTGTATTCGTTCCCCAGGTGCGAGCACTGGTGCGTTGGTGGCGGCGCTGTATGCCGAGCAAAATAGAAACATCGACAAGGTGTTTTTGCTCGCGCCGACGTTTTGCCTCAAGAATCTGTTGGCTACGTTTGAGCAGACATATGGCATGCAGTTTAGTGACGTGTTTCGTGCAGACGTAGCGACACTCCCTGATTACCCCACGGTGACGTGCCCGGCGTACGTCATTCACGGTCACGACGACGCTTTGTGTCCATTGGATAATTCAGCGCGTTGGATGCAAATGGCGTCGCACTTGATGAGACAAGAAGGTGATGCGGATGAGTTTGTCGCTGAACGTAGATTGTTAGAAGTCAACGGTATGGGCCACAGTGTAGAGGCTGCGTTGCCGACGTCCATGGGGCGCTTCACTGAATTCTTTAATCTTCCAAGAATCGATCTCTTCATGAGTTAGCGCGAGAAACGAAGAATTGAGTTGTCAATATTCATTTGCCTAAATTTAGCAACTTTGCGACATTTTATCACGCGCAAGCTCGAGTGCGATCACAACGCACGCGGGATACGGAATGGCGTAGAAGACATCTCGTAGTATCGTTCATAGTCGCGAGACGAGTCGACTTGACGCGCATGGTGGTGGATGTGAACGCTCGCGTCAACGACGACGCCGCGCGTCTCGCTCTCCACGCAGAGAGAGAGCGACACTTTCGACAGGTGCTAAAAGAGAAAGTACGCGAGTGCGCCATAAAAGAGCATGATTTCACAGCGTGGGAACGTCGCGTGGCGGACACGCAAGTGCAAATAGAAGAAAATATTGTCAATTGTGATGACATGTTGCGAGAGGCGGATGCCAAGCGCTCTCGCGCACAGCGGACCGCCATGGATGATTTAAACACGCAGCGCATGAAAAGTCGAGACATCAGCGCGTTGCTTGAAAGAATCACGGACATTCGAGCAAAGTGCAAAATAGCGGATCGGAAAATCAAAGCAAATGAACGATATTTTCAGTACTTGTACCGCGCGAGTCAAAGCATGGGGACGAAGGAATTCGGCGCTCGGGCGCCAACCACTGAGGACGTCTACGAGCTCGTGGAGGAAACACTCGACCGTCATCGCACGCTTCTCGCGGCGAATACGCAGTTACAAGAACTCATAGTGTCAACTGTCGGAGCTCGGGATGAAGTCACGCAAGTGCACTCCAAATGCGTCGCGGCGTCTCGTGAGACGATTTTAGCGCTCCACACTCGGCTTGGCGAAATGAAACGCAAGCTCGAGACGCTCACACGTAAAACGACATCGAGCGCGACGACAGTGGAACACTTTGAGAAGAAATCACTCTCTCGACATGCATCGGTGAGCCTGGTAAAACTATCTACGGAGAACTTGTATGCTGCGTGCGTAAAGCGGTCCAACGTGAGCCGATGTCCCACGAATGAAGCGCGAGGAGCACCAGACACGATTGTGCGTCTTAACGTCATACGGCATTACATGGGAGACATTCGAGGCATCGTAGACACAGAACCTTGACTAAATATTATCCATTCGCCACATCACAATACTAGTTACACAAAACTTGTTCAAGACTAAAATCCACGGCGCTTCGCCTGTCTTCGCTGCGAACGCTCGCGACGTCGCTTTTCCTCCTTAGTTTCCTCTCGCTCACTCGCCTCGCTCGCCTGCTTCTTCATCGACATGTACGGTAAAATGAGCTTAGTGATAATCAAATATCCCCCGACCGCCGGGATGATAAGCATCGACATCCAAAACCAATCCGAATACGTCGTCGCCGTCAGCGCAAACGCGCCCACGTAAATCAAATCCTGATAGTACTCCGTCAACCCACCACGCAGCGACCCGCCGCCGTCGATTAATTCACCATCTGCATCGTAAGTCGGTGCCGCGAACGACCGTAATGACGTCAACGACGTCCGGCACGCGAGCAGGGTGCACGCAAAGAATACAACGTTCCACTTCTTGACCGTTTTATATCGAAGACACAAGCGCACGACGACGTGAAATACCGCGGTGTAGTTGAGCACGCTCGCGAGCAGCTTCAGCTGCGCCTTGTTCGCCTCGTGCTGCTTTTTCGCACCGGATTTCGCCATGACGACGACGGTCGGCGACGGCGCGCTCGGGAGTGGCGTTGGTGGTTTTTTCTTTTCCTCACTTCGCGACTCGCGTCGGCCGGCACACACGGAGTGACGCCGCGCGCGCACGCACTCGATGTTGTCTTCCGCGCCCGTAACGCCGCGCGCGATTGGCGCGCGCTCGCACGCGCGTGCGACGCCGGTATCGTCTCGTGTGAAGTTTGGATTAGTGACATCCACGCCGCAGTCTCGTCGCCGTGGCGTCGCGCGCGCGGCGCTCGGTGAGGACCGCACGCATGGGAAGAAACCGGCGTCGTGTGTGATCGTCGGCGGTGGGCCGACTGGGTTGGCGTGTGCCATCGCGCTCGCGCGGCGCGGGTGGACGAACGTGCAAGTTTGGGAGCGTTTACTCCGTCCGCCGGCGTCGGATTCCAAAGAGTGGGGTGATCCGTCGAGATCGTACAACGTCGGACTTTCTGGACGCGGGCAAAGCGTGCTTAGAGATATTGGGGCGTTGGACACGGTGCTCGATAAGTGTGCGGTGGTGAAAGGGCGCATGGATTGGGGCCCGGATGGCGAGCCCAAGGAGCGGCTGGCGAACAAAACGTACGATACGCAAGTTATTCAGCGTGATCGCTTAGTGGCTTGCTTGTTGGAAGAAGTTGAAAATAAGTATTCTGACGCCATTAAGGTAAAATACAACGCATGCTGCACTGGGTGTGAATTCGCAGAGGATGGCAGTAACGTGACGTTGGAGCTCGGCGAATGCGGCGAAGAGTGCGACGTTTTTGATCCGGACGCCGTCGGCGGCAAGTTTACCGTCCCAGTGGTTTTTGGTGCCGAAGGGAATAGCATGAGATCGGCTGTTGTGCGTGAAATGGATGAGAACCCCAAGTGCCAAGTCAAGGTTGTGCGATACTCGAGCAACAACGCCCGTGTGTACAAGACGATTCCAATTTACTTGCCTGATAATATGCGCAAGGATTTGAATTACAGCGCACGGACGAAGGGAGGTGTCGCCCTCGAGTGTTTACCCACAAAGGAAGGGTTGTTGATTGGTATCATGCTGGTCAAGCCTGACGACGAGGCAACATGTGAGACGCTAACCAATCCGACGTCATTGAAGGCGTTCTTCAAAGAAGAGTTCCCGATGTTCAACGGCTTCATCAAAGAAAAGGATATTGAAGCCATGGCAAACAGTAAGTTCTTCGGCTTACCAAACTTTGGGTACGTTGCAAACGGGCTTAACATGGGTGGCATGGCGGCTTTGCTCGGTGACACCATTCACACGGTTAAGCCGTACTTTGGTTTGGGCGTGAATTCTGCATGGGAGGACGTGCGCGTACTAATCGATGCACTCGATGATGCTGATGGCGATACCGCAGTTGCGCTTCCCAAGTACTCGAAGAACCGCGCAAAAGACGCTGAGGCTTTAGTGACTCTGTCTAGGAGCTTCGATGGTGGATTTTTGACGTTTGTGTTGCCGCTCATCGTCGATTCCATGTTTAACAAAATCGCACCGTGGTTGTTCATGCCGAATACTATTCAAATGTTGCAAAAGGAGGATTGGTCATTCAAAGATATCCAACGCCGCAAGTGGATCGATCGATTCATGCAGGGTGCGGTGATATCTTCCGCGCTCGCAGCGTTTACCGCTGGCGTCGTGAACGTCGCCAGACAGTTTGTCATTCCTTTCACCATGAAATTACTCGCGCGCGGTGGAGTTTAATATTTCCGCATAGGCTGCACGAATCGGTGCTTTGTATTCAAAAAAATCAAAGAATTTGCGATCTAAACTATCGAATTCGAATTCGAATTCAAACAATCCACGCTCCGGCACCAGCAGAATTCATCGGGAGCGTGAAAGACGGGGAAGCAAAGTAACTTGCTAACCGCGGCAATCCCTTGAACTCGTCATAGAAGGCGCGCAGTTTTGGAAACGCCGCCAAAGGTGATGGCGCACCGCGCTTTTTGGCGATTTCTTCGTGTTGGTCCAACATTTCAAACGCGTGAAAGTCCGCGCTGGTCGGCGACGCGTCCCGAACGAGAAATTTCGTCCCGCGCGTTGCCATCCACGCCTCCAACTTTGCGTAGTGTGCGGGCACCTTCGTCGACAAATGTGCCGGACACGTCTCTTCGAATTCCTCCGCGGTGCGCGTAAACTTGTGAAACGGGTACACCACCTGCATCAACGCGTTGCGCAAGTCGAAGACCTCAGCCAACACTTGCGCGTTGGCGTACTTCTCACCGTCAT